>Ga0187863_10001434_pt1 | contig 18991 bp, 20 predicted proteins | sample June2016WEW_11_1_FD_132975 | JGI IMG/M metagenome (GOLD analysis project Ga0187863, IMG submission 132975) | Peatland microbial communities from SPRUCE experiment site at the Marcell Experimental Forest, Minnesota, USA - June2016WEW_11_10 | ecosystem: Environmental > Terrestrial > Soil >... | reverse complement strand
CCCAATGGGCCTGCCAGCCACTTGGCGAAAGTCGCCATGGAAAAAGTAGAGATCAAGTAGAGAGACAGAATCAAACAAATGGATGTGAGCAACGCAGCGCCGGTGAGATTGAGCGATGCCGTCAGGGAATCGGCCAGCAGGACACCGAGTATGCCGCCCGCCGAGAATGCGCCATTCCAAGGGTGCCACGAGGGCAGCAGCGAAAGCCCAGCGCAAATACTGAGAAGGAGCAAACCCGAACCGAACACTTTGATAAGAGGAGCGTTAATTTCTGCGGAACGAACCCAACGCCAGGCCAGCATCCACAGCAGCACCGGGATGGCGAAGGCGCTGAGTCCTAGAACTTGCAAGCAAAGGTCGGAAGTGTAGGATCCAGCAAGGCCGGTCAGATTGTGGGCACGTAGAGCGCCGGATGCCGAGTTCCAGGAAGGATCCCGCGGGTGATAGGAAACCAGGCTGAGGCTGAAGAAGAGTCCGGCGAACAGAAACACTAATGCGCCGGCTTCATTCAACCTGTGGAAGCGAGTAGGTCCTAGAATCTTCATTCCGCGGTGAAGCGGAAAAATGCAGCAAGAGCGATTACTATTATGCCAAAAACGATGCGATAGTACACGAACAGCATCAGGCTGTGGCGGCGGAGGTAGCGGAGAAAGAACGCGATGACTATTGCGCCCAGGATAGCGCTCAGTACGGTGCCCACCAGGAAGGGCATTTTCATGTCGGGCGGGATGCCACCGTGTTTGTGGATGTCCCAGCCTTTTTTGAGAGCCGCCGCGGCGATAGCGGGGGCGGAAAGCAGGAACGAAAAGCGCGCGGACGTCTCACGATCGAGGCCGCGGAACATGCCGGCGGTGATGGTGATTCCGCTGCGCGACGTGCCGGGCACAACGGCGAGGGCTTGTGCGATTCCGATGGTCAGACCGTCGGCCCAGTTGATCTGGCTCATGGGCTTGGTTCCTGCGCCCCTGCGTTCGGCGATCCACATGACGATGCCGATGACGATCAGCATGGTGCCGATCAGATAGGGATTGCGCCAGGTGCTTTCGGCTTGTTTGTTGAACAAAAATCCAATGACGCCGATCGGGATGGACGCTATCGCGAGCAACCATAGCAGCGAGCGGTTTTGCTTGAGCTGGGGATCGGTCCCGGCGCGCAGCCCCAATCCCTGGCCGATGATCTGCACCCAATCCTTGAAAAAGTAGATGAGAATCGCGGCCAGAGTGCCGGCGTGCAGAGCGACATCGAACGTCAGTCCGGGATCTTTCCAGCCGAACAGCCAGGGCGCGACTTCAAGATGCGCCGAACTGCTGACGGGAGCGAACTCGGTGAGCGCTTGAATGACGGCGAGGACGATGACCTGGTAGAGAGGCATGGAATTAGCTATCGTAACATCGAATTCTTCGCCTGTTTCTGGTTTCTTGTTTCTGGTTTCTGGTTACATCAGTGGGCTTTCCCGAACCAGAAACCAGGAACCAGAAACTAGAAACGCGTTTACCGCACCACAACTTTCGCCAGACCGGCGTTGTTCGCGGTATCGTACGCTCGGACCACCAGCAGGTGCTCGCCCGCGCGGAGCTTGTCGACTACGATGTGGAACTGCTCGCGCGGCGAATCCGTTACACCGTCGGCTGCCTCCACCGGGACCCACGCGCCGGCGTCAATCGAGTATTCGCAGCGGCGCAGCGGTGAAGTGCTGTCCACCACGTCCGCATCCACTTCCAGATGGCTGTCGGCGCGCCGGGGAGCACTCAGCGTAACCACGGGAGGCGTGTTATCGATCAACACGGGCGAGCTCACCAACTCGTCTTGGCGCGCGACATTGGGAGGGTTCGAAGGACGGTCAGAAGCCACGACGCGAAAATAGTAGCGGCCGTCGGCCAGGATGTCGCCATCCAGCAGCAGCGTGTTCTCCGCCATATTCGCGCGCAACAGCTTCCATTCCGTTTCATCTTCGCCGCGGAAATACAGCGCGTAGGTCAAACGGTCGCCATCCGGATCGTCCGCCTGCCAGGTGATCTGGATCTGCGAATTGGGACCGCGCGAAAGAGCTTGCGTCGGCGTGCCGGCCGGAGTTGAGGATTCGCCTGTATCTGTCACCGTGATGCTGTAAGCAGCCGATGCGGAGCTGGAGGCCTTGGACTGCGACGAACCACTCGGCGCTTGCGTGGTCACATTTATGCTTCGAACCACCGGCGGATTATTCTGCGGAAGGTAAGCGATGCTGACGTTCTCGACAGCCGCGCCGGGCCCCCTCAGCTCCGCGCGCCATTGAATGTAGCGGGCATTCGGACTCCGAACCAGGGAGTTCGGCGGATCCGCAAGCGGCTGCCAGTCGCTCCAGGTTTTGTCCGGGCGCGCGGAGTTTCCAGAGCGTGTGGAGAAGACCGCCTTTCCCGAAGGGCCACGCCAGCTCATGCGTCCCCAGCGGGCGACGGTGCCGGAATCGTGCACCGGCGATTCGTATGTGCCGGTTATCCCCTCGGCATCGGCCAATCGGAAGAGCTTGCCCATGTCCCCGGTCGCGGCCAGCAGACCGCCGGGCGCGGCCATCAAACGCGTGGCTTCGCCTTCGTTGGTTTCCACAAGCAGCGTGGCTTTGCGATCGGGGTGCAGGCGGTAGATCCGGCCTTGTCCATCAGTGGCGAAGACGATGCCGCCATCCGGTTCCACAATCATGCTGTAGACGTTTTCGTCCTTCGAGCTCCACAGAGTTTCCACCGTGGAATCGGAATTGATTTTATACACCGCGGATTTGTCGACGCCCGGTATTTCGACCAGCGGACTGGTTACCGCCGTAACGGCTTGGCCCACCTGTGCGGCTGGCCTGGATGAATCCGCTCTCGGTTTAATGTCGGCGCCGGCTTGGGTGTCCGAAACAGTGATGGAGGTGGGTGGCGCAGTTACGGTGACGCTGATGGGCGCTGCCACGCCCGCATTCTGCGTCCCGCTGGATCTGGCGATGGAACCGCCCAACGCCGCTGCGTACACGGTGCCGTCGGGCATGGGAACGATAGAGCGGATTTCTGGCAAATTCGCGTCGTACAAGACGAAAGCTTTGTCGGGCGCGCTGATGCGGTAGATGATGCCGTTCGGTTCAGTGCCCGCCAGCGTGTTTCCTTGCGAATCGAACGCGAGCGCGGTTACGTGCGATTGCCCGGTATCATAGTAAAGCTCCGCCTTGCCTGATTTGTCCACTCGATAGACATTGGCGGGCTCTCCCGAGCCCACAAACAAGCTCCCGTCCTTTGCGAACGCGAGCGACCAGATGTACTTGGCCTTGGGCACGTAGAATTCGGAGGCTTTGCCCTTCTCGATGCGATAGACTTTTCCGTCCGGCGAAGTAGCAGCGTAGACGACACCCGCGGCGTCCACGGCGACTGCGAAAACTTCCGGCTGATCTGCGGTCCAGACCAAGGTGCCGGCGCCCGAAGCATCGATTCGATACACGCGGCCGCGATGCCCGGTCCCCACGTAAAAGGAACCGTCCGGCGCTCCAGCAATGCTCCAGATCACCGGTTGACCGGATGAGAAAACAGTTTCGAGCTTGGGCGCAAGCATCAGCTTTCCGTCGCGGTCCAGCGAAACGCCGGTGAAGTGGCCTTTCAGAAAATCCTGATACGTGTTCATCTCCCAGGTTGTTGTGGTCGCCGCGTGGAGAGACGCGATTGCCAAAAGGCACAAAGTTGCGAGACGGTTCATTCCTTCACTTCCACGGAAACGTTCTTGGATCCGGTCACTACCACGTTGCCGGTTTCAATCAACAGCTCGTCGATCTTCGAACCGCGTGCGAACCACGTCCCCTGCGCTGCTTGCGCCTTCGCGAGAATCAGGCCGAGCGATGGCGGCGGATCCGGCAAATCCTCGCCTTGCACCTGATAGGCCGGATCGGTCCGCCACACTCGCACGTAGGCGTTCGTGTTGGGACGCAGCTCGTTCAAGAATGAAACCACCTGGGTGGGTGACTTGAGAACCGTGGAGGCCAATTGCTGATAGTCGAGCAGGTTCGAATACGAGGCATCTGAAACCGTAAAGTTGAGCGTGCCATAAGGAGCGCCGACTGGAACCGTGTAGCGCACGGTCTTCTCCGCTTCCACTCCGTTCTCTTCGGTGAAGGTGACGGTCAAATCCACAGGCTGGCCGGGGTGAACGTCCTTGCGCGATGCGGTGATCTGGTCGATCTGCAGCAGCCGCTTGCGTTCGGAAGCCTGGATCTCGAGCGAAATATTCTTGATCTTGAGCGCATCAAAACCGGCGCTCATCAAATAAGCTAGCGGAGAAGAGACGCCGCTCGAAGCCTGTAGCGGAACATTGAAATCGCCCGCATACGCGTTATCCAGCCTTAGCGGCGGAACACCGGGCTGAAATTCCACCGCGCCGCGCAGCGAATAGGTGGCGAGGCCAAGCGTGCGCTCGGTGGCGTCGATGGCCGAATACACCGCCATCTGCACGATGAACGGCGTTAGCACTCGATCGTTGACCATCTGCATGTGATAAGAGATCGGAGCTCGTTGGCCGTCCTTCATGATGACGGCAATTGGCACCGTATCGGCCTTGCGGCCGAGTTCGCCATAAATGCTGGTGCTGCGATCCTGCGTGATGGTGCCCATCCATTGGCGCGCGGTCGAAATTTTGAATGACGCCGCCAGGTTGGGAAGCAGCGTCAGCACCTCAGCGCGGGCGAACGGAAGTTCCGTCTCGCCCACCGACAGGAATCGATGGCCGAACGCGTAAATCTTTTTCCCGTCCACTTCGGTGACGGTGCCCTCGGCACCGATCGACAGATCGCCCGAGAGCAGATCCACCGAGATCATGTCGCCGGGCCGCAACAAATCGGGATTTCCAAGTTTGGAGGGCAGCCGTCCGCCGCTCGAAATTCCCTGCCGCGGTTCCAGGCCCAGCTTTTTGAGCTCCGGCGCGAAATGGTCGAGTGTAGCGGAGGTGAAGCCGCTGAAAGAAACAGGCGTCGCGATTTCCATCAGGTTGGTGGCGAGTGAATTTGAGCTGGTTCCAGCGGTTGGCTGGAACGCAACATTTTTTTTGGAGCGCCGCACAGCGACGGGAGCTTGATTCGCAGGCTGAGTGCTCACCGCCAACATTTCCTCAATGGGACGAATGCCGGCAATCGGCTCTGTGGCGAAGGAAAACGCCAGCGCCACCGCGCCCACCAATCTTCCATCAATGTAAACAGGGCTCCCACTCATGCCCTGCATTACGCCGGTCTTCGCGAGCGGCCCACCTGACAATCGCGCCAGGATCACCGATTGTTTGGGACCGAGATTCTCCAGCACGCCTAGAATTTCTACCTGGAACTCCTCGATCTTGTTGCCGGAGAACACGGTTTTGCCGATGCCGTGCTGGCCGGCACGGATCTCGCTCAGCGGAAATATGGGCGTTTGAGCGAAAACGTTCGATGCTACAATCAGGATGACAACCAGACGCAAGACAGCCACACACTTATTTTAGTCCCCTTCGATCCTTCGAATGGGATCACAGGTGGTTCGTTTACCTCCCAACAGCATGGCAACCTACGCCAGAAGCCTGCCTGAACAGCGCTCCGCGTCGACGGAAAACTCAATATTGCCCTGGGCAACGATTGCCTGGTTCGGCGCCCTGCTGCTAGCGTGCTATGCGCCGGTTCTCATTGGTTTGGTCCGGCAATGGGCTTCTGACGAGGATGTGGGACACGGGTTTTTCGTGCCGTTGGTTGCCGGTTACATTACTTGGAAACGCCGTGGGCAGCTGGCCGCCCGCGAACCAGTGCCGAATTACTGGGGCCTGGTGGTAGCGATCCTGGGCGCTGTTCAAATGCTGCTTGGCACTTTGGGAGCACAGATCTTCATCGCACGCGCGGCATTCCTGGTATCCCTGGTGGGTGCGATTTTGTTCCTGGGCGGCACACGCTCGCTGAAGATTCTGGCGTTTCCGCTGTTCCTGCTGGTGTTCATGTTCCCCATCCCCGCCATCCTCTATGCGCGCATCACGCTGCCGTTGCAGTTGTTCGCATCGAGTGTTGCCGAGACCGTCTTGAACTTCATTGGCATTCCCGCGTTGCGCGATGGGAATGTGCTGGAGCTGGCCAGCCAACGTCTGTCGGTGGTGGATGCTTGCAGCGGAATTCGCTCCCTGATGTCGCTCGGGTTCCTGGCGTTGATCTACGCTTATTTCTTCGACAAGAAAGTCTGGATGCGCTGGGTACTGCTGCCTGCGACCATTCCGATTGCAATCGCAGCTAATGCCAGCCGCGTGACACTGACCGGTGTGCTCAGCGATTATCGCCCGGACCTGGCGCGCGGAGCTTTTCATCTTTTGGAAGGCTGGGTGTTGTTCCTGGTGGCACTTGCGCTGTTGATCGCATTCCATCAACTAGTAGATCGGGTTTATCGCGCGGTGAATCGGCATGGCACAACTTAGCTTCCTAAAAAGCCGCGCGGCGATGATCCTCAGCGTTTTGCTGATCGTGCAGGGATCGGTGTTTTACGGATTTTCGCGCGGCGAATCGACACCTTCCTGCCGGGCGCTGGACGGATTTCCGAAAGAGTTCGGCGGATGGCGGATGATCCAGCAAGGCGTGATGGAGCAAGACGTCAAAGACGTCCTGCGCGCTGACGATTACATCACGCGCGAATACGCTGAGTCGCCAGAAAAAGTGGCCAACCTGTTCGTGGCATTTTTCAAATCGCAACGGGCCGGGCAAACTCCGCATTCGCCCAAGAACTGTTTGCCGGGATCGGGCTGGGTTTGGACCGTAGCCGACACCATTCCAGTAACAGTGCCGGGCCGCGGCGTGCCGATTGAGATCAACCGTTACCTGGTTTCGAAGGGTGAGAACAGGTCAATGGTGTTGTATTGGTACCAGTCGCGCGATCGCGTGGTGGCGAGCGAATACAAAGCCGCGGCATACGTAGCTTGGGACGCGATTCGATACAACCGCACCGATACGGCGCTGGTACGAGTGGTGGTTCCAGTGGCGGAGGGCCGGGACGATGTGGCGACGCAGACGGGTGTGGAGTTTATCCAGGCGTTCTTCGCGACGTTGCGCGGGTTTTTTCCGGCGTAGTCGCCTTACGGGTTCAACGTTACTTTCGTGGCTTGCTTTTTTCTCACCAGATGAAAAGTGCCATCGGGGCGCCGTTCTTCGATTGTAATTCTTAAGGCAAAGCACCCCAGATCGGGGGCCATCCAGAGCGTGTCCCTACGCTGACCACGGATGCTTTGGACAGCGACGGTCGGATGGTCGAGTATGGTTTCGTGGCCAACTACGGGTCCGATCACGCAGCCAGTGTTGAGGAGAGCAGGCCCGCTCCCCACGCAACCAAACGATTGAGAACATAACCTATAATGATCGAGGCCAACGCAACCACGGGCAACGGAGTTAGCTTTTTCCAACATCTCATGGCTTAGCGCCAGAGGTAACGTAAGTCGTGTCCATGCGGAGTTGACGGCCTGGATACCGAGCTGGAGCTCCGTTAGTAACGACGGAGAAACCTCGTACACAACAATCTCGCTTCCATTTCTGTTGTATGACGCACCGTGCACTTCAACCGAAGATGTGCCGTCGGGCGCATACCGCATGACATCCGAATCTACGATGTAGGGAGCCCGGCCGAGCGTCTGCGGAAGCGCCAAGGTGACAGCTAGTAAGAAAACGCCAATGCTTACTGCGGCGATCAGAACCCGCAAACCGCGGAATCTCATTCGCTCCGGCCGCGAGTGGAAACCCACCAACACGCCCGCGCGCAAGGAAGCTGGCACTGGCGGCACACCCCACGTGTTGAGTACTTGATCAAGTTCTGCATCGTTCATCGTTTTCGCTCCATTCCCGGCGCATACGCGGCGAGCGTCTCTTTCAAACTGGCGCGGGCACGCTGCAGCCGCGATTTTGCCGCGCCCAGCTCAACGCCCAATACTTGCGCGATCTCGGCCAGCGGCATCTGCTCGTAGTGCGCCAGCACCAGCACTTCTCTTTGGATCTCCGGTAGTTCCATTACGGCGCGGGAAACAGCGTCTTGCATTTCATCGCGCAAAAACTCGCTCTCGGGTGATCGCGGAGGCGTCCCGTCCACTCCGATGCTCCTCCGCAGCCGCTTCAAGGACTGGTTTCTAACAATCCCGAACAAGTAGGTTCGTATCGGCGTGCGCTTCGGATCATAAGTACATCCCGGCCGCAGTAGCGATAAGAAGCACTCCTGCACGATATCTTCCGCATCCGCCACCGACCCTGTCAGCCGGTATGCGAAACGGAACAGCGGCAAGTGATGCTCCTCGAACAACTGCAGAAAGGCCGCTTCCTCGCCCTTGCGCGCCGCTTTGACCAGATCCATGCTTGTCTAAACAGTATTACCGGCAGGAGAGGAAAAGGAATCGAGGTGGGTCGCTCTTATTCTGAAGCTTCCGCCTTGCAAGGGATTGCGGAATTGGGATGACCACGGGAAAACTCACCCCTCAGCAATTCAAACTGCAACTTGGCGTTGTCGGATCGAATCCCCACCGGGCCGTCCAAGCGCAGCGCCTCGCGCCCGACTTTGCCATCCCAAACCAACGCTCCGTCAACGAAGACGCTCACCTGTTCGCCCGACATCTCGACGCGAAACATGTGTTTATCGCCGGGGCGAAGGGTTGGCAGCGGAGAGTGGTGGAGCGACTTGATGTTGCGGTAGCCCTGGTTGCCGCATTGAGCGCTGGTGGCTTGCCCCGGATTTGCTTTTATGGAGACAACGAGCTTTGACTCCGGCTCGATGCGCCACATCGCGTAAACCAGGTTGCAAGGGTCCTGGGCCCGAAGTTTGAATCCGAACTGGACGCGGGTCTGACCGGAACCCAGTTTGGATTCAGTTCGCGTGGGTCCAAGGTAGGTGAACTGCGCGGCGATTATTTGCGACGTCCATCGGTTTACGTACGCACGCATCTTGGGAACGTCGACCGAGAGGCGTTGGCCAGGTAATTCTTCGATGGCGCCTTCGGTAATGCAAAGCATGTCACGCCCCACGCGATGCAGGTTTGGCTTTGCCCCGGGCGATAGGAGCGCGCTGGTCGCCAGTAAGCCGAGAATCGTGAACGTACAGGAACTGCGCATGAAGCGGGGTTTCGATCCAAAAACTACTTGTTAACTTTCGCCAGCCACTTCTTTTTCCACTCGGCCGAGCTTTTGCCGGTGGAACTAGTGAGCGCGGCTTCGAAATCCTTCGCTTCGAAAACGGGGCGAAGCTTCTCTAGTTTGGCGCGTTGCACGATGAATTTCACCAGCGACTGCGCCATGACGTAGAAGGGCGCGGCTACATTCGAACGGTCGTAATTGATATCCGGCGGTTCACCGGGGACTCCGATGAATGGCAGCACCACCTGGCCACGATCGGAGGCAAGCCAGCGCCGGGCGTCCTGATCGATGCCACGATTCCCGCGCTCGGAGAATATGGCGCCGTCGTAACCACCAGTATGTTCGCTCACGTAGCTCTGGACGAAGGAGGCCAGTCCCTCGTTGAACCACATGGGGCAGTCGTCACACGGCGCTACTTGGTGCACGGTCTCATGCAGGTAGGGCGCGGTGCGGTTCTGAACCTTGCTCAAAGGCAAAAAGATGGATCTCCAGGTGGAGTGCGAAATTTCCACCCGGTTGCTGATGAAATACCGGATCCTGCGGCCGCCGGCGCGCGAAACGCCCAGGTACGCTTCAATGTCGATGATTCCGCGATTGACCAGCTTGGCAAACGCATCCATTTGCTCGGGTTCCAGGGCTCCGCTATCGAACCAGAGGCTGGCGCGCTCCGTGCTTACAGCCACGCCGTTGCGCGTCAGATAGTTGGCCAAATCGCGATCAGACATCCAGGAATCCATCTGGGCCGAACCCGGCTGGCATACCAGCAGTGCCACTAATGCTAGGGTACGGGCGGACGTCTTAGACTTCATGGGTTCGCTCAAGCATGCCCATATAGTTGACGGAGAGATTCGACGCTGGTTACGTCATGGGTCTGAATTATGATGAGAGGATGCGAAAGTCGAGCGATTGCCTGGGAGCATTGCTAGTTCTAACTTTAATAATTGGGCCGGCCAGCGCCGCGCCCCCGGATTCCAGCTACCGGCTCCTCAAGAAGCTCACATTGGGCGGAGAAGGCGGATGGGACTATTTCGGCGTCGAGCCCGGCACGGGTCACGTCTTCATTCCGCGCGGATCGCACATCCTGGTGGTGGATTCTGAAGGCAAGCAGGTGGCGGACATTCCCGGCGTGAAGGGAGCCCATGCCATCGTTTTCGCGCCGGAGCTCAAGCGCGCATTCTTGAGCACGGATGGCACGGTAACGATTCTGGACCTCGAAACGATGAAAGTTGCGAGCGAGGTTTCGCTTAACGGCAAAGATCCCGATGCAATCCTTTACGATGCGTCAGTCAAGCGAGTGTTCACATTCAACGGCGGCGGCTCCAAGGATGCGACGGCCATCGACGCCGAATCCGGCAAGGTGTTGGCCAGCGTCCCATTGGGAGGTAAACCGGAAACCGCTCAAGCGGATGGCGCCGGACACGTCTACGTCAACGTGGAGGACAAGAACAGGATTGTGGCGTTTGACGCAAAGACATTCAAAGTGCTCAATACCTGGCCGCTCAGTCCGTGCGAGGAACCCGCTGGCATGGCCATCGATGTCGCGCACCAGCGGCTGTTTGCCGGCTGCCACAATCAGTTGATGGCGGTGGTGGATTACACCAACGGAAAAGTGGTGACGTCCATTCCAATTGGGAAAGGCATCGACGCGAACCGGTTCGACCCTGGGACTGGATTCGCATTCGCCTCCTGCGGGGACGGCACCATCACGGTGGCGCATGAGGATTCGCCCGACAAATACACGGTGGTCCAAACCATCCAGACGCAGCGAGGCGCGCGCACCATGGCACTGGACGCAAAGAATCACAATGTCTACACGGTGACGGCTGAATTCGGTCCGCCACCAGCGCCGACGCCGGAACGTCCGCACCCGCACCCGACGGTGATTTCGAAGACTTTTACTCTGCTGATTTTTGGCCGGTAGACACTCTCACGAGCCGTCATTAAATGCTACTGTTTACACAATGACAGGCCAACAGTTCCCGATAATCGCGCGGAGCTTTCGCTTTCTGATGTATGTAGTAGTAGTTTCTATCCCCTTCTTCGTGGAAAACGCCCGCCACACGCCGGACAAGGATACTGACACTTCAAAATCCAACAGGGCATTGGCCTGAGGTGGGCTCAACGAAAGGTTGGCTCAACGAAAGGTTGGCTCAACGAATCGCGGTGCAATCTCCGGTCTTGTGATCTTCGATCTGGAATCTCAAAAACTCGTGAACGGCATCGAGAGCGGGTTTATTGTCCGCCGTAATCGTGATTCGTGCGCCACGCGGCGTTTCCTGTAGGTCCCAGTGCAGTTGATCCTTGAGCCGGGTCATGGTCGCCGTTCCCGGAACGGTGGTGCTGTGCACCAGCATCGGCACGTTGAAATTGCCGTCCGCGAACATTTGCACGATGTGGTGGAAGTGAGCGCGGATCTGATCGCGACTTTCGGTGTCCTTGACGTCGTTGGCGCGAACTTCAATCACGCCGCCGTCGTAGTGGAGCTCGAAATGATGGGTGGTTTTCTCATGCGAGAATCCCATCATGTGGTCGCCATGTTCGTTGAGCATGGTTTGGTGATCCTGTGAAAACGCGAGAATTGCTCCCAGGAACAATACGGCAATCGGTCGAATCATGGACGCTAATCTCCTGTTAGGTACTGACGGGCAGAAGCGAGATTCGTTTGCCCCAAGGCTCGGAGCTCATCGGCTCTGGCAGGTGAAGTTGGCCGCATCGTCTATGCTCGCGTCACCCATTTGCCGATGGACCTTGCCGTTCCGCGACGAGCACTAACCCTCCACGTCCCGGAATTGCAAGGCGTATCAAGTATCAGGGCGCGCCATTCCGCTATCCTCGTCAAATGGCGACTTTCGATCTGGATCAGACCGCCAAGCTCGCCGCGCTGGCGCCCTCCCCGCCCGAACAGCGCGACCAGGCGTGGTGCGACAGCGTCCTTCACGCGGCGCCGAACGCGTCTCTGACATCATTCAACCCGCAGATTCAGAACGGACCCGACACATTTCCATATTTTCAGCTCGCCATTCCCGACGCTGGACCTTTCACGCCTTTTTCGATTGTTCACTCGCTCAATCACGTACTGGAAGCGGGCGCGGGCGTAGTGATTCACAGCAATTCGCGGCGCGATCAGCAGCCTCTCTGGGTTTTCAGTTTCGGCGACATTCTCGCATACTCGCTGTTCCAGGATTTTAAGGGCGATCCGAAAGTCTACTTGGATAAGACGCCGCCGAATCCACAGGATCGCCAAGTCTTGCGGGCGTCTCCGAGTGAATCGTATCTTCCGGCCAGCGCCCGCACTGCGATAGGACGATTTATGAGAGGTCCGTTCCGGCATCCTAGCCCGAAGATCGGCTTGGTAAGCGGCGCCTCGCTGCAGCCCCGGCAAAGCTTGATGGTGAACTTGCGGCTGAAAGATTATGGCGGCGATCAGAAGAAGCTGGATTCGGCGATGCGCTATCTTCTGTGGTTTATCCCCAAGAGCTACGGTTTGATGGCGCTGCCGGACGATTGGCCGGACACCGACATGGCGCCACTGTAGGCTGGGCGCGCGGCCTTTCGCATCTGGCTGGCGTGATAAAAGGAACGTCCTAGGCCAATGGTGAAGATCGAGCAGCCGTACAGCGCGTGCTCGAATGAGGAGACGAACAGCGAACCCGTCTGCAAATAACGCAGCGCGAAAAGCAATCCCGCAATGAGAGTGAGAACGATCGCGAGTCTGTTCTGGAACACGATGTGGACATAAGCGAACGCAACCGCGCTGGCCAGCACAATCGCCCAGGGATTCCGAAAAGATCGCGATAGCGGTCGAACAGGAATGCACGGTAGACGATCCCCTGCGGATAGACCGACAGGATCGGATAGAGCACCATCACCATGCTCCAGACCCGCGGTTTTGATCTCGGGAAACTGAGAAAAAGTTTTGGGGCGAACCGCCGTACCAGCACGATACCGATGACCGCTGCCACCGCGAACAGGCCGAGGATCGATAGCGCGTTTTCGGAAAGCGCAGCCGCGTTCCACAAACGCTCGCGGTCAAACCCGGGATCGTGCAGCAGGATGATCAAACAATAGGCCGTTAGCACCCACAGGGCAGGAATCGCCGGAATGCGATGCCGCGCATACGCAAACAGCGTGGGGCCGATGAAAAACAGTGAAAGGAATTCGATTACGTGAATAGCCACTAGAGTGAGGACCGCAGGGAGCTCAAATCACGCACGGCGACGCTTTGCGAATCGGGCTTCCTCTTCCAGCATAGCGGACGCGGCGGGCTGGTAGCATTAGCCTGATGGCCCGGCATCCTGTGCTTCTGGTGCATGGAATCGATGACACCGCCGCTCTATTCCGCAGCATGAAGCCATTTCTAGAGGACGGTGGACTGTCGGTTCACAGCCTGAACCTCGTCCCCAACAATGGAAAGGTCGGCCTGAAGGAGCTCGCAAAGCAACTGGATCAACACGCGCGTGCGAACTTCACCCCGGACCAGGCGATCGACATCGTCGGATTCAGCATGGGTGGACTGGTCTCGCGTTATTACATACAACGGCTCGACGGCATCCAGCGCGTGCGCAAGTTCGTGACGATTGCTACTCCACACCGCGGCACATGGACCGGATTCCTTCGAGCCAATCCGGGAGCGCGGGACATGCGTCCCGGCAGTGCTTTCTTGCGAGACTTGAATCGCGACGTAGAGATGCTGGACGGCATCTCCTGCACCTCCATCTGGACACCCCTTGATCTTATGATCGTACCGGCGAACAGTTCACGTCTGCCGGCCGGCCGCTCCATTTCGGTCAGGACGCCGGCTCACCCGCTAATGGTGCGCGATCCGCAGGTGCTGCGGCTAGTCTTTGAAATACTGAGCAACGATCAGGAAGCCGGCTTGGGCCGCGGCGCTACTTCACGCTGATCGAATACGGCATCACTTTCATAAATCCGCCTTTTGCCAGTGCGGCCACCGGCAGATTTCCTAGTACCTGTTCCAGCTTTGACTCCAGCGCATTTGAATCGTCGGAATGCCCGAAGAGCACATCGAAGATGCTGCGCTTGCCCGGATACGGCACCAGCGTGATGCGGTCAGAAGCAGCGAAATGTGCGCGCTGCCGCACCAACTCCACAGCCCGATCCAAACCGCCCAGCTCATCCACCAGCCCGTTCTGCTTGGCTTGCGCGCCCAGCCACACGCGGCCCTGGGCCAGCGGTTCAATCTGGTCGAACGTCTTCTTGCGACCATCGGCCACGCGGCTCACAAACGATTTGTAGAACGCATCGATCTGGCCGGCAATTTTCTGGTGTTGCGCGTCATCGAGAGGCGCGTAGTCGGAATCCAGATCGGCGAATTGCCCGCGCTTGAGCATTTGCTTGTTCACACCGATCTTGTCGTACAGCCCATGCAGGCTGATCCGCGCGAAGATTACTCCAATGGAGCCGGTCAACGTATTGGGATAAGCCACAATCGGATCGCCGGTCATGGAGATGAAGTAGCCGCCGGAAGCCGCCAGATCGCTCATCGAAATCACTACTGGTTTCTTCTTGCTGAGATTCTTGGCTTCGTGCAGGATGTCGTCGGATGCCACGCCGTCGCCGCCCGGCGAATCCACGCGTATGATCACGCCTTTTATGGAGGAGTCGTCTTCCACTTGCTTAAGTAGCTTGGTGAAACCAGAGGCGGTGATGCCTTGATCGTCGGAGCTGGAATTTCCCGAACCCCGCGTAATCTCGCCCTCGCCGACAACCAGAGCGATGCGCCGGTTCACTCCGCCGGACAGCGGCGGCGTTTTGCTATAAGCCTTGGCCGATAATTTCGTCAGCTCGGTTTGCTTGAGCCGGATCTTCATATCGTCGACGGCCTGGTCTTCGTAGCCGAACGCATCGATCAAACCGTTGGCCAGCGCCTCATTCGCCATGAACGGCCCCTGATCGATAATTGCCTTTACGGCGTCGCTCTGCTTCTTGCGGCCTTGCGCCACTGTGTCGATCAAGTTCCCGTAAAACTGATCCAGAATCTGGTCCAGCACTTCGTGCGTCTCAGGTGTCATGGAGGTCTGCGTCAGCATGTCGCCCGCATCTTTGTACTTGCCGGCATGGATCACGTCGGCATGGATGCCCAGCTTGTCGAAAGTGTTCTTGATGAAAACCGCTTCCACACGGAGGCCCTTGAGATCGAGCGAATCTTCGGGTGCGAGGAAAATCTTATCCGTCGCGGCCGCCAGATAATATTCGCGTGCGCTGGGTCCACGTAGGTAGCTGATAATCGGCTTGCCGGATTTCTTGAACTGCAGGATCTCGTCGTGGACCTCCTGCATCTTGGCCCAGCCCATTTCCAATCCGCGCGGTTCAAAGATGATTCCCTTGATGCGCGAATCCGCGGCCGCTTTCCGGAACGTATCCCAAATCTGCTCCACCGTCAGTGGAGTCTGATCCTGAAACATCGGCAGCGGGATTTCAGCCGGGGATTTTTCGGGTACTTCGCCTTCCAGTTTGAAAACCAGCGTGGATGCGTCCGCAACCGAAACCGGCCGCTCGCCGAACGATCCGACAAGCTTTATAAACGCAAAAATCAAAATCAGAGCCGTAAGCCCTGAAACCACGACACCCACCACCAATCCGATCACGAAGTTTTTCATGGCCGCTCCCTATAATAGATGCCCGCGCGGGCGGATGTTTTCGTGTTTTATGAAGACGCCGGCCCGGCCTCACTGGCCGTTCAGAATCAGATCAAAGCGGCGGCTGACATCGGCCAGGTACTCTTTACCCCCGCCATCCAACTCCACGGTCGCCGATCCCTGATATCCGATCTCCTTCAGCGCACGGTACACTTCCTTCCAGTCGATGTCGCCATCGCGCAGGTTCACAAAATCCGCGACACGCTTCTTGATGGTAGGGTCCTGGCGGAACGAGAAGTCCTTGATGTGCAATTTGACAATCCGCTTCCCGAGGGTTCTGATCCAATCCTGCGGGTAACCATAGAGCACCACGTTGCCGACATCGAAATAGGAGCGAACCCAAGGGCTATTGAACTGATCCAAGTAACGCGCCATTTCCAGCGGACTCAACAGGAACTTGTTCCAAACTTCTTCCACCGCGATAATCACCTTCACTTCTTCGGCCAGGGGAAGGATCTGGCGAATCTGCGCCTGTGACCGGTCCCACGCTTCCTGATAGCTGGTCTCCGGATTGACGACCGCTGGGACCACCAGTACCGTGTCAGCGCCCCACATGCTGGCGTTGCGGAAGCTGGTCTTCAGCCCTTCCATGCTCTTAGCCACGACGTCGGGGTCGCGCGAGGAAAGCGGATATTTCCAGTGATCGCGATTCATCACGGAATGAATCCGGATGCCCGTTTTCTTGCTGGCGGAGAGGATCTCCTCGGCTTGATGTGGATCATCGGTGGTGCCGCATTCAGTCTGCTCGAATCCGGTATCGCGCGCGAGCTGAAACCGGTCCAGGATGCTGAGCTGGGAGGGCAGCATGCTGAATAGAACTGCTTTGTGGATGGGCAGCCGTTCAGAAGCCGCGGCGCGAAGTGCGAGGCCGGAGGCTGAGGCGGCCAGAAAGGTTCGTCGAGTCATGCGAACTCATTCTACACCGTTGCCATACAGCCCCCGGAAACGGCGCGCTGGCGGGTCTTCGGAATCCAGGAAATCTTCGAACGACAACTCACAGAGGCCGATTTCGGTGAAGTGATTCAATTCCCGGCGAGTGAGCGGCCACGGCATTTCGCCACGCGGATCGCTTTCTTCGCGTGCACGTGCGATCACCAGCAGCCTTCCGCCTTCGCTCACAAAGCCAGCCGCCTGGTCCATCGCCCGAGCGCGTAGCTCCGGCGGAAGCACCTGCAGCGTGTTCGATTCGAATACGAAATCGAACGATCGGAGCCAAGAGTCCGGCGGCTGCAATAGATCGGCCGCCACATATTCAACGCGGCTGTCGCGGAACCTCCTGCGGCAGGCCTGAATTGCAGATTCAGAAACATCAAAGGCTGTGGTGGAAAATCCCCAGTCCGCGAGTTGCTCGGCATCATCGCCTAGTCCGCATCCGATGGTGAGCGCCTTCTTTCCGGCGGAAGGAACTGCGTGGCACTTCCAAAATTCCACGAGATTCGGACTCGGCCGAAGCTCCGCCCAAGGAACGATGCTCTTACCCTGCTCGGCCTCTTGATACAACCGCTCGAACCAGCCCGTGGGATCGCCTCTTGCGATATATTCGGCGGCAAGCTCTCTGGCGCGAGTACGATCCGGCATTCCTATAAGCATCATGATACGATCTCCGCATGATTATCGGCTCGCACGTGCTTCTCTACAGCAAAGATCCGGACGCGGATCGAGCGTTCTTTTCGGACGTCCTCGAACTTCACTCCGTGGATGCCGGCGGAGGATGGCTGATCTTTGCGCTGCCTCCCGCCGAAGTCGCAGTGCATCCCGCGGACGATGACACAGGCGGGCGCAAGTTTCTTCACACCCAGCTCTACCTGATGTGCGACGATCTGCCGGCCACCATCAAATCGCTCGAGGCTAAGAAAATAAAATGCACCGAAGTGGCGAAGGAGAGGTGGGGCATCCGGACCACCATCGTGCTGCCGAGCGGCGGTGAAATCGGCCTATATCAGCCAAAGCATCCCACCGCTTTCCAGAAGTCTTGACAGCGGCAAGGCATTTCTCATACACTGTTAGGGAAATGGCGCAGCCCCCTTCCGTTGGCCAATTCGAGCAGTTGGTGCTCACCGCGGTTCTGACTCTCAAAGAAGACGCCTATGGAGTCACGATTCACGAAAAGGTCGGAGAGCTCGCCCGGCCGAAATCGATCTCGCTCGGCGCAGTCTATGTCACGCTCGATCGATTGGAAGACAAGGGACTGGTTTCATCGTGGCTCTCGGAACCCACGGCGGAGCGCGGCGGACGGGCCAAGCGTTGCTATCGCATGGAGGCGCTGGGAGAGCGCGCGCTGCAGGAATCCACCGCCACGGCGCAACGCATCTTCGACGCGCTGGTTAAAGCGCTCGGTAAAGAGGGCGCCAGGCAGTGGGGTAAGCGGTGGGGAAAAGAGGCGAGCGGGTGAAGGCGGCTCCGTCCAAAGCTGCCGAGACTGTGCTCGGAATCTTGATCCCACCAGCCTGCCGCGAGGAAGTGCTGGGCGACTTGCATGAACGATATACGGGGCCGCTCCGATATTTTGGCGACGCATTGTCGGTGGTACCCTGCGTGATCGTCAGCCGAATTCGACGGACCACGGATCCACAGGTGCTGCTGATGGAAGCTTTCGCGCTGTACCTGTCGTTTGTCGGCGTTGCGCGGATATCGGGACAAAGCTCGATCCTGTATGAGCCGTGGGGATTGCTGCGCCTCGCGATTCCGACTGCCGTGACGCTGATCGCCCTGGTTCTGGCAGATGCGTACGCGGATCCCGCCAAACGCTCGCCAATCAAGCCGATGGTTCAGACCGCGTTCTGCATCGGGGTCGCGTTCTTATCGCAGGCAACTTTTTGGGCAACCAATCCGGATTTGGCGGTCCCACTACGCATCATGCTATACGGCGCCGGGCTCAGCCTGGTTCTGGTTTCAGCGCTGCGCGTATTCTTTCCCAAAGATGACAATCGCCCTCGCGGCGCGACATAAGCGTCTGGCGATATGCTGGACCTATGTCATCGCACGCAGATATCGATAGCGCGCTCAAGGAGCAGCGTGTATTCGAGCCCTCCGAGGAATTCCGGGAAAAGGCTCATGTCAAAAGCCTGGACGAATATCAGCGCATCTACAAAGAAGCCGAGGAACAGCCCGAGAAATTCTGGGCGAACATCGCCGCGGAACTTCGCTGGTTCAAGACCTGGGATCGAGTGCTGGATTGGAACCTGCCATTTGCTCAATGGTTCGTCGGCGGACAACTGAACATTTCGTATAACTGCCT
>Ga0187863_10001431_pt1 | contig 19003 bp, 19 predicted proteins | sample June2016WEW_11_1_FD_132975 | JGI IMG/M metagenome (GOLD analysis project Ga0187863, IMG submission 132975) | Peatland microbial communities from SPRUCE experiment site at the Marcell Experimental Forest, Minnesota, USA - June2016WEW_11_10 | ecosystem: Environmental > Terrestrial > Soil >... | reverse complement strand
TGGATTTCGCGGGCGGCGTCGTCGTCCACACCACGGCAGGCGTCTCGGCCCTCGTGGCGGCAACCATAATCGGTCCGCGCCGCGGCTTCCCGCGCAACCTGATGGCGCCGCACAACCCGGGCATGACCATGGCCGGCGCCGGCATGCTCTGGGTCGGCTGGTTCGGCTTCAATGGCGGCAGCGCCCTTGCCGCCGATGCCACGGCCGCATCGGCGATCCTCGCGACCCAGTTCGCGGCCTCGACCGCGGCGTTGACATGGATCGCGATCGAGTGGCTGCGCATCGGCAAGCCGACCTCGGTGGGTCTCGTCACCGGCGCCGTCGCGGGTCTCGCCACCGTCACCCCCGCCTCGGGATTCGTCGGTCCGATGGGCGGCATGATCATCGGCATCGCCGGCGGCGCGTTCTGCTGCTTTGCCACCAGTTTGGTGAAACAGCACCTGAGGTTCGATGATTCCCTGGACGTCTTCGCCGTACACGGGGTCGGGGGCATGCTCGGCTCGATTCTGGTGGCGATCTTCGTCAGCCGGGATCTCGGCGGCGTCGGCTATGGCGCGGGGATGGACATGTCGAAGCAGCTCGTCACGCAAGTCGTGGCCGTCGCCGCCGCCGCCGCGTGGTCGGGCGGCGCCACCTTCGTTCTGGTGAAGCTGCTCTCCGTCGTCACAGGGCTGCGCGTGACCGCGGAGGAGGAAGAGGACGGCCTCGACTTCTCGACCCATGGCGAGAGCGCCTACGATCACAGTTGATCCGGCCGGGCTTTCCATTTCTGGCGCGAAGCGGACCCTGTCAAACCAAGACACGGCCGGTTCCGCCGCCGGGATGACAGTCCTGCGCCGGCCTGATAAGACAGTCCTGCAACGGCCCGATAAGGCCGGTCTGATAAGAAAATATCCCTGGAGGGAGAAACCATGGCCAATAAGCCTGACGTCACGAAGGGTTCGCTGGACCAAACCGATCGGGAAATACTCGGCTACAGCCGCTACGTCGTGCTGGTCGCGGCCTTCTTCGCGATGTTCATCATCAGTCCCTTCGAATACGCGTGGAGCTCGATGTCGGGGCATATCGGCGCCATCTACGGCTGGTCGCACGAACAGGTGGCCTTGATGTTCACGCTGTTCATCATCTTCCAGTCGGTCGGCATGCTGCCCGGCGGCATGTTGCGCGACCGATACGGGCCGCGCTGGACCACGGCCGTGGCCGGCCTCTTTTCCGGACTCGGCATCCTGTCCATCGCGCTCGGGCCCTCCTATCCGCTGGTCCTGGCGCTCTGGTGCGTGGGCAGCTTTTTCACCGGGTTCATCTACAACAACGCCGTCAGCACCGGGAATAAATGGTTTTCCGACCGCCGCGGGGTCATGACCGGGCTGATCGCCGGCGCTTTCTCGTGGGGCTCGCTGCCTTTCATTTTTCCGATCCGCGCCATACCCGGCACGGCGCCGCCCGAAACGTTCTTCACCGTCATCTACGTGATGGCCGCGCTCATCGGCGGCGTGACGGTCGTCGCGGCCTTGTTCATGAAGGACCCGCAAGCGGGCTGGAAGCCGCCGGGCTGGGTCCCCAAGACCAAGGCGATCGCGCGCCCCTCGCAGCACAATTACACCGTCGGCGAGGCGCTGAAGACGTGGCAGATGTGGGTCCTGATCGTCTCCTTCATCCTGATTTCGAGCGCCGGTCTCGCCGGCATCAGCAAGATGGTGGCCTATTCCAACAGCTTTCACTTCGCGGCGACGGCGGCGACCGCCGCCGCCGGCGGCATCGCCGTCGCCAACGGCTTCGGCAAGCTCGGCCTTGGCGCGTTGTCGGGACGGTTCGGGGCCGAGAACATGATGATCGTCAGCTACGTCGCCTGCGGCCTGTTGCTGTTCGGAACGGTTTTCGCCGGGAATACCGGCAACGAGACGCTGTTCGTCTGTTCCGCCATCCTGGCCATCTTCTTCTGGGCCGCGCTGTTCTCGCTCTTCCCGATCACCATCGGGCATTATTTCGGCGAAGCGGCGGCGGGCGGGAATTACGGCGTGCTTTACGCGATATCCAAGGGGTCGGGCGGCATCTATGGCGGCATCCTGTCGACCATCCTCATCGTCCAGCACGGCTTTTCCTTCGCCATCACCATCGCGGGATTCATGGCGATCGTCGCGGGCGTGCTGATCATTCCGTTGAAGTTCAGCCCGCCCGTCTGGGATCGGGATTCCGGAAGGCCGGCGCGGGTGCTGCCGGAGGGAAGCCGCTGATGTACGTCACGAATGCCAAGCGCCTGACCAACGAGGGCGCCAGGAAAATGATGGAAACCGCGATATCCAAGGCCAAGCAGGCCGGGATATCGGTTTCGATCGCCATCGCCGATGCGGGCGGGCATCTCATTCTGCTCGAACGGATGGAAGGCGGGCGGTTCCACTCGGTGCATTCGGCCACGGTCAAGGCCGTCTGCGCGGCTTCGAACAAGCGTCCAACCTCCTCGCGCGGCGCGCAGGGGCAGCCGCTCGATGTGGTTCACGCGCTGGGGCTGGCGCTCGCCGCCGGCCCGGAACGCTGGACCGCGATGGAAGGCGGATGTCCGATCATATCCGAGGGCGAATGCATCGGCGGCATCGGAATCGCCGGCGGCGACTGGGCCACGGACGAGCGCATCGCGCAACAGGCGGTCGAAGCGATCGGCGCAAGCCATGGCGGTTGAGCCGTTACGCGTTGCTTCCATCGGCATGGGCTGGTGGTCCGACGTGCTGGCCGACGCGATCAAGCGTTCCGGCAAGCTCAAGATCGTCGCCTGCTATTCCCGCTCGGAGGAAAAGCGCGCCGCCTTCGCCGCCAAATACGGTTGCCGCGCCGTGCCGAGCTATGAATCCATTCTCGCCGACAAAAACGTCGAGGCGGTCATCAACACGACGCCCAACGGCGTGCATCTCGAGACCACGCGCGCGGCGGCCGATGCCGGCAAGCATGTGTTTCTCGACAAGCCCATCGCCAACACGGTTTCCGACGGCCGCAAGATCACCGAGCTCTGCCGCAATGCCGGCATCGTGCTCGCCTTGGGCTATCAGCGCCGCCGGGAAAGCCAGTTCCGCTGGATCAAGCGCCAGATCGACGACGGCATATTCGGCAAACTGGTCAATGCCGAGGCCAATATCAGCCGCGACCGGCTCGGCAAGATCGATCTGGCTTCGTGGCGTTACCAGGCCGCCGGGATGCCGGGCGGGGTGATGCTGCAGATCGGCATCCATTACACCGACGTGCTGGAATATCTGATCGGGCCGGTCAAGGCGGTCAGCGGCCAATTCACGCGGCTGGTGCTGCCGGGCGACAATCCGGACGTGGCGAGCCTGGTGCTGGAGCACGAGAACGGCGCGCTTTCGACGCTCAACGCGAGCTACGCCTCCGCATCCGAATATTATTTGATGAATATCTACGGCAAGGAGGCGACTGCTTATTACGACATGTTTGGCGGCCTCCGGATGCTCAAGCGCGGCGAAGAACGGCCGGTCGCCGTCCCGTTCGCGAACAAGGACACCATCGCCGAGGAGCTCGAAGAGTTCGCGGCCGCTATTCGCGGCAACGGGCGTCCGGAGGTGGGCGGCGAATACGCCACCACGTCGCTCGCCGTGATCAGAGCCGGTATCCTGTCCGCGCGCGAGGGCCGCCGCGTCGAAGTCGCGGAAATCCTGGCCAAGGATTGACCCTCGGACTGGCGAATCCGGATTGGGTTTGCGGCCGGTTCCGCCGCCCCGAGGAAAACGGCCGGATTAGCCGGAGAATCCCGGCTTGATGTAGATCAAGGACCCGCCAAAACGATTGTGGTCTTTGGTTCGATGGGGGTTCGCAGGCTTTAGGTCGAATTTAGAAGCGGCAAACGCCCATGCTGTTGCGCCGTCGGTGCGCCGATTGGCCCGATGCGGCAACGATCTACCGACAGGAGGAGATGAGATGAAACGGTTATGGGGCTTTCTCGCGATTTTAATGTTGTTCAGCGTATTCGGTCAGGGCGTCGCCAGGGCGGATGAACCCAAGAACATCAAGGTGGGCATCCTGCTTCCGCTCACCGGAACCTTTGCGGCGGTGGCCGAAACCCAGAAACAAGGGGCGCTGCTGGCGGTGGATGTCATCAACAAGCGCGGCGGCCTCAACATGCCCTGGGGCAAGGTTTCGGTGGAAGGCGTCGTCGACGACGACGAAGCCAAGCTGGATGTCGGCGTCCGGCGCTACCGCTACATGGTTTCGGAAGGCGTCAAGGGAGTGGGCGGACAGACCTGGGCTCCGCTCGCTTACGCCATCAACTCCATCGCCATCAAGGAGCCGATGCCTTATTTCCCGGTATGCGTGATGTCGAAAGAGGGCTTCCAGAAGGGCAAGCTGGCCGATTCAACCTTCGCGGCGGCCTATAGCCCCTGGACGGTCGGATACATGGCCGGCACCTCCGCCGTCAAAACGCTCGGCAAGAAGCGCATCTTCTTCCTGGCCCGTTCCGACAGCTTCGGTTGGGACATCCGGGACGGCACCTATGAGGCCGCCAAGCAATACGGCGCGGAGATCGTCGGCTATGACGAGGTTTCGCTGGGAACCAGCGACTTCACGACCACCTTGCAGAAGGTCCAGGCGGCAAAGCCGGATGTGTTCATCTTCGCGCAATTCGGCGCCGATGCCGTGGCGCTCCTGAAGCAGATTCACGAGATGGGTCTGAACAAGGACATGACCATCTTCAACGCCTTCATCACCAACGTGGTCGCCAAAGGCGTGCCGCCCGAGGCTCTGCAGGGCGTCTACGCGATGCACTATTTCTACTATGACCTGAGCTCCTTCCCGGACAAGGACGTGGCGAAGAGCGCGCAAACGTTCACCACGCTGTTCCGCGCGAAATACGGGACGCCGCCCGACGCCTATGCGGCGATCTCGTACATCGCCTATATGGAAATGTTCAGGGGGTTCGAGGCGGCCAAATCCTTCGATCCGCAGAAGGTGTCCGCCGCTCTGATGGCCGGCGGCGGCGACTTCAACACGGTCAAGGGGCCCGCCAAATGGCGGCAGGACCACGAAGCCGTCTACAAATACGCCGCCTTCCTGGTTAAAGGGAAAGGTCCCGGCGAGCAGAAAAACGAATGGGATCTTTTCTCGGTGGAGGGTTCTCAGGGCGGCGAAGGCGTCATGCCGACGCTCCAGTCGCTCAGTTACTGAGCCCTTTTCTGCCCCAGGGCGGGCGAAACCCGCCTGCCGCGGGGCGCGGCTCGTCAGTGTCCACCCCGGCGCATGTTTTCCGCATGCGCCGGGGATGGCCGTCGCAAAAGGTCCAGATGTGAGCACTGATGCACGCGCCGAGATCATCAGGGCGGAAGGCGTCACGAAATGCTTCGGCGCGCTGGTTGCGGTCAACCAGGTCAATTACCGGCTGATGGAGAACGAGGTCGCCGGAATCATCGGGTCGAACGGCGCCGGCAAGACCACGTTTTTCAATCTTCTGACGGGATATTATACGCCCGACGAAGGCTCGATCCGCTACCGCGGCGAAGACATCACCCGCATGAAGCCCCAGGAACGCGTATCCCGGGGAATAACGCGCACCTTTCAGTTGACGGCCACTTTCGACAATCTGAGCGTGATCGACAATCTGGTGCTCTCCTTTTTCAGGGCGCACAGGAAGTCGTCCCTGATTCGGTTGGTTTTCAACACCAGCAAGAAACAACACGCAGAACCGAAGATCGTCGCCGCGTTGGAAACTTTCGACCTGCAGGACGTGCGCGACAGGCAGGTCAAGCACCTCAGCCTGGGTGAAAAGCGCCGCCTGGAAATCGCCATGGCGATCCTGGCCGAGCCCAAGGTTCTGCTGCTCGACGAACCCCTGGCGGGGCTGGCCGAACCCGAGATTCAGGGCGTCCTGGACGTCCTACGCGGCCGCGTCGGCCAACAGACCATCCTGATCGTGGAGCACAAGATCTCCCATGTGCGGGAATTCCTGCAGCGGCTTACCGTCATGCACGAAGGCCGGATCATCGCCGACGGCGGGTGCGAGGAATGTCTGCGGCATCCGGAAGTGCGCAGAAGCTATTGGCAGATCGAAACCGCCGGCGAGCCGGACGGGGCCGCCGTTTCATGATGAACGGCGCCGACATCCTGACGGTCAGCGGGTTGAACGTCTCCTACGGCGAATCGAAGGTGCTCTTCGATGTCGGCATGAACGTCCGGCCGCGCCAGGTCGTCGCGTGCGTCGGCCGAAACGGGGCCGGCAAGACCACCCTGCTCAAGAGCATCGCCGGCTTCGTGAAACCGGCCTCGGGATCGATCGCGTCGGACCAGACCAGCCTGATCGGCCTGGCGGCCTATGTCATCGCCGGCATGGGCGTCAAATACATTCCCCAGGACAAGAAAGTGTTTTCCGATCTGTCGGTCAGGGAAAACCTCGAACTCGGCAGCTACGCGACCAAGGATTACAACTGGGATCAGGTCACCGCCTATTTCCCCAAGCTGAAACTGCTCATGGACCGCAAGGCGGGATATCTGAGCGGCGGCGAGCGTCAGATGCTGATGATCGGCCGGGCGATACTCGGCAGCCCCAAACTGTTGCTGGTCGACGAGCCCACCGAGGGTCTGGCCCCCAGCATCGTGGAGCACCTGAAGCACGTTTTCCGGGACTTGAGCAAGAAAACGGCGCTGGTGATCGTGGAGCAGAACCTCCCGCTGGTGTGCGCGATAGCCGACAAGGTGTACGCCCTGAACGACGGACGCGTCATGGCGGAGATCGCCGACCGCGAGTCGATCAGGCCCGAAATTTGCGAAAAGTATCTCTAGGGGCCCGGCGATGAACGTCTTGAGATGGTGGTGGGGTCTGGTGCTGGCGTTTTCGCTGCTGGCCCTGCTGCGCGTATTCCTGCCCTTGCCCTTCGCCAACGAGATCGTGATCTTTTCGATCTACACCATCGGCTGCAACTTTCTTCTCGGACGCGTCGGCCTCTTGTCGTTCGGTCAGCCGGCCTATCTCGCGGTGGGCGCCTATGCGGCCGCGTTTTATTTCTATTACGTCGGCTCCAATCCCTATCTCGGCATTCTGATCGGCATCGCGGCGGGAATCGTCGTGTCCTTCGCCGTCGGTTCGCTGTTCGTCAGGTTGCGCAAGGATTACTTCGCCCTGGTGAACCTCGCGCTGGCGGTGATCATCTTCTATCTCATGCAGAAGGTTCTGGTGGGCATCACCCACGGCGACAACGGGCTGTGGTTCCTGACCAGCCTTTCTTCCACGCCCGTGCTGGATTTGACCAGCCCGGACCAGTTCTTCATCTTCTCGCTCCTGGTCGCTTTCGCCGTTTGGGCGTTTTACAAATATCTCGACGATTCGATCTTCGGCGCCGCCTGCCTCGCGGCCAAGATCAACGAGGACAAGCTGAGATTCCTCGGCTACAGCAACTACCGCATCCGGCTGCTCGCCTTCGTCATCGCCAATACGACGACATCTCTGGCCGGGGCGATGTATGCCGTCTATCTCGGTTTCGTGAGCCCGGAGATCGGCAGCCCGTCGCGGGCCGCGGACCCGGTGGTGGTGACGATACTGGGCGGGGTGGGCTCGTTGTACGGGCCGATCGTCGGCGCGATCGCCTACACCGGCATGAAGGACCTGATCAGCAAGACCCTCGGCAACTGGGAGCTGATCATCGGCGCGTTGCTGGTCTTCGTCATGCTCGCCGGCGAGAAAGGCATCTGGGGGACGCTCGAACCTCTCCTGCTCAAGGCGCTGTTCCGCCGGCGCGTGCCGGCCGGGACGGGCCGGGATGGAGTGACGGGCGGATGATCGGCGCACACCTCCTGATTTCCGGGATCATCTTCGGATTGAGCTTGGGGAGCATCTTTTTCCTCATAACCATCGGGCTCTCCCTCTGTTTCGGGCTGATGCGCGTCATCAGCCTCGACCAGCTGCTCTATTACAACCTGGGCGCCTACGTCACCTACTCCATCAGCCTGGCGACGGGAAATTTGTGGCTCGGCGTGCTCGGCGGCATGGCGGCCGGGGGCGCCGCGGGTTTTGCCGCGGAACGGCTGGTTTTCCTGCGCATCTACGAACGCGATATCACCTTCAGCATGATCACCTCCTTCGGCATTTTGATCGGCGGCATCGGGGTCATCAAATACTTCTGGGGGCTGGTTCCCCGTCCGGTGCCCGATCCGATCAACGCCCGGATCGACATTCTCGGAACGGATATCCCCGGCTATCGTCTGGTCATCGTCGCCATCGCCGCGCTGGTCTATGCCGGCATCTGGCTGTTCCTGAACCGGACGATCATCGGCAAGGCGATCCGGGCCGGCATCGAGGACATCGAGCATGTCGAGGGCCTCGGCATCAACGTGTACCGGCTCTTTACCGTCACCTTCATCATCGCCGGCGGGTTGTCCGGGCTGGCCGGCGGCCTGAATGCGCCGCTGGTCATGGTGGACCCCCAGATGGGGATCGATTTGATGGCCTTCGCTTTCATGGTCGTCATCATCGGCGGTCTGGGGAGCATCAAGGGAACCCTGGTATCCAGCTTCCTGGTCGGACAGGTCGTCTCCCTGGGGTCGCTCATCTACGCGCCGCTGGCGCAGATGGCGCCCTTCGCCATCATGCTGCTGATCCTGCTCATCAGGCCGACCGGACTGTTCGGCAGCCCGTTGTTGAAACGCTAGACGGCGGGGATCGGGCGGGAACGGCCTGGGTCAGGCCGGGATTTGCCTGATCTCTTCCGCCCGTTTGGCCTTGATCGCGGCCAGAATCTTTTCGGACGTGGCGGGCAGGGACGTGATGCGCACGCCGACCGCGTCATGGATCGCATTGAGGATCGCCGCCGCGGTCGGCACCAGGCTCGGCTCGCCGACGCCCTTGGCGCCGAAGGGGCCGGTCGGATCGTAATTCGGGACGATATCGACGGCGATCTCGGGCATGTCGAGGGACGTCGGGATGATGTAGTTGGTGAGATTGGGATTTATCTGCCGTCCGGCGGCGTCGAACAGCATTTCCTCCTGCAAGGCGAAACCGATGCCCATCGAGATGCCGCCCTCGACCTGGCCTTCCACCAGCATGGGGTTGATCGGCGTGCCGCAGTCATGCGCCGCGGCGATGCGGAGCACGTCGACTTCGCCCGTCTCGTCGTCGACGTCCACCTCGGCGATCTGCGTGGCGTAGACATAGGTGCTGAACGGCTTGCCTTGCCCGGTCTCCGGGTCCATGGCGACGGTCGGCGGATTCCACGACGCGCTTCCGATCGGCGGCTGGCCGAGGGTGATCTGGGCGCGTTTGGCGATCTCGCCGATCGCGACGCTGTGCTGCGGAAACCCCTTCACCTCGATCTTGCGGTCGCGCGCCTCGAGCTGAGTCGGTATGACGCCGAGCACTTGGGCCGCCACCTCGAACAGAATGGCTTTCGCGTTTTCCGCCGCCAGCTTGATGGCGTTGCCGGTGACATAGGTCGTGCGGCTGGCGATCGCGCCGGTGTCCATCGGCGTGGTGTCGGTGTCGGCCGAGACCACGAACACGTCTTCGGCGGCGATGCCGAGCGCCTCGGCGGCGATCTGGCCGAGCACGGCGAGCGAGCCTTGGCCGGTTTCCACCGTGCCGGTGAGCACGGTGGCGGTGCCGTCCTCGTTCACCTTCACCACGGCGGCGCTCGGGTTGGCCGAAACCGTGAAGCCGATCGGATACCACATGCAGGCGATGCCGCGTCCGCGCCGTTTCACGACCGTGTCTCCCAGCCGAACCGGTCGGCCGCCATGAGCAGGGATTCCTTCACGACCACGCTCTGGAGCACCTGGCCGGTGGGACTGAGGGAGCCTTCCTCGAATGCGTTGCGCAGCCGGATGGCGAGCGGGTCGATGCCAAGCGCCTTGGCGATGTCGTCCATGTGCGATTCGTAGGCAAAGCACACTTGCGGGGCGCCGAATCCGCGCATGGAGCCGGTCATGGTCTTGTTGGTGTAGACCACGAACGCCTCCGCCAGAATGTTGTCGATCCGGTACGGGCCGCAGGAGAGGATGCAGGCCTTGCCGAGCGTCGTCTCGCTCCACGAGCAATAGGCGCCGCCGTCGAGGATGAGGCGCACCTTGCGCGCCAGGATGCGGCCGTCCTTGGCGACGCCGGTCTTGTACTCCATGACGAAGGGATGGCGCGTGGTGGTCGAGATGAACTCGTCGCCGCGCGTGAACACGCCCTTGACCGGCCGCCCGGCCTTCTTGGACAGGAGGGCGAGGGCCGGTTCCTGGGTGATCTCGTTCTTGCCGCCGAAATTGCCGCCGACGATGGTCGCGATCATGCGGATCCGGTTCATCGGCAGCTTCAGCGTGCGCGCGAGATCGGCGCGCGCGAGCGTGATCCGCCCGATCGTCACCCACAGCGAAAGGCGGCCATTGGCGTCCCAGTCGGCGATCGCCGCATGCGGCTCGAGCGGCACGTGCTCGACCATTTGAGTCGAAAACCGGGCCTCGAAGATATGGTCCGACTGGGCGAAGCCCTGCTCGACGTCGCCTCGGCGGATCACCTTGCTGGCGTAGATGTTGCTGTTGGGGGAATGCACCTTCGGCGAATCTTCCCGCATGGCTTCGAGCGGATCGAACACCGCCGGCAAAGGCTCGTATTCGACGACGATCTTTTGAGCGGCTTCCTCGGCGATCTGCTCGGTGACGGCCGCCACCGCGGCGACGCCGTCCCCGGCATGGCGCACGATCTCGTCGGCCAGCACCGGCTGGTCTTGATAAGAGGGTCCGAAGGAATTGACCGGGATTTCGCGGCCGGTGAGCACCGCCATCACGCCCGGCATGGCTTCCGCCGCGCTGGTGTCGATGCGCTTGATGCGGGCCGAGGCGATCCCCGCGCGTTTGATCTTGGCGTACAGCATGCCGGGGAAAGAGAGATCGTCGATATACCGGGTCAAACCCAGGCCGTGCATGCGGCTGTCCGGGCGCGTCACCCGTTCGCCCACGACGCGGAACTGCTGGCCGGGTTGCAGCACATGCGATTCGACCGGGAGGTTCTCGCGCGGCGAAACGGCCGGCAGACGCAGATTTTCCTCCGCCGAACGCAACTTCTCGGTGAGGGCGCGGCGCTCTTGCTCGATGAGGGTCGGCTTATCGTCCATGGCGCTGCTCGCTCGCTTCCAATTGCCCCGGTTTGGCTGGCGCCTTGCCGCGCAGCATCGCCGCCGCGTCCTGCACGGCCTTGATGAACTTGGCGTAGCCCGTGCAACGGCACAAATTTCCGGCCAGCGCCTCGCGGATATCCTGCGGCGCCGGATCGGGATTCTGGTCGAGCAGGGCCTTCGCCGAGAGGATGACCCCGGGGCCGCAAAAACCGCATTGCAAAGCGCCGCTCTCCTCGATCGTTTTCTGGAGCGGATGCAGCTGGTCCTTGGTGGCGAGGCCTTCGATCGTGAGCACCTGGCACCCGTCGGCCTGGCCGGCCAGCATCAAACAGGCATTCACCGGTTGTCCGTCGACGATCACGGTGCAGGCCCCGCAATCGCCCACGTCGCAGCCGAGCTTGGCGCCGGTCAGTTGGAAATTATCCCGCAACAACTTGAGCAGGGTGGTTTCGGGCGGCACCGAGGCCGTCCGCCTCTCGCCATTGACGATCATGGTCACGTCAAGCATGGACTGGCGCCTTCTTCATCGCCCGCGTTTGGGCGCACTCCAAGGCGCGTTTCACGAGCACGGCGATCAAGTCGCGCCGATATCCGGCGCTCGCGCGGAAATCGCTGATGGGCTTGGCTTCCATCGCCGCCAAACGGCCCGCCTCGGCCATCGCCTCAAGGGTGATCGGGCGGCCTTCGAGATAGGCTTCGGCCTTGACGGCCCGGATGACGGTCGGAGCGACGGCGCCGAGCGCGATCCTCGCCTGCCGGAAGCTGTTCTTGTCCCAATCGATCCAAAAACTCGCCGCCGCATTGACCAGCGCCAGGGCTTGTCCCTTGCGCAGGCCGAATTTCTGGAAGGCGGCCGGCTTGCCGACATGAGGCTTCGGGATGACGATCTCGACCAGCAGTTCATCGGGTCCGAGCGCGGTCTTGCGCGGGCCGACGAACAGTTCTTGAAGCGGAATCTGGCGGCGTCCGCCGGGGCTTGCCACGGTGACGCGCGCGTCAAGCGCCAGCAGCATGGGGCCGCTGTCCATGGACGGCACGCAGGTCATGAGATTGCCGCCCAGCGTGGCGAGATTCCGGGTTTGCACCGCGCCGATCGAACGCGCCGCCTCGACCAGGCCGGGAAAGACGTCGCGGATCAGCGCCGAGCCGATGATCTCGGAATGCGTGACCAGCGCGCCGAGACGGAGGCCTTCGTCGGTGACGGATATGCCCTTGAGGCTGGCCACGCGCGATATGTCGATGACCACCTCCGGCGTATGCGCCGCGGATTTCAGCTCGACCAGCAGATCGGTACCGCCGGCGAGAATCCTGGCGGCGCGTCCGTGCTTGGCGAGCAGCGCCACGGCATGTCCGGCGTCCTTGGCCTTGACGTAGTCGAACGTCTTCATTCGGCTCGCTCGAGCCTGGCGCCGTATCGCGACCGGTTGTTTCTCATTGCCGGCATGAGAAAGGCGCGCCGCCGGCGGCGCATTGATCTGCCTCAATTCGACAATCCCTGAGCGAATTCAACGCGCTATTTGATGCGCGCGGCCGCTTCCTTCACCATGCTCAGGTCGTTGTATTTCCGCACGTCGATATCGGCGTTGAGCAGGCCCAGCGATCTCTGGGTGTTGAGATTGCGCTGCAACGCGGCCAGGTCGGGCCTGCCGTTCGGGTCGCGGTAATCGTCCTTCTTGGTGAACAGCCAGTCCTGGAACAAGGCGGGCGGCCGCTGCATGAAGCCCGACACGATCTTCACCGCCTCGTCGTGGTTCTTGGGGTCGGTGTACCAGTGGATGGCGCGGATCGCGTCCTCCATGAAATCGACGATGACGGCGCGATGCTGCTTGATGAATCCTTCACGCGCGGTCATGGCGGTGAGCTGGGTCACGCCGAAGGCGTCCTTCAGGGTGAACAGCGTGCGGGCGTTCGCCCGCAATTCGGGATCGTAGGAGAAGGGCGGCACGGCGACGATCAGATCCGCCTTATGATCCAGCAGCAGCTGCTTCATGTTGGGGAACTGGGTTTCGACCACCTGGTAGTCGCGCTTGTCCTCGAGATGGTTCCGCCGCAGCACGGCGCGCATGCCGATATCCACCCCGGCGCCGATGGCGTTGGTCGCCAGCACCTTGCCCTTGAGATCGGCCACGGTCTTGACCGGCCCGTCCTTCAGCACCATGAACTCGTTGCTGTAATAGCCGTCATGGCCGTCCTGGACGCCGTCGAAGATGACGCGCAAATCGTCGAGACCGGCATTCTGGATGGCGAGACCGATCGCGGAATAGGCGAGGTTGGCGAGGTCGAGATCGCCGGTCGCGAGCGCCTGCATCTGCTGCGTCGTGCCGGCGAAATGGATCGGCTCGAGCACGTAGCTTTTGCCGTTGTTCCGCGCGATCCCGTCCTTGGCGAAGTAGATCGGCTCGAGCGAGGCCGGCACCACCACCCAGCCGATGCGGAGCTTGTAGGGCTCGTCTCCGCGCGTGGGCGGCGTCCCAATCAGCATCGCCGCGGCCAGCAACACCGCCAGTTTTATCGCCGCCGGTCTTGTCATTGAGCGCATTATCGGTTCCTCCCCGCTCGGAATCCGCGCATCGCGGCCTTGGGTTGTCAAGCCAGGCATCGCCGCCTAGACTTCGCCCCCCGCCGCTTTCCGGAACCCCATGAGCGAACCGCGTCAATCCTTCGAGACCGTTGCCGGCTGCAAGGTGAACGTGCGGCGCGCCGGCAAGGGCGAGCCGTTGCTCTTCCTGCACGGCGCGCAGGGCGCGCCGCTCTGGCTCCCGTTCATGGCCGCCTTGGCCCGGCGGTTCGAGGTGATCGTGCCGGAGCATCCCGGCTTCGGCCTGTCGGACACGCCGGACTGGCTCGACAACATCGCCGATCTGGCTTTTTTCTATCTCGATTTCATGGCGGCGCTCGGCCTCGAGCGGGTCAATCTCGTCGGCGCCTCGCTCGGCGGCTGGATCGCGGCCGAGGTCGCGGTGCGCGACCAGCATCCCCTCAAGACCCTGACCCTGGCCGCGCCTTCCGGCATCCACGTCAAGGGCCTGCAACCGGCCGACTTTTTCATGTGGTCGCGCGAACAGGCGATCCGCAACCTGGTGGCGGACCAGGAATTGGCCGAGAAGATGCTGAGCCAGCCGCAATCCGACGGACAAATCGACCTGATGCTGAAGAACAACTTCACCACCGCCAAGCTCGCCTGGCAGCCGCGGTTCTACGATCCGCATCTTTACAAATGGCTGCATCGCATCACCGTGCCGACGCTCATCCTGTGGGGCGACAGCGACAGACTGATGCCGCCCGCCTACGGGCCCGAGTTCCGGAAGCTGATCCCGGGCTCGAAGCTGCTGGTGTTCAAGAATTGCGGCCATCTGCCGCATATCGAGAAAACCGGGGAATACGTCGCCGCCGTCACCGGATTCATCGAGGGAGCGCGGCCATGAAATTCTACTGCTTCCACCTCATGCCCTATGCCGATCTCGACCTGGACTATTACAAGAAATACAACTCGGCCTGGGTGACGCTGCCCAATTCCTATTACGACCCGAAGAAGGGCCACATCCTCTACAACCGCTATCTCGACGAGCTCGAATACGCCGAGGAGGTGGGGTTCGACGGCGTTTGCGTCAACGAGCATCATTCCAACGCCTACGGGCTGATGCCCATTCCCGGCGTCATGGCGGGCGCCTTGGCGCGGCGCACCAAGCGGGTCAAGATCGCGGTGCTGGGCCGGGCCTTGCCGCTCATCAACAATCCGCTCACCGTCGCCGAGGAATTCGCCATGATCGACGTCATCACCGCCGGGCGGCTGGTGGCGGGGTTCGTGCGCGGCATCGGCGCGGAATATCATTCCTGGGGCGTCAATCCGGCGGAATCCCACGACCGGTTCCACGAGGCGCATGACCTGATCGTGCGCGGCTGGACCGAAACCGGCCCGTTCGCCTTCGAGGGCAAGTATTATCATTTCAACTACGTCAATGTCTGGCCGCGGCCTTATCAGCAGCCGCATCCGCCGATCTGGATTCCCTCGCAAGGCAGCCGCGAGACCATCGAATGGGCGGTCGATCCGGCGCGCAAATACACCTATCTCCAAACCTTCAGCCCGGTTACGGCGCTGGCGCGCTATATGCAGATGTACCGCGACGAGGCCGAGAAGCGCGGCTACACTGCCTCGCCGATGCAGCTGGGCTGGGCGGTTCCCACCTATGTCGCCGACACCGACGAAGAGGCCTATCGGGAAGCCAAGCCGCATGTCGAGAATTTCTTCAACCGCTTCCTGCGCATGCCGCCGGAAATGCTGCTGCCGCCGGGCTATCTTTCGCTCGCCTCGATGAAGGGCGTGATGATGGCCAAGGGCGCGATGACCGGCGGCGAAAAGACCATCGACGAGCTGATGAAGGTCGGCATGTTCATGTGCGGCGGGGTCGACACCATCGTGCAGAAATTCGAGGAATATCAGAAGCAGATCGGCTTCGGCTATCTGCTCACTGCCTTGCAGTTCGGCACGCTGCCGCACGATCTCACCAAGAAGAACATGCGGATTTTCGGCGAGAAGGTGATCCCGCGCCTGCGGCATTTGGCCGAGGAATCCTCGCCCAAGGCCAAGGCGGTCTAAGACGTGGACTCGACGCTAGTCGGCGAAATAGGCGAGCGGGGGTATGTCAGTTCATTCGGTGCTTTCCGTATGCACCCTATGGAAAGGGCCGTTTAGAAGATCATCATGCAAAAATATTTTGCGGCGCTAACGATCTTGTTGCTGCTCGGGATGGTGCTCATCCGCGTTGCCTCATTGAAGCAGCAGGGCGTCAGGGCGATGAAATTCGGCGCCACGGACAAGACGGATTTCCTGATTCCACCCTTCGCCCTGTTTTATTTCTACCTGGTGTTCGCCGCCGCCTTTGATCTTCCAACGGTCAGTCGACAGGAATTCTTCGCCTCTGGAACTGTTGCCTGGCTAGGCGTGTTCTCCTGCTTCGTCGGATTGTCTTTCCTGTTTCTAAGCCTGGTTTCCTTCGGCAGGAGTTTCCGTGTTGGCATCGATCAAGACAAGCCGGACAGGCTCGTGACGGACGGCGTTTTCGCCGTCAGCCGCAATCCCATCTACGTGGCGTTCTGGTTCATCCTGTTCGGCCAGTTCCTGATCTTTCCGAATTGGATTCTCTTGCTCTTCATGATCGCCGGCACTGGACTGTTCCACCGGCAGGTCATGCGCGAGGAAGAGTACTTGGCCAAACATTACGGCGCGGAATATCGTGGCTATTGCAATCGCGTGCGGCGCTATCTTTAAAACCAACGAGGACCTGAAATGGGCAGACAGGTAACTATGGTGCTTTACGTGATGGCGATGGCAGCCGTCATAGTCGGTGTAGATTTCGTGTTCTTCAGAAACCGATTCTGGGAACGGCTGACAGTGAATATTGGAATCGTCTTGGTGTTCGCGGCGTTCTACTTCAGATTCCTGAGGCGTCCATGAACGAGGGGCGGCGGCGCCCTTTCGCTGCGATTGTGCAGACGCACTTCGACAAAGCACTCGCTGCAGACGGGTGATCTGTTGCTGTTCTTGAATCACCGGGCCCAATGTCCGCTTCGGGTCAAAAGCGGCATGACGCTCGCCACCCTTTCGGCTTCAGGCGGGTTCGCCGCCGAGCGCCGAGCTAGAAAGCGTTCGCTATCGCGGTCACGTAACTTGAGGAGGTATTGGCGTCTGGCCCGGTGACGACGAACATGGCTATCCCTGGATCGCCGGCCGCGCAGCGCACCAAGGCGGTGTAATCACCAACGCTGCCCACGGTCGTCGTATTGGTACCCGCGGTACCCCTAATCATGCCCGTGAAGCCGCTGTTGCCCAAGACGGTAACGGAGCGTTCCAGACATGCGTCCTGATTAATCGTGATTTTCTTATAAGTCGCATACACGGCATACGCATTTGCCAATGCGCCGGTTGTCCATGCGATTGCGCAGATGAAAATAGCGCTCGTTATAATCATGGAGACCGGTTTGCGTGGCATGGCATCCCTCTCTTTCATTTCCGGGTTCCGCCACGTTGGTTCGCATCGGACGGAGGGCTGGTGTAGCCGAGATCGCCGCAAAATTCCCACTTTGGCGTTTCAGCGGGGTTCATGTTCGCCTCGCGTCCGCTTTGTCCCCGAAAGCGGACATCGGTTGTTCTTTATGACTCCGCGTCCCGGCTCACAGCACCTCTAGCCGGTCACCCGCGCGCCGCGCGGCCGTCTCCTCGGTGACGATGAAATCCATCGGCACGTCGTGGGGCAGGGGGCGGATGCTGTCGATGCGCCCCAACGCGAAACCGATGCCGATGCACAGCGGCTTTTTCGGCAAGGCCCCCAGGGTGCGGTCGTAATAGCCGCCGCCATTGCCCAGGCGATAACCCGCCCGGTCGTAGCCGACCAACGGCACCAGCAGCGTGTCGGGCGCGACCGCCGCGCCCTCGGCGGGATGCGGGATGTCGTAGACGCCGAGTTCCATCTTGCTGCCCGCATGCCAGGCGCGGAATTCGAGCGGGCCGGATTTGTCCATCACCACCGGCAGGGCGGCTTCGCGCCCCTCGGCGATCAGCCGGCGCATCAGCGGCAACGGGTCGAATTCGCGCCGGAACGGCCAGTAGAAGCCGACGTGCCGCGCCGGCAGCGTCGCGAACAAGGCCTCGAGCCGGATTTCGATCTTCAGGCTGGCGGCGCGGTGCTCGGCGGCCGGCAGGGCGATGCGGGCGGCGAGCAGCCGCGCGCGCTCTGTCCGCCGCCAGGCCGCGATCGCGCGCCGGTCATCCTTGTCGTCGCTCATCGCCGTCAGGATAGACCGGAAATCTGGCCTTCCGCACTCACGCTGATGCCGACCGCCGAGGGCGCGCGCGGCAATCCCGGCATGGTCATGACGTCGCCGCACAGCGAGACCACGAATTCGGCGCCGGCCGAAAGCCGGATTTCGCGGATCGGCAGGGTGAATCCGCTGGGCGCCCCGCGCCGGTCGGGATCGGCGGTGAAGCTGTATTGCGTCTTGGCCATGCAGATCGGCAAATGGCCGAAGCCCATCTGCTCGATCTCCTTGAGGCGGTCGGTCACCGCCTTGGACGCCTCGATCCCGGCCGCGCCGTAGATCTGCTCGGCGATGGTCCTGATCTTGTCGAACAGCGGCATGGCGTCGGGATAGAGCGGCTTGAAATCCGCCTTGTTTTCATCGATGCCCGCCACCACCGCGCGCGCCAGCTCGGCCGCGCCCTTGGCTCCCTTGGCCCAATGCTCGCACACGAACGCCTTCGCCCCGGCCGCCTTGCAGCCGTCGATCGCGGCCGCTATCTCGGCGTCGGTGTCGCTGCCGAAGCGGTTGAGGCATACCATGGATGGCACGCCGAACAGCGCGATGTTCTTCAGGTGGCGGTGCAGATTGGCGAGGCCCTTGGTCACGGCAGCCGGGTTGCCCCATCCCAGCTCGGCCTTGGCCACGCCGCCATGAACTTTCAGCGCGCGGATGCTCGCCACCACCACCGCCATGTCGGGCTTCAAGCCCGCCTTGCGGCACTTGATGTCGAAGAATTTCTCGGCGCCGAGATCGGCGCCGAAACCCGCTTCGGTGACGACGTAATCGGCGAGCTTCAAGGCAAGCGTGGTGGCGATGACCGAATTACACCCGTGGGCGATGTTGGCGAAGGGGCCGCCATGGATGAAAGCGGGGTTGTTTTCCAGCGTCTGCACCAGATTGGGCTTGAGCGCGTCCTTGAGCAGCGCCGTCAACGCGCCTTCGGCCTTGAGCGCGTTGGCGCGCACCGGTTTGCGGTCGCGGGTCGAGCCGACGATGATGTTGGCGAGGCGGCGTTGCAGATCCTCGAGCGAATTGGCCAGGCACAATATCGCCATGATCTCGCTTGCCACGGTGATGTCGAAGCCGTCCTCGCGCGGAAAGCCGTTGGCGACGCCGCCGAGCGA
>Ga0187863_10001429_pt1 | contig 19014 bp, 15 predicted proteins | sample June2016WEW_11_1_FD_132975 | JGI IMG/M metagenome (GOLD analysis project Ga0187863, IMG submission 132975) | Peatland microbial communities from SPRUCE experiment site at the Marcell Experimental Forest, Minnesota, USA - June2016WEW_11_10 | ecosystem: Environmental > Terrestrial > Soil >... | reverse complement strand
GCCCACGTCGCTGGGGGAAAGCGTGGTCGCGCCGTTGATGAGAAAGCTCACCTTCCAGAGCTGAGAACCGGTGTCGGCGTCGAATGCATACAAACTGTCATGCTCGGTAGCAACGTACAAAACGTTGTGAGTTCCGTTTCCCGGAATCGCGAGAGCGGGAACGTATAGCGGTTGTGCGTACACATAACCATCGACGGTCAGCGAAAATAATTTCCCGAACAATGTGGAGTTAACATTTGCCGGGGTTAACACTGTCTCCGTCGTATTCTGTCCCGTTCGAGCTGTATCGTAATGCTGGGTCAGGATGCTTGTTGCCGAGGACTCCTGCCCTGATTGCGATTCTCTAATGGCGATCCACGCCATGACATACGACGATGGGGCACTCGAAGTGGATGTCGGAGCAGTAGTTGACGTCGTATTCAGAAGATCTGCTGAACCATAGAAAGATGTAGCGTTTAGATTCCCGTAGGTAGTGACACCAGCCTGCGTCCCAGAACCTGAACCAATGGCCTGCACGATTACGTCGTTCGTTCCCGTAAGACCAGAGGGCTTGGCCCAAACAATTGGGTTTACGATACCCGTGCTCACATTTAGGAGTTGTCCAGTATTGTCGAGAGCAACGGAAGCTCCACTGTAAGAATATTCTCTGAAATCCAGCCGCGCTCCTTCATTGGTCAAGATATCCCAATTAGCTGTAATCGCAGTGACGCCGGCAGCCAAGGTCAAATTGTAAGCACAGGCGATTGTCCCTACCCGGTCGCCGGTATCTGAAAAGTAACAACCTGACGGCTGAAGCCAAGTGCCGCCTTTGTTGTCGGTTATCGATGTTACGTGTGTAGGCGAGCCTCCTTTGGAGAGCACAGCAACGGTGACAATGCCAAAGTGCCCGGTCCCAGTCGCGGCGACAGGAAGCGTGCAGGTCGTCGTCGTCGTCCCACCGAAGGTGCCGCATTGCGTACTCGACGTGAACGGATGTTGTACTTCCGTGATTGTGGCGTGAGCCGCGAGCGGCACGCCTAGAAGCGCGATGAGAATCAGAAGTTGGTTTCTCATTTTATTGGACCCACGATTCCTGAACCGGTACGCAATTATTCGCCGTGGCCTGAGTTCCCGTAGTAGTCAGGATTTTGACAAACGGAACCGATGGGAGGAATGCAGCGAAAAATGCAAGAGACGCGCGTTGAAAAATTGACAGAATGGAGCGAAGTCTGTGAGCGTTGGGACAAGGTTGCAGACTGCCGCGAAGGATTAAAATCATCGGTTTCACCTGGATTAAACAGCGTGGACTGGGCTTGGTAAAGCTACCGGAGATCGTGAGAAATTTCATCACATTTCTCATCAAAAAATGCAGCTCTTGCAGTCCTAGTACGTCCATATCCTCTCCCTTCCTACGCGGATAATCGGGCACCTGATGGCAGAATGCGGCTTAGGAATCTCTAACGAATCACGTAATTAAGAAGAGCAAGACCCGAAGTTTTTGATGACTCTTTCGAGAAACCTATTGGCGGAAGACTTGGTGGAAAATCATTTAGAAATTCTTAAAAAAACAAAATAAGAGGATTGTGTTGCTTGCCGCTCGGCTGTAAGGACATCACTTGCCGGGGCTTTCGGACGCTCCAATTAATTTCTTGATCTCTTCTGCCTGGCTTAACTGGGGATTAATCTGGAGCGCCCTAGTGAATTCCTTCCTGGCCATTGGGAGATTGTTGGCCTTCTGATACGCCATGCCCAAGTGATAATGATATGTCGCGCTCTCAGGGCTTCCTTTCGCGGCTTCCTGCAACTCTTCGATTGCGGCGTTATAAGCGCCTTGTTGGTAGTAGGCCCAACCGAGAGTATCCGCTGCATTGGGTAAATTGGGCAGGCCTTTGCGCGCGGTTTGAGCCAGCGAAAATGCTACGTTGATGTTGCCTCCGTGCTCCAGCATCAGGTATGCAAGGTTATTCGCGGCAAGCGGGTAATCCGGCTGGATTTCCAAAGCTTTCTTGTAAAGATCTTCTGCCTGTTGCCACTCGTTTCTCGTCTCCAGCAGGCTGCCCAGGGCCAGGTAGATTCGAACATCGCCTGGATTGTCGTGCAGCGCGCGCTGATAACTGTTGATTGCCTGGTCAACCGACCCTCGAGCGGCCTGGACACTTGCAAGCAAAAGAATCGCCGGCACGTTATTTTTGTCGAGTTCAACAGCTTTCTGAAAAGCATCTTCCGCCTTTCCTTGGTCCTGGTTGCGGAGTTCGATTTGTCCGAGGAGAAGATAAAAGGGGCTGCTGTTCGGCGCAAGCGCGATCTGATTCTGCACCATGCGGAGTGCTTTGACAGGATCTTTGCGAGCAATAGCGATGTTCACGAGCCCCGTAAGCGCATCGGAAGACGACGGATCAATCTTGAGCGCCTGATTAAAATATTTTTCAGCGTCGTCGGGTTTCTTTTGCTCCATGCGCAGATCGCCCAGTTTGATATACCCAGAAGGATTCTGTGGCGCTACTTCGATGGCCTTCTTCAAATCCACTTCCGCCGCGCTCTGATTTCCCTGCCACAAAAAAGCCTCGGCTTCGTAAATGTATCCGTCGGCGGCGCCGGGGGAGATGGACTTTAGAGATGCGCCGCTTTCCACCAACAGCTTGGGATCGTGATTCTGCAATGCGAGAGCCGCAAGCGCTCGATGGGCATCTGTCATGGAGGGCTGCAGCCGGACAGCGTCGCGCCACTCGGTTTCCGCTTGTCCAAAGTTTTTTGTGCCCGCGTAAGCAAGTCCGAGTTGAAAATGTCCGACGGCATTGTCGGGCGCGCTCTTAACTGCCGGTTCAAGAACGTGAATTGCGTCGGCCTGCTTCTGCTGGCGATTCAATATTGCGCCTCGGAGTATCATAGCTGCGGGATCCGAGGGGAGATTCTTCAGAACGGCGTCGTTTACCTTGGCAGCTTCATCCAGGTGGTTTTGCTGGATCAGGAGTTGGACGTATGCCTCCGCGATTGCATTATCTTTTGGATGCTGAGAATGGATCGCGCTGAACTCCGAAACCGCTTTGTCTAATTCACCCTGGCTTAAATAGAAATCTCCGAGCAACCGGTAGCCGGCAGGATTGTCTTTCAATGCGATCTTGGCTTCCTGCATCGTTTGTTCGGCCGCAGGCTTATTCCCTTCCGCAAGATAAAGATTGGCCAAGGCAACGCGAGGCGATGGATTCGCTAAATCGCGAGCAATGGCGGCTTGATATTGCTTCTCAGCCTCCGGCCAGCGCTTTTGACGCTCATAAAAATTTCCGAGCGCAATTACTGCAGGAATGAATTTCGGATCCAGCGAGATCGCTTTTGAATAATTCTGTTCTGCAGCAGCCAGATCATGGGATCGTTCATACATAAATGCCAGATTCAAATAGGACTGGGATCGGTTCGGATCCATCTGCACGGCCGCTTGAGCCTCGCTCAAACTCTTTTGGGATTCTCCCAGCGCCGCATCGGAATTGGAAAGAACTACCTCGGCTTGCGCATTGTGAGGATCGCTCTTCAAAACGAGATCCGCGTGATCATGCGCTTCTTGAAACCTGTGGCTAGCAAGATACATTTCCGCAAGGTCAAGCTGCGCTTTTAGGTTGGAGGGTGCGAGTTGGACAGTTCGTGTCAGTTCCTGAAAACCGTGAGTCCAATCTCCCTTTTTCATAAGACTACGTGCCAGCTCATAATGGGCATCGGCGAAGTTCGGATCGATCTGGATGGCATTCCGATATTCGATGATCGCTTCCTCGTATTTGCCCTTCTCGAAGTATGAAGATCCTCTGTCGAAGTACTCCTTCTTGCGGATCTGCGGGTCGCGAGAACACGCAGCTATTAGCGCGACTACTACGAGTAAGCCAAACCATCGGTAGTGCAACTTGCCAGATTTCATTTTGACCTTTCGTAGCGATCTTGGGCCATCAGCGGAATTCTATCGCTTCGAGAGAACGCAATCTAGCAGGGTGTTGGATGTCGCACTCGTTCCAGCCACTATCTGCTCTATCCAACTAATAATAAACGACTTACTTAAATACATCAGTATCGAGCCCTCCTCGAAGGCTTCGGCTCGACCCATAGTGGAGCAAGTTCGTCTCTCGGACCGCCTGATACAGAAACTTCTCGGAGACGGGGCATAAAGGGAAAGTTTTTTGCCCATTCGTGGAACATTCCTAGGATTTCAGAAAGGAACTGGAAATAGGTGATTTGAGCGTAATGGACACAAATGTAACAAAATAAGTATCTTACCGAGAATGCCCTGCTACCATAACAGTCTGGGTCACTGGCAACGGCGTTGCAGTCACTACTTGGCGTAACGGTAGTCCCATATACATGCGGTAGCCCGTGACAGAGGATGAGAACGACATCTATGACGAGCAATGGGGTCGGAATCGCTTCACTTAAAGAGGAATGGGGCTTCGTAGGCGGCATGTGTGCCGCAATGCAAACACTTGAAAATGTGGTTGCTGAGATTGCTCCAACCAATATACCGGTTTTGTTGATGGGGGAAAGCGGAGCCGGCAAAGAGATGTTCGCCCGAAGAATCCACCACCTTTCCGCGAACGGTGACGAGCCACTGGTTAAGATCGCATGTGCTTCGATGAACCCGGCGAACTTTGCGAGCGAACTGGGATTAAGCAAAAGCGACATATCGGCGGAAGAGGTCAAAGCGTTGAATCGTACAGTTTTCTTCGATGAGATTAGTGAACTGGACTCGTCTTGTCAGCGCAGTCTCGTTTACGCGTTGCCGGATGGCGAAGCTAGGCCTCGCCGAGGTTCGCTTGGGGCTCGAGTGATTTCCACGACCAATCGGAATCTCGATGATGAAATGAGGGCAGGACGGTTCCGCAGCGAACTCTACTATCGCATCAATGGAGTGTGTTTGCGTCTTCCTCCGCTGCGAGATCGCAAGGAGGATATACCGCTTCTGGTGGAGTCTTTCCTGACCAAATATGCCGCAGAATTTGGCCGCCCGCGCCCTTCCTTAAGTCCCCGGGCACTCCGAATGTTATTGGATTATTCCTGGCCGGGAAACATACGCGAACTCGAAAATGCAGTGAAAAAAATCGTGGCGCTCGGTGCGGAAAATCTCGCGCTGCCTGACCTGGTTGCCGAACCGGTGGAGACTCGAACCGAGGTTAGTGAGACGCGCAGCTACTCGTTAAAGGCAGCTGCCCGGGCTGCGTCTCGTGAGGCCGAACGCGAAATGATATTGGAAGCGCTGGCGCGCACCCGTTGGAATCGCAAGCGAGCGGCACAAGAATTGCAGATCAGCTACAAGTCCCTTCTCTATAAGTTGAAACAGATCGGCTTGCCGGATTCCAGAACGGAATAGCCGACGTAGGAGAGTGAGATGTTGAGACGATTGCAGGTGTGGATGATTCTTTCGCTAATCGCGGTCGTAATTCCCGCGCGCGCAGGGCAAGCCGCAAACAGTGAACAGCAGGCAGTTCAGTCTGCCAGTGCGGACCCGAGTTCAGCGACCCAGAAGGTCGCTACACAGGACCCGAACTACATCATTGGGGCGCAGGACGTGTTGGACATCAGCGTGTGGAAAGAGCCTGAAGTTTCCCGTGTCGTTCCAGTGCGTCCCGATGGAAGGATTTCGCTTCCGCTGTTGAACGATGTCCAAGCTGCAGGCATGACACCGTCGCAACTCGCGGCGCAAATCACCACGAGCCTGAAGAAATTTGTGACCGATCCCCAAGTGACCGTGATCGTCACCACGATAAACAGCCAACGCGTCTATATTCTCGGCGAAGTGACACGCCCTGGCGCTTTTCCCATGTTGCCCGGAATGAACGTGCTACAGGGGCTTTCGAGCGCGGGAGGATTCACGCAATTCGCAAAGACTAAGAGTATTTATGTTCTGAGGATGGAAGATGGAAAGCAGCAGAAGTATCCAGTTAATTACAAGGAGGTAATTAGCGGAAAGCGCCCGGAGCAAAACATTTCGTTAAAGGCCGGCGACACGATCGTGGTGCCATAGAAGAGCTCATGCGTAAATCAGCCTACATCTTCGGGATTGTTCTCTGTGTTGTAGCGCTGGGTGTGTCTGCCGCCCAGGCTCAGCAGCAGACTCAGGACCAGCCCATCCCGGCCTATCATTCTCCGCTTGCCTCGCAAGCCGACAATACCGATCCGAACGCTCCTCCGGCCCAGCTTACGCCTGACAACCGCGCACTGACCGGCATTCAAGACCCGACCATCGGTGTAGCTTCGACGAACCATAGCTATTGGACTCCGCACGTTGATCTGGGGGTCACTCTAGATACGGAGCCTCCTGTTGGGGGATCGGGTAGCGGATTAACCACTTGGACTTCTCTCACTGGAGGGGTCGACCTGCGCTGGATGTCGGGCAGGTCTGACATGACATTGGGCTATATCGGCGGCGGCGTTTTTTCGAACGATGGCAGCTCCAGCAACGGAATTGTGCAGGACTTAAATTTCGTGGACAAACTCAGTTTCCGCCGTTGGGCGCTCACACTTATCGAGCAAGCGGCTTACACTCCTGAAAGTGCTTTCGGATCGGGTGGTTTTCCGGGAGTGTCTTTGCCCGGTGGGGAGCCGGGGTTGGGAGGGCTTGTCCCCGGCCAGACGATTATCACGAGCGAAGGGCAACGCTTCTTCAATACTTCTCTCGGCCAGGTCGACGTGTATCTTACACCGCGCTCATCCCTCACATTTGTGGGTGGTTATTCTCTTTTGCATTCTTTTAATGAGAATCTCCTGGATTACGGTGACCTGATTGCGCAAGCCGGGTACAACTACCAAATAACTCGCAAGGATACCCTTGGAGTTTCATATGTGTTTGCTGGATTTCGCTACGACAACTTCGATGAATCGATCAACACGAACACCTTGCTGTTTTCTTACGGCCGGAAGGTTACGGGACGCTTGGCATTCCGCATAGGAGCCGGACCAGAATTTACATTTATTAATACGCCTATCATCCCCGGAACGGGCGTCGGCACCATTGGCCCACCTTCGGGAGGCTCCACGACCAACGTGTATTGGTATCTGGCGACGTCGTTGCAATATCAAATGCAGCGGACTGCATTGTCCGCTACCTATAGCCATGGCGTGGCCGGCGGATCCGGCGTGTTTGCCGGCTCACTGGCTGACACCTTGACGGGCTCCGCTGTACGGCAATTATCGCGAGTTTCTAGCGGTACTTGGACCGTCGGATACTCTCGAAACACGGAATTGGCTACGAGTGGGTTACCGCAGATCCAGTTTTCCAATCAACCTTTCGATTACTGGTATACCGGGTTGAATTACAGCCGTTTGTGGGGACGTTCCCTGAACTTGAACTTGGGCTACCAATTGCAGTATCAAAATTCGAATGCTTCGTTCTGCACCGGAACCGGATGCGGATCGAGCTTTGTTCGTAATCTAATCACGTTTGGTGTGGGCTGGCGTAAACAGCCAATCCCGATTGAGTAGCAAGAGAAATCGAGAACTGGAAAAAGAGGATGGAATGACTCAGCGAGAATTAACTCAAGCAGATTACATCGCAATCTTAAAACGCCGGTGGGTGCTGATAACCGTTCTCGCCATAGTCGGCGCACCGCTGGCTTACGGCGTCTCGCGGGTACTTCCGAATCGCTACAAGTCGCAAACCCTCGTACTCATCGAGCCACCCACTGTGCCAACAGACTTTGTGAAGCCGGTGATTACGACGGAAATCAATGCACGACTGGCGAGCATGCAGGAGGAAATCCTAAGCAGGACGCGGCTCGAGCCCATCATCCATCAATATGGATTGTACTCGGGAGATGTGAACCGGGTACCACCGGACGCGCTCGTAGCGCGCCTTCAAAAGGATATTGAGATAACTCCCATTCAGCCGATGGCTGAAACACGGGCGCAGGAGTTGCCGGGCTTTCATATCATCGTGACCCTGGACAACCCCCAAACAGCTCAGGAAGTTTGTTCGGCCGTAACACACATGTTCATCGAAGAGAGCATTCGCCTTCGGCAGCAGCGCTCCGAAGATACTACTCAATTTTTGGCGCAACAACTTGTGGATGCGAAAGCAAAACTCGATGAACAGGACTCGAAACTGGCGGCATTCAAAAGCCACTACATCGGCTCGCTCCCGGATGAAGAGCAAGGCAACCTGAATCTATTAATGGGATTGACTTCACAACTTGATGCGGCGACACAGGCGTTGGCGCGCGCGCAACAAGACAAAAGCTTTGCAGAGTCCATGCTGGCGCAACAAGTGGGTGCCTGGCAAGCGGCACAGAGCGGCAGCAGTCCCCAAACAATGGATACGCAGCTGACCGCCTTGCAAACGCAGCTGGCAAATCTTCAAGCGCGATATACGGACGACTATCCGGATGTGGTGAAAACTAAAAATGCGATCGCTGCGCTGCAAAAAAAGATTGCCGATAGTGATACTCCGAAAGCTAGCGATGATAAACCGTCGAAAGCGGCGTCGGAACCGGCTCAAATCGCGCAACTACGCGCAGAAGTTCACACCACAGATCAAGTGATCGCCGAGAAAACCCGGGAACAAGTGAAGATTCAGCAGGCAATTAAAGTTTATCAAGACCGCGTGCAATCGAGTCCCGCGGTGGAACAGCAATACAAAGAGCTGACACGTGATTACCAGACGGCGCTCGATTTCTATAACGATCTATTGAAGAAGCGGGATCAATCCGCAATGGCGACTGACCTTGAACGTCAACAAGAAGGCGAACAGTTTAAAATCCTCGATCCCGCCAATTTGCCAGATCAGCCTTCGTTTCCAAACCGTCCGGCTTTCGCATTTGGGGGATTGGCCGGCGGCCTAGCCTTGGGAATCGGCATTGCGTTCCTTCTGGAGTCCCGAGATACGTCATTTAGAACTGAGAGAGACGTCGAATTTGCTTTACGACTGCCTGTGCTCGCGATGGTTCCCTCGATTGAACAATTGCTGGCCACGAAGTCGAAGCAGCCGGGCGTCCAGAAACCGGGCAATGCTTCCGTAGAAGTCGGAGCGAGGGCCTAACCTAAATGTACCAGAAATTTTTTGGGCTTCGCGAAAGCCCTTTCAACGTTAACCCGGACCCGCGTTATCTCTTCCTGACGAAACAAATTCAGGAAGCGCTAGCCGGCTTGACGTACGGCATCCAGAATCGCAAAGGCTTCATTCTGCTGACGGGAGAGGTTGGCACCGGCAAGACAACCCTGCTGAACCGCTTGCTTGATTGGTTACACGGGCAGCGGGTGGCGACGGCATTCGTCTTCAATTCACAAGTTAATGTCAGCCAGCTTTTTGATTTCATGATGGCTGACTTCGAGATTCCGTGCGAGACGCGGCACAAGAGCCAGGTGTTACTCAAGCTCAATGCGTGGTTACTGGACCGGTATCGGGCAGGCGAGACGGCCGTGCTGATCGTAGACGAGGCCCAGAACTTGTCGCTGCAGGTGCTTGAGGAAATTCGCCTGCTGACCAATCTCGAAACCTCGACGGAAAAACTGCTTCAGATCGTGCTGACAGGCCAGCCGGAACTGGAAGAAAAGCTGAAGTTGCCGCAATTGCGGCAGCTGCGGCAGCGCATTACTTTGAGGTGTCGCACCGGGGCATTAACCTTGGAGGAGACCTTTGGGTACATCGCTGAACGTCTGCGTATCGCAGGCGCAAATGGGGAGCCGATATTTTCCAAGGAAGCTATTCAAACCGTGCACTTATATTCACGAGGAATTCCTCGAGTCGTCAACTTACTTTGCGAACATTCTTTAATCAATGCGTATGTGGACCATTTGCGGCCTGTTCCAGCCCATTTGGTGGAAGAGGTAGCGCGGGAATTCCAGCTCGATGAGATCGAACCGATCCTTCCTGCAGGAGTTTCAAATGGCAATAAACCAGCTGTAGACGCCCAGGCGTTGCTACAGAATTTAGATGAACTGCTCAGTCGTTTGCGCGAGGCGAATATTATGCCGGTGACGATGCGCGAAAGGAAACCATGAGTCGCATTCACGAAGCGTTAAAAAAGGCCGAACAAGAGCGGGCTGCGGCTCAGCCGGTCGAGAACCCTGCGTCTGTACCAAATACGGCGACAGAGGTTATCCCGCGTGCGCATGAAGTATCCGATGATGCGCCGAGTATTTTCAAACATTCAACCGTGGTCGTTCCCCAATCCGGGAATCTAAGACGGTTTGAAGATCTATGCCAACAGTGCGCGCATCCTCACTGGCATCCAGATCCCAATGTAAACATTTTTTCTAATCCCGCTTTAAGCGCCAATGCAGCGGAACAGTTTCGGACTATGCGATCCCGACTTTACCAATTGCGCGGCAGCCAACAGCTCCGCACTCTGCTGATTGCCAGTTCGATACCGGCAGAAGGCAAAACGTTTGTAACCAATAACCTGGCCCAAGCCATCGTTCGTCAGCCCGATCGGCGATGTCTGATTATTGACGCGGACTTGCGGTGTTCGCGTCTCCACGTTCCGCTTGGCGCACCGCCTTCTCCGGGGTTGACGGATTATTTGCTCGGAGAGGCGGATGAAGTATCGGTTATTCAACACGGTCAGGATGGCAACCTGTGTTTCATTCCTGGCGGGAAAGAAGTGGCCAACCCAAGTGAATTGCTCTTAAACGGACGCCTTAAGACTTTGTTGGAACGGGTCGCGCCGATATTTGATTGGGTCATCTTGGACTCGCCGCCGTTACTTCCGGTGGCAGATGCAAGCCTGCTGGCCGACCATGTTGATGGTGTGATTCTGGTAGTGCGCGCCGCTTCGACCCCGACTCTGACGGCTGAACGAGCGTGTCAAGAATTGCAGGGAAGAAATGTAGTCGGTGTGGTCCTGAATGCTGTGGAACAGTCGCAAGGCTATGGATCTTACTATCACGCGGGATACGGCTATGGACAAGAAGAAGTCAAATAATGTCCGTCCTGAGAGTACTGTTTGGCCTGCCGAATGCAACCAAAAGGCCCCCTGCAACAAAGGGAGTCTGTCAGGCTTCGTGCGGCCCGAACGTTGGCTGCCTTTGTAATCTGCTCCATGTCCTTTATTAAGAGCAGGTTGGGTGTCGGGAAAACAAGTGGAACTCTGGGATAGCAATGTTCATAGAGTTGTAGAATCGCTGTCCAGCGAGCGGCTGAGTACCCGAAAATTTTCACAATTAAGGCATTAAGTTTCATAGGTTTACCAAAAAGAGCGACTAGAGTTTGTAGTGGCATCCGTCGTGCAAACATCTAGTTGAGAGGTCAATTGTGACTCTCATGGCGGTAGCCCAAGCAGAGTGTACAAATATGAGAACAATTCTCACAACCGGATGCGAAGCGGAGGCAACCAGCCAGATGGGTGTGTCTCAGCACCCGTGGTACGCTTTGCAGGTTCGGACGCGCCATGAGGCAGGCGTTGCGAATTATCTCCTGGGTCAAGGCTACGAGTCGTTTCTCCCGCTTTATAAGTGCAGGAAGCGCTGGTCCGACCGGATTAAGGAAGTGCAAGCGCCATTATTCCCCGGCTATTTATTTTGCCGTTTCGATGCCCAAGATCGCCTGCCCATTATGAAGACCCCGGGTGTGATGCAAATAGTGGGCGTGAACCGGGTTCCCGTTGCGGTTGATGAATCGGAGATCAGCGCCATCCAGATATTGGCAGGTACAGGTCTTCCGAACCAGCCGTGGCCATTTTTGCAAGTAGGCGAGAGAGTACGCATCGAGTCGGGTTCGTTGTGTGGCATTGAAGGGATCCTAATGGATTTCAAGGGCAGTCATCGGTTGGTGCTTTCCATCACGCTGCTCCAGCGTTCGGTATCGGTGGAAATCGATTGTGCGTTCGTCGCCGCAACGTCATTGCCACGGCAATCGCGAATGGAAAAGACGTTGGTGACGTGTAGGCCCGCTCAGCTTGTCGTGTAAATGCGGACTTAGGTAACGCTGAAGTGAATTTCGGAGAACGATCCAGCAAAAAGGCCAAGTGAATCGAGTGTCCACAACAAAACCACGAATTGTTGAACAGATGAGGAAGCCAGTCGGAACCAATGGGGATTCCGCTAGCTCGATGGCGGGCTTTCTTTCGGAAGAACAGTTTCGTCGGATGCTGGCCCGAGAAAGAAAGAGGTCGGAGCGTTCACGAAAGCATTTGGTTTTGATGTTGATCGACGGCGGGCTGAAGAATAAGAAAACGGACGCTCTTTTGGAACAGATTGCAGTGGTTCTATGTGCATCGATTCGCGAGACTGACTTGGCCGGATGGTTTGAGGCGAACTCTGTTTTTGGAGTGATTTTCACTGAGTTCGGAGACTCCGATGTCAGCGCAGCCGTCAAAATTATCGAGGCCAAGGTTACAGCCGGACTTCAAAACTCTTTCAAGGCCACTCAGCTGAGCAGCTTGCAAATCTCTTTCTACGCGTTCCCAGAGGGATGGGCCGGAGATGGGCATCATCGCCCAGTGGACCCGACGATGTACCCGGATTTGTTTGAAGTTAAAGAGAAGAAGAAGTTGTCATTGCTAACCAAAAGAGCGATGGATCTCCTGGGGGCTTCGGTGGCCGTGATGGTCCTCTCCCCAGTTTTTTTGATGGTGGCTATAATTATCAAGCTAACATCGAAAGGCCCGATTTTCTTCCGTCAGGAACGAGTTGGCCAATTCGGATCACGATTCGTGTTTATCAAGTTCCGCTCGATGTATGTTTCTACCGATGCCGCTATTCACAAGGAATACGTCAGAAACTTCATCGTGGGAAAGGCGAATTCTGCTGCGCGGGAAGGAAGCAAGAAAGGCGTCTATAAGATTACCAACGATCCTCGAGTTACTTGGATTGGAAGATTCTTGCGGCGCACGAGCCTTGACGAGATTCCTCAATTCTGGAATGTGTTGAAGGGCGAAATGTCCCTGGTAGGCCCGCGGCCTCCTATTCCCTACGAAATTGAAGCCTATGACATTTGGCATCGCCGTCGTCTGCTCGAGTCCAGGCCGGGTATTACGGGGTTATGGCAAGTGCGCGGCCGTAGCAAGACTACGTTTGACGAAATGGTTCGATTGGACCTGCAGTATTCAAGAATGTGGTCGCCTATGCTGGATGTGAAAATACTTCTTCAGACTCCTCGCGCAGTATTCTCAGGCGACGGCGCCTATTAGTCCGATGACACTCCTGGAAAAATTCGAGCGTTTCAAAACTCGCTGGATGAGCGGGTCAGAAATTTAGACCGCTCATAAGTCTTTGCTTGGTTCGGTGCTAGGCGGCAAGGATTCGATTTTCTCAGGGTTTTACTCCAAGGTGAAAAATATGGCTACCAGTCTAGATGTTGATTCCGCAACAAAACTCCGAAAGCTGCAGGAGTCGAATGAAACCGTGATTCGGATGGGCGTGATTGGGTACGGTTACTGGGGGCCGAACATAGTCCGAAATTTTCACGGGCAGGAACGTTCCCGCGTTGTGGCCATTTGCGACAAGAGTCCTAAGTCACTACAGCGCGCGCGGCAGTCTTATCCGGAGATTCGCGCAATCGATGAATGCAATGACATGCTGACGGCTACGGATATTGACGCGATCGCAATTGTGACGCCTGTGTGGACGCACTATGAGCTTGCCAAGATCGCATTGGAGAACGGCAAGCACGTGTTCGTTGAGAAGCCGTTTACCTGCACTACGGCACAAGCAGAGGAACTCATCGAGCTGGCGGAGCGCAAGAATCTAAAAATCATGGTGGACCACACATTTTTGTTCACCGGCGCAGTTAAGCGCATCAAGGAATTCATTGATAACGGAACGCTGGGCGATCTGTATTACTACGACTCCACGCGCGTAAACCTCGGACTTTTTCAGCACGACGTAAATGTGCTCTGGGACCTGGCGCCGCACGATCTGTCGATTATGGATTATCTGATCAAGGATAAGCCCGAGGCTATCGTGGCCACAGGTGAGCGCCATTTAAATGGTGTTGCCGACATCGCTTTCCTCACTCTCTACTACCCGAACAATATGATCGGGCACATTAACGTGAACTGGCTGTCGCCGGTTAAGGTGCGCACGACTCTCATCGGTGGCGAGAAAAAAATGCTGGTCTGGAACGATCTTGAAGCTGACGAAAAGCTAAAAATATATGACAAGGGTGTGCAAATGAGCGGTGACGGCGTCTATCAACTGCTCGTAAGCTACCGTTCCGGCGATATGTGGGCGCCCCGAGTCGAGCAAGTCGAAGCCCTCAAACTCGAAGCAGCCTATTTCGTCGACTGTATTGTGAATAACAAGAAGCCCTTTAATGATGGAGTCGCTGGGTTGCACGTCGTACGAGTGCTGGAAGCCGCTGATCAGTCTCTTCAGCAAAGAGGCAAAGTTATCCGGTTGTAAGCGCCCGGGTCCCCTATCGGTCCGGAAGCACAGCGAAACTTTACAGTGAGATTGCTACTAAAATCGGAGTTTAAATAATGAAGCTGTCGGTGGTGATTATTTGCTGGAACGATTTGCGCGTGATCCGAGAATGCCTGCGTTCGATCTTTGCAGGTACGCAATCGGCTGATTTTGAGGTGATCGTTTCGGATAACGGTTCTACCGATGGTTCGGTCCAATTCATTCACGAGAACTACCCGCAAGTGCGCGTGGTGGAAAATGGAGCCAATCTGGGATTCGCAAAGGGCAACAATGCCGGGATTCGCGCGGCGCAAGGTGAATTCGTACTGATTCTAAATCCGGATACGATTATTCACGAAGGGTCCTTGGACAAATTCATCTCCTTTGCTGCTCAACATCCGGAAGCGGGCGCCTTTGGTTGCCGCGTGTTGAATCTGGATGGAACGTACCAAGTGTCAGCTCGCCTTTTTCCTACAGTTCGACGGTTCTGGATTTCAGCCCTTTACCTGCACCGGTTGGCGCGTTTCTCGAGTGTTTTCACTTTTGAAGAATATGAAGGATGGAAAGGCGACAGAGAACGCCAAATTGACTGGCAGTCCGGCTGTTGCGTAATGTTTCGCGGCTCGTTGTTGAAAAGCCTCGAAGGCTTTGACGAACAATTTTTCTACCATTTTGAGGAAGTAGATTTATGCCACCGCGTTTGGGATGCTGGATTTCCGATACTTTTTACACCCGAAGCCACTATCACTCATCTTGGAGGCCAATCTGTAAACCGTTTTCCGATTCGATTCGAAATCGAAAAGCTCCGTAGCCGCTACCGTTACTTTTATAAGCATTACGGACAGAAAGGTGCGCGACAGTGTCGCCGGCTTACCATCGCCGCGATTCGAGTGCGTCAGACTGGGTATGGAATAAAGGCTTTGTTCAAGCCTACGCAAGGCCTTCAAGATCGATTGAAAATGTATCGCGTGGTCGCGCGTTGGAATAAAGCGCTAGATCCAATTCGTTTTGTTGAAAAGGGCGAGGAGCCTCAGCTCGATCCAGAGGGTTTGACTTCGGCCCCTTCAGTAACGCCGGCAAGAACAACCTCCAATCGGTAGTTCCGATTTCGGTTCAAGATCAAAAGGACTAAAACAAATGGTTACATCGCTAGTTACGGGCGGAGCAGGATTCATCGGATCTCATGTCGCGGACGAGCTTCTCGCGCTGGGTCACAAAGTCGTGGTTCTTGATGACTTGAGTGGGGGCTTCGAGGATAACGTTCCAGGCGGAGCCACTTTCGTAAAAGGCTCCATTCTGGACCATGAACTTATCGACCGGCTCTTCGACCGGCATCATTTCACCTATGTGTATCACTTGGCCGCTTATGCGGCGGAAGGCCTGAGCCATTTCATCAAGCGATTCAATTACGAAAACAATCTGATTGGTTCGGTCAATCTGGTTAATGCTTCCATAAATTGCGGGGTGAAGTGTTTTGTGTTTACTTCGTCCATTGCGGTCTATGGCGCCGGACAATCACCGATGTCCGAAGAGATGATTCCAATGCCGGAAGACTCCTACGGGATCGCGAAGCTCGCTGTCGAGCGGGAACTCAAAGTCAGCCACGAAATGTTTGGTTTGGATTACGTGATCTTCCGTCCGCACAATGTGTATGGCGAGCGGCAGAATATCGGCGACCGTTATCGCAATGTGGTTGGCATTTTCATGAATCAACTGATGAAAGGCGAGCCGATGTCGATCTTCGGCGATGGCACGCAACAGCGTGCGTTCACGCATATCCGCGATGTCGCTCCGATCATCGCAGCTTGCGTGAACTTCGATGGGGCGCGCAATGAGCTATTCAATGTAGGTGCCGACGTTCCCTACACCGTAAATGAGCTTGCTCAGGTAGTCGCTGACGCTATGGGGAAGAAATGTCAGGTCACCCATCTGGATCCGCGCAACGAAGTAAAAATTGCGTTCTCGGATCATTCACGCGCAGAGAAAGTGTTTGGACAGCGCAGCAAGACTTCCTTGGAAGCGGGTATTCGAACCATGGCCGAGTGGGTAGGCGAACACGGCGCCCGAGAAAGTAGCGTATTCGAGAATATCGAAATCGCGAAGAACCTGCCTAAGAGCTGGGCCAGCGTCGCGCGCATCCGAGCTTAGATTCTCTGAATCCCCACGTCTGCATTGAGTCTCCAATAGGAAAGGAAAGAACGTGAATATGGACCAGTACTTGTGTGTCGCACCGGACGTAAAGCTAGGCAAGAACGTGAAACTGTCCAAGTTCATTAACCTGTATGGATGTGAAGTGGGCGATGACACGAAGATTGGTGCCTTTGTTGAAATTCAGAAGAACTCAAAGATCGGAAAGAACTGCAAAATCTCAAGCCACACGTTTATTTGTGAAGGAGTCACAATTGAAGACGGCGCGTTCGTCGGTCACGGCGTAACCTTTATTAACGATTCTTATCCGCGCGCGACGACCGGGAACGGGCAGTTGCAAACCGAGCAAGACTGGAAGGTCGAGAGGACCCTGGTGAAATCCGGTGCAACCATTGGCTCGGGTTCGACGATCCTTTCGAAAGTTGTCATCGGCGAGAATGCGATTGTCGGCGCGGGAAGCGTAGTGACGAAAGATGTTCCGGCAAATGCGATCGTGGCCGGGAATCCGGCGAAAGTCTTGCGATACATCGCCCAAGAAAAAACAACTGCATAGATCACTGGCAAGAGTTGCGAACCCGATTGCCCGGTACGAGACCCAGTATGTTTGACATCGACAAATACGAAGCGAAATTGCATCCAGACAAGGCCGCAAGCCCTGAAGCCGCGTACAAGCCTGCTTCGAACATAGCGGAAATGTCCCTCCTATTCTGGGGAGAGCACTGCGTTGAATGTGCTGCACCTTCTTGTTACGAGAGTTGTGATTTGTACCAGTCGCGGCCTGATAAGCGCTGCCGCAGATTCGCATATGGCGCGTTCAAAAATCTGAATTTTCCTTCGCTACGAGGCTACGGGGTGGAGATTTCTTTCAAAAAATGGGCCAAGATCGAAGCGCACGGGAATTTGTCACTGCATCCGGTCAACTCAGTTTTGCGGAGAGAGAAACTCATCGAGTGGGGTTCCCCTGTTGCCAATGCCGTTGGCAAACTTATGGGAAGACTGACGAAGAATGATAACTGGAACAGTTCCACATATATCGCCCTGGAGAAGCTTTCGAGTCGAATGGATCGCAAGAACACAGAGAATCGCTCTCCCGATGCATTTCTCCTGGAGGTATACAACCCAACCGCGGATATCGTGAGGATGCAGCTCAGCTTTTCTCCGTCGCAAGATGGCGGAAACGGCATGCATGACTTGGTTCAACTCATGCCTTCGTTTGTGACTACGGTTGAATTCCCGACCGGCTATTCCAGCCACGAAATTCAGGCGTCGATGTTCCGCTCGGTCACTGAATCAGGCAAACCTTTCAAGATTTCACTGATTCCTGAAGCCGATAACAACGCTCGACTTGTTTTTTTGACTGCAGACTTTGTGAAATTCGCCAAGACGCCTGCTGCGGCCACGGACGCCAAGAAGATTAAGTGCGTGGTGTGGGATCTCGATAACACGCTTTGGAGCGGGACTCTAGTCGAAGGCGACCAAGTGGTTCTGCGGCCTGAAATCGACCGATTGCTCAAACACTTGGATGAGCGCGGAATACTTCTTAGCGTCGTCAGCAAGAACGATTATGCCTCGGCATGGGAAAAGCTAAAGCAATTCGGGGTGAGTGACTATTTTCTCTATCCCCAAATAAACTGGAAACCCAAAAGCGTAAACATACAGGGAATCGCGGAGCGCTTGAATATCGGCCTCGATACCTTCGCATTTGTGGATGACAATCCGTTCGAGCTGGACCAAGTTGGCCGCACGCTGCCGGATGTCCTTTGCATCAATGCCAAGGAGATTCCCTCGCTATTCTCCGATGCGCGCTTCCAGGGGAGCTCGAGCGCGGACTCCCGTCGCCGTCGCCAATTCTATAAGGAAGCAATTTCACGAGAAGAGGCGCAGGAGGAATACGGAACAAATTTCACGGCGTTCTTGGCGTCCTGCGGGATCAAGCTAGAGATTGCTCCGTACTCTCTCGAAGAATCGGAACGCGTCGCAGAACTTGTGCAAAGAACCAATCAGCTTAACTTTTCCGGACATAAATATTCCCGAGTCCAATTAAATGAGATTTTAGCGAATCCTCAGTTCGAGAAATATGTTCTGAAAAGCTCCGACAAATATGGTTCCTACGGCACAGTGGGGTTCAGCATTGTGGAGCGAGGGACCGGAATAATTCAGATTCGCGATTTCATGCTTTCCTGCAGAGTACAGGGGAAATATCTGGAGCAGGCCTTCTTTCATCATCTCGTCAAGCACCACAATTCGGAGGGAGCGACTGTTCTCTGGGTGAATTTTCACGAGACGGCGCGCAATAAGCCGGCGCAGCAAGTCCTTGAGTCGCTGAGCTTCCGCAAATGCAACCCCGCGTCGGATCGCCTGCTGGACGGTGTCGTTCATACTTCGCCAGCTTCGCTTCAGTGCGATTTCATTCAGGTACACTGTTCAGCATCTGGTTCGGAAGTTATAAAGACGAGTCTCGAGCCCATTTCTACAGCTACGCCTCCACACTCCTAGTTTAGTTTGTGAGCAATATTAAATCCTTACGGAGCTGAATCAAATCATGTCAAACGACGAAAAGATTGCATTCTTGGACTT
>Ga0187863_10001427_pt1 | contig 19048 bp, 15 predicted proteins | sample June2016WEW_11_1_FD_132975 | JGI IMG/M metagenome (GOLD analysis project Ga0187863, IMG submission 132975) | Peatland microbial communities from SPRUCE experiment site at the Marcell Experimental Forest, Minnesota, USA - June2016WEW_11_10 | ecosystem: Environmental > Terrestrial > Soil >... | reverse complement strand
TACGTGGTGAAACTCACCGTGGTGCCCGAGCCAATCGAGCCGTATACAAACGAATTCACGAAATTGGCGCGAACCAGCGTGGTAGCCGTAGTTTCCAGATCGAACTCCGGTCCGAGCAGGTTCGTGCCCGGGATGTTGTAGTCCGGCGGAAAGAAATTGAAAACGCTCGGCGAATCCATCACCGATTCGCTCATGGACGTGCCGGCGTTAGCGGGTGCAGCACCGTCGCTGGTGGCTCCAAACGCGCGCAGAAGGTTGGCGATGTAGAGAATGGGTTCTCGGAGGTGACCATCGCTCGGATTCGCGGTGGCGGTCGAGTCCCCGCGCCGCGCTTCGGAATCAAGCAAAATGGCGGCGATAACGGCTTGCATGTCGCCACGCTGCCCGGAACCGATGGTGATCCCTCCCCCGCTAAAACTTCCGCTCACAAAGACATCCGCGACGCGCTTTACGTAGGCGCTGCTCGGGTTGCTGCTGACCAGATGTTGAATCAGCTGCTTGCAGACAAAAGGAGGCAGCTCAGGTTGCGCGAATATGTTGTCCAGAGCGCCGCTCAAATCGTTTTCTGCCGATTGACCTGCCGGAAGCGTAACCGCCGCACCATTGACGGGGAGAAGGACCTTCGCCGCCACATTGTGATTGCTCTCGAACGGAACCATGGGCCCAATCCAGTAGGCCGGGTTGTGCTTTTGCAGTGTGGCGCCTGCCTGCGTGGGATAGGTCCAGCCGGTGTAGGCCAGAGCGAAAGCCTCGACATTCGCCTGGGTGTAGGTGGGGATGGGATTGCCGCTGCTATCCTGCTGCATCGTGCCGTCTTCATTGAGCTGGTCAAGTCCCAGGGTAAAAAGCTGCATCAATTCCCGCGCGTAGTTCTCATTGGCATGTTGCCCAGCAGGGGGGTTGTCGTTATTTACCATATTGAGGTAAAGCCCCATCGCGGGACTCAGGCTTACGTCATTCATCAGCGTGCGGTAATTGACGAAAGCATCCTGGAGCAGCAAACGCATGTACGGCGCCATGCCTTGGGGCGGAACCGTGAATCCGGATGCGACCCAGATCTCGCTCAAAGCCAGTGCCACGCGCTGCCGGAGTTGATCTGAATTGTTTAGAGCGTTGGTGAAGAAGACCTGCTGCGTCGGCAGCAAAGACGTCACGGTAGACGCCGGATCGGGATAGGTGGAACCGGAGGTCGCGAACTGGCTGGTAAGAAATTCCGGGAATCCCATCTGCTGAACCTGCGCTATGAGGGCCGGAGTCGGGCCCAAGGTGGACTGTTCCAGGAAACGCACAGCCGCAGAGACCGTCTCCACGGTTACCGTGGTGACCTGTGTGATCGCCGAAGTCGTTGAATTGTTCACACCAGGAGCCGGATTCACAACCGTTACAGCCACGCTCCCCGCTTGCGAGGCCGTGGCCGTGCCCGTAGCGTTCAGTTGCGTCGAGGACGCAAATGCCGTGGTCAGCGCCGTAGTGCCGAACATCACCTGCGCACCACTCACAAAGCCGCTACCGTTGACCTGGATTGTAAATGCACCCACACCGATGATTTGCGGGCTAACCGACGTCACTACGGGAATGGGGTTCAGCAGGGTTACCAAGCTTGTGCCTTGCACGGTGGGAGCGCTTACCAGCGCGGCCTGCACGGACATGACGTTATTTGTGGGAACGCTCGCGGGCGCCGTGTATTGCCCGCTGGTGTTGATCAAGCCCGTCGCGGCGCTGCCGCCGACCGTTCCGTTGACCGACCAAGTGACCGCGGTATTCGACGTTCCAGCTACGGTGGCAGTAAACTGCAACGGCGGGTCGCCCGGGCGAACATTGGATGCCGGCGGGTTCAGCGTTACGCTGGGCTGAGGGGTCGTGGTGGACTCGCTTGGAGTGCTTCCGCCCCCGCACCCCGCGATCGGCCACAACAATAAAACGACCAAGGTGAACCTTGAAAGACGTCCCACAGGACTCCCCCCTTCGCGCTGCGGATGGTTCAAACGCTGGCGGCTTCAACCCGCATACCAAATAAAAGTTGCGGTCCCGCCCCGTCGCTGGCGACTCTGGCGTCCGCCTATGCAAGGATCGCTCCCCAGACTGAATCCAGCGCCCCGAGACCACCGACGGCATTGCAAGCGATGGGACTAGCGCCGCGAGCCGACTGCAATGGTACCCCGGGAACATGTACCTTTTGCTTTCGTCTGGTTTTCGGCGCTGTTCTCAAAGCCTGCGAGTTCGGCGAAGAAGATCCAGAGAAGAAGATCCAGAATGGACAAAGCTGCGTGGCCGTAGCGGAAGCCTGCATTGGGGGGGCTTGTATCACGTTGCGCGGTATGGGGTAAGTCTCTGCTAATCCTTCACGTAAGGTCTCATTAGAGCCGCTGGTTGAACTGCCTTGCCGCCGAACAATCCCGATATCGCCAGGATCGTCACCACATAGGGTAATGCCAGCAGAAGCTGCGGGGGGACCCTGGTCCCGAAAATCTGGAGCGACAACTGGAGAGCATCGCAGGCGCCAAAGACGATCGCGGCAGCCGCCGCCTTCAGGGGGTTCCAGCGTCCGAAGATTACAATCCCCAAGGCAATGAATCCTTGTCCGGAAACGATGGATTCGCGAAAAAGCCCCACCTGCGCAAGGACCAGATAGCCGCCCGCCATTCCTGCCGCTGCTCCCGAGATCAATGTCCCCGCATAGCGCATGCGGTAAACAGAAACTCCGGCGGAATCGGCCGCCGCGGGATTTTCCCCGGAAGCCCGCAGGGCCAGACCGAAATGGGTGCGAAACAGGACGAAGTGCGCAGCAAACGCCAGAAGCAGCGTCAAATAGAAAAGGATCGTCTGTCCGAACAGCGCTGGTCCGATCACAGACAGACTGCTGAGGAAGGGCAGGTGCAGGGGGTGGAACATCGCGATGCTCTCGGGCGCCGCGGAGCTGGGCATGGCCCGCCGGTAGACGGTGCTTACGATGCCGAGCGTGAGAACGTTGAACACAAGGCCGGCCACCACCTGGCTCGCGCGGACGCTCACATACATCCACGCCAAGAAAACATTGGCAAAGACGCCCACCAACACAGCGATGAGCAGGCTGATCCAGACCATCCCCGTGTAGTGGCATGCAAGGAAGCTCGCCAGAGCTCCCAAAAGCATAGTGCCCTCAATCCCAACGTTCAGAACACCGCTGCGCTCGGCAAATGTCTCTCCAAGGGCCGCAAGCAGCACGGGTCCGGCAAGGCCCAGGCTGGCTGATAGCCACGTGACCACGAAAGCCTGAGCGCCATTCATTTGGCCACCCACCCGGCAGTTGTTTGCCGCGTGCGGCGCCCAAGAGACGAGGGATTAATTTTGTAATAACGCAGCGCATCGCATGCCAGCACGAGAAGCACCGCGAGACTCTGCAAGATAAACGTGATCGAGGAGGGAATGTTCGCCCGCCGCTGCATCGCGTCGGCCCCGACCGACATGCCTCCGTATAAGAGCGCGGTCGGAATCACCGCCAGGGGATTCAGCCGTGCGAGAAGCGCCACGATGATCCCGACAAAGCCCACGCCCCCGCTGATTCCATCCATCAGCCGATGCTGCGATCCCAGCACCTCGACCATTCCCGCGAGAGCGCCCAACCCTCCCGCAAAGAATGCCGCCAGCAGCAGGCGCCGTTTTACATCGATGCCGGCGTAGCGGGCAGCCGAAGGATTGAAGCCGGTAACAATCAATTCGTATCCGAGCGGCATTTTTTGCAGCAGCATCCAAACCAAACCGGCGGCGGCGAGCGCGATCAGGACGCCCGCGTGCGCTCGCGTTCCCGGCAAGACGAAGGGCAGCCATGTGGCACGCGGAAGCAGCCGTGTTTCCGGAAGGCTTCCCGGGGCTCGCAAGGGGCCAGATACCAGATACTGCAGGATCAAAATCGCGACATAATTCGACATCAGAGAAATCAAAACTTCGTTTCCTCCCAGCTGGGCACGGGCAAATGCAACCAGACCGGCCCACACTCCTCCGGCGGCGAAGCCGAGGAAAATTGCCATCGGCAAGAAGAGAAATAAGGGAACAGGGCCGATCCGCGCACCCACGGAGGTCACAAGGGCCAGCCACGCCGTCGCCGTGGCGCCAATCACGAAGCACCCTTCAAATCCCAGGTAGCTGAATCCTGAACGCCAACTCACGATCGTGCCGAGGGCAATCAGTGCTAAGGGCGACATTCGTACCAGCGAATACCCGAAGCCGCGAACAGTGGCAAAGGGCTCGTGGAAAAGGGCGACGTATGCCCGCAATGGGTTGGCATCGTAGAAGAGAAAGAGAAAAGCCGTAACGAGCATTGCCGCAAGAAATGCCGCTGCAGTGGTAGTTAGGATGGCCCAAGGCGAGTCGGTCGGTGTGAGCCGCCGTTCAATGAATTTCGCCATGCGGCGCCTCCTTCCTGGCCGTTGCGGTCGTCGCTCCTGCTACCGGGATACCTGCCATCATCAACCCAATCTCGTCAACCGAAGCCCCCACCGTATCGACAACGCCCATGATGCGGCCCTCAAACATCACGGCAATGCGGTCAGCCAGGTTCAACAACTCGTCCAACTCCGCTGAGAACAGCAGAATCGCTTTGCCTTCGTTCCGCGCGGCCAACAATTCTTGCCACACTGACTCAACCGCGCCAACATCCAGACCTCGCGTAGGGTGTTCCACGATCAATGCCGCCGATCCGCGCAGGATCTCCCGGCCCAGGATCAGTTTTTGGAGGTTGCCGCCCGAAAGTTTCCCGGCAGCAAAATCCATCCCGGCGCTGCGAATGCCAAAGCGAGCGACCAGTGCCTGCGCCGATCCGCGTGCGTCGCGAACGTTTCGAAACAATCCGCGGGTGTAGGTTCTTTGCGAACCAAGAATTGCGTTGTCTGCCACCGACATTTCAATGACCGAGCCGACATGTCGGCGGTCGCCCGGAACGTAGGAAATTCCCAGCCTGCGATGCCGCGCGACGCTCAGCCTGGTGACATCGGCGCCGTTCAAAAGCACTTGGCCGCTCTTGATCTTCCGCAGGTGCATGATCGCCTCAGCCGATTCCGATTGGCCATTGCCATCCACCCCGGCAATACCCAGAATTTCGCCGGCACGAACTTCCAGGTTCAGGCCGCGAACCTTCTCTCGTCCGGTTTCATCCTCGGCCCGCAACTCTTTGATTTGCAGAATAGGCTCGCCAGGTTTGTGGCCCGGTTTCTGCTTGGATTGACCGGCACGCAGGTTCACCTCACGCCCGACCATCAAGCGCGTGAGCTCCTGCTCGGACGTGGAACCAATCGTTCGGGTCGCCACCACCCGTCCGTCGCGCATGACCGTGACGCGGTCGGCAATTTCCATGATTTCGCCGAGCTTATGCGTGACGATCACGACCGTCCGGCCATCTTTCCGGAGTTGGCGCAGGATCGCAAAGAGCTGGTTCTTCTCTTGCGGCGTTAATACGGCGGTGGGCTCATCGAGAATCAGAAGTCGCGCGTCGCGGTAGAGCAGCTTCAGGATCTCGACGCGCTGCTGCACGCCAATGGACAGCGACCCCACTTTCGCCGCCGGATCGAGCGCGAGCCCGTGCCGATTGCTCAAATCGTTTAATCTCTCTGACGCTCCCCGCAGATCAAGCAGCGGGCTGGAGGCGTCTTGCAGGCCGAGGACGGTGTTTTCGGCCACCGAGAATGGCCGTACCAGCATGAATTCCTGATGCACCATGCCAATTCCTAGCGCGATCGCGTCTTTGGAACTGCCCAGACGCACTTGCTCGCCATCGATCAGGATCTCACCGGAATCCATCGCGTGGAATCCATAGAGGATCTGCATCAAGGTGCTTTTGCCGGCGCCATTCTCACCAAGCAGCGCGTGAATTTCGCCGACTTGGATCGCCAGGCTTACGTTGTCGTTTGCCAGCACGCCCGGGAAGCGCTTTACGATGTTTTTCATTTCCAGCGTATGCTCCACCACTTGCTCCTCGGAGGAAGCTGCGTATGGCAAATTGTGTTGTGCTCGACCGCGCAAGCCGTGGGAAGCTATGGCACCAGTGCATCGGCGTCGAGCCTGCGCGACGCGATGTCACTCCATACCTTCTGGAAAGTGTTCCATTGATCGGCTGATACCAGGTGCGGATTATGATCTCCGTTTGCGCCGCACGTCAGCAGCCACATCTGATTGACAGAAGGTTTCCACTCGGTGCCTCCAGAGAAATCTCGCGAGGCCACTTTTTGCGCAACCGTTTGCACCATTCCCCCCAGATTCATCTCGAAGCTCGTTGCCATGTTGCCCGGAGCGAGCGCGGTCTGGTCGGAAAAGCAGCCCAGCACTTTTACGTTTCCCGCGACGGCACCCTGGATGGCTCCCAGACCCGTAACATCGGCTGCGTGCCAGATGACGTCCGCACCGTTACCAATCAGAATCGAAGCAGCCTCTCTACCCTTGGCGGCGTTGTCATAGTCGCCGGTGATGATCGCGAGGGCCCGAATGCCGGGAACCGCGTGTTGCGCTCCGGCGATAAAGGCTCTCCTGATCCGCTGCTGGTTCGGATCGTCATCCCCTCCGACGAAGCCCACCGCCTGCTTCCGATTGGAAATGAGCGCAGCCAAGACTCCGGCTCCGTAGGCAGCGCCGAAGTAGCCCAGATTGACGAACAGGATGTTGCGGGCGACATCGGCTTGGGGAAGGAACGTGGTGACAAAATAACACTGACGGGGATAATCAGGCGCCACCTCGAGCAGCGTGCTGCTGAATTCGACTCCGTGGCCGATGATCAGATCAAAGCCATCGTCCGAGTAGCCCCGGGCGACTTGGTCCATCTGAGCGAGGCTGATGTTTTCGGCGTAGGCGGTCTTGAAGCCTCGGTGCTCGGTAAGCTCCTTGAGCCCGTTGTAGGCCAACTGGCTCCAGCCACCGTCGGTAATCACTCCCGAAAGCAGCAAAACCACGCTGGTGTCGCGGCCCCGGTCTCCCCATGCCGTCGCAGTTGCTGACCACGCGAGCGCAGAAGTTAGCGCCGCGTTGAAAGCACGCCTGGATATTCCGCGCATGCGCCACTCCCGAGGGGATTAAACTTAGCAAACGGCAAATAGAGCGAAACCGACGAAGTCCTGAACCGGTCTGGCCGCAACAAACGCAGCGTACCATCCTTTGAAAGCGAAGGCCATCGAGCCGGATGCGGACAATCCGGTCGTCTGCGCTTGCCTCCGCCACAGCCAACCATGAACACCTCGAACAATGCATTGTTCCATTCATAGCTCATGGAGTAGTCTGACGCACGATTCCAGGCTAACCATGGCGCTGTCGCAGGCGTCTGGAATTGGCGGGATCGGCCGCCCCAGGCGTCAACGAGCTGCGGCGGCTGACCGCAGGGGGCACGAAGCTCCCTGGCCAGCCGGCCGAACGATAGACTCGGGGAGACGATCCTACGCAGGCGCTGGCTGCAAGGTTGATAACCTGGACACTCACTTCCTTGGGAGGAGTTTGATGCGTGGATGGGCAAGTTTCGCAATTGTGGTGGCTGTAGCGACAACTCTAGCGGCGGCCGGTAAGCCATCGGGCACCCTCGACGCGGCCATCGAGGCTCTCGGGGCCGATCACATCACATCGATCGAGTATTCAGGGTACGGGAAGTGGTATCTGTTCGGACAGGAGCCCAATCCTTTGCTGCCCCCGCCGGAATACGAGGTGAGTCGCTACATCGCAACCATTGACTACGCCAGGGCCACCAAGCGCGTGCAGAGGGTGAACATCGAGACTGCCGACCCCGAACGGCTCCGGCAGGTTCCCCACGAGGAGGGGGCCGACGAGTACGTGGTCGGGGACGTTTCGTGGATCACGGGCGCACCCGGCGGGCCAGCGACCGGCTTGCCTGTGACCAGTATCCCGGAACCCAAAAATGTCGAGGAACGCGCGATGGAGATCTGGGCGACCCCGCAGGGCTTTCTGAAGGCGGCCGAGGCGAACCACGCCACCTCGACGCCCACGGCGGACGGTGGTTCCGAGGTGACCTTCATGGCCGGCAAGCACAAATTTGTTGGCAAGATCAACGCACTGAACCAGGTTCAGAACATCCATACCTGGATCGACAGCCCCGTGCTGGGCGATATGCTTTGTGAAGCCTCGTTCACCGGCTACCGCGACTTCGGCGGCGTGATGTTTCCCGCCCATATTGTCCGCACACAGGGCGGGAAACTGCGGCTGAACATCACCGTATCAGCCGTGAAATTGAACCCCGATGTGATCATCCCCGTGCCGGAGGGCATGCGCGCCGCGATGGTGGCCCCGGTCAAGGTGACCGTCGATCAACTGGCCGAGGGAGTCTACTGGATCAGGGGCGGACAGTGGCACAGCGTTGCGATCGAACAGGGTGACCACATCGTCGTTGTTGATGCGCCGTTGGACGAGGCGCGCTCGCTCGCCGTGATTGCCAAGGTCAAAGAGACGATCCCCGGCAAACCGATTAAATACCTCGTCAACACACACGCGCATTTTGACCACGCGGGCGGACTCCGCACCTACGTAGACGAAGGGGCCACCATCGTGACCATGCCGATGAACCAGGACTTCTACCAATGGGCGTGGCGCGCGCCGCACACCCTGAACCCGGACAGGCTCGAGCAATCCAAGAAGACGCCCAAGTTCGAGCAGGTCACCGGCGGGAAACTCGTATTGAACGATGGCAACCGCCCCGTCGAGATCTACCAACAGGTTGGCACCGCGCACAACGACGCCATTGTCATGGTCTACTTGCCAGCGGAAAAGATTCTGATCCAAGTCGACGCGTGGAATACCGAAGCGGTCACCGCCCCGAAGCCTGACTTCGTGAACCCGTATATGGTGAACCTGTATGAGAACATCCTGCGCCTAAAGCTGGACGTTGGCCAGATCGTCCCGCTCCACGGGCCGCGAACCGCGACGGTGCCGGAGCTGCGCAAGGCCATCCTACTGGACTGAAATCGGCGGCGTCCCGTTTTCAAACAAACCATCCAGCTGGAGTCCGCATACCGGAGGGACCGCGGACGGGGCAGGCCTTTTTAAGGCGGCACTTTACTGAACGAGGTTGCTGCCGGATCGACCGTGGTATGCCGGGTTCCGCTTGTAGGTCTTGCTGAACCCGTTCCGCGTATTGGTGACCGTAAATGTTCCGTCGGATTCCGCCGACAGCTTAATCAGCTGCCCCTCATCGGCGGACTCGAGATTGGCGATGAAGTCGTCGGCTGGATTCGTGCCTTGAGTCCCGGCGACCGAGTAATGATCCTGCCAGATGTCGTCAAGCCCGGGCGTGGCGCGCAAAAGAGGCCAGCTCGGCGGATCGCCGCCCTTTCTTGCGCCGTTGCCCATGATCGCGACTCTGGGCCGCAGTGCTCCCATGAGTTCGGGGGCCATGCCCTTGAACTGGCCGTGCACGTTTACCTGATACACCTCTACGGTCCCGATCAGGTTGTTGGGGCAGACAAGTTCATGATCGTAATGCGCCTCCAGGTCGGCGAGGTCCAGCATCCTAAACTTGCCAAGAGTGAACAGGAGACCGACCGAGAGGTTATCTTCCACGTCACGGTCGATCACGGGAGCTTGCGGGTTCGCAGCGCAGAGAGGGTTGGGCGCGCCTGCTCCCTGCAAGGGTTTCTCGATGAGCTTCCCGCCCGCCGCGACGACCTCGACACGTAGGCCGGTCATCGGGATTCTATCGCCCGGCTTCACCACGGTGTGGCCGATCCTCTGACGAACCTCATCATAGGCCCTGAAACGCTGCGGCGCGGGGGCCGCGCCGGGCGCGGGCTGAAAGTCTCCGTGATCGTAAATGCGCCGGACAGGAATCCTCGAAACCAGTTGCGGCACATCCCCCAGATGGTCGACGTCGAAGTGTGAAATCACCAGGTAATCGATCTGCTTTACACCGGCCGACTGAACGGTCTCAACGATCCGATTCACCGATGATTCATGGTTGGCCGTTTGCGGCCAGCCCGCATCGAACAGCATGGACTCTCCCGACGGAGACACAATGAGGACCGACTTGCCGCCCTCTACGTCGATGGTGTAGCAATCGAGGGTTTTCGTGGCCGGCAGGGCGCTCGCGAGAAGCATTCCAAGCGTGCCGGCAGCAAGAGCTCTCATGTGGATGGGGGGGATTGCGGTTTCATTTCACGCTGAACGCGAGCAACACATTCCCGGGCATGCTCGAATAGCCGGAATTTACGTACAGGACTCCCTCTGCGATCGTCGGACCCGTGGAGCTGAACGATCCGCCTCGCGCGGGAATCCCGTTTACGGTGGTGTAGTCGCGGACAGCGTCGAAATCCCAAACGATTTCGCCAGTCTTCGCTTGAAATGCGCGAATGTGGCCGTCCATGGAGGCCGAGAAAACGACGCCGGGAATGACGGTGGGGGGAGACCGCTGGGCGCCGGAGCATCCTCGCTGCCCGGCGCAGGCCGGTTTCGGCGGCGGAGCGTGCCAAACGATTTTTCCTGTGGCGGGATCCAAACTAAACAGGCCTCCTCCGGAAGCGGGGTCGCCGCGTGTTGCGTCAGCAAGGGGCGCGAAGACCAGCCGATCAAGAGGGCTGTAGGCGATTCCCCACTGGATACCTCCCCCGGCGCCTCCTTTGCCAATGCGGGTTTGCCACGCCACCTTCCCCTTTTCTTCAGGGTCAAATCCCCACACGACGGCCGACTTTTGGCCGGCGATAAGCATCTGACGTCCGCCGTCGAGGTCCACAAGAACAGGCGAGGCACCGAAATCAACATCGGTACCGGCATCGTCGGGGCAATTGCCCTTTTGAGGTCCTTGCGCCCCACCACCCCCGCAATCCCAATTGAACATGTCGGGCGCGGCTTGTCGCGTCCAGCGGATCACCCCTGTCTCCATGTCCATGGCGATGATCGCATCGGCGGTCGCGATGTCGGGACCCGAGTACCCGTTACCTGTGGCGACGTAGATCAGTTTCCGCTTTCGGTCGAGCGTGGGCGAAGACCATATCGTCGCGCCAGACGGTCCGTAATATTGGATACCAGAGGGGCTTTTCCGGGTCGGCTGAGCCTCGGGTGCGGTGAACGTTCTCCAAATCTCTGATCCGTCGCTTGCTTTGAGCGCGACGAGATTGCCGCGAAATGTGCAGCACGAGTAAGAAGGAATGGCGCCCGCGTTCTCTTCCTGGGAAGCAATTGGAACGTACAGCCTTCCCTTATAGAGCTTCGCCGTACCGGTAATGCGGGTGAAGGGCTGATCATCTAGCTTCCGTTGCCAGAGGAGTCTGCCAGTGTTTGCATCGAGGGCGTAGAATTTGGACTCGAGATCGCCGAAGTATGCACGGGGACCGGGACCAATGATCACCGCGTCGCGAACCAGCGCTTTCGCTTGGTAGGTCCAATACAGGCACCCGGTCTGTGCATCCAGTGCGTACACCGTGCCGTCGTTGCTGCCGATATAAACCCGGCCATTCACAACCGTGGGTTGGCCATACGCCGTGATGGTATCGGGGAATCCGAACGCCCACTTGACCTTGAGCGATGGCACCTGTTCCGCGGTCAGGCCAGCACCCTTGGCAGACTGAAACCGCGTATTTCGGTCGTCCGGGCTCCATCCGTTCCAGGACCTGCTGCTGGACTTGGGCTTGGAATTGGCGGGGCAATGCCCGGTCATGGGCGGCAAAACCGTCGGTCCGGCTTTTCCCAGGTAACGCGCTACCGCCCGCCGTTCTTCCGGAGTGAGTTCGACACCCTGCGCTCGCATACTACCGGTTTCCAATGCCGCGAGGATTTGTTCCCAGGACCTGGTCGCCAGAGCTTCCGCCAAGGGGGCATGCGCATCGCTGTTCTGGTCGTGACATTGCTGGCAGTGGGCGATAAAGACTCTGGTGCCCTCTTGCGCGCTGCAAAGTCGGGCAGCCAGGAAAATCAGGGCGCCGATGCGGTAGATATCCCTCATAGGCTCAGAGTTCTTTGGAAGCTGTGAGGACCAAGTGTTTCCCGGAATGATCTAGAATCGTCAATTGCCCGCCGTGCAGAGTGCCATCGTCGATCTGGGTGACGCCGTTTGGCACTATAGACCATCAGCCAGCGAGTTTCGATCGTTGATTTCGCAGGCAGCCAGCGGAACGGCGGAGTACCGAAAGGAACCTCTCGACGCACGACACAGCTCTCTCTCTGCTTGAGTCCGCGAAAGTGTGCCCTAACGAACAGTCACGGCACTGCGAATCGGTATAGGTTGGTGCAACTTTCAAGGAAATATCTAATGACAACCATTAAACTGGAACTGCCGCCCACGATTGCCTCGACTGCAAGTCCCGGCACCACGATGAAAGCGTTGGTCTATCACGGTCCGGGCAAGCCTGCGTGGGAGAGCAAACCGCGTCCCACCATTCAAGAGGCGGGCGATGCGATCGTGCGAATTACCACTTCGACCATTTGTGGCACCGATCTTCACATTCTGAAGGGGGATCTGCCGTCGGTGGCCGAGGGCCGCATACTCGGTCACGAAGGGATTGGTGTCATCGAGCAGATCGGAACGGGCGTGTCGGAGTTTCACATCGGGGACAAGGTCATTATCTCGTGTGTTACGGCCTGTCTCAAATGTGACTTTTGCAGAAGAGCCATGTATTCCCACTGTCGACATGGCGGCTGGATTCTAGGCAATACCGTCGACGGAACTCAGGCCGAGTTTGTGCGGATACCACAGGCCGATGGAAGTCTCTACAGATTTCCCCTCGGCGGCGATGAAGAGGCTTTGGTGATGCTCAGCGACATTTTGCCGACTGGCTTCGAGTGCGGCGTTCTGAACGGGCAAGTGAAGCCGGGTGACACGATTGCCATCGTGGGCGCGGGGCCGGTGGGTCTAGCCGTTCTGTTGACTGCGCAATTCTATTCACCGGCGGCAATCTTCATGATTGACCTGGACGACAAGCGCCTCGCGGTCGCAAAGCAGTTTGGCGCAACCATTGTTATCAACGATGCGGATGGATACGCGGCCCGTCGCGTAATGGAGCTGACCGAGGGGGCCGGGGTCGACGTGGCGGTCGAGGTGGTCGGGCTTCCGGCTGCCTTCGCTATCTGCCAGGCTATCGTTGCGGCCGGCGGACGCATAGCGAACGTGGGCGTGCATGGCAAACCGGTGGAACTACAGCTGGAAAAGCTCTGGGATCGCAACATTTCGTTGACCACGCGTCTGGTCGATACGGTCACCACACCTATGCTGATGAAGGTCGTGCAGTCGGGCAAGCTGCAGCCGAGCAAGCTCGTGACTCATCGCTTCGTAATGAACGATATCCTAAAGGCGTATGGCACATTTGAAAACGCCGCAAAAGAGGGTGCACTCAAGGTGATCCTCACGAGTGGGGGGCCGCATCGATGAGATCGGGCTGGTTCACAAGGTGAAGCCACCGCATGTGTGCTGACTTCGAATTGCGCCTTCTTGAGCTCCCGCACACCCACCCTCCCCATCCGCGGCGTCACTGTAAAATGAGTATGCGGAAGGGCCGCTCGGTTGGTGCAGGTCTCATTGCATCTCCCTAGAAGAGAGTCTGCCCGAGGATGAGGACCCGTCGCGGGTTTGAAGACTTGAGCGCCGCCCTGGCTGGTCCTCTTGCTTCTAGGCAACTCCTCGGAATCAGCTTTCAGGCCTTTATGGTCGCCATGAGAAGGCGTGTCCAAACCCAACGAACGCTTTCATGAGCCACAAGAGAACGATCAGGCCGAGAAGGGCCATAAACAGCCTTTTGGTCATCGCTTCCAGCGGCAGCGCGTTGATCAGCCGAGCCACCCATAGAGCAAGAACCACAATAATCACTACTCCGATTATTAACATTTCTTCGTACCCGCATTGCCTGACAATCGCATCCTCGTGTTTTCAACGCAACGGGCCTATGTATCTCGTGCCGTCTCAGCAGGAGTGAGGCGACCAAATGCTACCAACCGGATGGGGCCACGGACCAGGTGTCAGATAAGAAACAGCGGAAAGATCGGCGCCGTTTCTATGACCTCGCCCCGACCTCTGGAGGGGAACTGCCGATAGCGCGAAGACCGGTAATCAAAGCAACGTGAATTCGGAAGAAGAGTGGAGTCGCCGCGTCGTCGCCCAATCTTAACTGACGCTCCGCTAACGCGTTCAGCCACCACTGGTAGCGCTTTCCCAACAGCCTTCGCGCATGGTCCCGCTCGGCGGTAAACTCGGGCTCTGGTAATTCCTGGTAATGGCCGGTGGCAATCACGCTCATCCACTGGGACGGACTCGAGATTTCGTCCACTTGGACGCACACTTTGGGATTCTCCCGCATCCATTTGGCTTTCTGCCCGAAGGTCGAGAAAACGTAAATATATTCAGCCTCGTGTGCGAAGTATATCGGTAGCACATAGGGCTGGTTGTCGAGCGCGCAGCCGAGTCTTCCGACCGAAGCGTTCGCCAGAAACTCTCCACATTCTTCCTGGGTCATTTCACAGACAGTCATAGCCTCAGCCCACGGAAACAAGCAATCTGCCATTCTTCGTTCCGGTGGAGCAGCGCGGCAGGGGAACTAGGCAGGAACCATTTTATTGGCGCCGTTGTTACTTTTGACTTCGCTTTCTCTTTCCTTACCCGATCGTTCCTGGCCCAGTCCCATCGTCAACGCTGTCATCCCGGCGAGACCGCCCAGTTGCATTGATTCGACGGCCGTGCTGGGCACAATTACGATCGTTGCGTTCTCCTTCAGACCTTCGTAGAGCATGTTCATGGCCCTGAGATGCAGCGCGATAGGATCATTGGCATAGGTCTTGGCCGCTTCACCAAATTTCTCGGCCACCTGGCGCTCTGAGTCTCCCAAAATCACCCGTGCCTGCCGTTCGCGCTCAGCCTGGGCTTGCATGGACATGGCATCCTCCAAAGCCGCAGGAATCAGCACATCCTTGACCTCTACCGAGATGACGTTGATGCCCCATGGTTCGGTCCGTTCATCAATAATCTTCTGAAGCGCGTCGCTGATTTTGTCTCTGCCTTCGAGCATATCGGAAAGCATGGTCTTGCCGATGACGTCACGCAGAGCCGTTTGGGAAGCCCAACTGATTGCGCTTTGGTAGTCCGCCACATCCAGGGCCGCCTTTTTGGGATCCACAATCTTCCAAAACAACACGGCATCGACATCCACAGGCACGGTGTCCTTCGTCAGAGTCTTTTCCGCCTTGAAGGAACTCGTAAGCACGCGGATGTCAATCCAGTAAGGAATCGTGTCGATAAGCGGAATAATCAAAAACAGACCGGGCCCCTGGAGTGAGCGAAACTTGCCTAGCCGCAAGACCACAGCCTTGCTCCATTGATCCGCAACTTGAATCGCGGAAGAGACGGCGAGGGCAAAGACGAAGGCGACCCCCAGAATCCATAAGCCTTCGCTGTCACGTGAAATTCGATACTTGGCGTACCCCAATGCCACCCCGGTGCCAAGAATCAGCACAAATATCAATATTGGAAATGAGCTGTTTTTTTTCATATCGCTTATGTCGCTCCGATTTCTTCCGCTCGACTCGCGCCGATACTATTTCCGCATCGATTCCGCATGTACCTTGACGATCGGCCCGCGGCTCCCCGTTTTTTTCTTTCCTGATGGCCCATTCCTGCTGCCCGCCATCGGATGGTCCTGGCGATTTCTCGGACAGCCGACGGTGACATGGTGGGGCTCTCACACCATGTCACGCTGCAAGCTGGGGCCGCGCGGCGTGTCCAGGCTATGCGTGGTTAAGGAGCCATCTCGAGTTCGGTTGGCTCGAGGTCGGCTATCTAGCTTTGGCTTCCTGGACGTATCCGCTAATTTCGTGAAGCAGCGGTCGAGCCGAGGCCGGAACAGCAACCTTGCCGCTCAGAATCTCGTGGCGGTCGACATCGTTGCCATACATAGCCTTGTCTCCACTTTTGTCGGCTTGGACGACAGCGCCGTCCAGGCTAACCCCGGCAAAAACGCCTTTCGTGCGCGAGTAAGACAGAATCTCCGCACCTAGTTTAAGATCGGTTGCAGCAGTGGCGTTTCGGCCCACCGGGCCGGCTGCTACAGAGGCGTCGGCTCCGAGCTTGAATTTGTCGCTGAGCAGGCTTTGCAAGGCGTGGTCGTTCATAAACAGCATCACGAGGTCAGTGGACGATCCCCCAATCTGATAACCCACACTCCCGCCGTCAATCGCCACAAACATCGGCGCGCTCCAGCCATGTCCGGTGCGACACGTTGCCACGCCCCGGCCGTAGTTGCCGCCGAATATAAAAGCGAATTTGACCTCTCCCGGAATGATGGCGATGCATTTCGCCGATTCCAGCAGATCGTGAGGAATGCCCCGATCGGGCGCATTCATGATGTCCCGGAAGAGCTGGGTAGCTCTGTGGGTACGTTTTACGTCATCCTCGCGGTCGGAGGCGACGGCGGTTATAGTTACAAGCACAACGAGCACTGTGACGACCAGAAAATGTTTCAACATTGATTTATCTCCCTTTCAAGTCTGAATTCACGATCTTTCCATTCATCGCTTTTAAAACTCTGCCGGGTTCGCCCAAGAGCACGCAGATCGCCGAGAAGATGCGGACCGATTTCTGCCTGCTGAAGACCTGTTGTCCTGACAGCCAGGGTGTCCTAGACGAACGATCCGATGTCTCTTCCATGGCCTCACACTCTGGTGCTGCAATATTTGCCCGACGCGGTCGCACACGAGCAAATCGGGTGTGCCACTGACAGGCACGAGGATATTTACCGCCTTCTCGTTTCGGATCAACAGCGATCCGAAACGGCATCTTAGGACACCGGGAATATCGTTTCTGTCCCATAACGGACACATTTCAGATGTCATCGCGAGACGTGCCTGGGCGATTGTGAACAAATTCAGGAGCCGCCTGTTCAAACGTGCCACGCGGAAGCTCCGCCCTCAGTCGGGCCGAGTGACTACCCCGACGTTGAGGGAGGATTGTGCAACGGCGGGGCAGCGGCGTATGCGCAGCTTTTCCACGCATCCTGTGCGATACCGAACAGTTTTGTTTCTGGAGCGACGTCATAGTTCCGAATCGGGACGCAACGTAGTGGCCTGTACCCAGGGAGATTATGAAATGTCTAAAAACAATTCAGTTGTTGCAGTGTATCGCACGCATACCGAAGCAGACGAAGCAGTGAAGCAGCTTCAAAGCGGCGGAGTCGACATGCACAAGCTGTCGATCGTTGGGAAAGGCTATCACACCGAGGAGCAGGCGGTGGGCTACTACAATACCGGAGACCGCATGAAATATTGGGGCAAAATCGGCGCGTTCTGGGGAGGCTTCTGGGGACTGCTGTTCGGGTCTGCTTTTTTCTTGATTCCGGGTCTCGGCCCAGTCCTCGCGGCCGGACCGGTCGTTGCGTGGATCGTGGCAGCATTGGAAGGAGCAGTGGAGGTAGGAGCGCTAGGGGCTCTGGGAGCTGGCCTCTACAGCATCGGAATTCCTAAAGACAGCATCGTCGAGTACGAAGCGGCGCTCAAGACGGACCAGTTCCTACTGATTGTCAACGGGACGGCCGCAGAGGTGTCGAAGGCCAGGGACATTGTCGAAAGTACGCATCCTGCCCAATTCTCGCTGCACTCAGACCAAGCAGTAGCTGCCGAGGTTTAGCCCGTAGTGTACGGCGGTAGCGGGAGCCGGAGAACGCCTCCGCGATGCTTCGCGGGCACGGCGTCGACGGCGCCCTCATCGGGGGAGCCAGACTGCACCCCGACCCGTTCCTGGAAATTGTCCGGGCAGGGATCGGCGCCGCCAGCCAAGGGGGAAATGACAGCGATCACACTAATCGCAACATCGTAGCAGTTAGCCGTCCACGCGATGTGCCGAGCCTGATAGCCGGATGCTCTTCTTGGGCCCCTCCAGGACATCGTGCTCAAGCTCCACGAAACCTGTATAGAGTGCGGGCTCTAACCGCGATGGAGAGGGAACACGCCCGCCCCGTCCCCGTGAATACTGTCCAATAGAGAACAGTTTTTCTTGTTCGCCCGGTGCCACAGTTGTTGAGGCATCGCCCCATCAAATGCGGACACAACACTTCGGCGTGTGAACTAAAGGCCAATGCAGCCTGCCAACGGGGAAAAAACCAAAAGTTCAAATCGCGGCGCAGTCGTTTCCGTGCGAGGTGGTGTCGTCGATGTAGTCTTTGACCAATGCTTGCCACCTATTTTTACGCTTCTGCGTGCGGGAGAGCAGGGCCAAATCGTTGTCGAAGTGATGGCACAGCTTGATGCGAGTCGCGTGCGGGGCATCGCACTGACGCCCACGCAAGGTTTGTCTCGTGGAATGCCGGTCGAGGACACAGGTGGCCCACTGCAGGCACCGGTCGGCAAGAAGATTATTTCGCGGATGTTCGATGTGTTCGGTAACGCCATCGACCGCCAACCCGAGCCGTCTGAGGTAGAGTGGCGGTCCGTTCATCGCGAGCCGCCTCTATTGTCCGAACGTTCCACGAAATCCGAGATTTTCGAGACAGGTATCAAGGTCATCGATGTTCTTGCGCCGCTCGAGCGCGGGGGCAAGGCGGGTTTGTTCGGCGGGGCGGGTGTCGGCAAGACGGTGCTGCTCACGGAAATGATTCACAACATGATCGAGCATCAGAAAGGGATGAGCATTTTCTGTGGGATCGGTGAACGCTGCCGCGAAGGCGAAGAGCTCTACCGTGGGATGAGAGAAGCGGGCGTACTGAAGAGCATGGTGATGGTGTACGGTCAAATGAATGAGCCGCCGGGCAGCCGATTTCGCGTAGGAGAGGCGGCGCTGACAATGGCTGAGTATTTCCGAGACGACGAGCATCGGGACGTTCTGTTGCTAATCGATAATATTTTCCGTTTCATCCAGGCCGGCATGGAAGTGTCTGGCTTGCTGGGACAGATGCCGTCGCGTCTCGGCTATCAGCCCACCATGGGCACCGAGTTATCAGGGCTGGAGGAACGTATCGCCAACACCCAGTCGGGAGCCATCACATCGATCCAGGCGGTGTATGTACCCGCGGACGATTTGACCGATCCTGCGGCTGTGCATGTTTTTTCGCATCTCTCCTCGTCGATCGTGCTCTCTCGCAAGCGGGCGAGCGAAGGCCTTTACCCCGCCATCGATCTTCTCCAATCC
>Ga0187863_10001425_pt1 | contig 19049 bp, 22 predicted proteins | sample June2016WEW_11_1_FD_132975 | JGI IMG/M metagenome (GOLD analysis project Ga0187863, IMG submission 132975) | Peatland microbial communities from SPRUCE experiment site at the Marcell Experimental Forest, Minnesota, USA - June2016WEW_11_10 | ecosystem: Environmental > Terrestrial > Soil >... | reverse complement strand
TCGCAGCCTGCGGCGGCCTCGCAGGCCGCCTGCCTTGGAGCCTTGCCCACCTCCGGCCATGGTTTCTGGCGCCAGAGAGGTTCCCGTCAGGGACCGCCAGTGCTCTTGCCGACACAGGCGAGCGTAGCTCGCCCCTGACCTGACCGGCTAAAGCCTGTCCTACCGCGGCACCGGCTCGGAGGCGATGTCTTCCGCATCCAGCGCCGTCCAACCGCCGCGCTGCACATAATCGGAACTGACGGCCGGCAGGTACAGGGCGCCGTGGCCTTGGCAGCACATCAACTCCGTGCCCGCATGGTCGAACAACACCGCACCCAGCGAGCCGATGCGTATGGGATATTGCAAGGTTCGCAGACAGGCGCGGCAGCGCGCCCGTTGGTCCGCCAGGCACCACCAGCCGATCGCGCCACAAGCCAGGATGACAAGCCAAATGAAGAATGGTTTGGCCACGAACGTGGCGCGCCCAGCCGGGGTGAAGGACGTGGCCCGGGTAAACTCCCAAATCACCAACGCCAGAGCCAGCGGCAGCGAAACCGACTTGGCGCAAAAGTAAGCCCAATACTTGCGGCGGATGCGGCCGATGCGGCGGCGGTCGGTGCGCATTCCTATGCAGGCGGCTAACAACAGAAGCGCGGAGGCCATGCCGCACACGCCCGCGTAAGCGTAGAGCGGTTGGCGGATGCGCACCACGAACGGCGTAACCTGCGCGGGTTCGGGCGGTGAGGAGCGCGCGCCGCCCCAGTAGCGGGCCGCCAGATCGCGGAGCTCGCTCTGGGCGGCCGTAGCGGAGACTCCGGGCTTGAGGCGCCCGAGTACACCCAGCGCGTTACCTACACTGGGCGGGCCGGCTGCCGGCCTCCACTCGCGGATGCGGTGCAGCAGGAAGCTGCGCGGCCGCACGCCGAGCACGTCGAAGAACTCCGGCGTGACCCAGGCAGTGCCACGGGAATTCCATCGGAATCCGGCCAGACCCGCCAGCGTCGTGTTGTGCGTCCTCCAAAAATCGAAGAGCGGCGGCGGGATGGCATGCCGTTCGCTCTGCAGGACACCGCCCTCGGAGATCAGTACCAGCCGGCCTGCATCCGGAAAGGGCGGGGCCAGCATGGCGCGCGTAATGGCCAAGCCGTGGCTGGCAGCGGCGATGCAAACCAGACCCGCGGCGATCAGTCCAAGGCAAAATCCCGGCGTATGGATGGCCGAACGAAGTTGGACCACGGCCGGCGTCTCCGCGAAAAGGCGTCCCGCGTCCCGCATCGCGCCAATGAAGTGATGCCATGTGCGGACCCGCACGTATCGATTTTTCAATCCACGGGCTCGCAGCAGCGTCGTGTAATGCTGGAGCTCGCACATCCACCCGAGGCGCCAGCCGGCGCGGTCGCGCGGCACCAAGCAGGACGCGGCCAGGATAGCGATCCGGAAAACAACCAGAACCATACAAACCAGCGATTTCGACGCGGAATCCCGTTACCAGGATACTACGCCCTGGAGTGGAGCGGGCCACGGGACCACTAAGGCCCGGCGTACAAAGAGTTGCAGTACTGGTACCGTGAATTCCGAAAACCGGCATTTTAACTTGCGTTAAGAGACAACCGCGATTTAGACTCCTTCTAAGTGGGGAACGGAGGCAAGAGCGAATGCCAGAGATGACCGAATCGCAGATTTTCGATCAGTTTGCACAGATCGTGGCGCGCAGCTTGCGCATCGGAGCGGAGCAGGTCACACCCGACGCCGAGTTGACCGACCTGGGCGCCGAGTCCCTCGATCTGATCGAGATCTCGATGGAGACAGAGTCTCAATTCCACATCTTCCTGCCCGATAAATCCATTCTGGAAACCGCGGTTGAGGTTTTCGGCTCCGGCATTTTGGAGAAGGACGGATACCTCACCGAGGAAGGCAAACGGCTCCTTTTGTGCCGCATGCCGGAGACCGATGCGCAGGCCTTCGAAGGCGCCGTGTCCGTTAAAGATCTGCAGCGTTATTTTCTGCGAGTCAATCCCTGGGTGCGGATGATCCAGGGCCTGGCGCGGTATACACCCGCCGAGTGCGCGGCTTGCGGCGGCCCCATGGCCGCCTCGATGGGCTTTCGCATGAAGTGCACCCGCTGCGGCGCGGAGATTACCCTGCGCTCCGGGGAAGATTTGAACCGCGAATGGGTCCGCGAATATCATGAGCGCGAATACCTGCCGCGTGCAGGCGCCGCGGTCCCCATGGCGGCCCACCCGAGCTAACTTCAGACAGCCGACTTCAGACAGTATTGCTAGTGCGCCGACGCGAGTGTACACTCCGTCCAAACGGAGTACACCAGAGTGAGTTGGAGGCGAGCCATCCGAGCGGTACTGGTCGGTGCGATTACATTTCTTTTCGCGCTGATCTATGTGCCGCAGTGTGGAGTGCGGATCTACGCGGAAAACGCGGACTTGATCGGCTTTGGCCTGGCAGCGGTGACGACTTTCCTGGCGTATCGGTTTAGATAGTCTCCCAGGGGCGCGACCGAGGTGGGCCGCCTTAGACGGGCCTCCGACCTGCTAAAATCGGAGAAATGGCAAAGCAAAAGCAACCCAAGGAGCCCATGCCGCCCCTGCGTGTCTGGGCGGGACCGGTCGCGCTGGGCTGGTTGGTGCCGGGCGGCGGGCACTTTCTCCTCAAGCGGCAGGGCCGGGGCGTATTGTTGTTGGTCTCCGTCACCCTGATGTATCTTTGCGGGTTGATGATGCGCGGCGCCATGTTTCAGCCGCAAAGCGGCGACCTGCTGACGATCCTGATCAATACCGGCGGTTTCATCGGCAACCTGGCGTCCGGGATCTTGTACCTGCTCACGGTCTGGCTGGGCTACAACCAGCCCGACGTGGCCGGCGCCGTGCATGATTACGGGACAAAGTTCCTGGTCACCGCGGGCTTGCTGAATATTCTGGCCATGGTGGACGCTTTCGAAATCGCGGCGGGGAGGAAGAAATAATGCGCATGAATCTTTCCCACCTCGAAGCGTCGCTGTTATTTGCGTTGTTCACTTCCGTGGTCATGGGTGTGGTCACCAAACGCGACGACCGCGAACGGGTGCGCTATGGGCTGTACGTGTTTGGCTGTTTCGTGGTGGCGCTGGTGGGCCTGGGCTGGGTAATGCACTTCGGTCACGGGTAGGGTTCAGCTTGTGGGCGGCCAATCTTGGCCGCAGCCGCCTTTTTAGGCGGCCAGAGCCGGCTGAAAACCGGCTGCGGGCAGGATTGCCCGCCCCACGGAATAAAGAGGGGTTGTCATGATGCTTCGTCCGCTTCTCGCCGCGTCTTTCTCCGTGCTGGGCCTGTACGCCCAGACCGCGCCCACGCTGGCCGTGGACGCCAACGCCAACCGTCATCCCATCAGTCCGTTGATATACGGCATCAACGAGTGGAGCGACCAGGGACTGTTCGGACTGATGCGCATTCCCGTGCTTCGCTGGGGCGGCGACGACGCCACCAGCTACAACTGGCAGTCGAGCGTCAAGAACAACACTGGCGACAACCCGTGGTGCTACGAGAACTACGGCGTCAGCCCCGATTTCGATGGGTTTCACATAGCCAACCTGATCGCCGGCACGGTGAGCCTGGGAACTATCCCGCTGATGGACTGGTGGCCGAATGCCGCCGGCGAATGCAGCTTCAGCGTGAAGAAATACGGCGCGCAGAAGGCCACGGCCCCAGACGACCCGGACTGCGGCAATGGCGTGCTCCTGAATGGCAATCAGGTGGCCAACGATCCCAACGACGCCTACATTCCCGTGACGCAGTCCTCCGCCCAGCAATGGGTGCAGCACATCAAGACCAGTTACGGTCCGGCCAATGCCGGCGGCGTGCGTCTATGGAGCATGGACAATGAGCCGGAGTGGTGGTATTCCAACCATATCGATATTTACCCGCAAGCGGCCAGCTACGACGACATGCTGGCGCGTAATCTCAAGTGGGCGCAGGCAGTGAAGGCTGCCGACTCCGCCGCGCTGGTTACCGGTCCGGTGCCCGGGGGCTGGTCGGGGATGCTTTTTTCGCGCGTGGACATGGATAGCGGCTGGAGCACTTCGCCGAATCAATATTGGGACAATCCCATCGACCAGAAAGCGCACGGCGGCATCCCGTGGGTTCCATACTATCTGCAACAGATGAGCCAATACGAGCAGGCGCACGGAGTCCGGCTGGTGGATTACCTCGACGTACACGCCTACATCGCGCCCTCGGGACTGAGCGGCTCAGTGGGCGACAGCGCCATGGAAACCTTGCGCATGACCTCCACGCGCGCGCTTTGGGATCCGAATTACCTGGTTCCCGGCGGCGGTTTCGAGGACGCTACCGGAGCCGAGGTTGCGCCGCATCTGGTTCCGCAAATGCAGGAGTGGGTGGATCAGAATTATCAAGGCACGCAGACCGCCATCACCGAGTACAGTTGGGGCGCGCTCGACAGTATCACCGGCGCCATCGCGCAAGCCGATATCCTGGGGATCTTCGGCGCTTATGGCCTCGGGCTGGGCACCCTCTGGGGAGCGCCGGCGCCTAGCGATCCGGGCGCGTTCGCGTTCAAGATTTTCCTGAATTACGACGGCAACGGCAACCAGTTCGGCGGTACCGGCGTGTCGGCCACCTCGAGCGATCCGGATACGCTTTCCATTTACGCGGCCCAGCGCGTGGATTCGGCTTTGACGGTGCTGGTGCTGAATAAGACCACCAGCGACATCGGCGACTCGATCAGCCTGGCCAACTTCACGGCCGCCGGGACGGCGCAGGTGTGGCAATATAGCCAGACGAACCTGGGGGCCATCGTGGGACAAACGTCCGGCATCAACGTCAGCGGCAACAGCCTGACCGCGACATTTCCGGCGTACTCCATGACGCTGCTGGTGATTCCGCAAGCGCAGAGCGCCATGAGCGTGCCGCAGCCGGTAGTTTCGGCGGTCACCAGCGCCGCGTCGTACGATGCCAGCGGCGTCTCGCCGGGAGAGATTGTGGCGATCTACGGCCAGTCGCTGGGACCGGCGAGCGGCGGGCTGGCGCAACCGGCCAACGGCCTGTGGGGCACCTCCTTTGGCGGCGTGCAAGTCTTCTTCAACGGGAATCCAGCCCCTATTTATTACGTATCGCAGACGCAACTGAACGCCATCGTGCCTTACGAAGTGGCCGGGAAGGCTGCCGTCGACGTCGTGGTGGCGTATCAAGGCAATGCGTCCGCGCCATTTCCGGTATCGGTGGCGCCATCCAAGACCGCCATCTTCACCGCCGATGCGTCGGGACACGGGCAGGGCGCCATATTGAACGAGGATTTCAGTCTGAACAGTCCGGCCAATCCGGCGCCGCGCGGGCAGTATGTGTTCATCTACGGCACGGGCGAAGGACCGACGACGCCACCGGGCGTGGACGGCCGGATCTCGGGCACGCCGCTGCCCAGCGTGAACCTGACGTGCTCAGCCAGCATCGGCGGGCTGGCCACCACGACTAATTACTGCGGGGAAGCGCCCGGGGCCACCGCGGGCCTGGTGCAAGTGAACGCGCTGATCCCGCAGTCGGTGACGCCCGGCAGCGCTGTGTCGGTCTCGATCACAATCGGCGCAGTGACGAGCCAGAGCGGCGTGACTTTGGCCGTCAAATAGGTTGTAGGGCGGGCAATTCTGCCCGCAGCCGGCTGTCAGCCGGCTTGGCCGCCTGAAAGGCGGCTGCGGCCAAGATTGGCCGCCCCACAAGAGAACCGTATGCGCGTGTTCACAGCCATCCCGCTCGGTGCGCTGAGCCTGTTCGCTCAGTCCGTGCCGACCCTGGCGGTGGATGCCAACGCCAATCGCCATCCCATCAGCCCGTACATATACGGCATCAACGAGTATGCCGACAGTGGCCTGGGATCCATCATGCACATCCCGGTGCGCCGCTTCGGTGGCGACGCCACCACCAGCTATAACTGGCAGATCGACGTCAGCAACGCCGCCGCCGACTGGTATTTTGTGAACGGATCGCAGACCAGTGTCATCCCTCCGTCGCTGCCCGATGGTTCGTCGTTCGACCAGTACCACGAGGCCAACTTGCAGACCGGCGCATTGAGCCTGGGCACCATCTCCTTAATGGACTGGACACCCAAAGACAACAGCAGTTGCAGCTTCCTGGTCTCGAAATACGGACCGCAACAACAGGTAGACCCGTACGAAGACGGTTGCGGCAATGGCATTCTGGCGAGCAACAGCCAGCAGATTGTCAACGATCCACACGATGCCTACGAACCCATGGCGCAGAATTACCCGCAAGCGTGGATCGATTACCTGGTGAAACGGTATGGCCCGGGAAACGCCGGCGGGGTGGCTCTCTGGAGTATGGACAACGAGCCGGAGTGGTGGTCGAGCGTGCATGCCGATATCTACCAAATGCTCGGGACGTACGACGACATGCTGGCGCGCCATCTCAGACTCGCACAGGCGGTAAAGGCGGCGGATCCCACTGCGCTGGTCACCGGCCCGGTGCCTTCCGGTTGGATGGGCTACTTCTATTCGCGGGCGGACATGGGCAGCGGATGGGATACGTATCCCTACCAATATTGGGACAACCCGACGGACCAGAACGCGCACGGCGGCGTGCCATGGGTCGAATATTATCTGCGGCAAATGAACCAGTTCGAGCAGCAACACGGCTACCGGCTGTTGGACGTGCTGGACGTGCATGGCTACCTGGAGCCCGGGTCCCTGCCGACTACCGCCGGCGATGCGGCCACGGAAACGTTGCGCATGACCTCCACGCGGGCGCTCTGGGACCCCAACTACATCGTGCCGGACACCAGCTTCGACGACGGGAATGGCAACCAGGTGGCGCCGCAGCTCATCCCGCGCATGCACCAGTGGGTGGATCAGAACTATCCCGGCACAAAACTGGCGATCACGGAATACTGGTGGAATGCGCTAGGCAGCATTACCGGCGCCATTGCACAGGCCGATATCCTGGGCATCTTCGGACAACAGGCGCTGGACTACGGCACGTTGTGGGGACCGCCCGCGCCCACCGATCCCGGCGCATTCGCGTTCAAGATTTTTCTGAACTACGACGGCAGCGGCGGCCAGTTCGGCGGCGCGAGTGTGTCGGCCGCATCGAGCGATCCGGACACGCTGTCGATCTTCGCCGCGCAGCGCGTGGACTCGGCCTTGACCGTGCTGGTGCTCAACAAGACCGTCGGCGATATCGGCGACTCGATCAGCCTAGCCAACTTCGCGCCGGCCGGCACGGCGCAAGTTTGGCAATACAGCCCAGCGAATCTGGCCGCCATCGTGCGCCAGACTTCGGACATAAATGTCAGCGGCAACAGCTTGACTGCCACGTTTCCGGCGTATTCGATGACGCTGCTGGTGATTCCGCAAGCGCAGAGCGCCATGCGCGTGCCACAGCCGGTGATCGCGGCGGTGAAAAGCGCAGCTTCCTACGACGCCAGCGGCGTCTCTCCTGGCGAGATTGTGGCGATCTTCGGACAAGGGCTGGGACCTGCCAGCTTGACGCCGCTGCAGATCGATTCCAACGGTACGCTGAGCGGTTCCATCGGCGGCGTCCAGGTTTTCTTCAATGGCTATGCCGCGCCCCTGATCTATGCACGGGCCGGCCAGTTGGGCGCGATCGTTCCTTATGATGTGGCCGGGCAAAGTTCCGTCAACGTGGTGGTGGTGTATCAAGGGAATGCGTCGGCGCCATTTCCCGTGGCAGTCGCGGCCGCCATTCCCGGTATTTTTACAAACGATTCGTCGGGGCAGGGCCAGGGGGCGATTTTGAACTATCCGGACTACAGCCGGAACGGCCCGGCCAATCCGGCGCCGCGCGGGCAGTATGTATTCATCTACGGTACCGGCGAGGGACTGACAACGCCGCCGGGCGTGGATGGCCGGATTTCCGGCACGCCGCTGCCGAGCGTGATTCTGAACTGCACGGCCACCATCGGCGGCGAGACTGCCGCGGTGAATTACTGCGGTGAAGCGCCGGGCTCGACGGCAGGCCTGGTGCAGGTGAACGCGATGATCCCAGAGTCGGTGTCGCCAGGCGGCGCTGTGCCGGTTACGATCACGATCGGCGGAGTGACCAGCCAGACCGGCGTGACGTTGGCGGTGAGATAGGTCTGTGCCCTGCGGAGTTTGGCCTTTTGGTGGGGCGGCGCCATGCGCCGCAGGCGAGCTTCGCTCGCCCGCGGAGCGGGCCTTCGAGGCCCGCGCAGGCTGCGAGCCTGCCCCACGGCTTCCGACGTGCTAGATCCGTTCGACCCGCACGCCGCCGTTGGTCGTCGTAGCACGCACCAGTTTACCCCCGGATCCCAGGTCCACCGCCAGATGCCGGTTGATCTCGCCCTGCACCGTCACCGGAAAATCGACGCTGACGCCGCCGTTCACCGTGCCCGTCTCCAGGTGCGCCGAGTAGCTGGAGGGAACCAGGATAGTTACGCCGCCGTTGGTGGTAGACACGTCGCAGCGGTCGCCATCCCAGTGATCCGAGGCCAGCTCCAGGTGCAGTCCACCATTGGTGGTGTGGCCTTCCACCGAACCCGCCAAATGCTTCAACGACACGCCGCCGTTCATCGCCTCAAACTGCGTATGCCCTTGCACGCCCGAGATGCTGATTCCGCCATTATGGGTATGCAGTACCAGATCGGTCTTGGTGGGCACGAATATCTCGTAGCTGACGCCCCAACCATGCTTCTCCGACGTGGGACCCGTCGCACGCACGCGTCCGCCGGCAGTCTCCACCTGGATCTCGGCCGCCACGCGCCGCGAGTCCGCTTGGTCGTCCTGGTAAGCCTGCACCTTGCTGCGCACCAGGATGTCGCTACGGTTGGCGCCTTTGATGGAGATCCCACCGTTGACTCCGCCGTCCACGTCCAGCCGGCCACCGGCCGGCACGGTCACTTCGCGCATTTCACAGTAATGGCCGCGCTCGCTCCAACGGCTGTCTTCGTCGCAGCTCATGGTCTTTTCCTGCGGCAACGCCGCCGGCGCCAGGCACAGGGCCAGAATCAGAATCCGGTTCATAGTTTGCTCCCGTTCCCTTAGACGCGCGGCTGGCGCGCCGGTTGGGCCGGGCTGGGAGGATTAATTGCGGCGGCGCAGCTTTTTCTTGATATCCGGCCAGAATTCGGCCGCAAGATTGGTCACCAGGTCGAACCCCACGCGGAGGGACCCCTGCTCAAAGCCCAACCGCACGGTATCCAGCCGGTCCGGATACCACAGGTTGGAAATAAACGCCGCGCCATAAGCGCTGCCAAAACGCCAGGTGGAGAAGGTCTCGCCGCCGACGTCCGTGTGGGTCAATATGGTGTCCCGCGCCGCGTGCGCCATCCGGCGCCACAGACCCGTACGGCGAGACCGGAAATACCGCGGATCCTCGTGCAACGTGGTATCCAGGCCAAACGCCAGCACGCCATGGATGATGCCGCATGCCTCTGTCGAGGCCACCCGCCGGCCGTATGCGGCCCAGCCGTCTCCCCACTCCTTCGGCGCGTTCAACTCCTGGAGCAGCCCGGCGTAGGCCAGCGTGCCTCCCACCGCCCAAGGACCCCACAAACCTCGCGCATGATAGCGCAGCTTGTCGAGAGGCGGCGCCGCCGCTTCCAGCGTCATCCGGTACACGCCGGTTTGATGGTTGCTATTGGTCACCGCCAGCAGGTACGAGCCGGACGCCCAGCCAGCCGGCAGAATCACGGCGGCGCTTTGGTTGGTGAAGGAGACCAGCGTCAGCGTGGCGCTTTCCGCCGCCACCGTGGGTGCCACACCGGCCGGGCTGAAGTTGGAGCCGGTGAGGGTTACCCGATTGGCGGCATAGTCCACCGTGGCGCTCACGACGGCGAGCGTTTCATCCGGCCCGGCGGTCAGAGTTGGGACGGCCGTGAGGGCCAGGCACGCGAATAGTGAATGGACGGTTCTCAGCTCGAGCAATCCAACGCGGTGAATGTAACGGAACGTTAATAATATCATCATTTGAAAACTTCTTGTAAGGAACCCGGCGCCCCGAGGACTATACCCAACGAAAGACATTGAGACATGATCCAAGTTCAAAATCTCGTCAAGAGTTTCGATAACCGGCAGGTGGTGCGAAGGCTATCGTTCACGGCGCAGGATGGCGCCATCACCGGCCTTTTGGGCGCCAATGGCGCGGGCAAGACCACCACTCTACGCATCGTCTGCGGAGTGCTCCAGCCGGATGCGGGCGCGGTGAAGATAGACCGCTCCGGCACTGGCGCCTTGCTCGACCACACGGGCATTTATCCCCGGCTCACGGTGCGCGAGAACCTGGCATATTTCGGCATGCTGCGCGGGATGCCATCGGCGGTCCTCGCCGAGCGGGTGAGCCAGGTGCTAGGCACGCTCGGCCTGGAGGCCATTGCAGACCGCCGCACGGCCGGTTTTTCCCAAGGCGAGCGCATGAAGACCGCGCTCGGCCGCGCCATTCTGCACGCGCCCAAGAACCTGCTTTTGGACGAACCCACCAATGGCTTGGATGTCCCCTCGGTGCGGTCGCTGCGGGATCTGCTGCGGCGCCTGCGCGACGCGGGAGCGTGCGTGGTATTCTCCAGCCACGTGCTCGATGAAGTGCGCACGCTGTGCGACCACGTGGTGATCGTCGACCACGGACGCCTGGTGGCGCAGGGTTCGCCCGCCGAGCTTTGCCGCCAAACGGACAGCGGCTCGCTGGAGGACGCCTTCGTAAAACTAACCTGCACAGAGGAGCATGCCATATGTTGAATCCGGTTCTGGTGGTCGCCCGCAAAGAGACCATCGACAGTTTGCGCGACACGCGCTCGATCGTTTCATCGCTAATGTATGCGCTGATGGGGCCCGCCGTAGTATTCATGGTCTCCATGGCGGTGCGCGTGGATGGCGTTTTGATCGGAATGATGTCGGTCTTCACCCTGGTGGCCGCGTTCGCGGGAGGCATGAATGTGGCCATGGACACCATCGCCGGCGAACGCGAACGCCGCTCACTGCTGCCTTTGCTGATGAACCCCGTGCGCAGGCGCGACATCCTGATGGGAAAATGGCTGGCGGTCTCTCTGTTTTCGATGGCGGGATTGGTCCTGAACCTGGCGGGCTTCGCGATCGTGTTTGCCCGCGCCGGAACGCATCTGCCTTTGTTGGCGGTGGTGGCCGGGATCTTGCCGCTGGCGCTGCTGGCGGCGGCGATCCAACTGCTGATTTCGACAATCTGCCGCGCCGTGAAGGAAGCGCAGACTTACCTCTCGATGCTGGTCTTCCTGCCCATGGGACTCGGCCTGTTTCAGGTGTTCTTCCCGGCGGCGCGCGGATGGTTCGCCTTTCTGCCGGTGATGGGGCAGCAATGGCAGCTCGAACGCTGGATGAAAGGCGGTGCGGCTGCATTCGGTCCCGCCGCCACGCTGGGATGTTTCACCGCGGCGCTGGCCTTGCTGGTTTTGGAGGTCGCCGCAAACAGGTTGCATCGTGATGAAATCGTCTACGGAAACTGATGCCGATTTGGCCGACGTGACCCTTTTCGCGATCTTGGACCACGCCACACTGGAGCGGGAATTCGACCGTCTTCTGGCCGCCAACGGGCCTGCGCTCGCGCGACTCGCGGCGTGCTATACCAACACGCCCAGCGACCGCGACGACCTGCTGCAGGAGATCGCCCTGGCGGTCTGGCAGGCTTTGCGCAGCTTTCGTGGAGAATGCTCCCCGCGTACATTTCTGTTCCGCATCGCGCACAATCGTGCCATCGCGTATCTGGCACGCGACCAGGCTCGCAACCCCGGACGATTCCCGGCGGCTGCAGTTGACGAGGTCCACGATTCAGGCCCCGATCCGGAAAGCGGCTTGGCGCGGGAACAAGCCGCCGCACGTCTGCGCAGCGCGATTCATCGGCTGCCGTTGGTCTACAGGCAGGTCGTCATGCTGGCGCTCGAAGATATGGGTTATGCGGAGATCGCCGACGTGCTGGGCATTTCGGAAAGCAATGTGGGCGCACGTTTGACGCGCGCCCGGCAACTGTTGCGCGAGTCGCTGGAGAAATCGAAATGAGCCGGATATGAGCATGGATACCGAATTGGAAACGTGGCGCCGCGAGTGGCAGTCGGAAACCGCGGTCGCCCCGGATTTGCGCCGCCGCGTGGAGCGGCAATCGCGGTGGCTGAAGATCGGGATCGCGGCCGACATCCTGGTAACCGTGGTAATCGGCGGAGGCGTCATCGCCTTGGCGGCGCGCGAGCCGCAGGCGCATACGCTGCTGCTGGCGGCGGCCACCTGGACGTTCATCGCCGCCGCCTGGACGTTCCGGTTGACCATCACGCGGGGCCTCTGGTCGCCCTCCGCCACCGACACGGCTACATTCGTGAATTTGTCCATCGGACGGTGCCGCGCCCAACTGAAGGCCACGTTGTTCGGCGCCGGACTCTACGTGTGCGAGCTGGCATTCTGCCTGGGATGGATCTACCGCTACTCCGCGCCGCGCGCGCCGCTCGGGAACTGGCTGTTCGGTTCCATATTCAACTGCCTGGTCTGGGTATTTTCGCTGGCGTTCTTCATTTTTCTCGCATGGTACCGGCGGAGGAAGCGTGCGGAGTTGGCCTGGCTACTCAGTCTGCGCGAATCGTAGGTTGTCTCCCATAGATTAAATCCGCCCGACCGTGCGCTCCGACACGCAACCATATTCCCGGAGGTGCGTTTGTTTCTATGGAGGGTAAGAAAATGAAGAAAAAACTGGCGATGCTTTTGGTGACGGTGGCCACGTTTATTTCATTAGCTGCCTGTGGCGGACGGCCTTATTACGCCGGCCCGCCGCCGCCCCCAGGCGCCTATTGGGTTCCGGGGCATTACGTTACCGGTCCCTACGGCGGCCAACAGTGGGTTCCCGGCCACTGGCGATAGGCCGCGCTTGACCCCGGCGTAGCGCCGGCTCTCGCGCCACTTCAACTAATAACCCGGTGAGGAGCGGGATGCTGGCGCAGCCAGCTCTCGAGTTCGGTGAATCGCATCCGGCCCTGCTCGTATAGTCCGATCAGGAAAGAGAACGCTTCGGCGTCGTCGAACTCAAGCGCGTATCCGTTCACTTTGAGGAACGCCGCGGTGACAGTTACCGAGACCCGCTTGTTGCCGTCGATGAACGGGTGGTTCTGAGACAAGCTCTCCCAAAGTGCCGCTGCCTCCTGAATAATGTCAGTGTAGTATCCAATCCGCGGCCGCGCGAGCGCGGACTCCAGTCCGCCCCGGTCGCGGATTCCGAGGGAGCCGCCAAATCTGGCGATCAACAGAGCGTGCACCGCGATCGCTTCGCCGATCGCCGGATAGACGGTCACTGAGCCAGCCGGCGGAGCAGTTCGGGGTGCAGTTCCACGAACTCGTTAACGGCCGCGAGGAACGGAGATACCGGAGCGGATCCCTTTCGCTGTAGGAATTCGACGAAGAGCCTGACGGACTCTTGCTCTTCCGGCGTCAGCGACCTGATCGTTTCCGCGAGGTTAGCGGTGGCCATCAATCCCTTCCATTCGCAGTATACACTGCGGCGGATAGTGCGCTATTTGTTACGTTTCAGGTCACGATGGCGCCACCGGCAGATCCACGATGCCGCGTGCCCGCAAGAACGGGGCGTTGGAGGCGACTGCCGTTTTCTCTACCAGCACCGCGCCGACATAGGTCCGCGCATCTTCGGGTGTGGGCGCGCGATGCGTCTTCCCGGCCATCGACGTACGCTTCGCCCAACTCGGTGCCGATCAAGGCGTTGCCGGAATCGCTCGCGGCCGCTTGCTCCAGCTCGATGGCGTCTGCGTATTTCTCTTGCCGGAGGTATTGGCGCCTCTAGCGCGGCGTGGCTTCTGCGCAAGGCATCGCCCCGGCGGCAACCAAAACAGACAGGATGAGGCACACTTTGGCATTCTACCCCACCACGACCACGTGAATCTCCCCCGGCCCATGCCGTGCCGTCCGGATGAGCCGTAACGACTAAGCCCTGGTCCTGGCACAATTGAAGAGGAGCACCAGATGAGTTCCCGCGCCACCAGCCCCAATACCGAAGCAGCAATCCTAGGCCGCCTAATCCAAATTGGCCAGGAGAAATTGTCGCGCGATGCAGAGGTCTTGCAGATTTGCAAATCTGCTGCCACCATTTCCCCAGATGTCTACAGGATTCTCGAGGAGAAGCTCAAGAAACGCAATTCAGCCGCGCACCCTTCCGACGTAAGCTTCGGGGCGCCAGAGGCGGAAACCTTTATCCACGAGATCGTGAACAACGTCGTCCTCAAATTCACCGTGTAGCGCTGGGACTTTGTGACGGGCGAACGGCATGGCCATCTACCCCACCACTACCACGTAAATCTCGCCCGGCCCATGCACGCCCCGCACCAGAATCTGCTCGATATCCGCCGTGCGGCTCGGGCCGGTGATCAGCACCATGGAACTGGTCTGTTCGGCCGGCAGCGGCAGGATCGTGAACAACTCGTCAAGCCCCGACAACACGCGATCCTTCGGAACCACCGCGATGTGCACCGGCGGCAACAGCGAGATCAAACGGGCTTCCGCCGGGCTGGCCAGCATCGCGAGCGTGCCCGTGTCGGCCAAGGCGTAGTCGGCGCTGGTGATGCCCACGTCCGCCGTGGCGCAGAGCGCGCGCAATGCGGCCGCATCCGTCAAGCCGGACTGCACACCGGTCAGGTCCACGATGCCGCATTCGCGCAGGAACGGCGCGTTGGATGCCACCGCCGTTTTGCCGTCCAGGATCGCCGCGACGTATGCCCGCGCATCCTCGGCGGTAGCCGCGCGATGCGTCTTGCCGGCCAGCGCCTCCACCGCGCGCAGCATGCTCGCGATGCGCGTATCCGTGTCTACTTCGCCCACCCGCAAGCGGACCGGCGGGGGCGTGGCGACGGGCTCTCCGGCGGTGCGCCCCAACGCCGTGCGCACTTTATTCAAAATAGCGTCGCGCGACATCAGCGCCGTCTCCACAGTTCCCTGAAGCTCTTGGCCGGCGCGGGCGGCAAGTCCCGCTGGCTCAGCCAGGCGCGCACCGGCGGCAGATTCATCACGGCGGGCGCGCTGCGCAGCCACTTGCCGTTTTCCGACGGCGCCACGCCCGCGGCCACCATCGCCGCCATTTCATAAAGGCGCGGATGGCACATCACCCAAGCCCAGATCTTGAACGCCAGCCGCTCCAGGCGGTTCACGCCCCTGCGCTCCTCGCCCTGTTTCACCTCCGCGCGCAGATCGAGCAGCACCTTGGGAATGTCGATCTTCACCGGGCAGACTTCCGCGCACGCGCCGCACAGGCTCGACGCGAACGGCAGGCTGGGCTCATGCTCGATGCCCAGAAACTGCGGCGTGATGATCGCGCCAATGGGCCCCGAATAGACCCACGGAAAGCTATGCCCGCCGATCTTGCGGTAAACCGGGCAATGATTCAGACACGCGCCGCACCGAATGCAGTAGAGCGATTCCCGCTTCGCGCGGTCCGCCAGCAGTTTGGTGCGGCCGTTATCCAGCAGCACCACGTAGAACTCTTCGGGGCCGTCGATCTCGCCCGTGCGGCGCGGTCCCGATAGGAACGATGTGTAGACCGTCAATGCCTGGCCTGTGGCGCTGCGTCCCAAAAGTTTCAGAAATACGGCCAGATCCTGCGCGCGCGGAATCAGTTTCTCGATGCCCGCCACCGCGATGTGTATCTTGGGCGCGGAAGTGGTCAGGCGCGCGTTGCCCTCGTTTTCGACGATCAGCACCGCGCCGGAATCCGCTACTAAGAAATTGGCGCCGCTGATCCCTATATCCGCCGCCAGGAATTTCTGCCGCAGCACCGTGCGCGCGATCAGCGTCTGTTTTTCCACCACTGTCTCATTGGCGACGCCCAGCGTGCGCGCGAACAGATCGCCCACGTCATACCGCGTCAGGTGCAGCGCCGGCGCGACAATATGATACGGTCGCTGGTGCGCAAGCTGCAGGATGTATTCACCCAAATCGGTTTCGACGGATTCCAGATGGTGATGCTCCAAGCGCTCGTTTAAATCGATCTCCTCGGTAGTCATGGATTTCGATTTCACGATCAGATGCGCGCCGCGTTTCTTCGCCAGGCCGAGGACGAAATCCGCAACCTCCGTGGCATCCTGGCAATAAACCACTTGGCCGCCGTGCGCCGCTACGTTAGCTTCGAACTGTTCCAGGTAGTGGTCCAGATGCTCGATGGTGTGCTTCTTGACGGCGTTGGCGTGCGTGCGGAGTTCCTGGTAATCCGGCAGCGCGGTGGCCGCCACGGCATGCTTGCGATGATCGATCAGGCGGCCGGTGGCGCGGTAGATGGCCAGTTGCAGGTTGGCGTCCGCCAGCGTGTTGTGGACCTTTTCGTCGAATGCGGCAGACATGTGTTTAACGGCTCGCCAGGACTTCGGCCAAGTGCATGGTGCGCACCGGCAGCGCGGCGCGCGAGAGAGCACCCTGGATCTGCATCAGGCAACTGGAATCCACACTGACTACCGTCTTGGCGCCGGTGCGCACGATGGAATCGATCTTGGTGCGCGCCATGCCGCCCGAGATTTCGGGGAGTTTGACCGAGAACGTGCCGCCGAATCCGCAGCATTCCTCGGCCGCGTCCATCTCGCGCAGTTCCAATCCACGCACGTTGGCCAGCAGACGGCGCGGCCCGTCCCGGATGCCGAATTCGCGCAGTGCGTGGCAACTGTCGTGGTAGGTAACCACGTCCTCCAGGCGCGCGCCCACGTCGTCCACGCCGGCTATTTCCAGCACGAATCTTGAGAACTCCCAGACGCGCGGCGACAGCGCTTCCGCCGCCCGCAACGATTCCGGATCTTCCGGAAACAGGTCGTGGAAATGATGCGCGATCATCGAAGTGCACGAACCGGAAGGTACTACCACGTACTCTGAATCGCGGAAAACTTTCAGAAAGTGCCGAGCCACCTGGCAAGCTTCCGCGCGATATCCGGTGTTGAAGGCCGGCTGCCCGCAGCAGGTCTGATCTTCCGGAAAGTCGACCTGATAGCCGAGGCGCTCCAGCACGCTGGTCATCGCCAGTCCGACTGCCGGGAAGAGTTGATCCACAACGCAGGTGACGAAGATCGAAACCCGCTGAGCCATGAACAAGGATTGTAGCAGAATGGCTCAGCCCCCTCTGGCTGCCGGCGCAATCAAACCCTAACATGCAGCAAACAAAGGGATAAATGTGAGAGTTTGGCAATTCGCAGGTAGGTTGTGGCGCCTGACGCCAGGGTATGGTATCCTTGACGTAGGAATGTAAGGAGGTAAGGAAGTAATGGTTATCGCCAGTAAGGTTACCACGAAGGGCCAAGTCACCATTCCCAAGGAAGTCCGCGAGCGTCTGCGGATTCAGGCGGGAGACATGCTCGTCTACGAGTTCCAAGATGGGCTAGTCGTGGTCCGCAAGATGGAGCCGTTTGACGCCGGGTGGCACCGCGCGCTTTCCCCTACGCTGGCCGATGAGTGGAACTCCCCCGAGGACGACGAGGCCTTCGGTGACCTGTGAGCCGTGGGACGTGGTCGTGGTCCCCTTTCCTTTCACCGATTCTCCGGCCAGCAAACGGCGGCCAGCCCTGGTCCTCAGCTCACTGGCATTCAACCAGGGCTCCGGCCATTCGCTGATGGCCCAGATCACCAAGGCGAAGCAGTCCAGTTGGCCGGGCGATCTCGGCATCCGGAACGTTGAAGCGGGCCTGCCGGAGCAATGCATCGTGCGCATGAAACTGTTCACGATCGACAACCGCCTGATCCAAAGGCGCACGGGGCGCCTGAGCGCAACGGACCAGGGGCAGGTGCGCGCCGGCTTGCGCCAGTTCATGCCGCTCTGATCGCACCGGCCCCAATTGACACGCCGACCGGCGGGATTCCGTAATTTCCGACTCCCTTATGGTGTTACAGGTATTGATTATGCGTTTTCCATACATGCTGTTGGCCCCTTTCGTCTGCCTGCACGTGGCGGCGCAAGAGACAGCTCCGGTCCGCTACAAACTGACAGCGCCGGAAGTGGTGGCTTCCCGCGTTGGAGCCGCTCCGATGAAGAACGCCGATCGGGGCGTGAAGCTCAAGGAGATGTTCTCTGACGCTGGGTGCACCGCGCACGATTTACAGGTGCAGCCCGTAGCACATGCCAAACTCCCGAACATAAATCTGCACGGTGGGTGGGGCCACGGATTCCGCGATCGTGGTGGGCGCCCATTTCGATCATTCGAGGCAGGGCCTCGGCGTGATCGATAACTGGAGCGGCGCTTCTCTGCTTCCATCCCTCGTCGAGAGCGTTAGATCCTCGGAACGGCGGCATACCTTCGTATTCGCCGGCTTTAGTCAACAAGGAGGCGGCCTGATATCGTCCTTCCTGGCTGGATCTTACTTCTATGCCGGCCAGTTGGACAAGGAGCATCTCAGCAAAATCGCAGCCATGATCGACTTCGATTCAATCGGCGCCGGCCCAACCAAAGTCGAGCATTCAACCGCCGATGCCAGGCTGTTGCAGATGGCGCTGGAGATGACTGCGGCTATGAAGCTGCCCCTGACATCCCTGGACGTGCGTCCAGCAGGCTATTCCGACGATCTCCCGTTTCGCTCCATGCATGTGCCCACGTTGCTCTTTCACTCCGTTACAAGGGAGAGCCTCAAACTTCTGCACAGCACCGCGGACAACTATCAGGCGTTGAAGATGGACGACTACTACAATACCTACCGAACTGCCGCCATCTTTCTGGCGTATCTCGATGTCACGCTGGATGTCCGCGCGAGGCAGGGAATCGAGTCCATCCCTCCAACGCTCCAGCGGACGCCCGAATAGATCGCTCCCGCGGTGAAGCGCAGCGACATTTAGCCGCGAAACGAGGGGCGATAAATGGCAACTACCGGCTCGGTAGCGCGATTGACATTTCTCTTCGTCTGCGGTTACCCTGAATTCGTTCGAAGATTGCCGGTGTTTTAAGGGAAGCTGGTGCAAGTCCAGCACGGCCCCGCCACTGTAAGCGTGGAGGACCGGTCGAATATGAGCCACTGTCCTAACCGATGGGAAGGCTGACCGGTTCGTGGAAGCGCAAGTCAGGAGACCGACCGGCAAGACTCCGTAATTGCGGCTCTCGAGGGAGGA
>Ga0187863_10001420_pt1 | contig 19107 bp, 16 predicted proteins | sample June2016WEW_11_1_FD_132975 | JGI IMG/M metagenome (GOLD analysis project Ga0187863, IMG submission 132975) | Peatland microbial communities from SPRUCE experiment site at the Marcell Experimental Forest, Minnesota, USA - June2016WEW_11_10 | ecosystem: Environmental > Terrestrial > Soil >... | reverse complement strand
TGTGGGGAACGATGTACGTCCCGTATCGCAAGGCTTATATCAGCGGCATGAATCCGCTGTCGTTCGTGACCGTTTTCACGATTGGAGAACTGGGCACTGTATGTGCGCTGGCGTTCGCGCTCGATCGCACGTCGGTTTCCCTGGCAATGCTCTCGTCCAAAAGCAGTGAAATATTCTGGCTTTTTCTGGGCGGATTTGTGTGGGTGATCGGCGACATTTTTCAGCAGTACGCAACGAAGTATCTGGGCATCGGGCGCGGCATCCCGCTGTCGAATACGAATCAGCTCTGGGGGCTTGCGTGGGGCGCGCTGGTGTTCGGCGAACTGGCACACGCGGATACTGCACACCGTCTGCTGGTGGTGGCCGGATCGATCGTGATGATTCTTGGAGCGCTGGCGGTGAGCACCGCTGTCGCCACTGAACGCGAGCACGCTTCGACCCATGATGCGCTACACCGCGAGTGCGACCGCTACGGCCTGGATTCGGCGCGTGTGCTCGACGCGTACCACGGGACGACGAGCAGCGGTAGGAAGTTCCATCGCGACTGGTGGGACTATGCGATTCTGCTTTGCGCGGTGGGCGTTTTTGTCTGGCTTGGCGTGCAGGCGCGTGTGCCGGCGCTGGGTATGAATCTCACCTGGACGGCAGTGCTCAGCGTGGCGCTTATTGTGTCGGCATCAGTATGTGCGTGGAGTCTTTGGAAGTCGACGCGGTTTGTATAGGGCACTTTACAATGGACTCCATGAGCGAGCCGTCGCTGGTTGATCTTGTCGGGGTGGGGTTGAACGCTACCGACACGCTAATCCCCCTCGCGCAGTACCCCGCGCGCGGCTCCAAGGTCGAATACTCCGAGGCGTCCATTCTTCCAGGCGGTCAAACGGCGTCGGCGGTTATCGCCTGCCAGACATGGGGACTCACCACGCGCTATGTGGGCAAGCTTGGCGACGATGACGCGGCTCGATTGCATCGTCGCGAATTTGAGCGGGCGGGAGTTGATGCGCGTGTCCTAACAGTGCCGAATGCGGCGAGTCCGCAATCGCTGATCGTGGTGGATGGTGGAGGCGAGCGCACGGTGCTTTGCCGCCGCGATGAACGCCTGCTGCTGCAGCCCGAGGACTTGGAACGCGCATGGATCATGAACGCGCGTGCTTTACTCGTGGATGGATTTGAAACTGCGGCGGCAACGGTGGCGGCGGGCTGGGCCCACAGCACCGGGATTCCCGTGGTCGCCGACCTGGACGAGCTCTACCCCGGCGTCGAAGACCTGATTGAGACGATCGATTACCTCATTGCGAGCCGCGATTTCCCCACGCGCCTTACAGGTGAACGAAGTTTGGAGCAGGCTCTGCGCCGCATGAAGAGCCGCTACGGCTGCACCGTGACTGCAGCGACGCTTGGTCAGGACGGCGTGCTCGCCTGGGATGGCAGCCGGTTCCATCTGCGGCCTGCGTACTGCGTGCCTGTGGCAGATACGACCGGCGCGGGGGATGTTTTCCACGCGGGATTCATCTATGGATTGCTTCACGGATGGCCGCTGGCACGACAGCTGGATTTTGCCTGCGCCGCAGCGGCGTTGAACTGCACGGCGACCGGGGCGCGCGGGGGCATTGGGCCAATTGAAGGAATTGAAAAGCTAATGGCGACGGCTCCGCGGTATGCTGTGGCGCCTGCGGCGGATTGAGCCGCTTCGGCTTCGTTGAATTTGGATTCGAGCTTTCCCACCCTTGAGCAAATAGCGCGCAAGGATGGGACACCCATTTGGGCGCATGGATGCATTCTGAAAAACAACTGCAGCGTGACGGCTGGATTGGTTCTTGCTTTCCCAGGTCTCAAAACGAGACCTGGGGCACCCATTTTCGTGCTGATTGTTGCTTAGATCCGTACGTAGGTCGAGGAGGAAGTAGCCAATGAGCGCGACGAAGAGCAGGTGCGCGTGGGCGCAAAGCGATGCGCTGATGCAGTCGTATCACGATGAAGAGTGGGGCGTGCCGGACCTCGACAGTCGCTCGCTATGGGAGACGCTGATGCTGGAGGGATTTCAGGCCGGGCTCGCGTGGATCATCGTGTTGCGCAAGCGGGACGCATTTCGCAAGGCGTTTCGCAACTTCGATCCGAAGATTGTGGCTCGATTTGGAGAGAAGGAGATTGCGAAGATGCTGGACAATCCGGGCATAATTCGTTCTCGTGCAAAGATTGAGGCGACAATTGGCGGAGCGCGCGCTTATCTCGACATGGAGCAAAGCGGGCAGAAGTTTTCCGACTTCGCGTGGGACTTTGTTGACGGGCCGGCGATTCGAAACAAGGGACGGCAGCCTGCGAACACACCATTGTCCGAGACGATTTCGAAGGAAATGAAGCGGCACGGATTCAAGTTTGTGGGACCGACGATTGTGTACGCGTGGATGCAGGCGGTGGGATTGGTGAACGATCATGCCGAGGACTGTTTCCGGTACAAGGCCTGCGCGCGGATGCGGAGGAGCGCGTCCTGAGGGGGATAGCAAAGCCTCGCTGAAACGAGGCCGATGTCAAAACGGACCCGTATCTCGGGATACAGTCCAGCAATGCGAATTTCGATTCTTTGACCAGCCAGAGAGATCCTTGCGCTTTGACCCGATACTGCCTTGATCTGGGTCGAGGTGCCACGAAGGTCGTATTTATCCCACCGACGCTGCGTGTGTTACTCTCTGAGACACTCACCATGGGCCTAAAGTCCTTTTTCCATGAGACATGGGGCTATCATCGGTTTACCCGGTTTCACGAGAAGCTGCTGTCTGAGGAACCGCTATTTCCTGTCGGCTTCCGCGCAAATTGGGCCAGGCGGAAAAATCAGCTCTATGTAAAGAGAGAAAAGCTGTGGGTATTGCTCTTTTCAAGAAAAGCCAAGAAGATCTTGTTTTCCGGCAGTCCGGAATGGATGGACAACATCAAGAGCGCGTTCCGGCGCTTGCCCCACCAAATCGAATTTGGGTCCGTAACTGAGGACAGTTTCCGACGATATGACGTTGTGGTGCCCCTGAGCCTACCCGCCCTTGAGGAGGCTCGCAGGCATTCCCCGCTACAGAAGAATTCGCTTCCACTGCCCACTGCAGAAGCAGTACGCCTTTGCGACGACAAATATGAGTTCAATCGGGCGCTCATCGACGCCGGATTTGGCCGGTATATCCCGGAAATGGCGGAAGGGCGGGCCCTAACGCCGCCGTATATCCTCAAAAAGCGTATCGGTATTTGGGGGAAAGACTGTTTCATCATCAGCAACCCCGTCGACGAACAGCGGCAACTGGACCGCATCACCGATCCCGAATACTTTTGCCAGAAATTCATAGCGGGACCTACGGAATTCTGCACGCATATCCTGTTCGTCAACGGCAGGATCGTTAAGGCTCTTAACATCAAGTATGAATTTGCCTCTAGCGCGCCGATCAAGGGGCAAGACGCCCCTCATCTGATGGTCATTTGTCGCTGCCCGTATCTGGATTCGTTTGCTCGGGTATTGCGAACAGTTCGATTCGAAGGGCTTTGTTGCGTCAATTACAAGGTTGTGAAGGGCCAGCCGTTTCTCCTGGAGATCAATCCACGCTTTGGCGGAAGCCTTGTACCGTATTTCTTCTCCTTCGTAAGACACTTGCGCTAAAGATGGCGAGGCACCGGCCTGGAATCTTTATTTCGGTGGAGTTCCGAGTGGATGGGCATCCCTCCGGAATTTGGCTGATCCTGAGTTACCCGGTTCACAGCGTTCGGCCATTTTCTCGACAGCGCATCCCAAGTTTGCAATTCAGGATTGCGAGAATCCACGGACGGAGCTTAGTATTTCCCTGCAATTGAAATCGTTTTCAGGAGAAGCTCATATGCGCCTTTCCGCTTTGTTGCCGCTTGCCGTTGTTGCAGTCACTCTCGCTGCTCTTGCGCCGAAGGCGCAGTCGGCCGCACCAGAGGTGCCCCAGGCGGTGGCTCAGACGCCGCCAATGGGGTGGAATAGCTGGAACTATTTCGCGGAGAGAGTGGACGACAAAGGCGTGCGCGCCGCCGCCGATCAGATTGTGTCCACGGGCATGAAGGACGCCGGCTACATCTACGTCAACATCGACGACACGTGGGAGGGGGAGCGCGACGCGACTGGCTTGCTGCATACGAATTCGAAATTCCCCGACATGAAGGCGCTTGCGGATTACGTGCACTCGAAAGGACTGAAGATCGGCATCTACTCCGGCCCCGGAACGAAGACCTGCGGACGTTACGCGGCCTCGCTCGGACACGAGGAGCAGGATGCGAAGATGTACGCGGACTGGGGGATTGATTACCTCAAGTACGACCTGTGCAGCTTCATCCCTGATGTGATGCTGAAGCAGGCGCCCAATGACAGGGCCGCGCAGATGCGGTTGATGCACGAGGCCTATGTGAAGATGGGCAACGCGCTCAAAGCCACGGGGCGTCCGATTGTCTTCTCGCTTTGCCAGTATGGCTGGGACTCCGTGTGGGAGTGGGCGCCCGCGCTGGGTGGCAACCTGTGGCGCACGACGGGCGATATCAGTCCGCACTGGGACAGGGTGTACGCGATTCTGGAACAGCAGGCGGGCCTGGAAAAGTATGCGGGACCGGGCCACTGGAACGATCCCGACATGCTTGAAGTGGGCAACGGCAAATTGACACAGGGTGAAAACCGCGCACACTTTTCTATGTGGGCGATGCTGGCTGCACCGCTCCTGGCGGGCAACGACCTGACCAACATGAAGCCGGAGATCAAGGCGGTCCTGATGAATCGCGACGTGATCGCCATTGACCAGGATGCGCTGGGCAAGCAGGGGTCGCGTATCTACAGCGACGGCGAGGTTGAGGTATGGACCCGGCGGTTATCGGGCGGCGCACTGGCGGTCGCGGTGCTGAATGCGGGCAGCGACCGCTACTCGACTCATCCCTTCCACCTGAGCCTGGCGCAACTCGGCCTGCACGGCGCGCAGCAAGGCAAAGACCTGTGGACCGGAAAGAACGTGGAGTTGACCGACAATATGCCCCTGGAGATTGCCAGCCACGATGTGTTCCTGGTGCGGATTGGGGAGCCGAAGTAGGAAAGACAGGGATTAGGGAATAGGGGACTAGGGAACAGCAGTCGGCAATCTTTCGATTGCTGACTGCGAGGGGAACCGGCTGCGGCCTCGGAATGGTAGGGGCTTACTCTACGCGGCCGAGGCAGACGGCGAACCAGCCGCGCCGGTCGTTCCAGGTTGCGTTGGGCGTGAACCCTGCGTCTACAAGCATGGACTCGGCCTGACCGTGCTGGTATTTGTAGCTGTTCTCGGTGTGGATGCACTCACAGCGGCCGAATTCGACCGTCATGTCGAGGGCAGGAATCTGTACCATCTGGTCCTTGCAGCTCTTCAGGTAGATCTCCATGCGCGATGCAGAGGCATTCCACACTGCCCGATGGGCAAAGGCAGTGGTGTCAAAATCCGCGCCGAATTCCCTGTTGATACGGACAAGCAGGTTTCCGTTGAAGGATGCTGTCACTCCATCGGCGTCATCGTAAGCAGCTAACAAAATATCGGGACTCTTCACCAGGTCCACGCCCAATAGCAGCGCGTCTCCCGGGCTGAGTGCTGCACGGATGCCGCGCAGAATCTGGGCTGACTCTTCGGGCTCGAAGTTTCCGATGCTCGAGCCAATATAGAGAACGAGGCGACGCTCACCGGGTGCTGCCTGCTCCAGGGCGAGACCCTCGGTATAGTCCATCACCTGGGGCGCCACGATCACATCGGGAAGTTCGCGCTCGAGGCGATCCTGCGCTTCCTCAAGTGCTGTCGCCGAGACATCGACCGGCTCGTAGATGACCGGGCCCTGGCGCCGCACGGCAGCCGCCAGCAGCAGACGGGTCTTATCTGCCGAACCCGCTCCCAGCTCGGTAATGCGCAGGCGTTCTCCTGCGGCGGCGCGCGCGATCATGGCTCCAGCGTCCGCTGAGAGGATCGCCCTCTCGGTGCGGGTCAGGTAGTATTCGGGGATCTCGGTGATTTGCTCAAAGAGGCGCGAACCGGCTTCGTCGTAAAAAAGCCAGGGGGGCAACCGTTTCGGACTCGACGCAAGTCCGTCCCGAACCGCCGTGGCGACCCGTTCTGAGATGCGCGCTTCGGCAATAGGAAGAACAGTAATCGCCATTCGCTGTGTTGGATGCGGCAACCCCGCCGCCGGTTACGATTTCGCGAGTCGAATTCCGGAAAACTGCCAACGTGTCTCCGGCGAAAAGAAGTTGCGATAACTGGACCGAATGTGCGCCGCCGGCGTGACGCATGAGCCGCCCCGGAGTACCATCTGTCCACTCATGAATTTGCCGTTGTACTCCCCCAGCGATCCGGGCAGCGGCTGAAACCCCGGATAGCTTAGATACGCGCTGGCCGTCCACTCCCAACAGTCCCCCCACCACTGTCCTTGCATGGACCACTGATTTTGGACCAGCGCTTTGGCGGGTGAAGAAGCAGGAGCCGGCATCAGCCTTCCAGAGTCCAGCAGATTGCCTTCCACTTGCGCGTCCCCCACTGCGGCTTCCCACTCGGACTCGGTGGGCAAGCGACAACCCGCCCAGCGCGCATAGGCGTCGGCTTCGAAGTAGCTCACCTGGCTCACCGGCGTTGCTTCCAACTCCTCCAGGGCGAATTCTCCGCGCAGGGTGAAGACGCTCCGGCGATCATTCACGTTCGACCAGTAGAGCGGCGCGCGCCAGCCGTTGTGTTGTACCGCGTCCCATCCGGCAGACAGCCAAAGTTCCGGCCGCCGGTAGCCACCGTCGGCGATGAAGTTGGCATATTCGCCGCAGGTGACGAGGCGCGTCGCTAACGCATAGGGATCGAGCCAAACCCGGTGACGCTGCAATTCGTTGTCAAAGCAGAAGCCTTCTCCGTTGTTGCCCACTTCGACGAGGCCGCCAGGAAAGTCGGCAAAGTGCAACGGAGCGGCTTGCCTTGTTGAGCATTCGGTCGGGTTCTCGCCCGATGAAGCGGGCTTGTACGCCGGACGCAGCGGATTGGTAAAGAACGCATGGAAAATGTCGGTGAGCAGGAGCTCCTGGTGTTGCTCTTCGTGGTTCGCGCCGAGCTCGATGCGCTTGAGGGCCTCGGGGTCGGGATTGCTATCGAGCAACCGCTCAATCGCCTGGTCGACGTGCTCGCGATAGCGCAGGATTTCGTCGAGCGCAGGGCGCGAAAACGACGAGCGCAGGCGCTTCTCGGGAAACGCTGCGAAACTTTGGTAATAACTGTTGAAGAGCCACACAAAGTCAGGGTGGAAGACCTTGTAGCCGGCCAGAAATTCGCGCAGAACGAACGACTCAAAAAACCACGAAGTGTGCGCCAGGTGCCATTTGGCGGGCGAAGCATCCGGGGACGACTGCACCATCATGTCTTCCGGAGTAAGTGGGTCGACGATGGCGATGGTTCGCTGGCGTGTACTGCGGAATCGTGCAGCAATATCGGTGCGAATGGCAAACGACGAGATCGTGCTCACTTTGCGTCCTCTTCTGTTCGGATGACCTGTGCTGATTTTCCGATGCCAGAATTCGAGAATTCGGCAATCGTTCGCTCGCTTTTCCGCATCCCACGGGTCAATCGAGTGTCGCGCGTCACCGCGATCTGAGTGTACCAATGCGATACCGAAGCAGGGCCTATTGGTTCCCGTTTGACCCTTTCGGGTACCGTTTTGCAAATCTAGCTTCTGTCATGTGGCCAATTGCACCAAAAAGGTGGTCTAATTCCCCACGGACGATCCTCAAGATTTGTCGCCCAGATTCCTTCTTGAGGAGGGAATATGTACAGGTTCGATGAAGGCCGCTGGCTGCCGGCCACAATAATTTCCGTAGCCATGTTCGTAGCGCCTTTCGGCGTGGCGGCACAGAGCTCGATCTCTCAGTTCCCCACAGCCAGGCCGACTCTCGGAACCACGGTCGTTCCGGTTCCGCAACCCACTCCAGAAGCGCTGGGAGACTCGCTCATGGCGCATCGCCGCTACCAGGCCGCGATCGAAGCCTATAAGCAAAGTCCGGCGATGACCGCTGACGTGTGGAACAAGATGGGCATCTCCTTCCAGATGATGTTCAATTTGCAGGACGCGACGCGCTGTTACGAGGCTTCATTGAGGCTCGAGCCCAAAAACGTGAATGTTTTGAATAACCTGGGTACGGTTTACGACTCGTTAAAGCAGTACAAAATGGCCGTAAAAATGTATCACAAGGCGCTTAAAATCGATCCAAAATCGGCGCTCGTTCTCAAGAACCTAGGGACCGACTTGCTCGCGCAACACCAGTACAAGAAAGGCTGGGAAGTCTACAAGACTGCCCTTGCTGTGGATCCGCAGATCTTTGACCAAAACCCCGGTCCACGGGTGGAAAATCCCGCTTCAGTTCAGGATCGGGGCGCCATGAATTACTACATGGCCAAGGGCTGCGTACGCGCAGGCAAGAATGATCGGGCGATTGAATATCTACGCATGGCGCTGAACGAAGGCTTCACGAATCCCAAAAAACTCGCCGCCGACCAGGAATTCGCGGGATTGCACGGGGTTCCGGCCTTCGAGCAGTTGATGGCTGAGCAGAAGTCGCAGTAAGCGGGACGGTGGATTGAGCCCTTCGGATCATCCACACAGCACACGTGCCGTTTCCAACCGCAGGCCTATGCTCGTTTCCGGCTCACTGGTAGTCAACTCTGCGCATCCCGGCGGCGTAAGCCCGCTCCTTTTCACCATGTCGTCCCGAATGGCGCGCCCTGCGTCTATGCATACAGGCGTTCCCCTCGAAGAGCGTGGAGTCGTGAATGAAAGTTAGCTGTCTTGCCACAATTCTGCTTGCCGGTTTGTGTGGCGCCGCATCCGCCAATTTATTTGCTCAGGATGCGCCTGGTTCGCAAACGCAGGGACCAGGTGGCGGGGGGCAACGCGGCGGCCGCGGCGGCCTGATGGGGATGGGGATGGGCCGCGGAACGGTGGGTACGGTGACCGATGCGACGGCCGACCATTACACCATCAAGACGGAATTGGGCGACATCTACACCGTTCACTTCAGCGTGAATACGCGGATCATGAAGCAGCCGCTCGGGCAGCCGCGCCGGGGCCAGGGCCAGAGGGATGGCGGCGAGCGAACGCCACCGCAACCGATCAAGGCTACAGACATCAAGGTCGGCGACGTAATTGCCGCCAGCGGCGAAGTCGACGCAAACGCAAAATCGGTTGGCGCTGTCTTCGTTATGCTGATTGATCCGGAGCGCGCCAAAGAGATGCGTGCAATGGAAGCTAATTACGGCAAAACCTGGCTGATGGGCCGCGTGACCGCGATCAACGAAGTGAAGGTCAACCTGGAGGGCGGGCCGGATCATGCAGCTCATAGCTTCGTGGCCGACGAGAACACGACGTTCCGCAAACGCCGCGACCCAATTACGCTGGCCGATGTGCAAGTCGGCGACATGGTGCGCGTCGAGGGAGCCGTCAAAGACGGCGCTTTTGTGGCGACCAATGTAGCGGTGATGGGCCCCCCGCCGAATGGCGGGCCTAATCGCGGAAACGACAATGGCCCACCTCAGGGGCAGTTGCCTGGACCGCCGCAGTAGCCGTGCTTGAAGTTCCGAGTTTTTTGTTCTGAGTTCGGAACCTGGCGTTCCCTATCCCCTGTTCCCTATTCCCTGCTCCTGTTTCCTGCTTTTTCTCTTCCCGGTTCGTCCTCCGATCTCCGCCTCTCATCCGCTTCTTCCACCCTCCATCGGAAACCCCGCGCGCCCCGGTCCCGCACCGGTTATCGTCCGGACAAGCAAAAAGGAAAGGGATCGGCTCTCATGGATACAGCAGACGCCCTCGTGCTCGTGGATGCGGTCACCCGCAAATTTCCGCTGGATCATAGCGCAGTCACGGCGCTCGATCACACCAGTCTCCGCGTGGAGGCGGGCGAATTCCTCGCCATTGCGGGGCCAAGCGGCAGCGGCAAATCCACCCTCCTCAACCTCATCGGCTGCATCGACAAGCCCACTTCAGGCCGCGTCTTCATCGACGGCGTGGATACTTCGCAGCTTTCGCCCGGTCGCACGACCGCTCTGCGCCGCGAAAAGATAGGCTTCGTCTTTCAGACATTCAATCTCATTCCCGTTTTCACAGCGGCGGAAAATGTCGAGTTCCCGCTGCTCGTGCAGCGCGTGAGCGCAGGTGAGCGTCGCACCCGTGTGGCGGAGGCTCTCGAAAGCGTGGGACTCGCAGCCCGCGCGCATCATCGTCCCGATTTGCTCTCGGGCGGAGAGCGCCAACGCGTCGCGGTGGCCCGTGCGATTGTGGGCCGCCCCGCACTGGTACTCGCAGACGAGCCCACAGCGAATCTCGATACACGCAATGCGACGCAACTGATCGACCTGATGCGCGACCTGAATCGCACGCTCGGTCTCACGTTTATCTTTTCTACCCACGACCTGCGCCTGCTGGAACACACACCGCGTATCGTCCGTCTCACTGACGGGCAGGTGGTGTCAGACAGTAGTGCAGAAGGAGACAGCCATGGGCAAGTTCTTGCTGCTTGCATTTCGTAATGTCTTTCGCAATAGTCGCCGCACCGTGATGACGCTGCTGATGGTGGGAGGCGGCGTGGCCGGCCTGCTGCTCGTGGGCGGATTCTTCGCCTTCATGTTTCGCGGATTGCGCGAGAGCACCATCCGCACCGGCCTTGGCCACATCCAGATTTTCACTGCAGAACATTTCCAGCGCGATGAGGTGCACGTGCTCGACACGGGCATCAGCAATTGGCGGCGTGTGGCGACTTCCGTTGGATCCGGCGCGCATGTTCGTGGCGTTGCCCCGCGGATCGAGTTCTACGGCATGCTTTCGAATGGTGTGAAGTCGTCCGTGTTCATGGGCAGCGCCGTTGAGCCCGAGATCGAGCGGGCGATGGGGTTCAGTCCGCGCCTCGCCTCGGGCAAAGATCTCGGCAACAACTCGAATGGCGAAGTGGAAGCACTTGTCGGCACCGGCGTCGCGAAATCGATGAGCGTGAAGGTTGGCGATGGCCTGACGATTCTTGCGGTCACGGCGGATGGCGCCCTGAACGGCCTTGACGTGCAGATCGTCGGCATCGTCAACACCGGCTTCAAGGATCTGGATGATCGTTATCTGCGGATCACGCTGCCTTCCGCGCAGCGGTTGCTGCAAACCGAGCGCGTGACCAACCTGGTCGTCGGTCTGGACAACACGGAAAACACAGATTCCGTTGCAGCCATTCTGATTCCCGAGTTACACGGCCAGTCGCAACCCATGGTGATCCGGAAGTGGATCGATCTCGCAGCTTATTACCAGCAGGTGCGGACGCTCTTCAGCGGCATCTTTCTGTTCCTGGGCATCATTGTCTTCTTCATGGTGCTGATGGCCAGCATCAACACGCTGCTGATGGCGATGTTTGAGCGGACCCGCGAAATCGGCACCATGCTTGCGATGGGAACGCCACGCGTGTGGATCGTAGCGCTTTTCATGGTGGAGGCCACGCTCACCGGACTCTTCGGAGCCGTAGCGGGCGTGCTCGGCGGCAATCTGCTTGGCGTCGCACTCAATGCATCGGGATTGCATTTGCCACCACCGCCGGGAACCGATGTGCCCATGGCCTTCCAGGTCTTACGCGTGCCGGGGTTGATGGTCGGGGCTTCCCTGCTTGTCATCGTCTCACTCGCGCTCGCGTCCATCCTGCCGGCGATCCGCGCATCGCGGCTGCAAATTGCGGAGGCACTCGCCCATGTCTAAAGCAGATCATCTTCTACGTTGGTTCCTGGCGCTGTTCTTCATTTCCCTGGCTCTTACGTATGCTCTGGTGAGTCACGCGGCATCACTTCCCACGCCAGACGCAGAATCGCTTCTGAAGCGCTCGGACGCATTTCGCAACGGATGGCCCGCCTATATCGTGCACGTGAAGATCACCAACTACGAGGCCGGCCGGTCGGACGAGGAGCATCTCTACGAAGTCTCGCAAAAGGGCACGGACAAGACCTACGTCGACTTCATGAGCCCGCGCGAAAAGGGCCGCCACTTGCTGATGCTGGGCGACGACATGTGGGTTTATCTACCCGACACCAGCCGGCCGGTACGGATCACGCCGTTGGAACGCCTGACCGGCGATGCCTCCAATGGTGACGTGGCGCGTACGAACTACGCAGTCGATTACTCGCCTGCATTTCTACGCAGCGAGAAGGTTGGGACAGTTGAGTGCAACGTGCTCGAATTGACCGCGAAGCGCAAAGGCGCAACCTATCAGCGGATTCTCTACTGGTTGCGTACGGAGGATGCGCGCCCGGTACGGGCGGAGTTTTATCTGACCTCGGGTAAGCACATCAAGTCTGCCACGTTCGATGAATACGAGCCTTATGGCGGAAAGATTCTGCTGCACAAGCTCACGCTTTACGACGAGATTCGGCACGACTCGCACAGCATTCTCGAATACTCCGGAGCCACGCAGCGCAACTTACCCGACAAACTATTCAACCAAGGCCGCGCAGACAGGTTTTGATCGACTCTGACTATGAAATGCTTCGTGCTCATCTCGGGTGCTCTAATGTTGGCGGGGTCGTGTTGCGCTCGCGCGCAGGACGCAGCATCATCCGAAGAGAGCCCGCTCAAAACGCGCTACTCCGTCTCAGTGATCGACGATGCCACGTTTTACGGGAATCTGCGCGAGCCGCTTCCCACGGTTTTGAATCAGGTGCTTGTCCAGCCGTCGTTCGGACTGCATTATCAAAACCGACTCACTTTCTCGACCAGCCTGATTGGCCTGACCCGCACCTATTCCGATAACTACTCGCAGTTACGGGTAAAAGAAACCTACGCGAGTGTTTCGGCTGGCGATTTCGACTTCACTGCCGGTCGCAAAATGGTGCGCTGGGGCACGGGCTACGCTTTCACGGCGGCGGGGGTGCTCGATCCGCCGCGCAATCCGACTGACCCCACGGACCGTCTCAATCTGAATGAAGGCCGCGACATGGTGAAAGCTGATTGGGTCGGCGGTCCGCACGCACTCACGGTCGCGTGGTCTACCGCTGCGCTCGCTCCCGCAAGCGCCAACCTGCACGACACGACGGCCTTCCGGTATAACGTTCTGGTGCATGGATTCGACACCTCGCTGATTGCTGGGCACGATCGCGATTCCGATTCGTTCGGCGGCGTTACGTTCACGCGTGTCCTAGGCCAGGCGTGGGAAGTGCATGGCGAGGGAATGTGGCGGGAGCAGGGTGCCGGGCTTGTCGGTGGCAAGTTCACTCTGCATTCCGGCGTTTCATTCATCGGCGAGTTCTACACGCCGCCCAATACCGCGTACTATCGCGACATGTCCATCTCTCCGCTGGCCGGCCGCCAGCATTACGCCTTCTTCAATGCAAGCAAGACACGACTGCGCGAGTTGCCAGGCTGGAAAGAGTGGGACCTCTCGGGTTCTATCGTCGCGAATCTGAATGACCATAGCTATACAGGCGTCTTTGACGTGAATCGCTGGTTCGGCAATCATTTTTCTTCGTATGTGCATGTCGAGATCCCGCATGGGGCGAAAACATCGGATTATGGCTCAACGCCCTACTCCAGCGCGACATCGGCCGGAGTGCGATTCCAGTTATGAACGACAGCACCGAGTCCGCATTGCCTCACCCTACCAATAAGTCGAAAGTGCCCCCCCGTTATGGCCCCTTCCTGACAAGGGCTTTTTGGATTGTCACCAGCGGGACGCTGGTCGTCTTCCTCCTCTTCCTCTCCACGGGCCGGATCCGGCTGTCGCAGGTTGGAGTCCAGATTGTTGGGGATTTTACTTATTCCGCCTTGATCGGCGTTCCTTCCATTTTCATTCTTACTCGGGTTTCTTCTCGATACACCAATAGATTTCCCAGGCTGATCTTTCTCATACAGGCACTTGTGCTGGTTTGCACTGCTACTGCCGGAACATTTGCCGGCGACCTACTCTTTGTGTCCGTAGGCATTATTCCCCGCGGCGGCTATTGGCTTGAATTGCGGGAATCCCTCCCTTTCAGCATCGTCATCTCCCTGATGTTTGGCCTCAGCGTCAGCACCTTCGAGACTCTTCGATATAAGCTCCAATCGGCGACGCTGGCCTTGCGCACGCAACAGGTGGAGCAGGAGCGCGCCAACAAGCTTCTAGTGGAAGCGCGGCTTTCTTCGCTTGAATCGCGCATTCATCCGCATTTCCTTTTCAACACGCTCAATTCGATTGCCGCGCTGATTCCCTCCGATCCCGTGCGTGCGGAAGATACGGTAAGCAAGCTTGCTTCGCTGCTCCGCTTTTCACTCAATGCAAATCACAGCAGCCTGGTGCCACTGGCACAGGAGCTCAAGGTAGTGCGCGACTATCTCGAAATCGAGTCGACGCGCTTCGGGCCGCGCCTGCGCTATGAAATAGCGGTGCCGGAGTCCCTCGGCTCGGTCAAGGTTCCGCCGCTGGCGCTGCAGTCGCTGGTGGAGAACAGTGTGAAGCATGTGGCCGCGCAACGGAGCGAAGGAGCTACGATTCAAATTGCGGGCTTGAGAGCGAACGGCCGCATGCAGCTCGACGTCACTGACGACGGTCCTGGATTCTCGCTCGGATCCATCTCGCCGGAACACGGGCTGGGCAATCTTTCCGCACGGCTGCAGCTGCTGTTTGCCGAGGCTGGACAACTTGACGTGACGCGCGAGAACGGGAAGACTGTTGCGCGAATCTCGTTCCCTGCGGAGTCGTAAAACTGAAATGGAAGCCGCAGTCTTTCGTGCCTATCTCGTGGAGGACGAATCGCTCGCCACCGAGCGGCTGGAGCGATTGCTGGCGGCATTTCCGATTATTGAGATCGCGGGCAGCGCCGCGGATCCTGTACGTGCCGTCGAGTTTTTGAACAGCCCTGATGCCGCGGAGATTGACGTCCTCTTCCTCGACATCGAGATGCCGGGGATGAATGGCTTTGAACTTTTGTCGCGGCTCACGCGCCAGCCCTTCGTGATTTTCACAACTGCCTACGATCAGCATGCCCTGCGTGCTTTCGAGGCCAACACAATCGACTACCTGCTGAAGCCGATTGAGACCGACCAGTTGCAGAGGGCGCTGAACAAGCTGGGAAAGCTGCGGCCCTTGACGAAGCCCGAGTGGCAGCAGAACCCCGAATTGCCTGCGATACTGCGCGAATTGGCGACGTCTTTGCAGCGCGGACAAACCGGCTATCCGCATCGCATCGCATCGCGGATTGGCGAGCGCATCTCGTTTCTGCCGCTCGATGACGTGACTCATTTCATCGCGCAGGACAAGCTGACCTACGCGGTAGTGAATGGGCGCAGCCATTGCGTGGATCAGACCATCGTAGAGCTTGAGCACCGTCTCGACCCCGCAAAGTTTCTACGCATCCATCGCAGCGCGCTGGTCAATGTCGATTGGGTGCATGAAGTGAATTCATGGTTCGCCGGCAAGGTGGTGCTTAGTTTGAAGGACGGCGCGCACACGCAGCTCACCGTGGCGCGCGACCGCGTGCGGAGCGTGAAAGAAAAGCTGGGAATCTAGTGTGGATTTGGATTCGTGCTTTCCCCTCCAAGCGGAGCTTGGATGGGGCGCTCCATTTCGTGCGGAGGGATGCTTTGTTAAAGAAGATTTGTGGTTTCCCACCCTTTCCGCAGAAAAAACTGAAAGGATGGGGCACGGAACTTTTTCGCGGATTGAAGCATCGTTTCCCACCCAAGCGGAGCTTGGATGGGGCAACCATTTCGGGCGGATTGAAGCCGCGCGAAATGCGGATCCGTTCATCCGCCCATGAACATGCCGCCGTTGACGTCGAGCACATGGCCGGTGATGTAGGCCGCTCCATGCGACGCGAGGAACGCCACCGACTGCGCGATCTCCACGTCAGTGCCGGCGCGGCCCAGAGGAATTTGCACCATCATGACCTCGCGTTGTTTTTCATCGAGCACGGCCGTCATGGGCGTCTCGATGTACCCAGGGGCGACGGCGTTGACGGTCACATTGCGCGACGCGACTTCGCGTGCCAGTGAACGCGTGAACCCGATGAGGCCGGCTTTCGAAGCCGCATAGTTCACCTGGCCGGCCTGGCCGGTGCGGCCCACGACGCTGGTGATGTTGATGATTCTTCCCCAGCGATTGCGCAGCATGGCAGGCAACAGCGCCTGCGTCAACAAGAATGCTCCCGTCAAATTCGTACCGAGCACGTCGTCCCAGTCGGCGCGTTTCATGCGCATCATTAAGCCGTCGCGCGTGATGCCCGCGTTGTTGACGAGGATCTCCACCTTGCCGAAACGGTCGAGGATCGATTTCGCGCCAGCCTTGATGGACTCTTCGCTCGCAATGTCGAGTGCGAACGCCACAGCCTGTCCTCCGGCAGCCGCGATCTCCGCGGCCACCTCGGCCAGTTTGGCCTCATTCCGCGCCGCGAGCGCGACGGTGGCGCCGGCCTTCGCCAACTCGAGCGCGCACGCCCTGCCGATGCCTTGACTCGCACCTGTAACGAGCGCAACTTTTCCCTGTAAATCCGCCATCGTGCTTTCATTCCCCCGCACGGCGAGTCAGAGGCGAGCCGTGCTCTTCCGAAGATCATTATAGGGACCGCGGCTTGGGTCGAGGGATCAGGCCGAGGGCATGGCCTGTGCGGGAATGCGCTGGCGCCGGCGGGCCGGGGCGGCCAACTCAGGCGGCCACATATAGACGGCGAGGCGCCGCGAGTAGTGCAGGATGGGCTCCTGATCCTGAATGTCGATGCCGATCGAGGCCGGCAAATCGTTGACTTCGATCTCGGCCGCAGCGTCTTCGAGCGGCCACGGCACGTGGTGCACGTTCGCGCGCACCAGCTCTCCCGCAGTGTTGTGCGTAAACAGGCAGTAACGCTCGGTCAGAAAATATTCGATGGTCCCGCAGCGGCTCTCGGCCAGCTTACGGGTGGGCCCAAGTCCCCGATAGCGCGCTTTGAAGATGACGGGCTTTGAGACAAACCGCCGACGGCTGAAAAAGGAGAATTCCCGTTCCGAGTGCGCGTCGATGCGCATCTCCGACCAGTAATAGGGCATGTGATAGAAGCTGCGGGCCACCATCACGGCGAGCAGGTTGGCGCCATCAAGGGAGAAGAAATAGACGCCGGGCGTGCCGGTCCGGAGATCGCGCACATAGGTGCGGAGATTCAGTTCCGGAAAACTGCGCGCACCGGGAATGCTCGGCACGCCGCGGACCTTGATGCGGTCCATCCAGAAAGGAACGACACCGATCCAGGCTGAGCCCTCGAATGTGTCAAGGTGCAGGCCTTCCGGCAGCAACCCGGCCACCTGGGATGGCTGGGCACGATAGTGCGCAAAGAGAAGGTCGTTCCACCGCTGGGTCATTGCCCACCGGCCGGGCGGCAATGGCCGTGGCCGCTGCGATGTGCGCACCTTGATCTCCCGCATGGCCCCCTCCGCAACTCCCAGGTTATAGGACGTCACTATGAGGGCCTGGGATGCACAGACCTGCCAGAGCCCTTCAGTGGTTCTCCAGTTAATTCCGGAGAATCGACGTCGTCAAGCAATTTTCCTCAAGAAAAAGACGTCTCATTCGCCGCGGTGTCACCAGGGTGCTGGAGAACCGCTCTCATGCCGTATTCTGGTCGCGAGCCCAACCGAATGTCCAGTGAAACTTTTCTCCCCGCAGGCGCGTGCAATCAGACGGACGTTTTCGCTGTCCACGGCGCCGATCCTGAAGTTTTGGCGTACGCCATGGCCAAGTATTCCCGCTCCGCGCTTTCGATGCGCGAGTCGCTGACCGAGATCAGCGCCCAGCGCGCCGAACAGTTCCTCAACACATTCTATTTTCAATACGGTCACCGCTCCATCGCCGATCTTGCTCATCTTGCTTTTGCCGTCGAGCGGCTGAGCCTGCTGGCGGCTATCGTTCTGGTGGACGAGCAGCGGTGGGACGGGCAGGAGCGTTCGACGAGGTACCAGAATTTCCTGAAGTCGGGCTGGTTTTTTCCTGATTTTGGCGCAGATTCTGCTTCGGCGAAGCTGTATGCCGAGACTGTCGAGGGGCTGTTTGCGGCCTACCAGCGGACGACTGCGGCGGTTCAGGAGGCCCTGCGCCAGCGTGTGGCTCGGCCAGAGGCAATGAAACCGGAGGCCTACGAGCGGACGCTGAAAGCGCGCGCATTCGATGTTGCCCGCTACCTGCTGCCACTCGCAACAAATACGTCTCTGGGCCAGATTGTGAATGCTCGGACCCTGGAGACCCAGGTTTCACGGCTGCTTTCGCATCCCATGGCCGAGGTGCGCGATTTGGGGCGCCGGCTTCGGGATGCGGCGACGGGACCAGCATGGAATGTGTACGGGCAGGCAGGCGCCGCGTTTGTGCAAAAGCTCGTTGCGGACCCCGAGCTTGCCGCCGAAGCTGCCGCGCTGCTGACGCGCGAGGTGCGGACCGCGCCGACACTGGTGAAATATGCCGAACCAAATGCGTATTTGATGGAGACGCGCGCCGAGCTGGAGCACGTTGCCGCGGAGCTGCTGAAGGATCTGCCTGTCGCATCAGCTCCGGTTGTCGATCTTGTGGAGCGGACGGAGACGCTGGAAGTGGAGATAGCGGCGACGCTGATTTATTGGGCGAGTGATCATCCTTATCGGCAGGTGCGCGATCTGGTCGCGAATCTTCCCGAGAGCCGCGTCACGGAGATCATCGAGATTGGTCTGCGCCATCGCGGACGGCGTGACGAAGCACTGCGCGCATTTCATGCTGGGTCGGCATTGCGGTTCGACATTTTGATGGACATCGGCGGCTTCCGCGACATGCATCGGCATCGGCGCTGCGTGCAAATCAAGCAGGGATTTACCGCGCGGCATGGCTATGAGACGCCGATAGTGGGCGATCTGGGCGCGCATGTGAACTTGCTGGCTGAAGCCGGTGCTCTTGAAGACTATCGAGCGGCTGCGGATGCTGCGCACGGTGCGAGCAGAAGAGTTGCATTGGGATCTGCGCCTGAGGCCGAAACGTCCGCGCTCTATTTGCTACCGCTGGCTACACGGGTTCGTTGCCTGTTCAAGATGGATTTCGCAGAGGCGCAGTACATCAGCGAACTGCGGTCGGCGCCGGCGGGGCACTTCAGTTATCGGCGTGTGGCTTGGGAGATGTTT
>Ga0187863_10001419_pt1 | contig 19109 bp, 17 predicted proteins | sample June2016WEW_11_1_FD_132975 | JGI IMG/M metagenome (GOLD analysis project Ga0187863, IMG submission 132975) | Peatland microbial communities from SPRUCE experiment site at the Marcell Experimental Forest, Minnesota, USA - June2016WEW_11_10 | ecosystem: Environmental > Terrestrial > Soil >... | reverse complement strand
CCGCCGGGCTCGCCTTTCGAGGATTTCTTCAAGGATTTCCTCAACAAGAACCGGCCGCATAACGGCCAGCAGGAAGCCCTGCCGCGCCATGCGACCTCGCTCGGCTCGGGCTTCATCATCGATCCCTCGGGCTTGGTGGTGACCAACAACCACGTCATCGCCGATGCGGACGAGATCACCGTGACGCTTCAGGACGACACCAATTTCAAGGCCGAGGTCGTGGGCAAGGATACCAAGACCGATCTGGCGCTGCTGCGCATCAAATCGTCCAAGCCGTTCACCGCGGTCAAGTTCGGCGACAGCGATCAGATCCGGGTGGGCGATTGGGTGCTGGCGATCGGCAATCCCTTCGGATTGGGCGGCACGGTGACGGCGGGAATCCTGTCCGCCCGCGCGCGCGAGATCAATTCCGGTCCCTATGACGATTTCCTCCAGACCGATGCCGCGATCAACCGCGGCAATTCGGGCGGACCGATGTTCAACATGGACGGCGAGGTGATCGGCATCAACACCGCGATCTTCTCGCCCTCGGGCGGCTCGGTCGGCATCGGTTTCGCCATTCCGTCGAACCTGGCCAAGCCGGTGATCGATCAAATCAGGCAATTCGGCCATCCGCGGCGCGGCTGGCTTGGGGTCAACATCCAGAGCGTGACCGACGAGATCGCCGAGAGCCTCGGCCTCGACAAGCCCCGGGGCGCGCTCATCGCCAGCGTGCAGGACGGCGGCCCGGCCCAGATCGCCGGCATCCAGCCGGGCGACGTGGTGCTGAGCTTCGACGGCAAGGACGTGACCGACATGCGCCGGCTGCCGCGCATCGTCGCCGAAACGCCGATCGACAAGACGGTGAAAGTGAAAGTGTGGCGCAAGCGCAAGGAATTGCTGCTCGACGTCAAGGTCGGCGAACTCAAGGATACCGAACAGCAGGCATCGACCTCGACCAAACAGACGGCGCCCGCGCCCGCCGGCACGGCGATGAAGCCGCTGGGATTGGCGGTCGCCAATTTGACGCCGGAATTGCGCGAGCGTTTTGGGGTAACCGAGGATTCGACCGGCGTGGTCGTGACATCCATCGACACCGACGGCCCGGCGGCGGAAAAGGGCATGCGCGCGGGCGACGTCATCGTCGAGGTGGCGCAGGAAGAGGTGAAATCGCCCTCCGACATCGCCGACAAGATCGCCGCCGCGAAGAAGGCCGGGCTGAAATCCGTGCTGCTGCTGGTCGACCGGCAGGGCGATTTGCGCTTCTACGCGCTGAAGCTCGGCAAGAACTGAGCGTCTCAGCGTCTACGCGGCAACGCCGAACGCCGCCTTCAGACCCGTCAGGATATATTGCACGGCCAGCGCCGCCAGGATGATGCCCATGACGCGGGTGACGATGTCGATGCCGGTATCGCGCAGCACCTTGTGCACCCATCGCGCGGCGAGCATAGAGGCGAGCGTCAACGCCAGAACGACGGCCAGAAGCCCGGCCACCTGGAGCTGTTCGGCGACGCTGTAAATGTTGTTGTCGGTCAGAAGCACGGCCGTCATGACGGATTTGGGGCCGGCGATGAAGGGCATGGCGAGCGGATATACCGCGACGTTGCGGCCATGGCCGTTCTCGGCATGCGGTGCGGCCCCCTCGTGCAGCACCATCTTGAGCGACATCAGCAACAGAATGAGCCCGGCCGCGATCCGGAACGCATCGAGTTCGATCTCCAGCTCGTCGAGCACGATCTGGCCCAGGGCGATGAAGGCGAACAACACTCCGCCGGCGATCAGCACCGCTTCGACCGCGATCCCGGTTCTACGCCCGGCCAGCTTGCGCGTCGTCGCCAGGAATTCGGATACCACCAACAACGGGTTCACCGCCACCAGCAACAAGACGAAATCCTGGAGCAGCTTGTGCCAATCCATCATCGCGTTCTCCTTCGCCGGCGGTCCGCGGCGAATTCGTCGCGGCGGTAGCCTTGTGCGTAAAGCAAGGCGGTCAGATCGGCGTGGTCGACGCGGTGGCGCGCCTGCGGCACGACATGGGACCGGCCGTGAAAGGCGATGCCCAGGCCCGCGGCTCCGAGCATCGGCAGGTCGTTGGCGCCGTCGCCCACGGCCAGCGTCAGCGCCAGCGGGCAGCCGTATTCGGCGGCGAGGCCGGTCAGGGTTTCGAGCTTGCTGTTCCCGCCCCGGATCGGCTCCTTGACCGAGCCGGCGATCTTGCCGTGCGATATCGCCAATTCATTGGCGAAGTCGCGATCGAAACCCAGCTGCTTGCGGATTTGCGCGGTATAGATGCGGAACCCGCCCGAAACCAGCGCGGTCTTCGCGCCATTGGCGCGCATGGTTGCGACCAGCGCCGCGGCGCCGGGATTGACCCGGATGCTTTTGCCCGCCTTCTCCAACAGGCTGGCGGGCTTGCCCGTCAGCAGCGCGACACGTTCCCGCAGCGCGCCGGCGAAATCGATTTCGCCGTTCATGGCCCGGCGCGTGATCGCGGCGACCTTGGCTTTGATGCCGACGAGATCGGCGATCTCGTCCAGCATCTCGTTGGCGATGATGGTCGATTCCATGTCGGCCAGAAGCAGGCGTTTCTTCCGCCCCGCCAGGCTTTGCGCGATGAGGTCGACCGGCGCCCGCGCCAGGACGCCGCGCGCGGCGGCCTCGGCCTGGTCCGGGTCGAGCCCGTCGAAGACGATATCGCAGGCAAGCCTGGGCGCGAGCCAGCCCGTGCCGCCGAGATGCGCGCCCAGCTTTTCCAGCGCGCGGGATGCGGCATCGGCCCAGGATTCCACGGCGGGGCCTTGCTTGGCCGCGATCAGGGTGAGGACATTGCCATCCATCTGCGCGACCTTATCGGCGGAACGTGACGGAAAGGCAAGAAGCGGGCTAAGAATCGGTCCATGAGCGAATCGGAGGCTTCCTTCATCGTCATCGCCGGTCCCACCGCCAGCGGGAAATCCCAGCTCGCCTTGGCGGTGGCGCGGGAATTCCGCGGCGCGATCATCAACGCCGACAGCATGCAGGTCTATCGCGACCTGCGCGTGCTGACGGCGCGGCCGGACGAAGCCGAGCTGGCGCAAATCCCGCATTTTCTCTATGGCGAAATCGATGCCGGCGAAAGCTGCTCGGCCGGGCGGTGGCGCAATCTGGCGCTGGCCGAAATTGCGCGCGCAAGGGGAGCCGGGCGTTTGCCGGTGATCGTCGGCGGCACGGGGCTTTATCTGTCCGCGTTGCTCGACGGCTTGGCCGCGGTGCCGCCGGTGCCGGCTTCGGTCGTCGCCGAAGCGCGCGATCTTCACGCGCGTCTGGGCGGCGAGCAATTCCGCGCCGCGCTAGCCGAGCGCGACCCCGAGGGCGCCCGGCGTCTCCACGCCGGCGATACCCAGCGCCTGATCCGCGCCTATGCGGTGGCGCGCGCCACCGGCGTCGCGCTGTCCGAATGGCAGCGGCGGCAGAAGGCGGGCGCGCGGCCCGATGCCGCGGTCATCGTCCTGCTGCCGCCGCGCGAGCAGCTTTACGCCGCGATCGATGCGCGGCTCGTATCCATGTTCGAGCAGGGCGCGGTCGAGGAGGTGAAGGCGCTGCTGGCGCGCAAGCTTTCGCCCGATCTCCCGGCGATGAAGGCGGTGGGCGTGCGCGAGATCGCCGGGTTCCTGGCCGGCGATTTCACTCGCGATGAGGCGCTTGCCGCGGCGCAACAGGCGACCCGCCGCTACGCCAAGCGCCAATACACCTGGCTGCGTCATCGCCTGCGATCAGGAAAGAAATTGACAAAGTTAACGCTTGAAACGCAATATTCGGAAAGATTATTACCTGAAATATTTTCGTTTATTCGTCAGTTTTTGTTGACCACTCGGATATAGGCCACTAATTTCGGCTTTTCGCTTGGCAAAAGCGGTTTCTGTGGCTTCCCGGCCCCGGTTTTGGTGGGGCGCGGGCGGTACGGGGCCGTTTCGCCTTGGATCAGGGCTGGTGGAGAGCGTCATGGCGGCCGATCAAACGGCGCGGCAGATGTCGGGAGCGGAGATGGTCATCCGCGCTCTGATCGATCAGGGCGTCGATGTCGTTTTCGGCTATCCCGGCGGCGCCGTGCTGCCGATCTACGACGCGCTGTTCAAGCAGAACCAGCTGCGCCACATCCTGGTGCGCCACGAGCAGGGCGCGGTGCACGCGGCCGAAGGCTATGCGCGCTCCACCGGCAAGGTCGGCGTGGTGCTGGTGACCAGCGGGCCGGGCGCGACCAACGCGGTCACCGGCCTGACCGACGCGCTGATGGATTCCGTGCCGCTGGTGTGCCTCACCGGCCAGGTGCCGACGCATCTGATCGGCAACGACGCGTTCCAGGAGGCGGACACCACCGGCATCACGCGGCCATGCACCAAGCACAATTACCTGGTCAAGGACGTGAACAAGCTCGCGCAAGTGATGCACGAGGCGTTCTTCATCGCGCGCACCGGCCGGCCCGGCCCGGTGGTGGTCGATCTGCCGAAGGACATGCTGTTCGCCAGCGGCACGTACCTGCCGCCCGAGGATGTTCCGCCGCGCAAATCCTACAAGCCGCAGACCAAGCCCGATCCCGCGCGCGTCGAACAGGCGGCCGCGCTCATCATGGAAGCCAAGCGGCCGCTGTTCTACGGCGGCGGCGGCATCATCAATTCCGGCCCGCGCGCCTGCCAGCTTTTCGCCGAGCTGGTCAAGCTGACGGGCTTTCCCTGCACGCTGACGCTGATGGGGCTGGGGTCCTTCCCGGCCTCGAGCAAGCAATATCTCGGCTTGGTGGGCATGCACGGCACCTTCGAATCGAACAACGCCATGCATGATTGCGACGTGATGATCAACGTGGGCGCGCGTTTCGACGACCGCGTCACCGGCAAGGTGGCGGCGTTCTCGCCCGGCTCGAAGAAGATCCATGTCGACATCGATCCGAGCTCGATCAACAAGAACGTGCGCGTCGACGTGGCGCTGGTGGGCGATGCCGCCGAGACCCTGACGGCGCTCATCGCGTCCTTGAAGGCCAAGCGCTTCAAGCCCGATCCCGAAAAGATCGCGCCGTGGTGGAAGCAGATATCCCACTGGCGGGCGCGCCACAGCCTCGCCTATGCCAAGGACGACAAGGTGATCAAGCCGCAATACGCGATCGAGCGTCTCTATGCGCTGACGCGCGGCAAGGACACCTACATCACCACCGAGGTCGGCCAGCACCAGATGTGGGCGGCGCAGCTCTTCAGCTTCGATCAGCCTTTCCACTGGATGACGTCGGGCGGGCTCGGCACCATGGGCTACGGCCTGCCCGCCGCCATGGGCGTGCAGATCGCGCATCCCGACGCGCTGGTGATCGACATCGCCGGCGAGGCTTCGATCCTGATGAACATCCAGGAGATGTCCACCGTCTGCCAATACAAGCTGCCGGTGAAGGTGTTCATCCTCAACAACCAGTACATGGGCATGGTGCGCCAGTGGCAGGAACTGCTGCATGGCGGCCGCTATAGCGAGAGCTATACCGCGGCGCTGCCCGATTTCGTCAAGCTGGCCCAATCCTTCGGCGCGGTGGGATTGCGCGCCGAGAAGCCCGGCGACGTCGACCGCGTCATCAAGGAGATGCTGGCCGCCGACAAGGCGGTGATCGCCGATATCGCGGTCGATCCGGCGGAAAATTGCTTCCCGATGATTCCCTCGGGCGCGGCGCATAACCAGATGCTGCTGGGGCCCGGGGACAGGCAGTCTACCGGCCCGGTTTCCGAAGAGGGCATGGTGCTCGTCTGAGCGCCCTGGACATGCCATGACCGCCGCCGAAACCGTCGAAAAGCACACCATCGCCGTGCTCGTGGACAACGAGCCGGGCGTGCTGGCGCGCGTCATCGGATTGTTCTCGGGCCGCGGCTACAACATCGAGAGCCTGACCGTGGCCGAGGTGGACACCGCCAATGCCTTGTCGCGCATCACCATCGTCACATCAGGCACGCGGATGATCATCGAGCAGATCAAGAATCAGCTCAATCGCCTGGTGCCGATCCACGCGGTGCGCGATTTGACCGATGAAGGGCCCCACATCGGGCGCGAACTGGCGCTCATCAAGGTGACCGGCCAGGGCGACAAGCGCGACGAGAGCCGGCGCCTGGCCGATGCTTACGGCGCCCGCGTCATCGATTCCACGGCCGAGAGCTTCGTCTTCGAGATGACCGACTCAACCGATAAGCTGAACGCCTTCATCAGCAAGATGGAGCCGCTCGGGCTGGTCGATGTTTCCCGCACCGGCGTCGTCGCGATCTCGCGCGGCGCCGGAAAATTCTGATTTCCGTTTCCGGAGGAAAGTGCCATGCGCGTTTATTACGATCGTGATGCCGACGTCAACCTGATCAAGGGCAAGAAGGTGCTGGTCGTGGGCTACGGCAGCCAGGGCCATGCCCATGCGATGAATCTGCGCGACAGCGGCGTCAAGGACGTGCGCGTAGCGCTCAGGCCCGGTTCGGCCTCGGCCAAGAAGGCGCAGGCCGCCAAGTTCCAGGTGATGTCGCCTGCCGAGGGCGCGAAATGGGCCGACGTGGTGATGGTGCTGACGCCCGACGAGTTGCAGGCGAAGCTCTACGCCGACGATCTCAAAGCCAACATGCGGCCCGATACCGCCTTGGCGTTCGCGCACGGCTTCAACATCCATTTCAAGCTGATCGAGCCGCGCGCCGACATGGACGTGTTCATGATCGCGCCCAAGGGGCCGGGCCACACCGTGCGCTCGGAATACGTGCGCGGCGGCGGCGTGCCTTGCCTGGTCGCGGTCGAACAGAATCCCTCGGCCAACGCGCTCGAAATCGCGCTCAGCTACGCCTCGGCGATCGGCGGCGGCCGCGCCGGCGTGATCGAAACCACCTTCAAGGAGGAATGCGAAACCGACCTGTTCGGCGAGCAGGCCGTGCTGTGCGGCGGTCTCACCTCGCTCATCATGGCGGGCTACGAGACCCTGGTCGAGGCGGGCTATGCGCCGGAGATGGCGTATTTTGAATGTCTCCATGAAGTAAAACTGATCGTCGATCTGATGTACGAGGGCGGCATCGCCAATATGCGTTATTCGATCTCCAACACGGCGGAATACGGCGACTATACCAGCGGCCCCCGCGTTATCACGCCGGCGGTGAAGGCCGAGATGAAGCGCATCCTCGACGACATCCAATCGGGCCGCTTCGCGCGCGACTGGGTGCTCGAGAACGCGGCCGGCCAGGCCAGTTTCAAGGCGATGCGCAAGCGCGGCGCCGAGCATGACGTCGAGAAAGTCGGCGCCAAGCTGCGCGCGATGATGCCCTGGATCTCGCAAAACGCCCTGGTCGACAAGGCCAAGAACTGAGCATGCCCGGGACGCAGGGCCACAGAAGCCTTGCGATTCCAAGGGGAAACGGGATAGACATAGTTCCAGGTCTTAATATTTCCGGCTATTGGGATTTGGACCGGCGGGCGGCCTGTCAAGGCGCCCTGGCCGGTCGGTACGGCGCTCGGATGCTCAAGGGATTAGAGACAAATGGCCGAAAGGGCGAAAGCAGGGGAAGGCAGCCGGGCGTTTCAACGCCGGTTCGCCCATGCCTTCGCCATCGGCCTTACGCGGAGGAACGACGGGCAGCTGCGACTTAGCTGCCCCTGAGCGCGGGCGCGTAGGGGCCCGCTCGCGTTTGAGGGGTCATTCGCCACGGCTCTAATCGTTTCTCCGAGACATGAGGATCCGCGCCATGGGCGCAACCAGTACTCCGAAGAAATCCACCCCCAGCCAGGGCCGGGACAAGAACCGCGTCGTCATTTTCGACACCACCTTGCGCGACGGCGAGCAATCGCCGGGCGCGTCGATGAATCTCGAGGAAAAGATCAAGATCGCGTTGCTGCTCGAGGAGATGGGCGTCGACGTCATCGAAGCGGGATTCCCGATCGCCTCGAACGGCGATTTCGAGGCGGTGCGCGAGATCGCCAAGCTGGTCAAGAACTCTTCCGTTTGCGGCTTGGCCCGCGCGGCGCGCGCCGATATCGACCGGGCGTGGGAGGCGGTGCAACACGCCAAGCGCCCGCGCATCCACAGCTTCCTGTCGACCTCGCCGCTGCACATGAAATACAAGCTGCAGATGGAGCCAGCGCAGGTGCACCAGGCGGTGATCGACAGCGTGACGCACGCCCGCAATCTCTGCTCCGACGTCGAATGGTCGGCCGAGGACGGCTCGCGCACCGAGCATGATTTCCTCTGCCGCGTCGTCGAAAGCGCGATCAAGGCCGGCGCCTCCACCGTCAACATTCCCGACACGGTCGGCTATGCCGTGCCGGAGGAATACGCCGCGCTCATCCGCATGCTGCTCAACCGCGTGCCCAATATCGACAAGGCCGTGATCTCGGTCCATTGCCACAACGATCTGGGATTGGCGGTGGCGAATTCCTTGGCCGCCGTCCTCGCCGGCGCGCGTCAGATCGAATGCACGGTCAACGGGCTGGGTGAGCGCGCCGGCAATGCGGCGATGGAGGAGATCGTCATGGCGCTCCGGACGCGCCAGGATTCCATGCCGTATATGACGGGCATCAAGAGCGAATACATCACGCGCGCCTCGCGGCTGGTTTCGGCCGTCACCGGCTTCGTGGTGCAGCCCAACAAGGCGATCGTCGGCGCCAACGCCTTCGCCCATGAGAGCGGCATCCACCAGGACGGCATGCTCAAGCACGCCGGCACCTACGAGATCATGACGCCGGAATCGGTCGGCCTCGGCAAGTCGACTTTGGTGATGGGCAAGCATTCCGGCCGCCACGCCTTCAAGATGAAGCTCAAGGAATTGGGCTTCGATCTGGGCGACAACGCCTTGAACGACGCCTTCCGCCGCTTCAAGGAGGTTGCCGACCGCAAGAAGGACGTGTTCGACGAGGACATCGTCGCGCTGGTCGATGACGAGATTCAGCGCATTGACGAGCGCATCAAATTCCTGTCGTTGCAGGTCATCGCCGGCTCCAAGGGCCCGCAAAGCGCCGAGATCGAGCTCGAATTCGACGGCGCGCGCAAGACCGCCAAGACCCAGGGCAATGGACCGGTCGACGCCACTTTCAACGCGGTGCGCGCGATCGTGCCCAACATGGCCCGGCTGCTGCTCTACCAGGTGCATGCGGTCACCGAAGGCACCGACGCCCAGGCCGAGGTCACGGTGCGGCTCGAAGAGGGCGGCAAGACCGTGGTCGGCCAAGGCGCCGATCCCGACACGCTGGTCGCTTCGGCCCGCGCCTATATCCATGCTCTGAACAAGTTGCTCACCAAGCGGGCCAAGACCGCGCCCGCGGCGCTCACGGCATGAGGAAAGCGGTTCAAACACCAAACCTCGGATTGAATCACCAAAATGTTCGGTAATCTGTTGGGAATGCTGTCCGCCGATATGGCGATCGACCTCGGCACGGCAAATACGCTGGTTTACGTCAAAGGCCGGGGGATCGTGTTGAACGAGCCCTCGGTCGTCGCCATCGCCACCGTCAAAGGCCGCAAGCAGGTGCTGGCGGTCGGCGACGAAGCCAAGATGATGCTCGGCCGCACCCCGGGCAACATCCAGGCCATCCGTCCCTTGCGCGACGGCGTCATCGCCGATTTCGAGGTGGCGGAGGAGATGATCAAGCACTTCATCCGCAAGGTGCACAACCGGCGCAGCTTCGCCAGCCCGCAGATCATCGTCTGCGTGCCGTCGGGCTCCACCGCGGTCGAGCGCCGCGCCATCCAGGAATCGGCGGAAAGCGCGGGTGCGCGCCGGGTCTTCTTGATCGAGGAGCCGATGGCGGCCGCCATCGGCGCCGGTCTCCCCGTCACCGAGCCGACCGGCTCGATGGTGGTGGACATCGGCGGCGGCACCACCGAGGTGGCCGTGCTCTCGCTCGGCGGCATCGTCTATTCACGGTCGGTGCGCGTCGGCGGCGACAAGATGGATGAGGCCATCATCGCCTATATCCGCCGCAACCATAATCTGCTGGTCGGCGAATCCTCCGCCGAGCGCATCAAGAAGGAAATCGGTTCGGCCTGCATGCCCGAGGAAGGCGAGGGCCGCATCATGGAGATCAAGGGCCGCGACCTGATGAACGGCGTGCCGAAGGAAATCGTGATTTCCGAGCGCCAGATCGCCGAAAGCCTGTCCGAGCCGGTTGGCGCCATCGTCGAGGCGGTCAAGGTGGCCTTGGAGCACACCGCGCCCGAGCTGGCCGCGGATATCGTCGACAAGGGCATCGTGCTGACCGGGGGCGGGGCGCTCCTGGGCAATCTCGATTACATGCTGCGCCACTCGACCGGCTTGCCGGTTTCGATCGCCGACGACCCCTTGTCCTGCGTGGCTTTGGGCACGGGACGGGCGCTCGAAGAGATGAAAACCTTAAGGCACGTGCTGATTAGCATGTATTAAGGCGCCTAAAAGGCAGTTGAGGGCCGATCAGCCCATGTACGAAACCTTCCGGGCCGTGTAAAAAAGGGGGGAAATCCCGATATCCGGCGGGGACAAGCCGGGTTCGGGCGTGGAGTACGGGTTCAGGGAGCGGTTGGGACCCATGCGACTTTCGGCCCCGGTCAAGGCGGCGGCGCAACGGCTGACGTTGCCCTTCCTTATTTTTGTCTCGGCGCTGTTCGCGGTGCTCGGCAAGGCCGACATCCTGCTGTTCGACCATGCGCGCGTGATCCTTGCCGACACCCTGGCGCCGGTTTTCAGCGTGGTGAGCAAGCCGATCGCCACCGTCTCCGACGCCGTCGCCACGGTCGAGGACGTGTTCTCGGTCTATCGCCAGAACCAGGAATTGCGCGAAGAGAACGACCGGCTGCTGCGCTGGCAAGAAGCCGCGCGGCGCCTGGCCGCCGAAAACGCCGATCTGCGCGGCCTCATCCACTTCACGCCGCAGGGCGCGGTTTCCTCCATCGCCGCCCAGGTCATCGCCGATTCGGGCGGCGCCTTTTTGCGCAACGTGATGGTCAATGTCGGCAGCAACGACGGCGTGCAGCGCGGCCAGATCGCGATGACCGGCGAGGGACTGGTCGGCCGCGTCGTCGAAGTGGGAAACCGCACGTCGCGGATACTCCTTCTCACCGACATCAACTCGCACATCCCGGTGACGATCGAGAGCACGCATGACCGCGCCGTTCTGGATGGCGATAACGCCGACCAGCCGCGCCTTGCCTATCTCCAAGCCAAGTCGGAAGTGATAGCCGGCTCGCGCATCGTGACCAGCGGCAGCGGCGGCATATTCCCGCCGGGACTGCCGGTGGGCGTGGTCTCTTCCACCGGCGGGATGCGGGTCCAGCCCTATGCCGATCTGTCGCGGCTCGAAATTCTGCGCATTGTCGATTTCGGCCTCGACGGCGTCCTGTCGCAGAGCGCGATGCCCGCGCCCAAGCCGGCACGAGGCGGCAGGTCCAACGCCGATACGAGCCGGTGAGGACGGCATGACGCACAGCCTGTGGCAGCGCGATTTCGGCACGGTGACCAAGCTGGTTCCGGTTCTCAGCACGCTGCTGTTCGTGATCGTCTCCATGTTGCCCTTCCACATTCCGGGTTTCGGCTTGATCGCGCCCAGCTTCGCGCTGATGGCCATATTCCATTGGACGATCTATCGCCCCGATCTTCTGCCCTTGAGCGCGGTATTCGGCATCGGCCTGTTCCTCGATCTCCTCAACGGCACGCCCTTTGTAGGATTGTCGGCGCTGATTTTCCTCCTGGCGCGGACCGCGGTGCTGAGCCAGCGGCGCTTGTTCTTCGAGCGTCCGTTCCTGGTGCTGTGGCTCGGTTTTCTGGTGCTTGCGTCGGCGTGTTTCCTGTTCGAATGGGCGTTCGTCAGCCTGATGCAATTCAAGCTGCTGCTGCCGCGCCTGTTCATCTTTCAGGCGGTGATCACCGTCGCCTGCTTCCCCATCGGCAGCTATTTCCTGGCTCTGGCGCATCGCGCGGTGCCGGTGAACGGGACTTGAGTCGATGAAGCGCGAATCCAGCCGCAGCAAGATTTTGACTCGCCGGGCGCTGATCCTCGCGGGCGGCAAGCTTGCATTGTTGGGGAGCATTGCCGGACGGCTCTACTACCTGCAGGTGGCCCAATCCAGCCGCTATGCCATGCTGGCGGACGAAAACCGCATCAACATCCGCCTGCTGGCGCCGCCGCGCGGGCGCATCGTCGACCGTTTCGGCGTGCCCCTGGCGGTGAACCGGCCCACATACCGGGCCGTGCTGGTGGCCGAACAGGCCGGCGATATCCCTTCGACGCTCGACGCCGTCGCCACGCTGGTGCCGCTGAGCGATAGCGACCGCCGCCGCGTGCTGCGCGACATCCGCAACAAGCACAGCTTTGTCCCGGTGGCGATCCGCGAGGACATGAATTGGGACGAGATGACCCGCATCGACGTCAACTCGCTTGATATTCCGGGCGTATCTATCGAGCAAGGCTTGATCCGGAATTATCCCTTCTCCGACAGCGTCGCGCATCTCGTGGGCTATGTCGCGGCGGTCTCGGAGGACGAGCTCGACAGCGACGATCCGCTGGTCGAGCTGCCGGATTTTCGCATTGGCAAGAGTGGGGTCGAGAAATCCTACGATCTCGAACTGCGCGGCACGGCCGGCACGAGCCAGGTCGAGGTCAACGCCTTCGGCCGCGTGGTGCGCGAACTCGCGCATGAGGACGGCATGTCGGGCCAGGAGCTTGTCCTGACGATCGACATGGCCTTGCAGGATCTGGCGGCGCGGCGTTGCGCCGCCGAGGGCTCGGCCGCCGCCGTGATGCTCGACGCCTGGACCGGCGATGTGCTGGCGATGGCTTCTTCGCCGGGGTTCGATCCCAGCGCCTTCTCCACCGGCTTGACGCCGGCGCAATGGCAGGCGCTGGTCGAAAATCCGCTCAATCCGCTCAGCAACAAGGCGATCAGCGGCACTTATCCGCCGGGTTCGACCTTCAAGCCGGTGGTGGCGATGGCCGCGCTCGAAGCCGCAGTCATCACGCCCGATACCCATTTTAACTGTCCCGGCTATTACGATTTCGGCAATATCCGGTTTCACTGCTGGCAGAAGAACGGCCACGGCAGCATGAACCTGCGCGATGGCATCAAGCATTCCTGCGACGTCTATTTCTTCGAGGTGTCGCGCCGCACCGGCATCGACCGCATCGCGGCGATGGCCACGCGCTTCGGCATGGGCAGCGCGCTCGGCATCGACATTCCCGGCGAACGCCCGGGGCTGATTCCGAATTCGGCATGGAAGAAAGCGACCTTCGGAGTGCCCTGGCAGCAGGGCGAGACGCTCAGCGCCGGCATCGGTCAGAGCTACGTGTTGACGACCCCCTTGCAGCTCGCGACATACGCCGCGCGGCTCGCAACCGGCCGCACCGTGATGCCGCGGATCACCCGCGAGGCCGGAATCTTCACTCCCGAGGCCGCGGTCGACCAGGTCGATTTCCCTGAGCTCGCGATATCGCTCAAGGATTTGAAGCTGGTGACCGACGGCATGTCGGCGGTGGTGAACGAGCCCGGCGGTACCGCCTATGGCGCGCGCATCCTCGATCCGGGGCTGGCCATGGCCGGCAAGTCGGGCACCTCGCAGATCCGCCACATCACTGATGCCGAGCGCGAGCACGGCCTGCCCAAGGGGAAGCAGGTTCCCTGGAAAGACCGCGATCACGCCTTGTTCATCTCTTTCGCGCCCGTCAGCAATCCGCGCTACATCTGCGCCGTGGTGGTCGAGCATGGCGGCGCCGAAGCCAGCGGCGGCTCGGCGGTGGCGGCGCCGATTTGCCGCGACCTGCTGACGATGGCGCAAAAGCGCGATCCGGCGCGGCGCGTTCCGGCCGAGCCGTTCGGCGGCGCCACCTTGGCGCAGAACTGAGAATTGCCGCAGATGCGTTGGTTCTACGACATCACCCGGCCGGAACGGAGTCTCGCGGTCAAGCTCGTCAACATCAATTGGACTCTGGTGGCGCTGGTGACAGGGATCGCCTGTATTGGCTTCGCCATGCTCTATTCCGCCGCCAACGGCAGTTGGCAACCCTGGGCGGAGCGGCAGCTGCTGCGCTATGCCGTGGCCGCGCTGCTGATGCTGGCGGTGGCGGTGGTGGATATCCGGCTGTGGCTGCGCGCGGCCTATACCTTCTATGCGTTGACCCTGCTGCTGCTCATCGCCGTGCAGGTGCGCGGCGCCATCGGCATGGGAGCGCAGCGTTGGATCGATTTGGGACTGATTCAGCTTCAACCTTCGGAATTCATGAAGATCGCCCTCATCATGGCGTTGGCGCGTTATTTCAACAGACTGACGCCCGAGGAGGTCGGCCAACCCGTGAAGCTGATCGTGCCGGCGCTGCTGGTGCTGGTGCCCGCCATATTGGTGCTGAAGCAGCCCGATCTCGGCACGGCGATGATGCTGCTTCTCGGCGGCAGCGCGATGTTCTTCCTTGCCGGCGTGCGATGGTGGAAATTCGCCGTGATAGCGGCCGGCGCGGCCGCGGCCGGGCCGATCGCGTGGCGATTTTTGCGCGACTATCAGAAGAACCGCATCTACACCTTCCTCGATCCCGAGAACGATCCGCTGGGCGCGGGTTATCACAGCCTGCAATCGAAGATCGCCATCGGCTCGGGCGGCACTTTCGGCAAGGGCTTCTTGGAGGGAACCCAGTCGCATCTCAATTTCCTGCCGGAACGGCAGACCGATTTCATCTTCACCATGCTGGCCGAGGAGTTCGGCCTGGCGGGGGGGCTTGGGCTGCTCGCGCTCTATTCGCTGGTCTTCGTCTATGGCTATGCCATAGCCTTCCGAAGCCGCAGCCATTTCGGCAAGCTGCTCGCTTTCGGCATCACCACCAACATCTTCCTCTACGTCTTCATCAATACGGCGATGGTGATAGGCCTCATCCCGGTGGTGGGCGTGCCGTTGCCGCTCATCTCCTACGGCGGCACCTCGATGCTGACGGTGATGTTCGGCTTCGGCCTGCTGATGAGCGTCTATGTCCACCGCGACACGCGCATCGGCCGCCACGGCGACGTCGAGCATTGAATCCGGACGTTCGGCGTTCGGACGGCGCCACGCTCCTCGACAAGCCGGTCTCGCTTTGTTATATACCGCGGCCTTCCCATACGGGTGCATAGCTCAGTTGGTAGAGCAGCTGACTCTTAATCAGCGGGTCGCAGGTTCGAGTCCTGCTGCACCCACCATTTTCCGCTCCGCGTCCTGGCATGGAGTTTCCGCGATGCGGAGGGTTCTGCCACCGCTCGGAGCCCTGGGGTTGTGGCTCCTGCTATGCGGTTTTTCCGATCCCAACGGCGTCTTCGCCGCCGCCATCGATCCGCGCTGGCAGATGGTGAAGGATTTCGGCGGCCTCTACGCCTTTGCGCCGGACGGCGACCGCAGCCGCGGCGGGTTGACGATCGGCACCGTGCCGCCCCAATCCTCGTCGTTGCTCGGCGAGGCCGTCGCCACGGTCGGCGATGCGGCGCATTTCATGATCGAGACCCCCTATACCGTTGCCGGCATACCCTGTCTTTTCACGGAATCACGCGGAACCACTCCGGGCGGTGTCGCCACCGTCAGCCACAATATTTTCTGCTATCTGCAAACCACGCTCGACCGCATGTCCAAGGCGGTGTTCGTGATCTCGAGCACGACTTCCTATGAGAATCTGGCCGAATTCGATGCCGTGTTCTGGCCGGTCACCCGCTCGGTTAGCTGGGGCCCCGCGGTCCGCTCGCATCATTCGGCTCCGTGACAGAAACGATTTCAGATCGGGATTGCCAGTGGCGGCGGGAAGGAATAGGTACCCGACATGAGCAAACTCGGTATCGTGGTCGCCGGCCTCTTGTCGCTCGCGACCATTTCGGTTGCGGTCTCTGCCTGGATGGCCATGGGCGCCGTCACCATCTCCGTCGAAGGCATGATCTCTCTGGTGCTGGGAGGGCTCGCCACCTTCGCCTTGGGAGCCGGGCTCATGGCGCTGGTGTTCTACAGCAATCGCCATGGCTATGACGATGCGGCGGGTGCACCGCCGGATAGAAAACCACCGGGAAGAAAATCGCGTTCCCGTTGAAAACGAATCGGCGATCACGGATTCGTGATCGGACGCTGGTAATCCTCTGGCGGCATGGATATTCTTTCTCCGCGCGATGATTTGGGGATCATTGCTGGGGGATGAATAATGGCCGACGCGAAGGCGCGAACGCGCCCGACGCTTGGTCAATCGGGCCACAACCGGCGCACCGTGCGCGAAGGCGGCCCCAATCCGATTGATGTGCATGTGGGCGGACGCCTGAGGCAGGCCCGGATGACGGCGGGCATGAGCCAGGAAGAACTCGGCCTTGGCATCGGCGTTTCGTTCCAGGCAGTGCAAAAATACGAGCACGGCGAGAATCGATTATCGGCCAGCCGTCTGTTCCGAGCCGCTAAGCTGCTCGGCCGTCCGGTGTCGTTCTTCTTCGATAAACTGCAGACAACCGCGCCGGATATGAATGGGGAGGAACTGTCGCGCGATGAAATCAACCTGCTGCACGATTTTCGCCGTATTGCCAGCGAGAACGTGCGCGATCACTTGCTCCAAGTGGCCAAGGGCATCGCCGATGCCGGCGCTTCTGCCAAGTCTCGCCGCAGCTCTCGGAATTTATATTAGTCCTTTACTATTTCCCGGAAGTTAGCGATGTGACAGAGTTAGCTGTCGCGGCTTAGGCGCCGGTTGCGGTAAAAAGCTTGTTGGCCGCAGGACCGGGCCAGGGGATTGCGATATGCGAAGGATGCTGATACCGGCCGTCATCGCGCTGGCGCTGGCCGCGATGGCAAACGCGGGCGGCGCCGCGGCGCTCGACCAAGTGACCCTGGGCACCGATTGGCGGGCGGAGGCCGAACATGGCGGCTATTATCAAGCGGTCGCCGCCGGCATCTACCGCAAATACGGCATCGAGGTCAGCTTACGCCAGGGCGGCCCGCAGGTGAATCACGCCCAGTTGCTTGCCGCCGGCCGCATCGATTTCGGGATCGTGTCCAACTCGTTCCTGCCGATGAACTTCGTCAAGGAACAGATCCCGATGGTGGCGGTCGCCGCCTTCTTCCAAAAGGATCCGACGGTGTTGATCGCGCATCAGGGGGCGGGCGACAGCCTGGCATCCCTCAAAGGCAGGCCGATGATGCTGAGCGCCGACAGCCGCGTCGGCTGGTGGCTGTTTCTCAAGGCCAGGTTCGGCTACAGCGACGACCAGATACGGCCCTACATTTTCAACGTCGCGCCGTTTCTCGCCAATCCGCAGGCGGTGCAGCAGGGCTATCTCACCAGCGAGCCGTTCTTGATCGAGCAGGCCGGGGGCCGGCCCAAGGTTTTTCTGCTCGCGGATTCCGGCTATGCCAGCTATGGCTCGGTGCTCGAGACCTCGGCCAAGCTGGTCGCGCATAACCCCGATCTCGTGCAACGCTTCGTCAAGGCCAGCATCGAAGGCTGGTACGGTTATCTCTATGGCGATCCGCGCCCGGCCAATGCATTGATAAAGCAGGATAATCCTGAGGAAACCGACGATCTCTTGGCCTATGCCATCTCCAAGATGAAGGAATACGGCGTGGTCGACAGCGGCGACGCCACGCGGCTCGGCATCGGCGCCATGACCGACGCTCGCTGGCGCGGCTTTTTCGAGGTCATGGCGCAGCAAGGCCTCTATCCCAAGGACATGGATTACAAGCAGGCCTATACCGCGCGTTTCGTCGATCGGGGCTTTGGATTAGATTTGCGCAAATAGATGGCGGATCTGGTCACCATCGCCGGCCTCGGCAAATCCTTCCGCAACGGCGTGGCCGCGCTCGAAGGCGTCGATCTCGGTGTGGTCGAGGGCGAGTTCCTGAGCGTGCTCGGTCCCTCGGGCTGCGGCAAAAGCACGCTCTTGCGCATCATCTCTGGACTGACGCGGCCCTCGGCGGGAAGGCTCGATTGGCACGCGGACGACATGGCCGGCCGCATCGGCTTCGTCTTTCAGGATCCGACCCTGATGCCCTGGGCCAAGGTCTGGGACAATGTTTATCTGCCCTTGCGGCTCGCGGGCGTGGCGCGAGACGAGGCCCGGATGCGCATCGCCGAGATTCTGGCCGCGGTGGGATTGCAGGGTTTCGAGCAATCCTATCCGCGCGAACTTTCGGGCGGCATGCGCATGCGCGTCTCGATCGCGCGGGCGCTGGTGACCGAACCGCGGCTTTTGCTGCTCGACGAGCCTTTCGCCGCGCTCGACGAGATCACGCGCAGCAAGCTCAACGAGGATCTGTTGGCGTTGTGGCGGCGCCACCGCTGCACCGTGGTGTTCGTCACGCACAGCGTATTTGAATCCGTGTTCCTGTCGAACCGCATCGTGGTGATGGCCAGGCGCCCCGGCCGCGTGACATCCGAGGTCAAGGTGGATTTCACAGGCCCGCGTGACGCGGGCTTGCGCTTGTCGGCGCCTTACACCGATGTTTGCCGCGAGGTTTCCGCGCACTTGACCCGGGCGATCGCATGAAGGGCTCTTCGCGTCTCATGCGGATATCCGCGCCCGTAATCGTGGGCCTGCTGTTCATCGCGCTGTGGGATGCGGTGGTGCGGTATTACGATATTCCACCCTATATCCTGCCCGGACCGTGGCTGGTTGCGGAAACGCTGTGGCGCGACGGGCCAAGCCTGCTGGGCTCGCTCCTGGTCACCTTGCGGATAACGCTGGCGGCGCTGGCGGCGGCGATCATCGTCGGCGGCTTGCTGGCGATTCTGTTCGCCCAGTCGCGGCTCCTCGAGCTGAGCCTTTTCCCCTATGCCGTGATCCTGCAAGTGACGCCGATCGTCGCGATCGCGCCGCTGATCATCATCTGGGTCAACGACGTCTTTCTGTCCTTGCTGGTTTGCGCCTGGATCGTCGCGTTTTTCCCCATCGTCGCGAATACGACGCTGGGTCTCAACAGCGCCGACCGCAACTTGGTGGATCTGTTCCGGCTCTACGGCGCCTCGCGCCGGCAATTGCTGCGGTATCTGCGGCTGCCGTCGGCGCTGCCGTATTTCCTCGCCGGCGTGCGCATCAGCGGCGGGCTGGCGCTGATCGGCGCGGTGGTGGCCGAGTTCGTCGCCGGCACCGGCGGCACCGAGACCGGGCTGGCTTCGCGCATTCTCGAGGCCGGCTACCGGCTCGAGATCGCGCGGCTGTTCGCCGCGCT
>Ga0187863_10001417_pt1 | contig 19148 bp, 18 predicted proteins | sample June2016WEW_11_1_FD_132975 | JGI IMG/M metagenome (GOLD analysis project Ga0187863, IMG submission 132975) | Peatland microbial communities from SPRUCE experiment site at the Marcell Experimental Forest, Minnesota, USA - June2016WEW_11_10 | ecosystem: Environmental > Terrestrial > Soil >... | reverse complement strand
GAACGGCAGAGCAGGATGTCGGCCTGGATGCCGATGGAGAGCAGCTCCTTGACCGAATGCTGCGTGGGCTTGGTCTTCAGTTCCTGCGCGGCCACGATGAACGGCACGAGCGTGAGGTGGACGAAGACGGTGTTTTCGCGGCCGAGTTCCTGGCGCATCTGGCGGATCGCCTCGAGGAATGGCAGCGACTCGATGTCGCCCACGGTGCCGCCGATCTCGACAATCGTGACGTCAGCGCCGTTCGCGGCCACTTTGCGCATGGCGTTCTTGATTTCGTTGGTGACGTGGGGAATGACCTGGACAGTCTTGCCGAGGTAATCGCCGCGGCGCTCTTTCTGGATGATCTGCTCGTAGATGCGGCCGGTGGTGTAGTTGTTGTCGCGCGAGAGCGGGGCGTGCGTAAAGCGCTCGTAGTGGCCGAGATCGAGATCGGTCTCGGCACCGTCGTCGGTGACAAAGACCTCGCCATGCTGGAAGGGAGACATTGTGCCGGGATCGACGTTGAGGTAAGGATCGAACTTCATCAGGTTGACGCGCAGGCCGCGGCTCTCAAGCAGGCAGCCGATTGACGCTGCCGCGAGGCCCTTGCCTAAACTGGACACAACTCCGCCCGTCACAAAGACGTACTTTGCCGACATGGATGCAGCCTCAAAATTGGATTGTTGCGATTGGACGTACCTGGTGGGCACATACAAGTATGACAGAGATGCGACCTGCGGCGAAAGAGGAAAAATGCCGAGGTGCCGAGGACCAAAAGGCGCAGCGGCGCGAAGATCGGTGCTGGAGAGGGGGGTATTAAGTGGTTAATAGGGTTTTTTGTTTACGATTAAGTAATTAGGTAAGTTATTGATTGCAGATATTTTATGTTTCCAGTGGACGAATTTGCACCGGATTTGATGCAGGTTTTGCGGGATTTTTTTTAGGCTGGAGTTGCGTAGACTGGAAAACCCGCCGTGGAACCATTATGCGACAAAGAGGGGAAATGATCTGCAAAGTGCGGCGGAAAAATTTTGGATCGGCTGGTTTCGCCCAAGGATTTCGATGAAAATGGGGCAGCCATGACGAGCAAGATCGAGGTTCTGAAGGCGGACATCACGACGCTGGCGGTAGATGCCATTGTCAACGCGGCCAACACGTCGTTGCTCGGCGGCGGCGGCGTGGATGGGGCGATTCATCGCGCCGCGGGACCGGAGCTATTCGATGAGTGCTATCAGATCGGCGGCTGCCCCACGGGCGAAGCAAGGCTGACGAAGGGCTACGGCCTGCCGGCGAAGTGCGTGATTCACGCCGTGGGTCCGGTGTGGACCGGGGGCGAGCAGGATGAGCCGGAGCTGCTGGCGAATTGCTATCGGTCTGTGTTCAAGATTGCGCGCGAGAAGGGAATCCGGTCGGTGGCGTTTCCAGCGATCAGTTGCGGTGTGTACCGGTTTCCTGTAGATCGGGCGGTGAAGATTGCCGTGGCGGAGACGGTGGCGGAATTGGTCTCCAGCGACGCGGTGCAGAAAGTGATCTTCGCCTGTTTTGGCGACGAAATCTACAACGCGTACCGGCGCGAGGTGGACAAGCTGTCGTAGGCCCGATTTGAGTTATCCCAGGTCTCAGAATCGAGACCCTGGGGCACCCACCTAAATGCAGGTTCTTCGACTCGCGGGCCACACAAAGTGCGGCCCGCTTCGCTCAGGATGACAGTGCGTTTTTTGCGTGTTCTTGCGCCAGATGGACTAGAAGTTGAAGGTGACCTTCGCCGTGAGCGCGCGCGGAGTGACGTAGTGCGTGCCACTGAAGGTTGACAGGAAGTTATACAGGGCATCCTTGTTGGTGATGTTGATGGCGGTGAGATCGAGGTCGGTCTTGAATCGCTCCTTGTGAAGGATGTTGGTCATGCCGACGGAGGCGTCGAAGAGATTGCGCGGGGCAATGCGTGGCGGATCGTGGTCGTTGTCGCCGACGCCGGGAGCGGGGATTTTGATCAGGGTCGAGGAGAATTCGCCGGCGGGGCAGACCGCGGGCAGCGCCTCGGTGGGCGTAGCCTTGACGCCATCGCAGGCGAACCCTGCCTGGAATTCTTCGTCGGCGGTGAGGGGAAGGTAGACGCTCGCTCCGGTGACGGGGTTCGTGGTGGGAGGAATGTTGTTGTCGACCATGGCGATAGCGGGCTGGCCGCCAAGCAGCGTTGAGCTGTTGGCGCAAGCCGTGTTGGGATCGGTGACGTCGTAACAGGGCGTGGAGCCGGCGACCAGGCCGGAGTCGAAGCGCCAATTGAATCCGCCCCAAAGGCCGCTGAGCACTTTCTGGCCGGGCACGGTGTACTGCAGGTGCGTGGTCTGATTGAATCTTTCGTCGTGATCGATGCGGAAGGGAAGGCCGGTCTGGCCCACGGTTGCGCCGGCGCCGGCAACCTGAGGCGGGAAGAAGCGCGCCGCCACCGACGACATGACGCTATACGCGCTGAAATTGTGATAGCCGGGAACCTCGACGTGCAGTGCGTAGCCCGGAATCTTGGAGTTGTGCCAGTCGATGGGGAAGGTGATGGGGGTGTTGCCGAGCACGCTGAAGTCGAAGGCGTTATGCGTGTACTTCCAGATGTACTCGCCGCTGACAACGAGGTTCTTACCGACAGCCTGTTGCAAGCTGGTGTGAAACTCGTTGCGATAACCGGGCGCCATGGTGGTGGCGACGCCTGAGGAGCAATTGAGCAACGGGGAGAGCACCGCGTTGGCGCATCCTTCGCTGGAAAGGACGAGGTTTTCATTGAACGGCGTTTCAAGCGTCCGGGCGTAGGAGATGCTCATCACGGTGCTGGTGGGCTTGACGTTGTAGGCGATGCCGACGCGCGGCTCGGCCTGGCTGGCCACGGCGAGGCCGTTATACACGTCGCCGCGAACGCCCACGTTGAAATTCCAGTTACCGGTCTTGATCTGGTCCTCAATGTAGAGCGCCAATTCCTTTACGTCCGAGTGGCCAAAGTAGTCGTATGCGCCGCCATCGCGGGTCAGATCGTACGGGGCCAGAACCGTGAGGTAGTTCCCATTGCGCAATGTCGTCACGCCATCACATTGCGATGGACTGGCGAAACCCGGCAGAGGATTGCCCTGGACGTCGACGCAAGGAGCGTTGTAGGTGCTCTCTACGATGCCGATGCCATCGTGCTCACGCAGAAAGGTCTGGCCATACTGAAATCCGGCTTTGATGTTATTGACCCCTTTGTCGTAGGAGTAGTCGCCGTGAACAGCAGCGTTGGTCAGCGTGCGGTACTGCGAGATGGATGAGGTTTGCAGGTTGGAAGGCCCCAGGTCGGCAAGCGGATTGGCGCTGGGGAAGTAATCGTAGAGATCTTTGCGGACGAAGGCACCGAGATTGAAGACCGAGTTGCTGCCGATGATCCGGGTGTAGGTAGGCGAGATGTTGAAGGTGTTGATCTTCGAGCCCTGATCGGTATCGCCCACATTTGCGAATGCGGGGTTGGCGGTGGCGCCGCCGGTCACGAAGTTCTCGACGTTCAGGTTGGAGAAGGCGTTGGGGGTCTGGAACCAAGAACGACTGTAGTTCAGGTCCAGGTGCATGGAGTCGGCCTGGGTGAAACTGTAGTCGACACGATCGAAGAAGTTCTCCTCGTTGCCCTTGTCATGAATCACCACAAACTCCGGCGGATCGAGGAAGCGTCCGGTGTTGAGGCCGTCGGCCTCAAGGAAATTGCCCCAGCTCTTGCGTCCATAAGAGAGATCGAAGCCTCCTGAGGCCGAGCCGAAGGATCCGTAGGAGGCATAGACGCTGCCCGTTGGACGGGTGACACCCAGGCCGCTTCGCGTGGTGGCGACAATGACGAGGCTGGTTTTGTCGCCGTACTCGGCGGGCGGCGCGCCGCTGATGACTTCAATGGACTGAATGGAATTGGACGGCAGCTGATTGGAAAAAACTTTGCTCTGCTGGTCGGTGATGGACTGGCCATCGACCGAAAACGAGTTGGACGCGTGATCGCCGAGACCATGAAAGAGGCCGTTGGAATCGGCAGAGACGCCGGGTGTAGAAAGCGTGACTAACGAGCTAAGCGTGGAAGACGCGCTCTCCAGCGGGACTTTGGTAAATTCATCGCGATCGACGTCGGTGTGGAAGGTGGGATCGTCCTCAATGAGGTCGCCGCTGCCCGATTCGACGGTGACCGTCTGGGTTGCGCCCTGAATCTGCAGGACGAGGGTGAGACTGGTTCCGACCAGCGAGCGAATCTCGAAGTTCTGCGTGGTGGGTGAGAAGCCTTTGGCCGAGACGTCGACACGGTAAGGATTGAAAGGGACATTGGAAATGACGAATTGGCCGGTGCCGTCGGTGGTTGTTTTCCGTTCGAATCCGCTGACCTGATTGGAGAGATGGACGGTTGCGTTAGGAATGACAGCGCCGGAGGGATCGGTCACGGTGCCGCGCAGAGCACCGGCGTTCCCGCTTTGCGCCGGCGCGGTGAGCGCCGCGAAGAGCAGAGCGAAAAGGGGAAGAATTGCGCCACGTTGGAACGGCATGAAAGTCTCCTGAAAAATAGCTGAAGGATGGGGGAAAATCGACCGCGGGTCGTGCCGCCGCGACGTCCTCGGAGCAATTGAGGAGCATCGATCCGCTTCAAATGAAGGATGTGAATATGCGCCGTTTTGCCCGTCTACTTACGAGAAGTCGGGCGATGAAACGGATTGCATGAAGACGGAAAGATGCCTCAGCAGGAGACTGGGGGTGGGCGAATGAACAGGCTCAGCATGCGCTGCCGGGCGATGATGACCGGATCAGCGAGGGGCGCTGACGTTCCCACGTTCACCAGGACGACGGCCGCCGACACCGGGGCAACCGGCGCTACCGTGTGCATGACAATGCAGAGCTGGCAGTGATCGGCGTCGGCAGCGCTTGAGTGGAGATGCGCTACCTGGGCGAAGGCCAAGGTGGCGAGCAGGACGAGGCACAGGCCCGCGACAACCGGCATGAACTTAAGCCAGCTGCGACGTTTAGCCCGGAAAATCGCCTGAAGTGCTGCCAATTCTGGACCCCGACATACTCATTCTACAGAAGAACCCATTTACTTGGACGTTTTCGGGGCGATCTGGTTGCCCAAAGTCACCTTTAACCGTGTTGGATTCGGTGGGAAGGGGTTGCTCGAGCCAGCCGAGAGGCCAACGCTGGAGGGTCCCGTTCGTCTAAACTGTGTTGCCATGGTTGGTTATAAGCAAGTGCGGCGGCGTGGGCCTGTCTTGCTGGCTTTTCTCGTGCTGGCAGGTTCGGGGACCTTCGCGCAGAACGGCCAGGGCAGCCAGGGCAATCCGAGCGGCCAGGACTCGCAGACCATACAGATCCAGAGCGCCGAGCAACCGCAAAACCAGAACAACTCGAATACCAAGCCCTTGCCGCTCAAGCCGGGTGTTCCCGGCATGGGCAGAAACCACCGGCTGATTCTGAAGGATGGATCCTACCAGCTGGTGCGCGATTACCAGATCGCGGGCGACCGGGTGCGTTACCTGTCCCAGGAACGCGGCGAGTGGGAGGAAATCCCCGCGGACCTGGTGGACTGGGACGCGACGCGCAAATGGGAGAAGGAACACGCAGATCTGGTGGCTGAAGATATCTCGCCGGCCATGAAAGAGGCCGAGGACGTTGATAAGGAAGAGAGCGAAGAGCGCCAGGAGCAGAATGCGCGCATGCCCAAAGTGGCCGAGGGACTGGAGTTGCCGGACGAGGATGGCGTGTTTGTGCTCGACACCTACCAGGGCAGCCCGGAGTTGGTGGAATTAATGCCGACGGACATGTCGCTGGAGGCAAAGAATCGCAAGGGGATCGCGGTGTTGAACCCTTTGGCCACGCAGAAAGCGAGCCTGGAGCTGGAGGGCGCGCACGCCAAGGTTCACCTGCATGTGAACGATCCGGCGATTTATTTATCGCTGGGCGTCGAAGAGGAAAAGGAGCCGGTTCTGACTCATCCCATGACCGTAGACACGAACGGAGCGAAGGCTGTGAACGGCAAGCACGGCGCGCATTCGGAGCAGTCGGGCTTTGCCATTGTGCGCGTGGATGAGCGCCAGGCGGTGCGCATCGTGGGCGCCGTGCACGTGAGCCCCAACGGAAGCGTCGCTCAGGATGAAAACACCGTCGCGACCAAGTCGGAAGTGCTCCCCGGGAAGCACTGGCTGAAGATCGAGCCGTTGGGCAAGCTGACCATCGGCGAGTATGCGCTGGTGGAGATCCTGTCGCCGTCGGACATCAGCCAGTCGGTGTGGGATTTTCGGGTGGATCCGCGGTTACCCGATAATCCCGGCTCGATCGGCCCGATCCTGAGACAGCCGAGGGATCGGTGATGGTTTCAGCCCGGGCAGCCGCCGCCTGCGGGCAAGAACGACGGAACTCGGCACAGTGCGCAAGGAGAAGTGAGGGGAGGGCTGTTTCTATTCCGGGGCCTTGCGGCGAGCGATCTTGAGCCGGCGCTGCTCCCACTCGTCGCTGGCGAAAAGGCGCGGTCCCACCTCGATGAGCCGCGGCATCATGTTGAAGACGGCAACACGCGACCAAGGTTCACCATCGCGGGTCCGGAAGCCTTTCTCATTCAGATCGCTGACGATAGCGGAGTAGGAGAAATCCTGCGCTAGCAGGTCCATCATCAGGAGCAGAACCTGGTTCTCATGGGGATTGATCTCAAGGCGCTTGCAGTCGTCGGAGATGCGCAGGCCATAGGGAATCGTCTCGGCAAACGCCGGCCCCTGCGGCGCCTCAGAATCGGGCAGCTCGCGCCGCCATTCGATGGAAACCAGCTGCCATCCGGCGGCTGTTCGCTGCTGAAGGATTTCGGGGCCGAAGGGCCCGGAGATGACATCCCGCATTCGCTCAAAGTATGGCATCGATCGCCTCCTGCAAGGATTGGGAACACATTCATTGAGGTGCACGTAGAAAGCCAGAACAGGGGACGCGCACGAACTGATCAAGTCTCAGCCGCACAGCAGCTTGTGCTTGCTTGAGGGGGAGACCGACAGCGACGCAGTGTGCGGATTTGGGAACCAGTGTTCGATTCCGCACAGGAATGAAGATCGAACACCGGCCTCTGGCAATCAGGGCGTTCTGGACTTCGATCTACGAGGGTTTGCGGCGACGTCGGACGAGGAAGTGGGCAAGCAGAAGCACCGCGCCGACGGCGGCGAGGATGGCGTCGGCGGCGGGCATGGCGCGTGGACCCCAATGAGCGTAGGCGCGGCCGTCGAAAAACGACATATACACCACAGGCAAGTTGCCGAGCGAGTTGATGATTGCGTAACGCGCGCTGCCGCTCTTGCCTGAGCCGCCCAGGAACTCAAGAGACACGCCGGTGAACAAGGCGTACCCAGCGCCGATGGTAAAGAGAAAGAGCACTGTGCCAATGAAATAAACTACGGGGCGCGCGGGGCCGATGGCGAGGATGGCTGCAGAGGCGGCGTTGACGAGGCCGGCAATGGGGAAAGCGATCGAGGCGCGGATGCGAACCGGAATAAGCGCTACCACCGATGCGCCGGCGGCGCTGAGTAAGGCGCCGCCGAGGCCGTTAATCCATGCAACCTGCCGCCCGGTAACGCCGTAGTCGACGGCAAGGCCGGGCAGCAAACCAATGAGGGCGCCGCTGCAGAAGGGGGCAGCGACCAGGAGCGTATAGGGGATTGCCTCCCAGCGCAGAAAGGTTTTCTTGAACTCGCGCCCGATGCGCGCCAGCATCGCACTCTCGCCGGACTCGCGGATGATCCGCTGCGGCGGAGCAGCCAATGCGAAGAGGGAGGGGGCGATGATAATGGCGGCAAGGAACAAGCCAAGCTGGAAAATGGAAAGGCGCGCCGAGAGTGAGACGAGGCCGAAAACGGCCACGGCGCCGATGGCCAGCGAGCCGGTCTGATAGAAGCTGCAGGCGCGGCGGCGGCTGACCTCGCTTTGGAGCGATCCCATGATCCCGCCGCACGCGGCGGGGACGATGACGCCAAAGCAAGCGCCGAGGAACATCAGCGCGACGGCCTTAGGCGAGCCGAGGTGCGGCTGCATGAACGCCACAACCATCGTGGCTGCCGCCGCAAAGGCCGCCAAGATGAGCCACGTGCGACGGCGCAGCCAGAAATCAGTAATAGGGCCCCAGAGGAGGTAGATCGCGTGCGGCAGGGAAAGAAGCGCAATGATGTTGGCGCTATGCGCGGGATCGACGCCCTGGCTGCGGAGCAGGTAGGAGAGGCCGCCGCTGACGAGGCCAAGCGCAATTACGGCATCAGGCGCGATGAGAAAGGCGAAGAGCCATGAGCGCTCTGGCGCGGCAGTTCGGGTTTCGCCGGGCGCCGCTGGCGGCTCCCCGATTGACATGTGGCTAAGCCTATCATGGGCTTAGGTTTCCACTTTGAAACTCGATGCGGGCTGGTATCGAATGTGGGATTCCATGCCCATTCCGGGGTAGGCTAAAATGCGTCGAGAATCCAAGAGAAGGGCGATGAATCCGGATGGTCGACTATTACGAGTTCTTGCAAATCAGCCCGAATGCGGACGTAGACACAATTCACCGCGTCTACCGGTACCTTGCGTCACGGTTGCACCCGGATAATCCCACCAGCGGCGATGCCGAGCAGTTCAAGCTGTTGAAGAATGCCTACGACGTGCTTTCTGACCGCATGCGTCGTGCCGAATATGACGCTGGCCGCAGACGGGGACCAGTGCAGCAAGAGCCTTATGCAACCACGATCGACTTCATGGACAACATGGAGGGCGAGCTGAACCGGCGCCTGGCGGTGCTGGCGGTTCTCTATCACCGGCGGCGCTCGAACTCCAATAATGCAGAGGTATCGCTGGCCGAAATTGAAGAAAGAATGGGATTCCCGCGCGATTATCTAGATTTCACGCTCTGGTACTTGCAGAGGAAGGGCTACATCACAAAGGCGGATAACGCGCAATACACGCTGACGGCCGAGGGAGTGGACTTCGTCGAGAAGGAACGGGTTGACTTCCCGAACCTGAATAAGATGCTGACTTCCGGCTCGGAGCCCTCGCCCGAGGAGATTGCCCTGACGAACCAGGAGGCGGCCGCCGCTCCGCCGCCGCAACCGAAGCAGGCGAAACACGACGCACTGCGTGCCGGCCAGCCGATCGTTTTGCCATCGTCGATGGAACTCACATATGATCGCCGAATGAGCAAGCCGGAACGCCGCGTTGGCCTGCCTGATTTTCGAAAATTCAAGGCGGAGCGGCGCATTGGCGTCAAAGACCGCCGCCTGAGCCCGGGTGGAAAACCGTCGGTGCAGTGAAGAGAATTCTATTCGCGCGCGGCGATGCCAAGCGCTTTCATTTTGCGGTAAAGATGGCTGCGCTCAAGCCCGAGCAACTCCGCGGCATGGCTGATATTGTTGCGCGCCTCTTCAATCTTTTTCTGAATAAACTCGCGCTCGTAGGCATCGCGCGCCTGCTGCAGGCTCGAAAACTCCTCGGTGGAGCGCGCGCTAGTTTTGTGCGTGAGCGGCGGCAGGTGTTTGCGCTCGATGCGTACCGCGCGGGGATTGAGAATGAGCACCCGCTCGATGACATTCTTGAGTTCGCGCACATTGCCCGGCCAGTGATAGCGCCGGAGGGCTTCGAGCGCTTCTTCTGAGATCTCCATGCGCGGGCGGCCATACTGGCGGCCGAATTCGGAGAGGAATTCGCGAACCAGCAACGCAATATCCTCTCTTCGCTCGCGCAGCGGCGGCACGAAAAACGGAACCACATTGAGCCGATAGAACAGATCTTCGCGGAAGTTGCCCTTGGCGATCTCTTCTTCAAGATCTTTGTTCGTGGATGCGATGAGGCGCACGTCGACGCGCAGCGGCTGCGTGCCCCCGACGGGAGTGAACATCTGATCGTCGAGAGCGCTGAGCACCTTGGCCTGGGTTTTCAGGCTCATGTCACCCACCTCGTCGAGGAATAGCGTACCCGCGTCGGCGCGCTCCAGCGTACCTCGTTGCTCGGGAGGTCCCCCGGGCTGCGCGCCATGACGATAGCCGAAGAGCTCAGCCTCAATGTGCGCTTCGGGAATAGCGGCACAGTTGAGCTCAACAAAAACGCCGTCGCGGCGCAGGCTTTCCGCATGAATGGAGCGAGCGATCAGCTCCTTGCCCGTGCCCGATTCACCGTAAATGAGCACGCGCCCGTTGGTAGGAGCCATCAGGCGGATCTGCTGGCGCAAGGCTTTCACGGGTACGCTCTCGCCGGTGAGAACCGCCGCCGCGCTGAACTGGCGCTTGAACTCCTCGTTTTCGGCCCGCAGATGCCGCGCTTCGACGGCGTTCTTGATGACGATCAGCGTGCGCTCGAGCGAGAGCGGCTTCTCAAGGAAGTCGTATGCTCCGAGCTTGGTCGCTTTCACGGCTGCGTCAATGGTGCCGTGACCGCTAATGATGACAACTTCAGGACGGGCATTGGGCTTGAGCTCTCGCATCTCGGCCAGCAATTCAAGCCCATCGCGACCGGGTAGCCAGATGTCGAGCAGAACCACGTCGTATGGCGCGTCGCGGACCAGTTCCATGGCCTCATCCGCATCGGCCGCGCAGGCCACGCCATAGCCCTCTTCACTCAGAATCTCTTCAAGCGAGGTGCGAATCTCAGCCTCGTCGTCGACTACGAGGATGTGATTCATGAGGCGATCCCCTTCACCGTCTCATCGTCTACCGAAGCCGGGGCAGGATGAGCGGCTGGTTCCATCATCGGCAAGCGGACGACGAAACGTGCACCTTTGGGCGAGTTGGCCTCGGCGTTGATGGTGCCGCCGTGCTCCTGCACAATCTTGGCGGCGATGGAAAGACCCAGACCGGTGCCGCGGTGCTTGGTGGAATAGAAGGGCAAAAAGAGCCGTTCGCGGATTTCGTCCGTCAATCCATGTCCGGTGTCGGAGACCGTGACCTCGACCGCCGTGCCATCTTCGCTAAGAGCGCTTTCGACGGCGAGTACGCGCAGCAGGCTGCCCTGCATGGCTTCGGCGGCGTTGTCGATGAGGTTGGCCAGAGCGCGCCGCATGGATTCCGGGTCGGCCATTACCGAAGGCAAATCGGGATCGAGATTGCGCTGCACGGTGATGCCTTCGAGTCTTCCGCCGAACAGAGCCAGGGCTTCGTCGACAATCTGGTTCATGCAGCAAGCGCGCGGCTGCGGCGCGGGAAACTGCGCCAGGGCGGCGAACTGGTCGACCAGGGTGCGCAACGTGCCCACGCAGCCCAGAATCACCTCGCTGCATTTGCGGATGATGCTGGGCGAATTCGCCTGGCCGCGATCGAGGTGACGGCCAATGCGCTCGGCGCTGAGGGCAATCGGCGTGAGCGGGTTCTTGATTTCGTGCGCTACCTGCTGCGCTACTTCCTTCCAGGCGAGTTGGCGCTGTGCACGCAAGAGCTCAGTGGTGTCCTCAACCACCAGCACCGACCCGGTTCTGCCTCGGCCAAGTTCGAGACGCGCGCTAGTAATGGCCAGGTGGATGATGCGGCCGCGGGTATTGAATTCCACCTCAGTGGAAGCGGCGCCCATGCGGTGGCCGCGGCGAATCACGCCGGCCAGATCTGCGGCGCATTCCGCCGGCAGCAACGATTCGATTCTCTTCCCGGCCAGACCGAGGTCATCCTTAAGACCCATGAGCACGGCAAAGGCGCGGTTGGCTTGCAGAACGCGGCCGGCGGCATCGAGCGTGACGACTCCCGAGGGAATGGTCTCGACGATCGTCTCCAGTTCGCGCCGTCTCTCTTCGACGGCCCGGTTGGCCGCGGTAAGCTGTTCCTGCGCGCTATCCGCCAGCTTGCGGCTGGCGTCGAGATCGGCCGCCATATGGTTGAAGGAGCGAACCAGGTCGGCCATCTCGCCGGTGGCCAATGCTGAAACGCGATATTCGTACTTCCCCGCCGCGATCTCGTCCATGGCCGCGGCCAGCGCTTCGACGGGACGCGTGACCTGTTTGGAAAGAAACAGCGCCAGCCAGACACTGGAGAAGAAAACGAAGACCGTGATCAGCAGCAGCATAAGGGTGAACGTATTGCGGATACTGGCGCGAGAGCGAAGCAGCTGACGATACTCAGCCGCTCCGGCGCGGATCTGTGCGGTGGTTTGGCTCAGACCCTGCGGCACCGGTAGCGCGGCAACGACCACCTTGCCTGATCCTGTGGCGGCCATACCCAGCGCGTACTCGCGCCCCGCCACGCGCAGCATGCTCTCGTCGCTGCGCTGTGCTGCGGGAAGCAGGATTTGCGCGAGAGATCCCTGCAAGAGCGTGCCCTCTTTGTCCTGATCGTCGAGCCAGGTGACGAGACTTGCGGAGTTGGATTCGAGTGGCGCCTGAAAACCCGCCAGCACGCGGCGGTCCTTGTCGTACACCACGGCAAATCCGCCCTCAAGCGTGATGCGATGCGAGCCGAGCTCTTGCTGCACCTGAGCAGAATCGCCATCGAGCGCGCCGGATGCGGAAATCGATTCGGCTTCAACCCGGGCATTGTGCGTGGCGTACTGCGCCAGCTCGAGGATGACGCGGTTGGCATCTTCGCGCAGGTCGGCCGTGGGCTGCGAAAACCACCGGTCGATGGACCGGTTCATGAGCAGGAAGCTGAACAGGAACATGCAAACAGCGGGGATGAGCGCGATGAGCGCCGCGCCAACCACCAGGCGCGTGCGCAAGCGCGCGCCCAGCGCGCTGCCGCTTTGATCGGCGTAGAGCTTGAGGATGTTGCGGAAGAGCAGCGTCAACAGCAACAGCAGCAGCAGAAAGACCAACACCGTGAGGCCGACAAAGGCGAGCGTCTCGCCCGAGGTTACAGGGGTGAGAAACCGGACTTCGGAGAGGTTGAATGCCTGGAGCGCGCCCAGCGAGGCGAAGAGAAGGATGACGCCTCCTGCAAGCAGGGCCATCGATCGCCGCCGGGTGTCGCCGAGAAAAGGCATGGGGCGATTATAGTGCGGATGATGATGGGTTTCAGGTTTCGGGTTTCAGGGGTCAGGGGTGAGTCGCCACGGTGCGGCCGCAAAATTTCGATGCGGCCGGGTAGGCGGCACCGGGGCTTAGTGCCAGACAAGGAACTTGAGCCAGCCCTCCCAGATGTCGCTCCAGGCGTGGGAGATGATGTTGACGCGGAGGTTCCTGCGCCAGGCAGCGAGCATGCCGTAAAGCACCCCCAGCACGCAGATGACGGCGACGTTTTTCCATCCCTGATAGGCGTGAAAGGCGCCGAAGATTGCTCCCTGCGCGACAACCGCTGTGACCAGGTTACCGGTGAAAGCGTGAAGCTGGCGCTGCAGGTAGCCGCGAAAGACCATCTCCTCGCAGATGCCGGCCGTAGCACAGGTGGCGATCCAGACAAGAACTTCGAGGAAGCTGTGAGGCAGGAGGCTGTCGACCGATTTTGCGCTGCTGGCACCGAGCAAGAGGTGGACGCCGTAGGCCGCGCCTTCCCAAATCAGCCAGAAGGGCAGGGCAATGGCAAGATCGACCGCAACGCTGCGCCAGGAATTCCAACGTCCGCCGGCAAGCGACCACAGACTGCCGCCGCGGTGATGCACACCCGCCCAGCAATAGTAAAAGAGAGCCCAGTCAAGCGAGATGGCAAAGAGGTAGATCTGGATGGCGACGCCATGGCCGGCGAGCTGGCCGCTGGGCGCAGCACCCGAGCCGGCGTGCTGCGCATAGAAACCAGCGGCAACGACGCCGGCTCCGATCAGCAGAAGGCCGATGAAATGGCGCATGGACGCGATCGGTTCCAGCGGTTTGGGCATCCCTGCACTTTCCGCAGCGACCATCTCATCGTCTCGCATGTTGCTTTTCCTTTCCGGTTAGAGAAGGCTTCCGCCTATTCCCCTCGATACGGTGCAATGTAGCCAAGGTTTCTTTTGTCCAGCGCAGGTGGGCTTCCAGTTCAAGTTGGCCGAAGCGCGCCGCCATCTTCCAATAAACCGCGTCAGGGTAATGCGCCAAAGGTGTAATCTCCTCGCGCTCTACGCGTTTCAATTCATCAAGGATCGAGCTTTCCCGCTTGGCCATGCGCTCGACATACCCAATGAGAGTCTGAGGCGAAGCCTGAACGCCAAAAAATAGCTTAAGAAGCAGTTCGTTGCGCGGAATCTCAGGTCGCGGCTCGACGGCGAGCCAATTCGTCAGCCGCATTCGGCCCTTGGGAGTGATGGAGTAGATTTTCCGGTCGGGCTTGCCCTTTTGCTTTTCGGTTTTCGCGGTCACAAATCCGCCGGCGGCCAGCTTCTTCAGATTGGGATAGATCTGGCCGTAGCTTTCGTTCCAGAAGTGGCCGACAGAGACCCTTATGGCCTGGCCCAGATCGTAGCCCGACATGGGTGCGACGGTGAGCAGGCCCAGAAGCACTTCCATACTTGAGCTGGAGCGCCGCGCCATAGTTCTAATAGATATATGCCTATTAGAATGGAATGTCAACAGGAATCTTTTCCCGCGCCGCTCGCCGACTGGTCAGATTTGCGAGCAGTCGAGTGGGCTCAGGATCAGGTTGGTGATGTTGGTAACGATCTGATCGAAGGCATAACGCGGATTGGAGGAAAGCTTCTTCCAGGCGGGATCGTTGCGGAAAGCGTCCCATTTGGCGTCGTGCTCGGCCAAATCGGCAAAGCTAAGCATGTAGGTAAGGTTTGGCATGCGCGAGCCCACCAGCGTGTCGCCAAAGAAGACGGGTTGAAAGCCAGCGGACTTGAAAATCTCATATTCGCCCGAGGAGAACATTTCAACCTTGCGGACGTGGTCACCGTTCGAGGGGCTCTCATAGGTGCGGAGCTGGAAGGTCCGTTTGCCCCTGGACGCGGCCGCGGAGGGTGGTGTGATTCTGGGCCAGCCAGGAAAGGCTGCCAGAAGCGTGCTCTCGGCGCGCTGGAAGGCCGGGGCGGTGGACTTCGCGTTCCAGAACGCATCGGCGGCCTGCTGAAACTCGGGGTTTGCGGCCAGATAGAGGTCGAGCGTAGCGAGCTGCACGAGGTCGGCCCCGGGAACGAGCAGGTAGTAGGCAGGGGTCTCAGGGCCAATGTCGAGCCGAAACGCGCCAACGGGACCGAGGCCGAGTCGCTGGAGCGTGGGAATCATGGCCCCGGCCAGGAAGCTCTCAGTGAGCTTCAACTGCGGTCCGCTCACCAGGTTATAGCGGCGGAGGAGGTAATACTCGCTCTTGGGCACGGCAGCGAGCTGGGCGGACGCCGGAGTTGTGGCAGCCCCGGCAGCGGCTGCCAGCGATGCAGAAAGAAAACGGCGGCGTTCCATGAACCCTCCTGCTAGAAACGCGAAGGCGACTTTGGAGGCGGGCTGCTCAACTCCGGAGCACGCCAAGATGAGCCGGTTCCGCGCTGCCTGACCTGGCAATCAGGGCAGCTCCTCCACTTTGAAGTCCCTGAATTCGATGCGGTAGCCCTCGGACTCGAGGCCGATGTAGCCCTTGTCGAGGCCGATTTCGGCAGTGTTGACGATGTCGCCGTTCACTGCCAGCGTGCAAAGGGCACCGGTGCAGCGGATGTCGTAATCGTTCCATTGGCCCACCGGCTTCACGCGGTTCTGGTCCATGTCCTTCTGCAGGTTGAACCGGGTGGGTGTGCCGTTGATAGGGGTGAGGCCGAAGATGTAGCCGCCATCCTGGGTGGTCTGCGCCTGGTGCCAGATGGAGCCATCGAGATTGTTGCGGAAGAAGACGCCGGAGTTGTACTTGGGATCGGGCGTCTTCACAGGGGTGAAGCGCCACCTGACATGGAAGGTGAAGTTGGTGAACTCGCGGTTGAAGCGGAGCCATTCGTGGCCGCCGTTGCCGTCGCAGACGATCACGCGCTTTTTGTAGTCGATGTGCCATTGCGGGGTGTTGCTCACCGGGTGGTCAGGCGGGATGGCCACGCGCGTCCAGACTTCGTGCTGGGGATCGTCATGATTCTTGGGGAAAAGATCGACGGTTTGCGCAGGAAGAACAGTGAGAAAAACGAAAAAGGCCGGGGCGCACAGGATGGTTGCTGCGATTTGGGAGCGTGAATTCATTCTTCTTTCCTTTGGACAAATGCGTGGATTGTCGACAGATCAATCGGGAGGAATTGTAGCACCACCCGGGGTGGGGCAGACCGCGCCTGCGGCGCGAGAAAACTCTGGGTTAGCGGGCGATGAGAAACATGACCCAGCTGAGGACGATCGCGGAGCCGATAAAGAGCACGAAGCAGTAGGCGCCGTACCGAACCATCTTGCGGGGCGTGTCGCGCATGGTGATCCCGAAGACCGTAGAGGCGCAGAGAGCGAAAAGCAGAACCGCGGCAAAGTGGGAGGGATGAATCACGAGCTCTTCCTCCCCGTGCGCAGGTTGTGCGCGTCGACAGCGGCGATGATGTTGAGCAGGCCGGCGACCACGATGAACTTGGTGCCGTAGTCGGCGACCGTGGTCTGCACCGGCTGGCTGCCCCAGCCCGCGGCGCGGCCAACAAAGTAGAGAATGCCGCTGCCCAGGTCGCCAGCCACGCCGAGAAGATCGAGAATGTCTTGAGCGCTGGTGTAGAGCTTGCCTTGCATCCCCAGGCCAAGGATGAACATGGTAAGAACCGCAACGGCGAGCAGCGCGCCACGGCCCCACTTGCCCAGCAGAAAGTGACCGGCGCCGGGGACGAGCCATCCGGCGATGAGAGGTAGATAGACGAATCCTTGTTGTGCTGATTTGCCCGCCACTGCGGGCTTGTTCGGTGTGGTAGCCATTCCTTTAACGACTATATCGCACGAGGGCGCGGCCCACAGGGTGCGCCTGTCCCGGGTTATTTCGGCACCGGGTGGTGGTCGATGCTGATGGCGCGGGCAACTCGCCATGCCCCGTCTTTGAGCTGCCACACAGTGATGAACCTGGCTTCTCCGAGGGCGGTGGGATCGTCCGGATGGGTGAAGCGGTGAACGCCAATCTCGACCGCACCATAGCCCTTGAGGGGGTAGACCTCGAGCGTGCCCGGAACGAGCTCGCGATGAACCTTGCCGCAGATGTTGGCCTTGATCGCATCGAGGAAGGTTTGCCGGCCGACCGACAGGCCGGTCTGGTCGTGGTAAAACTCGAGATCCTCAGTAACCATGGTGCCGAGCGTGGCAAGATCGCAATGGTTGTACGCATCGAAGAGAGCCGTATCGAGGCCGGCGACCGTTTTGAAGAGTTGGTCGGCGGGCGTCAGGGTTTGGCCTGCCTGGGCGAAAATCGAGGAACCACAAAGGGTGAATGCGGCAGCAGCAAAGAAAATGCCGAATCTGGACAAGGAGAGATCCCTCCTCGGGAAAGTGCGTGCGGGGAGAGATACGCAGAGAAGGGCCGATCAGTTCCCGGTGGGGATAATGCCGGCATTTTCGACCATGAGGATGATGGCGCGCTTCGGCGCGCGCGTGCGATGGACGACAGCTTTCGGCACGACGAAGCCCTGGCCGGCGGCAAGCTCGATGGTCTTGTCTTCAAGATCGATCAAGAGCTTGCCATCGACGACGTAAAAAAACTCGTCGTCTTCGTCGTGCTTGTGCCAGTGGTACTCGCCTTCGATGATGCCCACGCGAACCACCGAGTCGTTTACTTTGCAGAGGGTCTGATTGAACCACAGGTAGTAATTGGCTGCGGCCATCGCGTTCACATCGATGAGTTCGAGAGGGCCGTGGAGAATGTTGAGGCGGGTTTCGTAGGGATAAGCGGGAGTGGAGGACATGGGTGCTCCTTGCGGGGAGGATAGCAGACGCGAAGAAAACGGCAACAGCAGATCCTTCGACATCGGTCGCCGAGGCGACCTCCGCTCAGAATGTCATCGCTGGAGTGGGGTTGGTGGTTTCCCACCCTAGCAACAAAAGCAAAGACGTCGCGAGGGTGGGGCACCCAAACTTCGGGAGTTCTAAATGCGCACCAGTTCCTTCTGAATGCGGCCGGTGACCCAGGCTTTGCCGGGGGCGGTGAGCATATTCACTTCGCTGCGCACACCGAACTCGGGCAGGTAGATGCCGGGCTCGACGGAGAAGCAGGTGTTGGGCAGGATGCGGCGCGTGTCGTGGGATTCGAAGTTGTCGAGGTGCGCGCCTGATCCGTGCAGCTCGCGCGCAATGTTGTGACCGGTGCGGTGGGTAAAGAACTCGCCGTAGCCGGCGGCGCGAATCACGCTGCGCGCAGCATCGTCGGCCTCGAATCCGCTGATGGGCTCGTTCTGCGCGAAGGCCCGCTCGACAGTGGTGATGGCTGCATCGCGCGCTGTACGCACGGTGGTGAAAATCTTTTGCTCGAGCTCGGTGGGCTCGCGGCCCACGACACCGGTCCAGGTGATGTCGTAGAAGATGGTCCCTGCTTTTTCGACGCGGCCCCAGATATCGACGAGGAGAAAATCGCCTTTGCGGATCCGCGAGGAGCGCGCGGCAGTGGGCTCGTAGTGCGAGTCAGACGTGTTGGCGTTGACGCTGACGTCGGGACCGTTTTCCCATACCAGGCCGGCGCGGCGCATGGCTTTGGCAAGCCACTGCATGTGATCGAATTCGGTGTACGCAGCTATTTTCTTGCCTTTGGACGGACGGATGCGTGATGCAATCTGTCGCCAGCCCTCGGCAACGATCTCGTCGATGGCTTTCTGCGCGACCTTGTGGCTGGCGATCTGCTGTTTGGTCAGGACGGCCTCAAACTGGCTGATAAGGTCGGCGGAGGTGACGATTTGCTTGCCGATTCCGCGCAGAAACTCGACTGTCCCGGCATCGACCATGGCGACGTACATGATGTCGTTGCTAGGCGAATACTGCATGGCGATCTTTTTCTGGTTTTGGAGGAGATTCTCGATGCCCGCATGCAATTCCTGCCAGCTTGAATAAAGGCCCTTCGAGCCGGGCAACGCGTCAAGCCGCCCCTGCTCGATACGGTGGACGAGCTTGCGAGGGTCGCCCTGGGTGGGGATGAAGTAGTACCAGCGGCGCGTGACGTGCGCCTTGGGATCGAGGCCGAGGATGCGCTCGCCCACGGGGTCGCGGTGATGGTGATCGTAGAAGAGCCAGCCGTCGAGGGAGGCTTCGCGGAGAGCTGCCCGGATAGCATCGAGATTCATACGGAAACATGATACCCGGAGAAAGAGGCGCCGGGTTAGCAAGTTAGCGGGTCAGCGAGTCAGCATCGCACCTACTCTGACAAAGTGCGGCACCCAGCATCCTGAATGCAGGTCCTTCGACTCCG
>Ga0187863_10001408_pt1 | contig 19230 bp, 17 predicted proteins | sample June2016WEW_11_1_FD_132975 | JGI IMG/M metagenome (GOLD analysis project Ga0187863, IMG submission 132975) | Peatland microbial communities from SPRUCE experiment site at the Marcell Experimental Forest, Minnesota, USA - June2016WEW_11_10 | ecosystem: Environmental > Terrestrial > Soil >... | reverse complement strand
TCGACGATTCCACGAATGGTGGCGCCGCCCTTGCCGATGAGATCGCGGATCTTGTCGGTGGGAATCATAACCGTCTCGATCCGGGGAGCATACTGCGAGCGTTCCTGGTGCGGTCCGTCGAGAGCCTCATCCATCTTGTCGAGAAGGAACAGCCGCCCACGGCGCGCCTGCTCCATGGCCTGTTCAAGAATCTGGCGAGTTAATCCGCCGATCTTGATGTCCATTTGCAGGGCCGTAATTCCCTTCCGAGTTCCGGCGACCTTAAAGTCCATGTCACCGTAGTGATCCTCTGCCCCGGCAATGTCCGTGAGAATGGCGTAGTCGTCACCCTCCTTTACGAGTCCCATTGCAACACCGGCCACTGCGCCCTTGAGCGGAATGCCTGCATCGAAGAGCGCCAGACTTGCACCGCAGACAGAAGCCATCGACGAAGAGCCGTTCGACTCCAGAATGTCCGAAACGACGCGAATCGAATAAGGCGATTCATCCACGCTCGGCAGCACCGCCGAAATCGCGCGTTCAGCCAACGCGCCGTGCCCGATCTCGCGCCGGCCTACACCGGACATGCGGCCGGTTTCACCGACACTGAACGGCGGGAAATTGTAGTGCAGCATGAAATTCTTCCGCTGCTCGCCTTCGTAGCTCTCCAATCGCTGGCCGTCGTCGTTTGTTCCCAGCGTGCACGTAACCAGAGCCTGCGTTTCCCCACGGGTGAAAAGCGCGGAACCATGGGTGCGAGGCAGAACTCGCGTCTCGATGGTAATGGCGCGGATTTCGTCGAATGCGCGGCGATCCGGGCGAATGCGGTCTTTCGTCACCTGCTCACGGAACAGCCGCTCGACCAGATGCTCATAGTAAGTCGCGAGCTTCTTTTTCGCGGTCGGATCGTCCGGAGGAAGTCCTGTCGCTAGCTCGTCCTTGATCTTCTTGATCAGCGCATAGCTCTCAGTTTTGCCATATTTCTTCGTGTCCTGGGCGTCCTTCAGACGATCGCCTACTTTGGCCTTAAGATCCGCGTAATAAGCCTCGTCGAACTCCGGCGCAGTGAAAGCCCGCTTCGGTTTCCCAGCCTTTGCAACCAGTTCTTCAATAGCAGCAACAATCTTTTTAATCTCGACGTGAGCGAATTCGATGGCTGCCAATACTACATCTTCTGTCTCTTCCTTGGCGCCCGATTCGATCATCACGATGCCGTCCTTGTGGCCTACAACCATGATGTTCACTGTGGTGGAGGCGCGCTCGGCGTAAGTTGGATTGATGACGAACTCTCCGTCGATCCGACCCACTCTCACTGCGCCGACGGTCGCACTGAACGGGATGTCCGAAAGGGCCAGGGCTGCCGATGCCGCGTTAATCGCCACTACATCGGGGTCATTCTCTTTGTCGGCGGAGAAGACGAGTGCGATTACTTGCGTCTCATTGCGAAAACCATCGGGGAACAACGGCCGGATGGGCCGGTCAATTTGCCGCGCAGTGAGAATCTCTTTCTCGCTGGGTCGACCTTCACGCTTGATAAATCCGCCGGGAATGCGTCCGCCGGCGTAGGTGTACTCGCGATAATCCACGGTCAGGGGGAAGAAATCGATGCCTTCCCTTGGGTCCGGAGAGGCCACTGCAGTGGCCAAGACGACTGTTTCGCCGGTGGTCACCAAGGCGGCGCCGGATGCTTGCTTTGCGATGCGGCCAGTCTCAAATACCAGCCGCTTGCCGCCTGCAAGCTCGACAGCTACTTCATGCTTCGTAGACATAGAGTCCTCGTTTCGTATTTTCACTTGGGAAACTTGTGGGGGGAGTTTCAAGCAGAGCGCAAGGCAACGTCCGCGACGGGTTGTGCCGCGGAGTGTGTGCGCTTTTTGAATTCCCGTGACGGCACTTGGCGTCCCTCCATGCGCCCCGACACCGCGCATGTAGACTGCCCTGCCCTTGCGGCAGATTGAATTCGTCAGGTACACCGTGGCCCCAGGTCCTGTGTTGCATGGGGGCCGTGACCAGGCTTCGGTCTGGGCGCTTCCGGGTCAAAGTTTGCTTTCTTGTTACTTCCGGAGTCCGAGCTTGCCGATGACGTCGCGATAGCGGTCTGAATCGTGCGTCTTCAGGTAGTCCAGCAGACGGCGTCTCTTGCTGACCAGCATGAGCAGACCACGACGGGAAGCGTGGTCCTTCTTGTGCGTCTTAAAATGCTCAGTCAGTTCGCCGATCCGCTCACTCAGAATCGCGATCTGGACTTCCGGCGAACCGGTGTCCGTCTCGTGGGTGCGGAAGCGTTCAATCAGGGTAGTTTTCTTTGCAGTCGCCAGCACGGCGGTTGTTACTCCTCTTGCGTTCTCAGTCCACTCTCAAGTGTCTAATGTGAGACTACCATGAACGGGCTTCCAGCGCCATCCGGAGTGACCTTGGCTGGATGCGCCAAATCAATGACCGCGCGGACGTTGTCTTCATTCTTCCCGCTGAAACCAGTAGTTGGCCCTGGCTACGATGCGCGCTCCATAATCCTGTGTCGTTTTTACGCGGATGGTATGCAATCCGGGAGTCGGGTTCGTGGGGCTGAAGGTAATCAGATATCGATTGCGGACGTGTTTGGCCGCATCGATCACACGCTGCTCGAACCGTTTGTCGCCAGTGAACGTTGTATATTCTCCGCCGCTCTCCTGCGCGATTTCCTTCGCGACGTTCTTCTTGAGGGACTTTACCAGCATTTCAACAGTCGCGAGAGGATTCTCACCATGAATGTAACGGTCGTCTCCGGAGTCCTTCACGTCGTGCAGAAACTCCGCTCGCGAGGGCGAAAACGAGACGCTCAGGACCAACACATTCGTGCGTCCGATCTTCTGGATCAATTGCAGCGGCTTGGTATGTTTGCTTCCATGATCGCGCTCCTCACTGATCATAAGGAGAACGCGCCGATAGTCCTTTGGTTGTGTTTCAAGCAAATCAAGTGCCGAGCCGATCGTATCCAGAATCGCCGCGCCCCCGTCGCCGGGATGAAGATGCTCTAGCGCATCATTCATATCCTCTGTGGAATGAGTGTAGTCGAGGAGCTGATGCGGTTTTGAATCGAACCCCATGAGGGCAGCCTGGCTGCGTGGGTCCGAAAGAAAGAGATCGAGCAGAGGCCCGAGTTTCGCGACCTTGCCAAATTCCAAAGCGCTCACGCCGCCCTGCTCCACCGCAATCACCAGTGCTACGGGTGTTGTGTCCATCTCCTCTTGCACACGGACCTTCTGTGGGACCCCATTGTCTTCGACGAGAAAGTCAGATTGCTTAAGCCCATATAGGATGCCGCCCCCCTTCTTCTCAACGAGTGTAGGAACGAGCACCTCATTGGTGGTCACGCGGAGTGTGCCTACCGCCTCTCCCGAGCCAGGCAAGGGCATCGGAGGTTCGGGCGACGGCAACTGCTGTGCGCGAGCCAATTGAAAATGAGCGAACAAGAAAAGGAGCGTCCAAAATAGGCGAAGGACATTCGAACCGCTGTAACGTGCTGCATTGGTTTGAATCAACGGCTTCGAACATCCTTGACGGGCCAACGCGCGCATCTCAACCACGCTTGCGCGCCTCTTTTTCGAGCCGAGATGTCCATGCAAGAAAACTTAACAGCTCCCAACGCGAACTCCAGACGAAACTCAAAACGTCCTTCGCCTTCAGTGTCTCGGCGCGTTTGCCGGAATACGTTTCGACCCGCCAGCGAAGAAACTCGCTTCGCCACGGGGCGAAACGATGCCCACGCGTCGCATTCCAAATGAATCGAAGGGGAGCGAACAAGTTATTCCCTCTGCCTCGAGTATAGATTGGGTATGGCCTCTCAGTGGTCTCGGGACGAGATCCATTAGGTACTACGTAAGCTCGACCTCCGCGCCGAGCGTGGTTGCGAGATCATGCACGGGAACTGCGGCCTCAAGTTCGAGAGGCAGTCGAACGACAAGCGGGCTGAGCGTCGGCGATTCCTTCATCATTGGGGCCGAATTGGACCCGAGGGTTTCGATGTCCGAGGCTGGCAGCGACTCCGAAGCTCGAAGAAGCTCGTGTGCTGGCGCCGATAAGGGGGATTGAGTTGCCATCCATCGGGATTGCTGCAGAAAAGCGGCCAGGGTAGCGATCAATACATTGGAAGGACTCATAAATGAACACTGCAGTGGCCTGATTCTCTCCGGCTCGATTCCAGTGGCGCGTCATCACTGCTACACTTAGGAGGGATTAATAGACAAGATTCAGCGAGTTGTGTTATCTCGCGAAGGCCCTGGAGCGAGGTCGGTCAAATGACAGAAATGAATGGGAATAAGAGCTTAGGAACCGCAAGCCTGCGCTTGAAAATCGGTCTGGCGGAAATGCTGAAGGGCGGCGTCATCATGGATGTGATGAATGTGGAGCAGGCCCGCATCGCCGAGGAAGCCGGCGCCGTATCCGTAATGGCTCTGGAGCGAGTTCCAGCCATGATTCGTGTAGAGGGTGGTGTTGCCCGCATGGCCAATCCCAAGCTCATCAAGGGAATCATCGAGGCCGTGTCAATTCCAGTCATGGCGAAGGCAAGAATCGGCCACTTTGCTGAGGCACAGATTCTGCAGGAGCTGGGGGTCGATTTTATCGACGAAAGCGAGGTCCTGACGCCTGCGGACGAGGCACACCACATCGACAAGCATGCCTTTACAACGCCTTTTGTATGTGGAGCGCGCAATCTAGGTGAAGCATTGCGCCGCATTGCCGAAGGTGCAGCCATGATTCGCACCAAAGGCGAAGCCGGCACGGGAGACGTTGTCCATGCGGTACGACACATGCGGCAAATCGTGAAGGAGATTAGGGCCCTTACGGTCCTTTCGGAACAGGAAGTTTACGCGGCTGCCAAGGAACTGCAGGCGCCCTACGAACTGGTGCGGATGGTCGCTCAAAACGGAAAACTGCCAGTGCCCAATTTCTCAGCGGGCGGAATCGCAACTCCTGCGGATGCAGCTCTGATGATGCAACTCGGTGCAGAGGCCATATTTGTAGGATCGGGAATCTTCATGAAGGAGCGGGCTACCCCTCTCGACGTCGAGCACGATTCCAAGGAGCGCGAAGAAGCAGTTTCTCGCGCCAAGGCAATCGTCATCGCGACAACGCACTTCAACGATCCGAAGACCCTCGCCGCAGCCAGCGAACAGGTAACGGGCACGATGAAGGGGCTCGCCGCTGCTGCAATCGAAGAATCTCAGCTGCTCCAGACTCGCGGCTGGTAGCACTTGCCCTTTCGGCGGATCTTCGGGCTAGACATCCTATGGCCCTCCGAATCGGTCCGATCACTTGAGGTACGAAGTGATCGACCTCAATCTCCGAATCACGGATTCGAAAACAGGAGCAGCAGGATTTGAGTGACTTCACGCGCCCACTCATCGGCGTTTTGGCTATTCAAGGTGATTATGCTGCTCATGCCGAAGCTCTCGCCGATGTTGGTGCAAACGCGATCGAAGTGCGTAAACCGGAAGAGCTGGCTCGTATCGACGGGCTGGTGTTGCCCGGCGGAGAATCAACGACGGTGCTCAAGTTTCTTGAGAAGAATCAGTTTTTCGATGACCTGAAACAGTTTTGCAATGCGCGTCCTGTATTCGGAACCTGCGCGGGGACAATCCTGCTTGCGCGCGAAGTTCGCCATCCGGCTCAACGCAGCCTGGGAGTTCTCGATGCCATCGTCGAGCGCAATGCCTACGGCCGTCAGATCAATTCCACCATCTTGCATGCCGAAACTTCCCTTTCCGGTGGCCCTCTTGAGATGGTCTTCATTCGTGCTCCCCGCATTTCAGAAGTCGGTCCAGGAGTCGAGGTGCTGGCGCGACGAGAGGGTTCCCCCACTCTGGTGAAGCAGGGAGATATTCTGGCAGCCACTTTTCATCCCGAGCTCTCCGCCGACCGGCGAGTGCACAAGGCATTCGTGAAGGTTGTAATCGAAGCGATTCGAAAATAAAAGACTTCTAATTTTTGGGGAAAGAGCGATTCCGCATTAGGAAACCAACTGTTTCTTTTGAAATGCGTCCAAGCCAAAGTGAGAGTATGCTCATTTTCACAGAGGACTGCGCATGCCCGCGACCTTTACGCACTCCCCAGCGGAAACGGAACGGAAAGAACCCGGAATCGGCGGAAAACCGCCTGTTGATCGGCGCCCGACCGGCGGCGGAGGAGGCGGCGGTGATGACGACTGGCGCCATGAGCGCAGAGGACCGCGCGAGCTGCTTCATCGCATTCGGTTCTTTGTGTTCTTCGGCCTTGCAGGCGACATGATGTTTTTTGCCATGCTTGTGGTGCTTTTTTTCGCTCGGCAGGCGGGCACACACATGGATCCTCGTTCGCACGAACAGATCGGGGACTGGCATCCCATCCTTCTGCCACCCATCATCTTTTTGAACACCGCCGTTCTGCTTCTGAGCAGCGTGACGATGGAGTTCGCGCGCCACAACATCTTCAGGGAATTCGATGTGCTCGAGGAATGGCTTGGACTCGGACGGCCGGCGCTGCATCGCACACTCCCGTGGGTCGGCGGGACCCTCGCACTCGGTGCGATTTTCCTCACGGGCCAATGGGTGGCGTGGCGTCAGCTGACAGCGCAGGGATTTGCTTTCGACCGCTGGTCGACGCCTGCCAGCTACTTCTTCTACATCATTACCGGGCTGCATGCCGCTCATCTTCTAGTCGGGCTCGCCGCTCTTCTTGTGTGCCTTTGCGCGATGAGCCTCTTCAAGAGGGTCGAGCTGCGGCAGATCGCGGTGGATGCTACAGCCTGGTATTGGCACACAATGGGACTGGCCTGGGTGGTTCTTCTGGCTGTGCTGGTAGTCGGGCAGTAGCCACAACGTCGCAAACATTTCTTCCTCTTCAGGAAACGGCTCGCGGATTGGGATTGGCCGTCGAGGAAACCGCTTCGCGTGGCGAGACGGCGATGGATCGGTCGCGTTACTTCAAATTGTTCCACGCGGAACAATTGTATCGATGATCACCAGTGTTCATGCGGGTTGCGCAGTTTATCGCAAACTGTGTTCGAGGCAATTTGTATCGGGGAGCAAAAGGGTTGACGGGAATTTGCGAGGAATGAAGCCGGTTCGCGGTAGACTGCGCGGGCCGGAGGGTCGGCAAAGACCTGCGTCATGTTCGACAAGTCTGCGCGGATTTTTCGCACGGAAGTTCTTGCTGCATGAGGAACGCAGCCCAGGGGGTATGGGGTGGGTCTAGAGCGTGGGCGGGGTGGGGGTGGTCCTCCGGCCGCACCCCGGGTGCCTCCGTTGCAGGAGAAACGCTGCGGGCCGTTCGATGGAATTTGCAAGGACATGAAGCCCACACTTCGCGTGACACATAGAATGTCGAAGAACCTGGCTTAATGTTCTGCAAAGAAGACTGCTACTCGCCTGCCCGCTTGCATGGTTGGTGCGGTCACGCCTCTGACGAAGGATAACCTCGCCGTGCACTTGGGAGGCGCCCAAGTTTATGGGACGCGGTTATCTGGCGGAGGTCGGTTGCCTTGACGGGAGGAGGGCGAAAACCTAATCTCAAATCAGCGGCTTGTCTATACCCAGGCGGGATGCCGCGCCCGCAGGTTTCGCTCTCACAGCACACTTCTGGAACAGGACGAAGATGATCCCGTACTACTGGCAGTATCTCCCGTTGTTGATGCAGATTGTGGTGGCCATCGGGCTTGCCGGGATGATGGTGTTTGCCTCGCGGTTTATCGGGCGCCATCGCAACTCCAAAGCCAAATTGGGCGCGTACGAATGCGGCATTGAGCCGGTGGGCGACGCGCGGGGACGTTTCAGCGTACGGTTTTACATGGTGGCGATGCTGTTCATTCTCTTCGACGTCGAAGCGGTTTTCATGATGCCATGGGCAGTCATCTACCGCCAGCTTCCGCAGATCACGGGAAACAGGCTTTTTGGTTTTTGGGAGATGGTCGTTTATCTGGGATTCGTTGCTGTCGGCCTCTACTACATCGTGCGCAAAGGCATCCTGAATTGGAGCTTGGATAAGGCGGATCTTTAGTTATGGCTGAGGTTCTCAAAAAGACCTTGGCCAACCGTGCCGAAGTCCTCGAAGGTCTCCCGGAGCATCCCGCGATTAAAGCGGTGCTGGCCTGGAATGGCGACGCTTTGTTGGATGCCCGGTTTGACCGAGAAGAACTGACGTTGATGGTTGCGCCGGACGGTATTTGCGCGGCGCTCAGCGCGCTTCGGAGCGCAGGCTACAACGCTTTCGAGGACATGACGGCGGTGGACTGGTATCCTTCGGAGCCTCGGTTCCAATTGAGTTATCACATTCTGTCGCATGCCTATAAGGAACGGATTCGTTTGCGCGCCATGGTAAGTGGAGACGATCCGGCGGTGGATTCGATTACTTCGATCTGGCCGGGGGCGAATTACTACGAGCGCGAAGTCTTCGATTTGTTCGGCGTGCGTTTTGAAGGACACCCGAATCTGCGACGGATTCTGATGCCGGAGGATTGGGTGGGGCATCCATTGCGTAAGGACTATCCGGTGGAGGGATACCGGTGATGGCCGCGAAGAGTGTGTGTTGGGACAAAGCCGAACAGCAGATCCTTCACGCTTACCCCACTTCGTGGGGCCCCAAACGCGCGGACTCTCAGGATGACACAGCATTGGGAAGTCAAGAGCAGTGGACGAGAGAAGACATTTCAAGTCAGATCGTTGCAGCGCGTGATGTATTGGGGGCATGGGCGCGGAATCTATGGGGCGTGCTCTGATGGCGGATTTCGACGTGGGTACACCGATCCTCGAAGCGCCGAGGGCCGAGGGCGCGAAAGATCAGCACATGGTCCTGAACATGGGGCCGCAGCATCCGTCGACGCATGGCGTGCTACGGCTGGTGCTGGAGGTGGACGGCGAGATTATTGTCCGGCTCTATCCCGAGATCGGTTACCTGCACACCGGGATTGAAAAGACCTGCGAAGCAAAATTCTACCAACAGGTAGTTCCGATGACAGATCGAGTGGACTACCTCGGTCCGATGGCGAACAACCTGTGCTATTGCCTGGCTGTCGAGAAGCTGCTGCAACTGGAGATTCCGGAGCGCGCGCAGTGGCTGCGAGTGCTGTTCACGGAGCTGACGCGGCTGAACTCGCACTTGATCTGGCTGGGCACGCATGCGATGGATATTGGCGCGCTGACGGTGTTTCTTTACACATTCAGGGAACGCGAAGAGATTCTGCGCATCTTTGAAGAAGTGGCCGGGCAGCGAATGATGACCAGCTACTTCCGCATTGGCGGGTTGGCGATGGAACCACCGCTGGGACTGCTCGCAAAGATTCAGGCGTTCATCAAGACGCTACCGGAAAAGATTGACGAGTACTCGAATCTGTTGACGGGAAATCCGATTTTTCGCAATCGGCTCATCGGCGTTGGCATGTTCACGGCCGAGGATGCGGTCGCACTTGCCGTGACTGGGCCGACGATGCGTGCTTCTGGAATCGATTTCGATTTGCGGCGGGACATGCCGTATTCGAGCTATGAGAAGTTTCAATTCGAGGTGCCGGTTTCGACGGGATGCGATTGCTGGGCGCGGTATGAAGTGCGGCTGAGGGAGATGCGCGAGAGTGTGAAGATTGTGCAGCAGGCACTGGATGGCATGCCGGAGGGTGCGGTGAAGGCGGATGCGCCGAAGATTGTGCTTCCGGATCGCGAGAAGATGAAAACGCAGATGGAGGCGCTGATCCATCACTTCAAGATTGTGACGGAGGGCTTCAGCGTTCCGGCGGGCGAGGTATACCAAGGGATTGAATCTGGGCACGGACAGATGGGCTACTATGTGGTGTCCGATGGGACGGCAAAGCCGTATCGCGTACACATGAGGTATCCGGGGTTTGCGAGTTTGCAGGCCCTGGAAACGATGTGCAAGGGACGCATGCTGGCGGATGTGGTTGCGGTGATCGGGTCGATTGACATTGTGCTTGGGGAGATTGACCGCTAGTGCCGGAGACGGCGCGGCTGTATTTGGAGCTTTGGGTATCGCTGGCTTCCCTGCTGCGCAGTTATACCGCGGTACATGGACTGAATGGGGATCGGCAGGCTACGGTCGAGTTGGGCGAGGAACGCATCACAGTGCGCTACGCGGAAAAGTGGTTGGATTTGCAGCGGTGCGGCGAGCGGGTGAATTGGCTGCGCGAAAATGGACAGAGCGGGGTTCTCGAATTGACTGAGGCGGGACGGTTGCGATCAAAGGATGATCCCAGGTCCCCAAAAGCGAGGGATCTCCACCCCAGCAACCAAGACCTGTCGCTGGGGACCCGGGACCTGGGGTACCTCGAGGGAGAAGAGATGGATATGGCCGCTGAAGCCTGGGCGCGGGAGTTGATGCATGAGTCCTGAAACCATGCCGGTCTTCTCGCCGCAGCTTTCGGCACGCTTTGATGCGCTGGTGAAGAAGTATCCTGTGAAGCGGTCGGCGTTGGTTCCCATGCTGCTTTATGCGCAGGACGAGGTGGGGTATTTGTCCGATGCAGTGATCTCTGAGATTGCCGAGCGGATCTGCATCACGGAGCTCGATGTCAGGAATGTGGCGTCGTACTACTCGATGCTGCGGTTCAAGCCAGTGGGCAAATACAACGTGCAGGTTTGTACCAACATCAGTTGTATGCTGCGGGGCGCCTACGATCTGTTTGACCGCTTCCAGGAAGAGCTGGGCATAGGGCATAAGGGCATCACGCAGGATGGCGTCTTCTCGCTTGAAGAGGTGGAATGTATTGGCGCCTGCTGCTGGGCGCCGGCGATCCAGGTCAACTACGCCTTCCATGACGATCTGACTCCCGATCAGGTACCCGGTATTCTGGCTGAATATCGCGTAAAAACAGAAGGGACGGGATCCCATGCCTAGGCTTGTATCCCATCCCGATGAGGTGAAGATCGTCACGCGGCGCTTTGGCCAGGGAGCGGCCGCAATCGATAAATATATCGAGCTCGGCGGGTACGAGGCCACGAAGAAGTGCCTTGCGCAGGGGCCTGAGTGGATCATCAGTGAGATGAAGGCTTCGAACCTGCGAGGGCGCGGGGGCGCGGGATTCCCGACGGGAATGAAGTGGTCATTTGTTCCGAAGCAGAGCCCGAAGCCGAAGTATGTTCTGGTCAATGGCGACGAGAGCGAGCCAGGCACCTGCAAGGACCACCTGATTTTCTTGCACGATCCGCATGCGGTGATTGAAGGAACGATCATTGCGGGGTTGGCGATTGGGTCGAAGGTCGGATTTATCTATCTCCGTGGCGAGTATCGTTACCTCCTCGAAATTGTGGAGAAGGCGGTGGCGGATGCGTACGCCAAGGGCTTTCTAGGCAAGAATATTTTTGGGTCAGACATCGAATTTCAGATCATTACGCAGACGGGCGCGGGCGCGTATGAAGTGGGCGAAGAGTCAGCGCTGATGGAGTCGCTCGAAGGGAAGCGCGGGGTGCCGCGTATCAAGCCTCCCTTCCCTGCGGTCGTGGGTCTCTATGGCGGGCCAACCGTCATTAATAATGCAGAGACGATTGCGTCGGTGCCGCATGTGATCGCGATGGGCGGCGAAGCGTATGCGGCCGTCGGCACTCCTCGCAATGGAGGAACGCGATTGTTCGGGTTGAGCGGCCACATCGAACGGCCGGGTGTGTACGAACTGCCGATGGGCTACAACCTGAAGAAGATGATTTATGAGGTGGGCGGCGGGGTGCGCGGCGGACGCAAATTGAAGGCTGTGGTTCCGGGCGGGTCGTCAACCCCTGTGCTGCTGCCGGAAGAGATTGAAAATCTCGGCATGGACTTCGACCAGGTGGGCAAGGCGGGTTCGATGCTGGGATCGGGTGGCGTGGTGGTGATCGACGACCAGACCTGCATTGTCGAGTTTGCGCTGCGCACGATCAGCTTCTACCAACACGAGTCCTGCGGGTGGTGCATCCCGTGTCGCGAAGGAACGGACTGGCTCAAGAAGTCGCTGACACGATTCCACGCGGGGTTCGGGACGGCAAAGGATATCGACAACATTCAGTACCTGGCGGACAACATGATGGGCCGCACCTTTTGCCCGCTGGGTGATGCGGCGGCGATGCCGACGTTGGGATTCGTGAAGAAGTTTCGCAAGGAATTTGAAGAGCATCTGGGTGGGAAGCCTTGCCCGTTTGCGAAACATGTTGAAGTGGCGATGGTATAGAGACGCTGGAGACGAATGGCTGACGTAACATTCACAGTGGATGGAAAGAAACTGACGGCGCCCGCGGGGACGCTGCTGATTGAAGCCTGCCGCAAAGCGGGAATAGAGATTCCTGCCTTCTGCTATTACCCAGGGCTCAGCTTGCAAGCCGCTTGCCGAATGTGCGTGGTGCGTCAGGAGAAGGTGCCCAAGCTGCAGACAGCGTGCACCACGACCGTCGCCGAGGGACAGGTTTTCATTACCGAGTCGGCCGAGATTGCGCAGGCGCGCAAGGCGACAATTGAATTGTTGCTGGGAAATCATCCGTTGGACTGCCCGGTGTGCGATGCGGGCGGCGAGTGCGAATTGCAAGACATGACCTTCAAGTATGGTGCGGGCGAGAGCCTCTACACCGAGGCGAAACATCACCGCGACGAGCAGCAGTGGTCCCCCGCTGTCTTTTATGATCGCCCTCGCTGTATCCTCTGTTACCGCTGCATTCGCATGTGCGGCGAAGGCATGGATGTTTGGGCGTTGGGGGTGCAGAACCGCGGAGCGAGCTCTTTGATCGCGCCGAATGACGGGAATCAGCTGGATTGCGAACAGTGCGGGATGTGTATCGATGTATGCCCGGTAGGGGCGCTCACCAGTGGAAGCTATCGCTACAAAACCCGCCCCTGGGAGATGAATCACGTCTCCACGGTTTGCACGCATTGCGCCGATGGATGCAAGGTAACGTTGGGCGTGCGGCAGTCGAATGACGGATCGGAAATCGTACGTGCCGATAACCGGGACAAGAGCGGAATCAATGGTGACTTCCTTTGCGCGAAGGGACGGTTTGGGTTCGACTTTGTGGAGAGTCCCGATCGGTTGACGAAGCCGCTGGTACGCAACGCGCAAGGAAAGCTCGAGGCGGCGACCTGGGAATACGCTCTGCGTTTCGCCGGCAACAAGCTCAAGGAAATTCGCGACAGTAAGGGCGGCACGGCGATTGGCGTGATTGGATCGAACACCACGACAAACGAAGAGAATTATCTGTTGCAGAAGTTTGCGCGGACCATCCTTCGGACGAACAACATCGATCACGAGCGGACCGCGGATTATGTGGCCTTTGGGCGGGCGATGGCGGGGGTACCGCACCGTGCAGCCAGTTTGCGCGATGTTGGGAACGCTCCGGCGATTATCCTCATTGGCGGAAACCCTACGGAGGAACATCCGCTGCTCGCGTGGGAAGTCCGCACGAACGTTCGCCTGAACAAGGCGCGGCTCTACATCGCAAATACAGAGCGGATCAAACTGGAACGCCAAGCGAAAGCGACGTTACGCTTGCCTGCGGGCGGTTACGCGAAGATCGCTGCGTTCCTCGCCGGCGATGATTCAACGTTGAAGGATGTGGCGTTCCGAGAGTCGATTGCTGGAGAGGAATCGCTCGTGGTCATTGTTGGATCGGAGTTCAGCGGCAGCGATCTCGATGGGTTGATCAAGTGGAGTCTGGGGCGTGCAGGTGTGAAATTCGCATGTCTCGGGGATCATGCGAATTCCCGGGGTGCTGCCGACATGGGACTCCTGCCTGATCTTCTGCCGGGCTATGTGCCGGTCGCGTCGCCTGGTGCTTTCGAAGGTGAATATGCGGGGATGCCGACGACGGTGGGAAAAACACGGTCCGAAATGCTTGCGGGCGAGCTTGCGGCCGTGCTCGTGGTTGGGGCGAATCCGGCGCATGCGGGGTCAGGCGTTGATCCGAGCGTGCTGAAAGACACCTTTGTTGTCGTGCAGGACCTTTTTCTCACGGAGACTGCCGCGCTGGCGGATGTGGTCTTTCCGGCAGCCAGCCTTTATGAAAAGACCGGCACGGTGACGAATACCTTCGGTGATCTTCAAATGGCAAAAAAGGCCGCCGACCATGCCGGCGTGAAACCCGACTTTGAGATACTGGTTCGTCTTGCGGGTTCCATGGGGGTCGACGTGAAAATGCTTGTGCCGTTTGGCAGCGGTGGTGGAATGACCGCCGACCTCGGGCAGTCGCGCGGTGCTCAATCGGGCGAAGCAGACAGGCATGCAGTCTGGCTTGCTGCCAATGGGCTTGAACCGAAGTTGAGCCCGTTCGACCCGCTCGCCGTGCTGGATGAAATTGAGCGGCTCGTTCCTGGGTACAAGCTCGATCGTCTCAATCTTTTCGGCGGAAACGATGTGCCAACCGAGCCTGGATTTGTCCCGGTCTCTGCGCTAAGGGGATCCAGTGCAATCGTTCCTGCCCACGACGGCCTCTTCACTTCGGGAACATTGGGGCGGTATAGCCCGGCCCTGGTCGAGCTTGAGCAACACCAGAATGCGGCATCGGCCGCAGCTGTAGCAGATTGATTTTGGGTCATTGTAAGAGAGGCTGAAGGCTTGTGACGATTTTGCAGTTCTTTTTGTGGAGCTTGCTCAAGGTCATCGTGGTGACGGTGGTGATGCTCATGAGCGTCGCCTACACGGTGCTCCTTGAACGCAAGCTGGTGGGGCGGATTCAGAATCGCTGGGGACCCAGTCGCGTTGGCCCCTTCGGCCTTTTGCAGCCATTGGTTGATGGAGCCAAGCTTTTTCTGAAAGAAGACCTGGTTCCGAGCGCGGTTTATCGACCGCTTTATCTCATTTCTCCAGTTATTGCTCTCGGCTGCGCGCTGATCTCGATCGCCGTCGTACCGTTTGGCTCGCCAGATGTGACGGGTCCTGGAGGATTTCACTTTTTTCAAATCTCCGATATAAATATTGGTCTTCTCGTTATCCTCGGCATCACGTCGATCGGGGTGTACGGAATTGCGCTTTCGGGTTGGTCATCGAACAATAAGTATTCGTTGCTCGGATCACTTCGGTCTTCGGCGCAATTGATCAGTTACGAACTGGCATTGGGGCTTTCGCTTGTCGGCGTGGTGCTGCGCGCGGGCTCGCTCAATCTTCGCGAAATTGTGGAGAGCCAGGGAAGCAAAGGCATCCTAACCTGGAACCTGTTTGGGGGATTCCAATTTGTTGCCTTCTTCATCTACTTGATGGCGGCCTATGCGGAAACTAACCGCTCGCCGTTCGACCTTCCCGAAGCCGAAAGCGAGCTGACCGCCGGCTATCATACGGAATACAGCTCGATGAAATTCGCCATGTTCTTTATGGCCGAATACGCCAACATGATTACGGTCGGCTGCGTGGCCACGCTGCTGTTTCTCGGCGGATGGACTAGCCCTTTCGGCGACCTCATTCCGTTGCCGCAGAATATTCTGGTTCGGGCGTTTCTGCCCATCTTCTGGTTTGTGTTCAAAGTTTTTACGTTCCTGTTTCTGTATGTGTGGGTGCGAGGGACGTTGCCCCGCTTTCGCTATGACCAACTGATGAACTTCGGATGGTGCTACCTGATGCCGCTTGCCATCCTCAACATTGTCGCCACGAGCCTGTGGCTCGCGTATAAGTGACCGAACGATGCATCTGATCCTCTTCATTGTGTTTGCGGGATTCTGCCTGGCTGGGGCAGTCAATCTTCTCCTCCAGACTCATCCCATCAACAGCGCCCTTTCGCTGATTGTGGTGATGACCTCGCTTGCCGTGCTCTATCTCCTGCTGGGAGCAGAATTCCTTGCAGCGGCGCAAGTGATCGTCTATGCCGGGGCCATCATGGTGCTTTTCACTTTCGTAGTGATGCTGCTAAATGCCGGCCGCGAGGAGCGAACACTGGGAAGCCGGGCGGCGCTCGTAGTCGGCTTTCCTGCGGTGGTCGCACTTCTTGCTGTGGCGGCTACTGTGATCCTTCATACTCAAGGCCTTGGCACGGCTGCGATGCGCGACGGGATCACATCTACGCAAGAGCTGAGCACTATGCTGTTCACGAAATTGCTGCTTCCGTTTGAAGTGACGTCGGTGCTCATCCTCATCGCGATCCTCGGCTCGGTTGCACTGGCAAGATCGGGTGAGGGAGAAAGGACACCAGGCGAATGAACTCCAATTACGCTCAATTGCTGCAACAAGATGTCCCGCTCTCCTGGTATCTGCTGCTGAGCGCGGTGTTGTTTTCGTTGGGAATTGTGGGCTTTCTTATCAAGCGGAACCTGATCACGGTGTTCATGTCGATCGAGTTGATGCTCAACGCCGTGAATCTCTCCTTTGTCACCTTCGCCCACCAGTGGCATGCGGTGAAGGGCCAGATCTTCGTTTTTTTTGTCATGATGGTCGCAGCGGCTGAAGCAGCCGTGGGTCTGGCCATCATCATTGCTGTTTTCCGCGCTCGCGCCACACTCGCCGTCGACCGGATCGACCTGATGAAACTATGAACGGTTCTCTCCATTTGTGGCTGATCCCGCTTCTTCCCTTTGCGGGATTTTTGCTGAACGGGATTCTAGGGCGCAAGCTTCCAAAGGCGCTGGTGACGGCGATCGCGCTACTGGCGCCGCTGGGTGCGTTTGGCGTTGTACTCAATGCGGCTTCATCCATATATATGCATTTTGTGCCGCCCGGGCCCGGTTACGGAAACATTTCGCTGCCGCACGTTGAGAACCACGGCACCTGGATCAATGCGGGCTTGTTCCATGCGGATTTTAGTTTCGTGCTCGATCAGCTTTCGCTGGTGATGCTTCTGATCATCACGGGCGTGGGCCTTCTCATTCACATTTATTCAGTCGGGTACATGGAACACGAAGACGGATACTGGCGGTACTTCGCGTACCTGAACCTGTTTCTGTTTTTCATGACAGTGCTGGTGCTGGCCGGCAATGCCCTGCTGATGTTTGTGGGATGGGAGGGCGTGGGTCTTGCTTCATACCTGTTGATCGGCTTCTGGTTCCGGAAGACATCGGCTGTGGACGCGGGCAAGAAGGCCTTCATCGTAAACCGCATTGGCGACTTCGGCTTTCTGATCGGAATGTTTTTGCTGCTCGCGAACTTCGGCACGCTGACGTTCAGCGATATTGCGGCGACGCTAACCGCGAATCCCGCTTGGACGGGCGGCGTGCTGACAGCAACGGCGTTGTGCCTGTTTGTGGGCGCAACGGGCAAGAGCGCGCAGCTTCCGCTGTATGTCTGGTTGCCGGACGCGATGGAAGGTCCGACTCCGGTGTCAGCCCTGATCCACGCGGCAACCATGGTGACGGCGGGCGTCTACATGATTGCCCGGACGCACTTCCTTTTCGACCGGTCACCGTATGCGCTCGGTGTCGTCGCGGTGATCGGTGCGGCGACGGCGTTGTTCGCGGCGACCATTGGTCTGGTGCAGACGGACATCAAGCGCGTGCTGGCGTACTCGACGGTGTCACAGCTTGGGTATATGTTTCTGGGTTGTGGGGTGGCGGCGTATTCAGCGGCGATCTTTCACCTGATGACGCACGCGTTCTTCAAGGCGTTGCTGTTCCTTGCGGCAGGCTCGGTGATTCACGGGATGGGCGGCGAGCAGGACATGCGCAAGATGGGCGGGCTGCGCGAGCGTATGCCGGTGACGTTCTGGACAATGACGATCGCGGTGCTTGCGATCGCCGGGTTCTTCCCCTTCGCGGGGTTTTTCTCGAAGGATGCGATTCTCTACGCGGCGTTTGCGCAAGGCGGGACATCACGTGTGCTGTGGTTTGTGGGGCTGGTGACGGCGCTTCTGACATCGTTCTACATGTTCCGGCTCTGGTATCTAACGTTCATGGGCGAGTCGCGCAATCATGACGTTCATCCGCATGAGAGCCCGTGGTCGATGACGGGGCCGCTGGTGATTCTGGCGGTGTTATCGGCGTGCGGAGGATGGATTGGCTCGGGACGATTCGGCGAATTCCTTTCACCTGCTGTTGGGACAAAGACAGCGGAGGCGGGCAGCGGATCGCTGGAGCTGATTTTGAGTATTGTCGCGGTTCTGGTCGCAGCGGTGGGCTGGTATATCGCCGATCAGATTTATCGCGCTAAGCCAGAACGCGCAGCGAGCCTGGCGACTTCGTTTGCAGGTCCATACAACCTGCTGGCCCACAAATATTATGTGGACGAAATCTACGGCCTCGTCATCGTGAAGCCGGTGCTGGCGTTGTCGCGCTTCTTCCTTGAATGGGTCGTCGATGTGGCCATTCTGGGCGGTCTTGCGTGGCTGCTAGGAGGAATCGCGCTGCTGTGCGGGGCAATACTGCAGCGATGGCAATCGGGCAATCTGCGCTCGTATGCAGCTTGGTTGGCGTTTGGCGCTGCGGCTCTGCTGCTATTTGTGCTGCTGCCATGGACGTCGTTACTGGCAGGAGTTGGAATTCACGTGGGGATGGTGACGCACCAATGAACGAGTCTATTCTCACGCTAATCCTGTTGGCTCCGCTGGCGGGGGCTATTGTGGTGGCGCTGCTGCCCGATCGCGGCAAGCTGCCAGCGTGGATTGCTCTTCTTACCTCGCTGGTCACGTTTATTTTCACGCTGCACCTGCCGATGCATTTTGTACATGGGCAGAGTGGGTTCCAGTTTGAGATCGACAGACTGTGGATCGAGAATCCTGCGATTCATTATCACGTAGGCATCGATGGCCTGAGCCTGTGGATGGTGGTGCTGGTTGGTTTGCTCGCGCCTGCCGGTGTGGTGGCCAGTTGGAATGCGATCAAGGAACGGAGGAAGCTTTTTTATGCGCTTTTCCTTGTGCAGCAGACGGCGATGTACGGAGTGTTTCTGTCGCTCGATCTGATGGTCTATTACGGGTTCTGGGAACTGTCGCTGGTGCCGATGGCGATTCTGATCGCAATGTATGGACGAAAAGACGGCCCCAAGGCGGCTATGAAGTTTTTCCTTTTCACGTTTATTCCGTCAGCGCCGCTGCTTGTGGCTATCCTGTGGCTCTATGCGAGGACTGGCACATTCAACTTTGCCGATTTGCGGATCGTTATTGCCACGGGCGGGTTGCCGATGAGCGGATTGTATTGGACGGCGTTGGCGTTTCTCTTTGCCTTCGCGGTGAAGGTGCCGGTGTTCCCGCTGCATGGGTGGCTGGCGGATACGTTCAACGAAGCACCGGTTGCGATGGCGATGGTGGTGGCGGGAAAGCTGGGGCTGTACTCGATGCTTCGCTTCCATGTGGGGCTCTTCCCGGTGCAGGCGCGACAAATTGCGCCGATTCTCATTGCTCTTGCGGTTATCGGTATTCTTTA
>Ga0187863_10001405_pt1 | contig 19233 bp, 19 predicted proteins | sample June2016WEW_11_1_FD_132975 | JGI IMG/M metagenome (GOLD analysis project Ga0187863, IMG submission 132975) | Peatland microbial communities from SPRUCE experiment site at the Marcell Experimental Forest, Minnesota, USA - June2016WEW_11_10 | ecosystem: Environmental > Terrestrial > Soil >... | reverse complement strand
GGGAGCGCTGGGAACGGCGACGGTGGGAGTGCCCTTCACTTCACCACAACTCGATTTCACACTGACCGCGGGATCCACGGCTTTCGCCATCGGAGATAAGTTCACGGTGCCCACGACGCCGGTCGGGCTCGCCGACGTCAAGGCGATTCCGATCACGGGATTCATGGACGGCGCCTCCAATCAGACTTTTAACTGGAATGTGCTCAGCGGAACGGCACCGGTGCTTACGCAGGTTGCCGGGGCAAGCACGGCCACGGCTTTGTCGCAGGATGGAAGCAGCAGCGGTTCGCTGGTGAGCTTCAGCATCGGCTCGGACGGAACCGTGACCGGTTCGTTCAGCAACGACAAGACGCAGGCGCTGGGGCAACTGGTGTTGGCCAACTTCGCCAACGTCAACGGACTGCAACTCGACGGCAGCACCAACTTCTCGCCCACGCTGGCCAGCGGGCCGGCGGTGGTAGGCGTACCCGGGCAGGGTGTACTGGGAACACTCTCCGGCGGTTCGCTGGAACTTTCGAACGTGGATATTGCCACCGAGTTCGCCAACCTGATCGTCGCGCAGCGAGGATTTGAGGCCGACGCCAAAGCGGTGACGACCTTCGACCAGATTACGCAAGACACGATTGCGCTGAAACAGTAAGCGCGGCAAGTTCGCGTCCAACTGGTTTCTTTGTCTTCAATTTGTATCTCTGTCTTGATCTTGCGAGGGGATTCTCATGAGAGCTTTCATGAGAATCCCCTCAAAGCGAAAGATCTTTCTGACCGCGGATTGGCGCTGGCGCGAACTTGTTGGCGCGAGAAGCGGATTTCCCCGCTGAATCATGAGCCTTTGACGCGAAGCGATCCACGCCGCGACCCCATCCCTTCTGTGCGTCTCCACGGTCTCCCGATTGCTTTTTTCCCTCGCGAGGTCATCTGCACTAACGATCCAAACAGGCAAGCGGCATGACCGAAGACATGCCGTGGCACGAATCCGGGGACGGGTAAGCCATGGGGACGGCATTGGAAGTCAGTCCCACGCCGGCGGCCGCAGGTGCGGAAGGCGCCGCCGCTGGGGTGGAAGAGGATGCGCGGTGGCAACGCGTATTGGCTTTGCCGTGCTTGCTCACGGTGGATCTGCCGCTGCCGGATTTCACCATCGCCGACCTGCTGAAATTGCGCGTCGGGTCGGTCATCAATGCGCGCTGGCGCATTGCGCGGGACGTTCCCCTGCGTTTGAACGGAACGATGCTGGGCCTGACCGAGTTTGAGGTGGTGGGCGAGAACCTGGCGGTGCGCGTGACGGAACTGGAATGAGAATTCAGGAATACAAAAACGAAGCACGGGGAAACGAAGCGCGGGGAGACGAGCACCCGGCGAACCGAATGGGCGCTCTGCGGGGGCCGAGGGCAGGGGGTGGGGCGCGGGCTGGGCTGGGGCGTGAAATACATCGGCTCTGGCAAAAGCTTTTGCGCTTTCGCCAGCGTTCCCCCAAGCGTTTGCGGCTGTGCGAGAGCTTGCCGCTCGGCGAGCGGCGCTTCGTCGCCGTGGTGGAGTTCGATGCGGAGCGTTTTCTGGTGGGGGGAACGCCGTCATCGATGGTGCTACTGTCGCGCCTGGCCGATGGCCGGGCGCAGGGAGAAGAGCGGGAGAGTCCGGCGAAAAATGCGGAGACGGCAGTGAAGGAGAATGGCCTGGGGAAGCGATGGTGAGCGCCGTCTTTGGCCACAGCCTGACGGAAGTTCTCCCGCACCTGATGGCGCGCTGGCACGGCGAGGCGGGAGTTGCGGTCTGGCTGGTGCGGCCGCGGCATCACTCCACCGGATTGAACTGGTCGGGGCCGGGCGGGTCGAGCGGGTCGGTGCCGTGGAACATCGTGGTGCTGCTGAGCCTGCTGTCGCTGTTGCCGGCGCTGCTGGTGGCGGTAACTCCATTTACGCGCCTGCTGGTGGTGTTTCATTTTTTGCGGCAGGCGTTGGGCACGCAGACCGCGCCCAGCAATCAGACGCTGATCGGGCTGTCGCTGGTGCTGACCTATTTCCTGATGCAGCCGGTGGGCAGCGCGATTTATCAGGCCGCGGTGGTGCCCTTTCAGCGCGGGCAGGTGGACGCGCTGGCGGCGGTGGAGTTGGGAGCGCCGCCGCTGCGGCACTTCATGCTGAAGTATGCCCGGGAAAAAGATCTGGTGCTGTTTCTCGAGCTGGCGAAGGCGCCGCGCCCGGCGCGGGCCGAAGACGTGCCCATGCGGGTGGTGGTGCCGGCCTACATCCTTTCGGAGCTAAAGACCGGATTCCAGATTGGCGTGGCGCTGTTCTTGCCGTTCCTGGTGATCGATTTGGTGGTGGCGGCGGTGACCACATCGATCGGCATGATGCAGTTGCCGCCGGTGATCATTTCGACTCCGCTCAAGATTCTGCTGTTCGTGATGGTCGACGGCTGGAATTTGCTGGTGGGATCGCTGATGAAGAGCTTTGCCTGAGGAGACGGCGTTATGGGAACGGACCAGATCATCGCTCTGCTGCAGCACACCATCGAGACCGCGCTGTGGATGGGCGCTCCGCTGCTGATTGCGGCGGTGGCGGTGGGGTTGCTGGTCAACGTGGTGCAGGTGTTGACCTCGCTGCAGGATATGACGGTGGCGACCGTGCCCCGGCTGGCGGCAGTGGCAGTGGCCGTGCTGCTGCTGATGCCGTGGATGGTGCGGAGGATCGGGATCTTTACGCTGCAACTGTTTTCGGATTTCCATCCCTTTGTTCGGTGAGTCGCGAGCGAGTCGCGAGTCCCGAGTTACCTAATACCTGGTGCTCGGGAGGGGAGTGCTCCACTGGGCGCAACCTACTGCGATGGCTGAAGCCGAGTTTTAGTTTGGGTTGGTTGCGGCGCGCTTAAAGCCGCGACCTTTCAAACCAACCGACGGCTTGCCCATGGCAAAGATCGGAACGCCGGTCGCCAATGGCTAAGGGTAAAAGCCGAAAGCTAGCAGGTAGTAGCTAGTCACTAAGTGCTTCAACATGACCGACGGGCTGCATCTCGAGGAGTTGCTGGCAGCGGCGCTGTTTACCGGGGCTCGGGTGTCGGGGTTAATGGTGTTCTGCCCGGTTCTCGGCAGCGACGCGGTGCCGATTCCGTTGAAGGCGGGGCTGACGGTGCTGTTGACTCTGATCTTGCATCCGCTGCACGGGCCAGTGGGGCTGGCGCTCAGTTCGTGGCAGTGGCTGCAGGTGGGGCTGAGCGAGGTCGTGATCGGGGTGGTGCTGGGATTGGCCGCGAATTTTCTCTTCGAGGCAGCGCTGATGGCGGGGCAGATTTTGGGAGTGCAGATCGGCTATTCGCTGGCGAATGTGTTCGATCCCCAGACGCAGGCGGATACGCCGGTGCTATCGGAGTTTCATCGGCTGGCGGCGCTGCTGATTTTCCTGCAACTCGACGTGCACTACTGGCTGTTGCGCTCGCTGGTGCACAGCTTTGCCTACCTGCCGCCGGGGGCGGCGTCGGCAACGCTTGGGATGGCGACGGGACTGCTGCACGCCGCCGGCGGAATTTTTTTAGCGGGAGTGCAGATCGCGGCACCCTCGCTGGTAGCCACGCTGGTGGCGGACATGGCTTTGGGATTCTTGGGGAAGGCCTCGCCGCAACTGCCGGTGCTGTTCATCGGTTTAGCGGTGAAAAATCTGGTGGGCCTGACCGTGCTGATTGCGGCGATGGCGTACTGGCCGCGGATGTTCAACCAGGGGTTCGCCAAGGCAATTCGCGTGGCCGAGGGGCTGCTGCATCTGGCGCGGTGAATGCGAGCGGACTTCGGACGTCGGACGTCAGGCTTCCGGCTTCGGGCTTCGCCGTTTAGGTCGCGGCAAGGACGAGTTTTTCGCAATCGATAAAAAACGATAGCTAGAAGCTAAGGGCTAAAAGCTAAGAGCTAAGAGCTAAGAGCTAAGAGCGAAATACTGCTGCCGATGGCCGATCAGAGCAAGACCGAGAAAGCCTCCCCGCGGAAGCGGCAGAAGGCGCGCGAAGAGGGGCAGGTTCCGCGCAGCCGCGATCTTACCGCAGGCCTTTCGGCCATGACTGCGGTGATGTTTCTGGCGGCGCAGATGCCGGCCTTCGCGACCCAGTGGCGCGGGCTGCTGCGCCAGGAACTGGAGATGTCGGCCACGCATCCGGAGCAGTTGATGCCGGTGTGGCGCAACGCCTGGCCGGTGTTTTCCGGAGTGGCGCTGGCGGCGGCGATGAGCTGGGTAGTCGGCACGGTGGGCGGGCTGGCGCAGGGCGGGATCGTGTTCGCTCCCAAGGCGCTGGCCCCGAACTGGAAGCGTCTGGATCCGGTAAGCCACGTGCAGCAACTGTTCTCGCTGGCCGCGCTGAGCCGATTATTGAAGTCGCTGCTGCCGACCGCCGTGGTGGTCTATTTCGCGGTGGGAGTGCTGGTGCGCGACTTCCGTTTTTTTCCCGCACTGCTCCACGGCAACCGCCAGCGGCTGATGGCGTTCGCGGTGGGGCGGATGTATGAGGTGGCGTGGAAGGGCTCGCTGGTGCTGCTGCTGTGGGCGGGCGCGGATTATTTTCTGGAGCGGCAGCGCCACGAAAACGATTTGAAGATGAGCAAGCAGGATCAGAAGGATGAGTTCAAGGAGATGGAAGGAAATCCCGTGATCAAACAGCGCATCCGGCGGCTGCAGCGGCAGGCGCGGCGGCGGCGCATGTTGAAGGACGTGGAGCGAGCGGCGGTGGTGATCACGAATCCCACCGAGTATGCCATCGCGCTCGAATACCGCGTGGACATGGATGCGCCGGTGGTGGTGGCCAAGGGAAGAAACCTGGTGGCGGCGCAGATCCGCGAGATCGCGCGCTGGAAAGGGATTCCGTTGGTGGAAAATCCTCCGCTGGCGCATGCGCTCTATCGCGCGGTCGAGGTGGGGCAGGCGATTCCGGCGAAACTCTACACCGTGGTGGCGGAGATTCTGGCAGCCATCTGGCGGGCGCAGACGCGGGCGGCGCAAAGCTCCGGCGCCGGCGGGAGGGGGTAAACGATGGGCCCCACCGCGGCGACCGCGACCATGGTTTCGCGTTCCAAGAGCACGCGGTCGGAGTGGATCATGCCGACCGCGGCCGTGGGTTTGATCTTCGTGATGCTGGTGCCGCTGCCGAGTTTTCTGCTCGACATCCTGCTGGCGGCCAGCATGACCATCAGCGTGCTGGTGCTGTTGTCCGCGATCCAGATTCTGCGGCCTTCGCAGTTCTCGGTGTTTCCCAGCCTCTTGTTGCTGCTGACCTTGTTCCGCCTGTCGCTGAATCTGGCGTCGAGCCGGCGCATCCTGTTGCACGGCAACGAAGGCGCGTCCGCGGCGGGGAACGTGATCGAAGCCTTCGGGCAGTTTGTAGTGGGCGGCAACTACGTAGTGGGCTTCGTGCTGTTCATGGCCTTGATCGCGATTCAGTATCTGGTGGTGGCCCATGGGGCGGTGCGCACCGCGGAGGTAACGGCGCGCTTCACCCTCGACGCCATGCCGGGCAAGCAGATGGCGATCGACGCCGACCTGAACGCCGGACTAATCAACGAAGCCCAGGCGCGGGCGCGGCGCGAGCAGGTGGCGCACGACGCCGAGTTTTACGGCGCCATGGACGGCGCGGCGCGCTTTAATCAGCGCGACGCGATCGCGACCATCCTGATTACCGCGATCAATATCGTGGCCGGATTCCTGATTGGAGTGTTTCAGCTCGACATCCCCTTTCGCGAGGCGCTGAAGACTTACACCGTACTCACGGTGGGCGATGGCCTGGTGACCATGATCCCGTCGCTGCTGGTGTCGATGGCGGGCGGCATCGTGGTGACGCGGGCCTCTTCGGATGCGACTTTGTCGGTGGACGTTGGTAGACAGGTGTTGTCGAAGCGGCGTCCGCTGATCATAGCGGCGTGCGTGATGCTGGTGCTGGCGGCAATTCCGGGGCTGCCCAAGTTTTCCTTCTTCCTGCTGGCGGCGGGAACTGCGTTTCTGGCGTGGCGGGCGCCGAAGCTGACCGATGACCTGGCGGGTGCGGCCGCCGCAGGGGCGGCCGCGGCGGAAAAAAAGCCGGCGAAGGATTCCGTCGAAGAGCTGCTGAAGCTCGACGAGCTGAGCCTCGAGGTGGGCTACGGGCTGGTGGCGCTGGTGGATGTCAATCAAGGCGGGCAGCTGCTGGCGCGGGTGAAGGCGCTGCGGCAGAACCTGGCGCAGCAGCTGGGCTTCATCGTTCCCCCGGTGCACATCACCGACAACGTGCGCCTGAAGCCGAAGGAGTATACGGTCTCGCTGCGCGGGGTCGAGATCGCGCGCTGGGAGCTGTATCAGGACAACCTTCTCGCGATCAGCTCGGAGGGCTCGCCGCGTCCGCTGCCCGGGATCGCCACCAAGGAGCCGGCCTTCGGCGTAGCCGCGGTTTGGATCGCGCCGGCGCTGCAGAATCAGGCGCTGGCTGCAGGCTACGCGGTGGTGGATCAGACTTCGGTGCTGGCCACGCATCTGGCGGAGGTGGTGAAGCAGCATGCCCACGAACTGCTGACCCGGCAGGAGACCAAGCGCCTGCTCGACCGGCTGGCGGAGAGCCATCCCAAGCTGGTGGAAGAGCTGGTGCCAAAGGTGTTGAGTCTCGGCGAAGTGCAGAAGGTGTTGCTGCAGCTTTTGCGGGAGCAGGTCTCGATCCGCGATCTCTCGACGATTCTCGAAACCTTGCTCGACATGGCGCCGGCGAACAAGAATCCGGTGCTGCTGGTCGAGTCGGTGCGGCAGGCCCTGGGGCGCTCGCTGGTGCGGCCGCTGTTGTCGGAAAGCGGAGGCCTGCGGGTGGTCACGCTCGACCGCGCGCTCGAAGAGGAACTGGGCCGAGCCTTCGGCGGTGCCGGGTCGGCGGGAGGCGGCGGACTGCAGCCCAATTTTACCCGGCGCATTCTCGATGGCCTGCGCCGTTTGGCCGGGGAGCAGGTCGCCGTGGCCACTCCCGTGCTGCTCTGTGCCACGCCCGCGCGCTACTACCTGAAGCGGCTGCTCGAACCTTTTTTGCCCAAGGTGGTGGTGCTGTCTCCGATGGAGGTGCCGCCGGTGGTCGAGGTGCAGTCGGTCGGAGTGCTGCATTGAGGAAGGTGGTCGACATAAAACCCGATTCCGGAATTGAGCCCCAAAGAGAAAGAGCGAAGCGGCGCAAAAGGGAAGACGAGCAGAAAGAACCGTCCCGGGAGGAGATCAAGGGGCAGGATCGAAGGAAGAAGGCAGGGTCGTAATTTCGCGAGCGAAAGCCGTTAACCGCGAAGGGCGCGAAGGGTGGCCAAGGCCGCGAAGAAAGCGATGTGAGCTTAGGCACTCGCCGAAAAAAGACAAGATGGAGCGCAACCCGAGAGAGCGGAAGAAGAGAGAGCAGAAGAAGATCTTGAATGGAAGCGAGAGACGGAAGCATGAGCAAGAACACGGCCGCAGCCTACACCACCTGGCAGGATAAGGAAGAGCGCGACCGCATCCTGCTGGAGCAATTGCCCCAGGTGCGCTACCTGGCGCGGCGCATTCACGAGCGGCTGCCGCGCCATGTGCCGCTCGAGGATCTGGTGCATGCCGGGGTGCTGGGGCTGATTGATGCGCTGAATAAATTCGACCGCTCCAAGCACGTGCAATTCGGTTCGTACGCCAAGTTCCGCATTCGAGGGGCGATTCTTGACAGCCTGCGGGAGATGGATTGGGGGCCGCGGGAGTTGCGGCGCAAGGCGCGGGGCGTCGAAGAGGCGCAGCGCAAGCTCAGCATGGCGCTCAGCCGCGCGCCCACGGAAGTCGAAATCGCCGCCGAGTTGCATCTGGAGTTGCGGGAATTCCAGCGGCTGCTGACCGAACTGGACGGCCTCGAAATCGGCAGCCTGCATCTGGAGTCTCCCTGGGACGGCAAGGAGGAGGATCTGTGCGACTACCTGCCGAACGCGCCCGAAGATACTCCATTTTTTCGCTGCATGCGTTCGGAGATGAAAGAACTTCTGGCCCGGGCAGTGGCCGAGTTGCCGGAAAAGCAGCAGCAGGTGTTGTCGCTTTATTACTTCGAAGAGCTGACCATGAAGGAAGTGGGGGCGGTGCTCGGGATCGGGGAGTCGCGGGTTTCGCAGATACATTCGCTCGCGGTGGTGCGCCTGCGCTCGCGCCTGGACGATCTGATGACGGCGGCGAAGCCACAGGCGCGGGCGGCCGAGGCGGGGGGATGAAGCGGCGGAGGCGGCTGCGGGGAGCGTCTGCTTTGGGTGAGGCAGTGTTCCGCAGCGGCTAAGGGGGCTGCGGAAAAAGTGGATTCACGCACCCAGCGGGAAGCCGTCCTTAGAACCAAAGTCTTTAACGCAGCGCTGGAAGCGCTGCTCCACCCAAAACCAGAGTTTTTCAGCGACCGCTAAAGCCGCGGTTGATTTTGGCCTTACGGCGCGGTTGAAAACCGCGCCCTTTCAAAACCAGCAGAGGAAGCGAAGCGCGTGCAGAACGAACTCAATCAAGAACAAATCGACGCCATGGTAAGGGCGGCCCGCAGTGGCGGAGCCGAGGCCAGCAAGGGTGCGGGCAAGGAGCCGAAGGTCGAGGCCTGGGACGTTCGCCGCGCCGGCACCATCGGCCGCGAGCAACTGAAAGCGATCACGCAACTGCATGAGGGCTTTGCCCGGAATCTGACGCATTCCCTGGGCGCATATCTGCGGGTGGTGTTTGAGGCGACGCTGGTTTCCGCCGAGCATCTGACCTTCCGCGAATTTCTGGAGCGGGTGCCGGAAATCACTTATCTGGCCAGCTGCAAACTGGAGCCGATGGGAGTGAGCGGGGCGCTGCAACTGGATCTGAAGGTCGCGCTCCCCATCGTCGATCTGCTGCTGGGGGGCCAGGGTAAAGGCGTTGCGGCCACGCGGGAGATCACCGAGATCGAAGAGCAGATTGTGGAGAGCGTGGCCCGCATCGTGTGCCGGGAGTTGGGCGCGGCATGGCAGGCGGTGGATCTGCAAGTCGACTTCGACCGGCGGATATCGCTGGCCGAGGCCTACCGGGTGATTCCGGCGGAGGAAAAAACTTTGTCGCTGAGTTTTGAAATTACCATGCTCGACGTGCGCGGGGGATTGAACCTGGCGGTTCCGGTCTCGGTCTCGCACGCGCTGCTGCGCAAGATCTCGGCGGAGTGGAGCGACCGGCCAAAGGGCCGCAACATTTGGCGGGAGAGGGTGAAGCATCGCTTGCTGGAGTGCCCCTTTCAAGTAGAGTTGGGAGTCGACGGTTTGCGCGCTTCGGTGCGCGAGCTGACTGATTTGCTTCCCGGGCAACTGCTGCCACTGCGCCGCACGGTGTCCGAGCCCGCGTCCTTGCTGGTCGCCGGAGTGGAAATGTTCAGCGCGTCACCGGCGCGCCTTGGGGAGACGCGCGCGGCGCACATCCTGGAGCCTATCGCGGAACAGGAGGCCACGCTCGATCCCGCTTCGTCGAAAGATGGAAGGAGAAAGGAGGCGAAGCAGCCATGAGCGAAGCTACCGCTACCGCTGCCGCTGCCGCCCCTGAACCGGGACCGGCGGAATTTCTGCAGATTTGGGCGGAAAGTTTTTCCCAAGTCATGGGCCAGATTACGGGGTCGCCGGTGGCAAGTGCCATGGCGGCGGAGGCTCCGCCGGATCTCGCGCCCGCAGCGGAAAGCGATTTTTGGGCGATGGTGACGAGCACGGGAGGGTTGCGGGGCGAGATGGCGATGCGCCTCGGGGCGGCCACTGTGCTGCGTCTGGCGCAGGCCTTCATGAGCGAGCCGGCAGCGCCGGACGTCGAGCTGACGGGCGATCACCGCGAGGCCGTGATCGAATTGCTGCGCCAGATTGCGGGCATCGTCGCGAGCGGGGCCAAGGCGCGCTGGGGCGAGATTCAATTGCGGGTCGAGGTAGCGCCGGCGGCTCCGTCCTGGCCCTCGGCGGCAACGTTGTGGTTGCAGGCCGGAGAAGAGGGTCCGGCGCGCATGACGCTGGAGTTTGCCTGCAGCGCGGCGCTGGCGGCCGAGCTGCGGGCGGAGAAGGCGGAAGCCGCGAAGGCTGCGCCTGCCGAAGCCGCGCCCGCAATTTCCAACTCCGCAGCCAGTGCGCCTCCCGCCGACTCCGGGCAGGAGACGGGTGCGCTCGATATGTTGATGGACGTGCAGTTAACCATGACCATGCGCTTTGGGTCGCGGCAAATGCTGCTGCGGGAGGTGCTCGACCTGAATCCGGGCGCGGTGGTGGAACTGGATCGCCGAGTGCAGGAGCCGGTCGATTTGCTGCTCGATGGCAAGCTGGTGGCGCGCGGCGAAGTAGTGGTGATCGACGGCAGCTACGGGCTGCGGATAACGGATGTGACGGCACTGGGCCCGCCCCGGGCGCAATGACGGCGATGGTCACCTCGGCGACGCATCTCCCGCAGCGCGGACTGGCATCCTGGTTGGCGGCCTGCAGCGATGTTCGCGAGAGGCTGGCGCCGCGCTGCGGATATTCGGGTTGCTCCTTCGCGGAGAGCACTTGGCGGCGAATGCGGCGCAGGTGGCGGGGCACGCGCATGCAGGGCAAATGGTATTGTCGGCCGGAGTGCCTGGAGCGGATTCTCGGCGAAAACCTGCGCCGGGCGCGGGTGCTTTCGCGGCCGGGGGCAACGCTGTCGCACCGGATTCCGCTCGGTTTGTTGCTGCTCTCGCGCGAGCAACTGACCGGGTTGCAACTGCGCAGGGCGTTGGATGCGCAACGGGCCGCGGGGCGGGGGAAGATTGGGCAGTGGTTGCAGGAACTGGGCTTCGCCACCGAACTGCAGGTCACGGCGGCGCTGGCGCGGCAGTGGTCGTGTCCGGTGCTGCGCCACAGCGCCGAAGCGCTGAGCACCGGGAGCTTCGCCGCGGTTCCGCTGCGCCTGCTGGAAACCTTTCAAATGATCCCAGTGCAGTTTGTGGAGAGCACGGGAACGCTGGTGATGGCCTTCAGCGAAGGCATCGACTATACCGTGCTCTATGCGGTGGAACAGATGCTGGGATGCCACACGGTGCCGTGCCTGGTGTGCCCGAGCGTTCTGCAGCTGAGTTTGCGGGCGCTGGAGCAGCGGCGAGAGACGGGCGATGTGGTGTTTGAGCGCATGGAAGCGAGCGGTGAGTGTGCCCACATTATCGGGAGTTACATCGCCAAACTCAGAGCTCAGGAAGTTCGCCTGTCGAGATGCGGAGAATATTTCTGGGTGCGGCTGGAACGGCTGCGCCAGCCAGCGGTAAACCTGGTGCTGCGGGCGCTAGGTGACAATCCATCCCTCGTGAGCGCAAGTTCCGCCTCGATGGCTGATTCCGCGCCGTAAAGTTGGGCGCGAGCGTCGCCGATGTTTGCCTTGAAACGCGCGAAAAAAATACGGGAACGCGTTCCCCGCATGACTGCAGCCGAAGCCCGCTTGAGGCGGAAGATTTTGCCGCAGGAGCCTTGCTGCCCGGCAAGATTTGCAGCGCATCGGTCGAATTCTTGACCATCGCCTGCGATTCCTTTCGTCGTCCTGCAGATTCCTCGACTCCTAGTGAGTGCGATCCCGTTCACGGATGGACCGCCGAGTGCTCTTCTATTTCCGGAAGTGAGCACATCATGGACAGCGGATACTACGCAGCGTGCACCGGGCTGGCGGCGCAGAGCCAGGCCCTCGAATTGGTCGCGCACAATATCGCCAACCTTACGACCGCAGGATATCGCGGGCAGCAGACTACGTTTCGTTCGCTATTTTTGGGAAACGGAGCGGTGCGGGCGAATGGGTTGAATACCGCAATCAACGACTACGCCACGCTGAGTGGCAGCCGGCTGGATCTGACGCCGGGCAGCCTTGCAGCGACGGGAAACCCGCTGGATGTGGGGCTGGCGGGGAGCGGATTTTTCCAGGTGCAATCCGGCAACGATGTGCTTTACACGCGCAACGGAAATTTTCATGTTACCTCCACGGGAAAACTCGTGACCAGCCAGGGGAATGCCGTGCTGGGTGAGCAGGGGCCGATCACACTGCCGAATGGAAGCGTGGCCATTGGCTCCGACGGGACTATCTCGGTGGAGGGCGCGGTGGTGGAGAAATTGAAGCTGGCGGAATTCTCTCCGGCGACCAATCTCACGGCGCTGGGCGAGTCCACGTATACGGCGCCGGCAAACTCGGCGCTGATCGCTTCGGGAACGACGGTGCATCAGGGCATGCTGGAGGGCTCGAACGTGAGCCCGACGGAAGGCGTGGTGCAGTTGATCACGGTGCAGCGCAACGCGGAGATGATGTCGCGGGCGCTCACGGCGATCGACGGCCAATTGAATCAGACCGCGGTGCAGGATTTGCCGAAGGTCTAAATTAAAAATCCGGTCAAGGAACCGGGAAGGGAAAATGGTTCCGCCACGCACGAGATCCCTCGCCCCGCTGGAGAAAGCGCGGGGCTTCGGATGACGCCCCTTGAAAACAGGATTCGAATTTTGCCAACCGTTCCACGGCTAAGACGCTTGGTCGGGATCACTCTTTAACACAGAGAGGAAGCTATGATTCGCGCACTCTATACCGCCGCGAGCGGCATGACTGCTCAGGAGTTGAACCTGGATAACATCGCCAACAATCTGGCCAACTCGAGCACGGCTGGCTTTCGCAGCCGGAGGTTGCAGTTTGAAGATCTCATTTATCAGAACCTTATTATGCCCGGGGCGGCGGCGACGCAGCAGACCACGCTTGTGGCCGGATTACAGGTGGGACTGGGAACGCGCTCGGCGGCGTCGGAGGTGATTCAGTTGCAAGGCGACTTCAGCCAGACGGGCAATCCTCTCGATTTAACGATTCAGGGACAAGGATTTTTTCAGGTGCTCTTGCCCGATGGGCAGACGGCGTACACGCGGGCGGGAAGTTTTCACACCGATGGGCAAGGGAATCTGGTAACGCAGGATGGCAACCCGATTCAGCCTTCGATCACGATTCCCACGGGCGCGCTTTCGGTGACGGTGGGCTCGGATGGCACGGTGAGCGTGACCTTGGCGGGGCAAACGGCGGCGCAGCAGGTGGGCGCGTTGCAGTTGGCGCTGTTCAACAATCCCGGCGGGCTGAACAGTACGGGCAGCAATCTGCTGCTGGCGACGACGGCCTCGGGCGATCCGATTGTGGGGCCGCCGGGGGGAAGCGAAGGCTTGGGCAGCGTGGTGCAGGGCATGCTCGAGCAATCGAACGTGAGCGTGGTGACGGAGTTCGTGAACATGATCGTGGCGCAGCGGTCGTATGAAGCCAGCTCGCGCGTGGTGAATGCCGCCGATCAGATGTTGCAGACCATCAACAACCTGGGCCGGTAGGAGCGGGCATAAACCGTAAAGCGTCAGTCGTAAAACGTCAGTGGTAGCGGGGGCGTCGAAACATGTCAGGGGTGAGGTGCAGTTGCCATGAAATTGAGCGCCGTATTGATCGGTGGAATGTTGGTAATGGCAGCCGGACAATGCGGGGCTTTACCCGCCTGCGCGGAAGTCGTGGTGCCGCCCAGCGTTGAGGTCGCGGAGGGGACGTTTACCCTCGCGGACCTGATGGCGGGAACGGCTTGCGGCAGGATGCGCGAGGCGGCCGCTCAGGTGAATCTTGGAGTGTCTCCGCGGGCCGGGAGGGTGCGTGTGTTTGAGGGCCAGCAGGTGCGCGAGTTGGTGGCAGGATTGGCGGGGTACAAAGTTGGCGACGGAAAGTCCACTGCAGCGCCCATCCCGATGCAAGTTCCCGAGCGCGTTGCGGTGCGGCGCGCTGGGATGATGAAGACTTGCGGGGAGATCGCCGAATCTCTGGCGCGTTCCGCACTCTGGCGGGATAGCGATGGCGATGGCGTGCAGTTGCGGCAGCATCTGGATTGCGCCGCGGCGGGCGGCGTTCCGGAAGAAGCCCAGCTTGAACTGATCCGGGCAAATCGGAATGAAGCGCTGCAGCGCTGGGAGTTTTCGCTGCGCTGTGCCAAACCCGAAACCTGTGTTCCGTTCATGGTTTGGACCCAAGAAGAAGAGCCGCACCGGGAAGGCCCGGCGCAGCGGCGCGAGCCCGGATTGGCGGCGCAAGGCAAGGGCGAATCTTTGCTGGTAAGGCCCGGGCAGACAGCGACTCTTATCTGGGACAAGGGCGGGATTCGGGTGATATTGCCGGTGACCTGCCTGGAAGCGGGAGCACGGGGTCAGGTGGTTCGAGTGCGGCTGAAGAATGTTGTGCGAACCTTGCGGGCCGAGGTGATGGAGGACGGGACGTTGCAGGTGAGGCTGTGAGCGGCAGACCAGGCAAGGTGCCTAAGAGACCTTGGGCCGAGCTCGGAAAAGCCGCCAGCCGAAAAAGAAAAACCGAAGGCGTCGAACGCCTGGCATTGCTGGTGGTGTTTGTGCTCGGGCTGGCGACCGGGGCCGAAGCGGTTCCGAAGAAAAAAACCGCTCCCCTGAAGCGCGACGCGCTAAGCGAATATATCCAGCGTGTGACCGGGCCGATGCCGGTAGCCGCGCCCACGACGGTGGGCAGCTTGTGGGTCGACAACGGCCGGCTGGCCAACATGGTGGCCGACTACAAGGCCTCGCGGGTGGGCGATCTGGTGACCATCAGCATCTCGCAGAACTTGTCGGCGACGAGCACCGGTAATGTGGCCACCAGCCGCAATTTCTCGGCGAGTTCGGGGATCTCGGCCTTGCCTGGAAAATTAAAAACGGGGGGCATCACCAACCTGTTTTCGCCAACCTCGGCGCAGGCTCTGACCGGTAAGGGGCAGGCCTCTTCGACGACTGCGCTAACTACCGTGCTGACCGGCCGCGTGGTGGCGATACTGCCGGGAGGAACTCTGGTGATCGAGGCGGAGCGGCAGATCGTGATGAGCGAGCAACGCGAGACGGTAATCCTGCGCGGCCTGGTGCGCCCCGGCGACATGGACGCGACGAACACGGTGACCTCGAATCAAGTGGGCGATCTCGAAGTTGAAGTGAAAGGCAAAGGCGTTCTCACCGAAAGCACGCACGCGCCGAACCCAGTTATGAAATGGATTTTGCGAGTGTTTAACTTCTAGTTTTTAATTTTTAGGAGAGAGCATGCGGGGGAGGAATCTTCGCTCGGCATCGGCATGCGCGTCTGTGGTCATGGCGCTTGGCCTATGCGATCTACCCGTCGCGGCGCAGAGCGCAATGGCTGCCATCTCTCCGGCTTCGACTGCTTCGACCACGTCGGCGGAAAGCAATCACAAGGTGCTGATCCGCGATGTGTCCACGGTGGAGGGGATTCGCTACAACTCGCTGATCGGCTACGGGCTGGTGGTGGGGCTAAAGGGGACGGGCGACAAGCAGCAGACGTATTTCACGATTCAGACGCTGGCCAGCATCCTACAGCGCATGGGGGTGGAGATTCCTCCGTCGGTGGTGCAGTCCACGGTGCAGGTGAAGAATGTGGCGGCGGTGTTTGTGACCGCGAACCTGCCTCCGTTTGCCCGGCCGGGGATGCCGCTCGACGTGATCGTGTCCTCTGCCGGAGACGCTCGCAGCCTGGAAGGCGGGTTGCTGTTATTGACTCCGATGTACGCGGCCGATGGCCTGGTGTATGCGGCGGCGCAGGGGCCGCTGGTGGTGGGAGGATATGCGGTGGGCTCCGCGGCCAACTCGAAGCAGGTCAATCATCCCACTGTAGGACGGATTGCGAATGGAGGATTGGTCGAGCGCGACAGCTCGATCGATCTCACCAAGATGCAGCATTTGTCTTTGCTGCTAAACGAAGTCAGCTTCACCACCGCGGAGGAGGTCGCGGCCGTGATTAATAAAGAACTGGACACTCCGGCGGCCGCGGTGATCGACAGCCGGCGGGTGGAAGTGCAGATGACGAGCCCGAAGCCGGGGGACATTCCGGCGCTCATGGCGCGCCTCGAGAATCTGGAGGTGCGGGTGCACCGCAAAGCCAAAGTGGTGGTCAACGAACGCACGGGCACGGTGGTGATGGGCCAGGACGTACACCTGGGGGCGGTCTCGATTCTGCATGGAACGTTTTCGATCGAGGTAACGACCGTCTATGCGGCCTCGCAGCCTCATCCCCTGGCCGGCGGGCAGACGGAGGTGTTGCCGGAGACGAAAATTAAGGCGGTGGAGACTCCGGCGCGGAATGTGGAGTTACGCGAAGGCGCCAGCGTGGAGGAGTTGGTCACGCGCCTGCAGGCGATCGGTGCGACCGCACGCGACGTAGTGTCGATCTTGCAGGCGATCAAAGCGGCGGGCGCGCTTGAGGCGGACATCGAGGTGATCTGATGAGCATGAATGCTGGTGGAATCTCGTTGTCGGTTTCCGGGGGGGCCCTGCTGCCGGCGGCGAGCCCGGCGCTAGGCAGGGGGCAGAAGGCGGCGCGGGAGTTTGAGGCGCAGCTGATCGGCCAGATGCTAGGGTCGATGGAGAAGACTTTTGCGAATCTTCCCGGGCAAGGGGAGGTGGCCGGGGAGGATAACTACAATTATCTGGGGACGCAGGCGCTGGCCCAGGCAATTGCCGCCGGCGGTGGCTTCGGCATCGCGAAGCTGATCGGGCAACATCTGGGAAAACAAGCCAAATAGCTTCTCCGGACGCCCCCGAAACCCACTCCTGACACAGATCAAGAGTTGCAGGAGTGCGCTCCAGTATCACCACCCCAGCGCGAGGGTCGCCCTATTAGGCGTTTCTTGGCTTGAACGTTACCTCCCTTTCCTAAATCAGAAGGGCTTCTCTGATCCGGGTCGACGGCTTTGTGCATCTCCGTCGTGGGCGATTAACTTTCTTCTGCACATCTTCGGCAGATAGCAATTACTATCAATCACGAAAAACCGAGATAGTAATTAAGACTGGATCAATCAACGAAAAGCCACATCGGGCGTGTTGTTGGCTCACGGCTCGCTCGATCCGAACGATCCGAAACCACGAGGGAACCGTCGTCTACCGAATGGAGCGCTGGCCCGGAGCCGCCTCTCGACTTGCTTGACGATGTGCCGCCCCTTTCTTCCGTAGTAGCTCGGCCCGGGGTCCTCATCTTCCTCCGCTCCTCTGCCACGATCTTATGGTAGTTTGCTGCGACGGTCGTCGCGTCCATCTTCGACTCTACCGTTTGAGGGTTGATCTTCTGCATCTCTGCGATGCGATCACTCACCCGCCGATCCAAGGGCTTCGAACTCGGTGCAGGATGCGAAAGTAGCAGGTACTTGCAGGCGTCGACCGCAGTGATTCAGTTCCGATTCGCAAAGCGCCGGGAAGTGGGCGGAGGAGATGATGAGGAAAGTGGATAGCGTGTGCGGAATGCTTCTGGTTTCGGGAAATCGATTCCTACCTTAGTGTCGATGCCGGGCAGTTAGACCTTTCCCCGTCCCCTCCAGAGATTTAGCCTCAAGTCTGAGTCAACCCCACAAATGATCTCATTCCTGAGGCAGCGAGGCTAGAGGCGATGCGACTCTCTCATGTTCGCAAAAATATCGCGGGCGCAGTACCAACGTTGCTCGCCTGGTCGAGGTATTCACCCCGCGATCCAGTTAATTTCGTGTTCTCAAACCCGCTCATGCGGCCCGCGCAGGTGGCGGCTGAATTCCGACGCTTTGGAGAAATTGTATCCTCCGCCCGGCCAAAGGCCGTCCTGGAGATTGGAACTCTGCGCGGCGGCACTCTCTTCGTTTTATGCAAACTTTCCGATCCCTCCGCAACCATCATTAGCGTCGATCTTCCTGGAGGGCCCTATGGCGGCGGTTACAACTTCATCCAGGCATCGCTATACCGCCGGTTCAGGAACTCGCAGCAATCGGTCCATCTGCTGCGCGCGAACTCTCATCTAGAGTCGACGAAAGACGCTGTGCGGCAGATTTCCCCGCAGCTCGATTTGCTTTTCATTGACGGCGACCATACGCACGCTGGGGTGAAGCGAGACTTCGAACTCTACTCTCCGCTGGTACGCAGTGGAGGCATGGTCGTCTTTCATGACATCGTTCCTCATGACATGAGTAAATTTCCGTCCGAGAAGCCTTGTGAAGTTGACCGCTTCTGGCGTGAGATTAAGGCCTCCTATGGCCACATCGAGATCATTGACGATCCCCACCAGGGTTGGGCGGGAATAGGAATTCTCAATTTTTAATCACGCCGCGTTGGGAAAGTAATGGATGTAACCGGGCCGATACCGCTCATTGAGGGTGAGCGCGATGTTTCAACAAGGAATCGCGCAGGTATTTCGGGATTGCATTTCGACCGTCGCTTCGTTCGCTTTGTAGCGGTCCTGTACCATCCGGAAAACTTGTGGTGAGGTGTCAACGGAGGTCGCTGCTATGTATTTCCGGCTCTCCTTTTGGACTGTGGCGACGGCCTATATTTCCTTCCTTCTTGCCAGCTTTGAGCTGGGAACCGGTCTTTCATCGCCGGGCGTCATGCTCACGGTAGCATTGTTCGGAGCCATAGTGGGTTTGGCCCTGGCGAGCATTGCCGGCCGGGTTAAACGTAAGACACTGCTGCGAGGATCTGCCTTTATCGCATGGTACAACGTCAAACCGGCGCGAAGAGGAACGCACTCTTCTCCAAAGATGGACCTTCACAGCTCCCGTTCCAGGTTTAACGAGTGTTCAGGATTTGTCACCAATTGCGTGTCACGAGTGAACGTTCGGCCGTGGAAATTCGGAAGGCCAGACGCAGCTACCACGACTCGCGACTCCACGCGATTGGCATCTTATGCCGCCGGGCAGGGAGGAATCTATAACCCGAAAAAGCCGAATACTGCCGCTCTTGATGCTGGCCTGTTCCCTTGTGCTGTTGCAGACGCAAGTTTTTGGGCGGCAGTCCATCCCGGAGCAGAAGGAGGCGGTAGTCTTCATTTTCGGAACAGTGCACCCGCTCAATCCCGATAAGACGGCGATGACCGACGCCGGAGGCAACCGTCTGGCGGTGAATGTTCCTTTGGGCACCGGGTTCTTGGTGAGTGATCCAGATCGCCGTGGGGGGCCAAACTACCAATTTTCCTATGTGGTCACGGCCAAGCACGTCTTGCAGGATAGCGACGGGAGCTTGCTGTCCAGCGTTTCCATCCGATTGAATCTAAAGTCCCCGGCCGGCGATACGGATGTTGGCTTCATTCCGGACATCCCAGTCCGCGACGCGCAGGGATTTCTTTTGTGGTTTCACAGCCAAGACCAGGCGGAGGACGTAGTCGCGCTGCCGCTGCTTCCCGACGACCGAGAATTCGAATTCAACACCATCTCGATCCGAACGTTCGTGAACGAGCAAGAGCTGACCTCGGGTGCGGTGGCAGAAGGCGACGACGTTTACTTCAT
>Ga0187863_10001402_pt1 | contig 19308 bp, 15 predicted proteins | sample June2016WEW_11_1_FD_132975 | JGI IMG/M metagenome (GOLD analysis project Ga0187863, IMG submission 132975) | Peatland microbial communities from SPRUCE experiment site at the Marcell Experimental Forest, Minnesota, USA - June2016WEW_11_10 | ecosystem: Environmental > Terrestrial > Soil >... | reverse complement strand
TACTCCCGGGCAAATTGTGGCTCACCTCGGAGATCTATTGGATTGGGCTCTTTCACAAGTCAGCGGGAAAGAGAAGTGGAGCGACTCGAAACCGATTGCTTGGGACGATGGGGTGAAGAGGTTTTTCGCCGGTTTGCAGGCGCTCGACGATTATATCGCCTCGGATGCAGCGCTCAGTTGTACACCTGAAAAACTTTTCCAGGGAGCGCTTGCTGACGCGCTCACTCACATCGGGCAAATCTCGCTGTTGCGGCGCCTAGCCGGTTCCCACGTGCGCGCGGAGAATTATTCTCGCGCCGAAATCGTTGCGGGCCGAGTCGGTTCCGAGCAAACGCCGCCTGAGAGGGAATTCAATTGATCGTAAGGCATTTTCGCTGCGTGAGATTTCCGGCGGGACGAATGAGGCGGGGAATAATTATTCAAAGCATAGAAAAATAGCCGGGGGCTTAGGCTGAGGGACCCTAGCCGCCCGGCTCTTCTCACCCATCTCCGCAGGGTCTGGGTAAGAAACTTTTAAGCGGCGGATTCGCCGTTACGCATGAACTCGTAACGCTCGATTGCAGCTGCCACTCCCACTTCGCCCGCGTTCTCGGGACTGGATCGCAGAACACGCCCGAGACATCGAACACGAACCGGGCCCGCCTGAGTAAGTTCGTGGGGAAGAGTCATTACGATCTCCACCGGCGAACCGCTGCGCAAACCTTTGGGCAAGTGAAAATAGAGGCCACGCGAACTCACTTCGCGTGATTCGGTTGCAGCCTCGCCAACGACGCTTTCATCCGTCCAACGGACGGTGAGCGGCAAGCGCATTAGAAATCTTCGTGTTGCACGTCGCTCTTTTAGAGCCACAGGAAACTACCTCCCTAAGTACACGACTATCGTGGGGCTTAGGCTCCTTTGCACCAATAGAGCGAAAGCCTCAATTCTTGACAACCTATAAGTACAAAAGTACTAGACCTAGCGAATAAACTGCACCGAAAGCCAACGTTTCGATGGATTCCAGAAGGCTCATGCAACCGGGACTTTGCGGAATGCCTTCAGGATGTCGTCTAGAGTAATCACGCCCTCAAGCTTGCTCAGATCGGCGCGGTTCAGAACCGGGAGGGCGGGCCAATCTCCCGCCCAGTGAAGCGCCTCTTCGAGCGACATGTCTCGGAAAACGAACGGCAACGGGCCTGTGGAACTGGCTTGCGCGACAGTGGAAGGCTCGGAAGCGTCGGCGGCCAGTCGCTGGAGCTCGGCAGGCTCGACGTGGTGCCATTCTCCCGGCCGCGCGCGCACGAAGCACAAATTCCCCTTTTTAGCTTCCACGCGCTTGAGCGCTTCAGACATCTTGTCGCCGGGTTCCAAGACCACGGCGGCATCAAGGCGCATAGCGTCTTCCACCGTAAGAATTAGTTGTTCGCGGCGCTCTTCGACCGAGGGCAGAACCAGCCCGTCCTGGCGCGCCAGCATGTCAAAGAGTGGAACCTTAACGTACGATCGCGAGATTCCGTAGGCGATGAGGCTTGAAATCATTACAGGCAGAATAGCCGTATAGTTTCCGGAAAGCTCGATCACCATGAAAACTGAAGTGATCGGCACGCGCAGAAAGCCGGCGAAAAACGTGCCCATTCCAACCAGCGCAAACGTACCGACCGTACCCGGAAGACCAGTAAAAAAATGCTGTTCGATTGCACCGACGGCGGCGCCGAGCATGGCGCCGATGAACAGGCTCGGTGCGAACATTCCGCCCGGGGTGCCGCTCAGAAATGAAAAGCCAGTGGCCAGGATTTTTAGCGCGGCTAAGACCAGGAGCAGCTTCCAAGCGAATTGTCCGTGCATCGCTTGGTCGATGATGGGATAACCCGCGCCCATCACCTGTGGCAACTTTATACCGATTACGCCGATCAGCAATCCCGCGACGGCGGGCTGAAGATGCTGCGTCCAGCGAGGAAGGGATTGGATGCGAGGCCGCGCGTAGGACAGCCACTTCAGGAAAACCAAAGAAGCTAGCCCGCCGACGATTCCGAGCGCGATGTAGGCCAACAAGTCCACAGGCTTGGCTACGCGAAAGGGAGGAACCCTGAACATCGATTCGGGTCCAAGAAACGCGCGCATGGTCATTACGCTTGATATGGCGGCCAGGACGATCGCGCCAAGCACGCCTGCGCTCCACGTTCCAATCACCTCTTCGAGAACGAAAAGCACGGCGGAAATTGGCGCATTGAACGCGGCGGCCAGACCTGCAGCCGCTCCTACCGGTGCGATCAAGCGGACTTTCTCCTGCGACAAACGCAACCGGCGCCCGATGAGCGAAGCGATCCCCGCGCCCATCTGCAATGAGGGATCTTCCGGCCCCAGCGATTGTCCACTGCCAATCGCCAAGGCACAGGTCACAAATTTGCCGATGACCGTGTTGAACGGAATGTAACCGTTAGAAACGTACACGGCGGACTTTGTTTGATTCACTCCGCTGCCACGCGCGCGGGGAAAAGCGTAAATGACGAGGAACGCCACGACCAAGCCACCGAGGGTCGGAGCAAGAACGACCCGCAGGGTTGAGGGAGCTAGCGAAGAGCCAAGCAGTTCGATTTGCGTCCACTCGATTGCGATTCGAAAACAGACCACGGCGAGGCCAGATAAGATGCCAATCAGTACAGCGAGAAAGAGAAAAAACTGATCTTCCCGCATGGTAAAGATGCGATGTGTCCAGGTTTCCCACAGAGCGCGAAAGCCGGAAGCGGATTTTGCACTCGAAGTTGCGGCTGACAATGGAGCAGAAGGGGCGGTCGAAGCAACACCGATGGGTTCAGTCACTGGGCTGGGACTCCGCGTCTGCGCCCCAAAAGCCAGAGCGCGCGATCGGCATCTTGCGGGTTTCCGCAGGCGTCAGCGGCGGCGTTTTCCATTTCGAAAACGTGGGCCATCACGTCCTCAATGGTTTCGGGATGCTTCTCGATGTATTGCAAACTTCCTCTTGCTTCTAATTCTTTGCTCTCGGCGAAGGTTTTTTGAAGCGGCGTTTGCGGCGGCGTTACCGATAGCGATTGGCCTTCTTGGCCGGCGCATGCCTGCAGGCGCTTGCTGGCGAGCGATAGCGCGTCGGCTGCCTTGCGCGCCTTATCTTCGTGAGAAAGACCCGCGACAAACGGATTCACGGCGTTAACCTGCCGGGCGGTCTGATACATCTCGACGATATCCGGAGCCTCGCGTTTCTCTTGCGGCAATCGGTCGAAATAATCCAGCGCAAGATTATACTGGCCGAGTTCGAAAGCGGATATCGCAGCGCCGAGCAGTGCGTCGGAGTCCTGATTGTTCGCGGAAACCAAGGACTGAAAACCGTCCAGCGCCCGAGGCCAGAGTTTGGCTCGCAGCAATAAATTCCCCACAATTTTGCGGCGTTCCGGGTCATCCGCCGGCGTGTTGTCGGCGAGGGCAATGATTTCAGGCACGGCCTGCCGTGCTTCCCCGCGGTTCAGCAAATATTCGGAAAGTTCCCGGCGAACCTGCCAACGCATCGCGATCGGATCATTTTCCCATTCGCCGTATATCGCGGCGTGGTAATAGCGAATCGCTTCAGAGGTTACACCTTTGTGCGCTGCGATCCGGGCCAAGGCCAGGTTCACGTCTCCGCTGCCGGGGGATTCCGACAAGAGGTTCAGCAAGTACGAGCGGCCTTCGTCACCACGCCCTGCAGCAGCCAGCGCCTGCGCCAAATGGAATTGAAATTTCGCGTTGCCGGGAGAATAGACCAGCGCGTTGCGGTAGTCGATTAGAGCGGACTGCACATCGGCCGCCTGAAAACTGGTTTCGCCTTCGGCAAACCAGTTGTCGGCTAAGACGTGGATTTTCTTATGATACATCCGGGAAATGGCGGCGGTGGTAAGGACGAACAAAACGAGCAAAACGATGCAACCGAACAGAACCGCTTCGCGCGAATAAATTCGCGGGCTTTTCTTTCCTGGCGCGCCGGTAATTGCCGTGGAACTCACTCTGGATTTCCGGATGAAAGCATACCTCAATTAGCGCGTTCGATGCAGACAGCGTTTGAATACCAAAGGCGAAAGGTGGAAACATTTTGGTTAAGAAAATTCGTGGCGACGGGAAATATCAGGCTTGGTCGATCAGGCGGTGGTGAATTGCGTAGAGGGCGAGTTCGAGGCGGTCGGAAACACCGAGCTTATCAAAAATATTATGAAGATGGTTTTTCACCGTCTGTTCGCTGATGAAAAGCTTTTCGCCGATCTCGCGGTTGCGGAAACCCTGGGCTACGAGCTGAACGATTTCTTTCTCTCGTTCACTCAGGAGCGGCTTTTCGCGGCGCTGGCCGGACTCCGCGGACTTCTTAAACGCATCGATCACTTCGGCGGTCATGCGGTTGTCGAGCCAGATCTCACCGTCGAAAACCTTGCGGATACTTTTCACCAGCAAGTCGCTGGCTGACTGCTTCAGTACGACCCCGCGAGCACCAAGGCGCATGGCGCGAACAACGTCGCGGTCATCTTCGGCTGCCGTAAGCACGATCACGCGCGTCGGCAGAGTCTCGAAATTCACTTCCTCGAGGACTCCGAGGCCGTCTTTTTCCGGCATGCGCAGGTCAAGCAGAAGGATGTCAGGCTTGAGTTTCGCCAGCATCTTAACGCACTCATTCCCGTTCGAAGCCTCGCCGACAATTTGGATTTCGTCGGCCGCTTCGAGCAATTTGCGCAGACCATCGCGAAAGATAGCGTGGTCGTCCGCTACCAGGATGCGAATCACCTGTTTCGCTTTCGTCATTTTCAATTTAGTGGGATTTCTACCGTAAGACGCGCCCCGTGCCCGGGATTCGACTCCACCGTTAGCGTTCCCCCTACGCTTCGTGTTCGCTCTTTAATCGAAATTGGCCCGAGACGCAACCGGTCCAGCTCTTCGCTTGTGAACCGCCCAGAGAAACTGAAACCCCGGCCGTTATCGTCTACAACGAGAAAGACTTTCGCCTCGTCTTGCCCTAGTTTTACCACGACGTGGCTGGCCGACGCATGCTTTTTTACGTTGTTAAGTGCTTCCCTGTATATCTGGAACATCTCGCGGCAAATGCGGTCGGGAAGACGCAAGTTGCGGTCTTCGATGAAGAGATCGACGGCCAGGCCGGATTCATTGCGATAACGTTCCGCAAAACCAAACATCAACTCCCGCATATCCGCGCTTTCCACGCGTATTGGCCGCAGGTCGGTCACCATTCTGCGGAGCTCTTCGCTCTCTTGCTTTACGGTGGTTTGCAGCGTCTCGATCTCCTTGCCCGCCTGTTCGGGCGTCCACGGAAATTTCCGGCGAAGGACGTCGAGTTGGATATTCAAGCTCAGCAAAGTTTGGAGGATTCCGTCGTGCAGGTCGCGCGAAATTCTGCTGCGTTCTGATTCCACGGCCCGAGCACGCAAGTGGCGCAGGCGAAAAACATTTTCCAGGGGAGGACCGATGTGCCGAACAATCTGTTCCAGCCAGTGCAGGTCGGCGGGTGCGAATCGCTTGTCCGGATTTATGAGCAGCACACGTCCGGCTGGACGGCCACTGGCATCGATGGTCACCGCCAGGAGCGACCGGGCCCCAAACTCCTCGCGAGTGGAAGGCGGAGGCGCGAGCAGGTTTCGAACTCGATGGCCGGTACGCCGATCCCATCCAAAGCCGCTATTTTTGCCGTCTTTATATTCCCAGCACAGGGACACCTCCATGGCGTCGGTAAGGAAAGTATCGGAGCGCGAGGGCGATACAGTTTCCGGACCGGCCGGCTCTCTTTCCGCAGCGCGAACTTTCCACACAAAGATCCGTTCAAGTTCATCATCGCGAATTGCCAGGCAGGCCTGCTCGCATCCAAATTCGAGAATCAACTCGCCCAGCGCCTGGCGAATCGACTCGGTTAAGCCGCGATCGAACTGCAATAGCTGCGTGACCTTTTCCAGGAACTGGCGACGTTCGAGGTGATTTCTTTCTCGCGCGCCCAGAAAACCCATTCCCAATCCCGAAACCAGAGTAACTAATCCGATCGAAAGCCAATGCCAAAGCCCGCGCCAACTAAACGTCTCGGTTGCAGCTACGCGCAAAATAATAGCTACCGACGCCGCGCTCACCAGGCCGAGCATTGCGCGCATGTTTCCCCGGGTGGCCAGAGCAAAAACCACGAATAGGAACAGAAACCAGGACGCGGAAACCGATGGAGTGAGGATCAAAAAAATGGCCAGAACCGCAACATCGGCGGCGAGCGGAATCTGAAAATGCGCCTCGCCGACGATTCGCTGATAGAGCACGACCGCCAACGCGACGCCAAGATAGACAGCGAGAAACAGAACCGAGGCAGGCCGTTGCGTTCTGCCAGGCATTTCGAGCAGAGCCACGAGCGCAAGCGCTACGAGGATGGATCGAGCCAGGGTGACCTGGCGCTCCAGATACAATCGTTCGGCGCTATCGAGAGGCATCGTGGCGGGCGATTCTCCAATCAAGTTTAACAAGCGGACGTTGCAAGCCGGACAGAGCGCGCACGCGCCTGTATGCTTATGGTAATCGCGCTAACACGAGCGAATGGCAGGGACTGAATGAATGCTCACAGGAAACTCGGCCACACACGATTTGACAATTGGTGCATAATCGTTCGAGAAAGTGGAAGCGAGGCGGGGGACGCCGGCTTGGCAGACCGATATACTCGAAATGAAGTTGGGCGAATCTTGGGGCTTGAGGAGGGGCGTCTTCGTTATTGGGAGCGGCTGCAGCTTGTGCGGCCCGAAGTGCGATGGGGCCAGCGGTTCTATAGTTTTGGCGACCTGGTTGCACTGCGGTCGATCCAACGGATCACGCTAAATCGAGTTCCCGCGCGGAAATTGCGGCGCACTGTTGCGCTCATCGAGCAGCAATTTGGCGGCTATTCTCTGCCTCTGCAGCAACTTCGTCTCGTGGAACTGGGGCGCGATGTTCTCGTAGTTCCTCCCGGCGCCGAGAGACCTTTTAATCCCTTCCTGCAGCAGTGGGCTTTTCCATTCGATATTCCGGCGCGGCCCGCGAAATTGCATTCGATGGCCGGCCCGACGCCGGAAGAATTCTTCGAGACCGCGCTGAGTTGCGAGACGAAGCAAGACTTGCTTCCACAAGCAATCGAGAATTATCTGCGCGTGGTGGAACTCGCGCCGGATTGGATTGAAGCGCACATCAACCTCGGAGTCGCGTACTACCAGATGGGCCAGCTTTCCGATGCCCGTGCGGCGTTTGCAGCGGCGGTCGCGCTCGATCCTTTAAATGGCATCTCGCGTTACAACCTCGGTTGCACTCTTGAGGAAATGGGCGAGTATGACGGAGCCATCGAGCATCTACTGCGCGCTGCTCGCGCGATGCCGGCTCATGCGGATGTACATTTCAACCTTGCATTGGCTTACGAGAAGAGGGGTGAGCGTCGCGCGGCCCGCGATCAATGGACGCTCTATCTTCGTCACGCGCCAAACGGCACTTGGGCGGAACAAGCCCGCGCGCGGCTCAGGCGGTATTCAGCGCGTCGAAAAAACGCGATGCCTATACCCTTCCGACGTCCCAACTAGCTTCATGCAGTCACTCCCTTGAAAGGAATGCTATGACACGTGTGGTGACTTTGTCAGTTTGCGCTACTCTGTGGCTGGTGACATTTGCAATGTTTTCCAATCCGCAAAAGGTAAATTCCGATGCGCGACCCTCCGGGGCTTCGCCTGCGCAGAAATTTGCGGAACTGAGCGATCAATTCATGAAGGATTCTTTGGCGCTCTCTCCCACGAGCGCTTCCGCGGCCGGCTATCACAAGCACGTGGACCCAAAAACCGGCAAGACAATCGAGCTGGATGCTTTGCTGGACGATATGAGTTTGGAAGCCATGGCGGAGCAGCGCGCGTTTTATCAGCACTGGCGCGAACGATTTCGCAACGAGACGCCGGTTTCTGCGCTAGATGCCCAGGATGCAGCGGACTGGCAACTGATCGACGACCAGATCGGGCTCAACTTACTCGAATTCGACAAAATTCAGAACTATCGCCACAATCCGACAGTTCCCGTGGAACTGATTGGAAACGCGCTCTTTCTGCCGCTGACGCAGGATTACGCGCCACTTGACGTTCGCGTCGGACACGTTCTTTCCCGAGTGAGCGCAATTCCGCGACTTTTAACGCAGGTAAAGCGGTACCTCGGCGATTCAGACCCCATTTTCATCACGACTGCGATTCAGGAGAATGACGGCAACATCGACCTGATCGAAAATATGATTGCCTCGGAAATCCCGGCCGGGTCGCCGCTGAAAGCGGAGCATGACAAGGTTGCACCGCCGGCCATCGCCGCTCTGAAGGATTTTTCTCAGTGGCTGCAAAACGATTTAGCCAAGCGGCCTTCGCATATGGCTTGGAGGCTAGGCAAGGAATCCTACGATCAGAAATTCAGGCTGGTGATGGAGACGGAGGTCACTCCCGAACAGGTGCTCGCGGATGCTGAAGAGGGATTGAGATCGGTGCGCGCCGAAATGCTCGATCTGGCGCTGCCCATGCACGCAAAGATGTACCCGGATCATACCGATCACTCCGACCTTGCTATACACGAGCGCCAGAATTTGATCATTACGGAAGTGTTGCGCAAGATTTCCGACGAACATCCGCAGCCCGGCCAGTTGCAGCAGACCATCGAAGCCGAGCTCGAAGGCATCAAGAAGTTTATACGCGAGAAAAAGATTGTATCGCTGGGCACGCGCGACAATTTGAAAGTGATTCCGACGCCGCCTTTCGAGCGCGGCATTTATTCGGTGGCGGGATTCCACAGCGCGCCGCCACTGGAGCCTCAAGCCGAAGCGGAATACTGGGTGACTCCCATCGATCCGAAAATGCCCGCGGACAAAGTGGAATCGAAGCTGCGCGAGTACAACAATTACACGCTTTATTGGCTGAGCATCCACGAAGCGCTGCCCGGCCATTACGTTCAATTCGAGCATCTGAACAATATTCAGCCCGAACGGCGCAGGCTGCTGCGCTCGCTATTCGCCAACGGCGCTTACGTGGAAGGTTGGGCCGAGTACATCGCGCAGGTAATGATGGACGAAGGCTTTCTGAACAACGATCCGCGATTCAGAATGGTGATGCGAAAAATCCGCCTGCGATTGCTGGCCAATGCGATTCTCGACGTCAAGATGCAGACCATGGGAATGACCGACGAGCAGGCCATGGATTTAATGACCAAGGATGCATTTCAGACACAAGCGGAAGCTGAAGGCAAGCTCGTGCGAGCGAAGCTTAGCTCGACTCAGTTGCCGACATACTTTGTGGGTCTGCGCGAATGGCTTGCATTCCGCAAAAAGTATCAGGCGGAAGCGGGGAAGAATTTCGATATGCTGAAGTTTCACGACCTCGTGCTCGATCAGGGCCCGCTGCCCGTCCCAGTGGTGGAGAAACTCGTGATGCCTACGGCGCATCAGTAACATTCACTCTCGGACAGTTTTTTCGCCCTGTTACCCCACGCGCCGGCAGTCGGGAGCAACCCTGGGGCAAACTAGGCCTTCCAAGCATGGGAATAAAGAAGGGGTGCGAATGTTTGCAAAGATAGTGTTCAGGCTGTCTGTAGCGCTTCTCATTTTGTGCAGCGCCCCCGTTTCAAACACGAGTGCGCAAACGCCTGCTGGGGAAGCTGACCGCAAGCCGGTGATCGTTGAGTTGTTCACCTCTGAGGGATGTTCCACGTGCCCGCCCGCCGATGAGCTATTGCAGAAGTTGGAAGCGCAACAGCCCGTCGCCGGAGCCGAGATCGTTCCGCTGGAAGTGCACGTGGATTATTGGAATCATGATGGGTGGAACGATCCATATTCTTCTGCGGAATGGACGGAGAGACAGACCGTTTATCGGACGATCTTTAACCAGACGGAATATACGCCGCAGATGGTTGTGGATGGGCAGAGCCAATTCGTGGGAAGCAACGGACGGCAAGCGCTCGCGGAAATCGAAAAAGCGGCACACCGAGCGCAAACGGATGTCGCGATCAATTCCGAAAAGGCTGATGCGCACGGCTCGCAGCGGTTCACTGTGTCGGTTGGGAAGCTTGCGGGAAACACAATCGGAGATGTTGCGGAGGTCTGGGTGGCAGTTACGGAAGATGGCCTGCAATCGACGGTGAATCGAGGAGAGAATGCGGGACACGTCCTGCATCACACTGCGACTCTGCGGTCGCTGCACAAGGTCGGGACTGCGGATGTAAGCGCGCCGTCGGTATCGTTTAAGGGTGATTCTCGAGTGAAATTCGAGTCACACTGGAAGCCGGAGAATCTGCACGTGGTAGTTTTTGTACAAGAAAAAAAGAGCCGTAAAATTCTCGGCGCGACTTCCGCGAAAGTGTCGCAGTAATGGATTTGAAATTGGTTCGATTATTCGATGCCATGAGCATGATGGACATTCCTCCGCTATGAAACAGATCTGTTACACATACTACGAGAGTCCCATGGGCATGATGCTGCTTGCGGCGGATGATCGCGGGTTGCGGCTGATCAGTTTTGCGTCGGGAAAGCGGCCTGAGCGCCCGCAATCCGCCTGGCATAAGGATAGTGCGCCCTTCGCCGAGACGATCCGCCAGTTGCAGGCTTACTTTCAAGGAGAGTTAAAAAGTTTCGATCTGCCACTGTCGCTTGAAGGCACCGATTTTCAACTCCGCGTTTGGCATAGCCTGTGTGAAATTCCTTATGGACAAACAATTTCTTATGGTCAGTTGGCTTGCCGCGTCGGAAATCCGAAAGGCGCGCGCGCGGTGGGTTTGGCCAACGGCTCTAATCCAATACCGATCATCGTTCCTTGTCATCGCGTCATCGGGAGCAACGGCAGCTTGGTGGGTTACGGCGGCGGCCTTTCGAACAAGAAGGCGCTACTTCACCTTGAAAAGCAGCATGAGTTCCTGCCGTTCGACGTAAGTTACCAAAAGTCTGTCTAATTTGTTTCGCTACACTCCGGCAGAGAGGCGACCGTTAAATGTTGGCAGATTTCTTCAATATCGCTGAAGTACAGAAACGGCGCGAACAAGGCGGAAAGCCCTATTTGGAATTCCTGCGTGTCCCTGCGATGAGTGCCGGTATCTACGCTCTGCCAACGGACGGGAAAGATTCTCAAAGCCCTCATAAAGAAGATGAATTGTATTATGTGGTTCGAGGGCGGGCTCGCATGCGCGTCGCGGCCGAGGAGCACACTGTGACTGAAGGCAGCGTAATTTTCGTCGCAGCGGGAGTACAACACTACTTCCATGAGATTAAAGAGGAATTGATCGTGCTGGTTTTTTTCGCCCCTGCGGAGAGCTAGTCTGCAGGAGCACTTCGGAATATTTCCCGAGCCGCATACATTAGTTTTTGAGAGTGGCGCCGGCCATCCGCGTTAATGCACTTCATTCGATTTCATGTTGCTTCCCGCCGAGGCGATGTGCAATAAAGCTGGCCAATGGCGTTTACGCTGCTCGATTGGTCCGCGATTATCGGTTATCTCGCAATTACTCTTATTCTCGGGCTCTATTTTCGGCGCAGTTCTACCAGAAGTTCGGAAGATTACTTCGTGTCCGGACGGAAAGCGTCGTGGTGGCTGGCCGGAACGTCCATGGTGGCCACGACGTTCGCCGCGGACACGCCACTGCTTGTCGCAGGCCTCGTTTACACGCAAGGAATAGCAGGGAATTGGATCTGGTGGGCTTTTTTGCCTTCCGGGATGATGACTGTGTTTCTGTTCGCCCGCTTGTGGCGCCGCTCGGGATTGATGACGGACGTGCAGTTCGCGGAGATGCGATATTCCGGCAAGCCCGCCGCGTTTCTTCGCGGGTTCCGCGCCATCTATCTGGGACTGTTGATGAACTGCCTCATTCTCGGATGGGTCACCAAAGCTATGATCAACATCGTGGGGACGACTCTCGGTCCCACGATGCAAGGTTGGCGCTTTCTCGAAGTTTTTTCCGGCGCGCTCAGCCGAGTTTTCGGGCCGGTGTTCTCCGGGCCGGACGGCCAAGCTCTGATTATCTGCATTTTCTTTCTGATTCCTTTCACCGGATTCTACGTTTCTTTAGGCGGCCTTTCCGGTGTGTTGTGGACCGACATGTTTCAGTTCGTCCTGAAAATGGGAATTGTGATTGCCATTGCGTACTACGCCGTGCGAGCCGTGGGCGGGATGCAATCGATGATCGATCAGATTGGCGCGCTGCGCGCGACAAATGGAGCATCCGATCCGCTGGCATTTCTGCCGGACTTTTCGCGCGGTTTTGCGACCGACACTTTGTGGACGCTGCCTGTCATCACCTTCGCTGTATACCTGGGGGTGCAATGGTGGGCTTTCTGGTATCCCGGAGCCGAGCCGGGCGGCGGCGGATACATCGCGCAGCGCATTTTCAGCGCGCGTGACGAACGCCAGGGATTATTTTCGGTGCTGTGGTTCAACATTGCGCATTATGCGCTTCGTCCTTGGCCCTGGATTCTTACGGCCCTTGCGGCCATCGTTCTCTACCCCGGCCTTCAGCATCCGGAGACGAGTTATATGATGATCGTAAACGATCATGTCCCGCATGCGCTCCGAGGCATCATCGTGGCGGGTTTCCTGGCCGCGTTCATGTCCACAATCGCGACGCAGCTAAACTGGGGAACGTCTTACATCGTGGAGGATTTTTACCGGCGTTTTCTGGTTCGGCACGCTTCGGAGCGCCACTACGTTCATATTTCGCAACTCGTGACGGTACTGCTGGTGGTTCTCACGGGATACGTATCGGCACAGTTGGCTTCGATCCGTTCTGGATGGCAAGTGGTGTTGCAGGTCGGTGCGGGAACCGGCAGCGTATATATGCTGCGCTGGTATTGGTGGCGCATCAATGCCTGGAGCGAGATTTCCGCGATGATTACGGCGCTCGTTTTCACACTCACTTTGCATTGGGAAGCGCTGGCTGAGGCGATGGTCGGACGTCCAACAATTTTCACCGGGTCCGATACAGTGCTGTTCGCGAAAAATGTTCTGGCTACAACGCTGTTAACAACGATTGTGTGGGTGGTCGTGACTATGCTGACGAGGAGAGAGCCTGACAGCATTTTGCTGTCGTTCTATCGAAAAGTACGGCCGGACGTCGCGGGCTGGAACGCCATCGCCACGCTGGCCCCCGAAATCCCGAGAACGCACGACATTGGGCGGAATCTTTGGTGCTGGATTCTGGGCTGTGTGATGGTCTACAGCGCTCTATTTGGGGTTGGTAAACTGCTGCTGCACCATCGGCTGTTGGGGATATTTCTGGTTCTGATCTCGGCGGCATGCGCCTGGCGCATGGCTAAAGAGCTAACCTGCGGGCAAGGCGCGCTGGAAGTCGCCTCTGTGACAATCCAAGACGCTGGGAAACGGGCGGGAAACTAATTCAATAATTCTTTTCGAAAAATTGGTCGGGGCGTGGAGATTTGAACTCCAGACCTCCTGCGCCCAAGGCAGGCGCGCTACCAGGCTGCGCTACGCCCCGACATAATTGAGTTTTATTCTAGCTTAATTTGCGAATTTCTGGACTGCGAGCCGGTGGCACGCAGGGCGCCCCGGCAAAATGCATCCGGCTCGCTTGAGCTTCAGATATTCACGGGTAAAAGTTCTGCGCTCGTGGTCTATTGGACACCTGCCTGCGAATCCGCTTGTCCTTGCATAAGGCTGGTATAGAATTGGACTCCCTTCCAAAAAATCGGCATACGGCTACAGGCTGCCCTCTTCAGCCTTCTGGGTCGTGTCCCGAATAGAATTTTCATTCCCAATCTAGTGTGAAATGAAGAACAACTCTCTGTTCCATGGAAAGCGCAGCTCGCGTTCGGGTTAGGGACTTTCGCCCCACTGACGGTAAGTATCCAGTGAGGCAATCGATGCGCGCGGTCCATCAAACAGGTCATTGAACACCTGCTCACATTGCTATGGAAGCAGCAAGGGAATCTTGATGACAGCAGCGACCCGAGACATTGGCGTGCGCAAGGCTGCGGAAAAGCACCTTGCGCAAATGGAGGGCGGCCGCCGGCTGGCGGAGGAGGCGCTCCGAGAAAGTGAAGAAAGATATCGAATGCTCCTCGATGGAATCCAAGACTACGCAATTTTTATGATGGATCCTCACGGTCAGATTGTCAGTTGGAATGCCGGCGCCGAGCGAATTAAGGGTTACAGCGCTGACCAGATTATCGGTCAAAACTTTTCCCGCTTCTTTCCTCCGGAAGATATCAAGCGGGGCAGGCCGGAGGAGATACTCCGGATGACCGCCGCAAGCGGCCGGCACGAAGAACAAGCCATGCGCGTCCGCAAAGACGGCTCACGATTCTTAGCAAGTCTGACATTCACAGCCTTTCGCGACCCAGCCGGCAATCTGCGTGGGTTTTCGGAGTTCAGCCACGATCTTAGCGAGAGCGAAGAGTCGGGGGCGAAGTACCGGGGGCTATTGGAGGCGGCGCCGGACGCGATGGTGGTGGTGAATTCGGACGGCGCAATCGTCCTCTTGAATCTTCAGGCGGAGAAACAGTTTGGATACCGCCGCGATGAACTCGTTGGCCAGAAGGTAAAGAACATCATTCCGGAGGGGTTTGCGGAACGGCTGGTCGCGGACCGACTCCGATCCGCGGAAGACGCGCTCGCACAACAGATCGGTACCGGGATTGAACTCACCGGGCGGCGAAAGAATGGAAGCGAGTTTCCGATCGAGATCATGTTGAGCCCGCTGGAGAGCACGGAAGGAATCTTAGTGACCGCTGCAATCCGGGACATCAGCGTGCGCAAGGACGCGGAAAGACATTTGGCGCAGATGGAGGGAAGGTATCGCGGGCTGCTGGAGGCGGCTCCGGATGCGATGGTAGTGGTCAATCAAGCCGGACAAATCGTTCTGCTAAATGTGCAGGCGGAGAAGCAGTTCGGGTACCGCCGCGATGAACTCGTAGGACAGAAGGTAAAAAACATCATTCCCGAGGGGTTTGCGGAACGTCTGCTCGCGGACGCTCTCCGATCCGCGGAAGATGCCCTCGCGCAGCAGATCGGTACTGGGATTGAGCTCAATGGACGGCGGAAGAATGGAAGCGAGTTCCCGATCGAGATCATGCTGAGCCCGCTGGAAAGCGCCGAGGGAATTCTGGTGACGGCTGCGGTCCGCGACATCACCAAGCGAAAAAAGGCCGAAGCGCATCTTCTGCAAAAGGTTGAGGAATTGAACAGATCGAATGAGGAATTGGAGCAATTCGCCAACATCGCCTCGCACGATTTGCAGGAGCCTCTGCGGATGGTGGCCAGTTACACGCAACTTTTGTCCAAACGATACAAGGGAAAGTTGGATTCCGATGCCGATGAATTCATTTCGTTCGCAGTAGATGGGGCCAGCCGCATGCAGCGGTTGATCAAAGATCTGCTGGCCTATTCGCGCGTGGGCACGAAAGCAAAAGATCTCCTCGATACTTCCAGCGAAGAAGCATTGCAACAGGCGCTGATAAATCTACGTGGCGCCGTCGAAGAAAGTGGCGCGCTAGTGACGCACGATCCCCTTCCGATCGTCCTAGCGGATGAGACGCAACTGATCCAGTTATTTCAGAACCTCGTTGGCAATGCCATCAAGTACCAAAACCCCGGAATTCCCCGAGTTCACATCTCTGCTGCCAGGAATGGCGAGAAGAGATGGACGTTTTCGGTGCGGGACAACGGGCTGGGAATTGACTCGCAGTACTTCGAAAAGATTTTTGGTATGTTCCAGCGCCTGCACAAACGCGAAGAGTTCGAGGGCACCGGCGTGGGCTTGGCCATCTGCAAAAAGATTGTCGAGCGTCACGGCGGCAGCATCTCGGTCGAATCACAGCTTGGGCACGGTTCCACCTTTTGCTTCGCTTTGGGCGAAAGTGACAAGAGCCCCTCGAAGCCATCGGAGGAAATGGCATGCCCATAGAGGTTCTGTTGGTTGAAGACAGTCCTGGGGATGTCCGGCTGACGCAGGAAGCATTCCACGACGCGAATAAGTCTGTTCACTTACATGTGGCGTCCGACGGCGTGGAGGCCATGGCCTTCCTGAGACGCGACGGGCCTCACATCCATGCTCCTCGCCCGGATCTCATCTTGTTGGATCTAAATCTCCCGAAAATGGATGGTCGCGAGGTTCTTGCTCTCATCAAAAGAGATGAAAACCTGCGGACGATTCCGACAATTATCCTCACCACATCCGAGGCCGAAGCCGATATTGTGAAAAGCTATCAACTCCAGGCGAACTGCTACCTCACCAAGCCGGTGCAGTTTGATGCGTTCGAGATTCTCGTGAGGAGCATCAATGATTTTTGGCTGACGAAGGTTAAATTGCCACAGCAGAGGCAAAGTGGATGAGCAAGAAATCGATAAAAATGCTTCTCATTGTCGAAGATAATCCCGGAGATGCGCGTTTGCTTCGTGAGATGTTCAACGAGCAGGGCTCACATAACACTGAACTGACGCATGCGGAATGCATGAGCGAGGCCGAACAGCATCTCGCGGAGCGAGCGTTTGACGTTGTCGTGCTGGACTTGGGGCTGCCAGATGCACAAGGACTGGAAGCGGTACGGCGGGCCCACGCAGCCGCACCGCGCGTGCCGCTGGTGGTACTCACGGGTTTGGATGACGAGTCGCTGGCAGCCGAAGCCCTCCAAGAAGGCGCGCAAGACTATCTGATCAAAGGCCAAATCGAGACCCGCGGGTTTCTACGCTCCCTGCGCTATGCCATGGAGCGCAAGACCATGGAAGAAGCGTTGTTCGTGGAAAAGGAACGCGCCCAAGTTACGCTCAACTCCATCGGCGATGCCGTTGCTTGCACGGACATCGCGGGAAATATCACCTTCCTCAATCTCGTCGCGGAAAAGATGACGGGCAGTTCGCGGGAGGAAGCTTCCGGCCGGCCCATGGCCGAAGTCTTGCAAATCCTGGACGCCGCGAGCCGCGAAACTATCTCCAATCCGATGGAGCTGGCAGTTGCGAAAAACCGGACCGTGCATCTGCCGTTGAACTGCGTGCTCATCCGGCGAGACGGATTTGAAATTCCGATTGAAGACTCCGTCTCCCCCATCCACGACCGCGAAGGAAAGGCCACCGGAGCAGTAATTGTTTTTCGCGACGTGAGCGTAGCCCAGGCAATGGCGTTGCAGATGGCTCACTCGGCTCAGCATGACTTCCTGACCGGTTTGCCAAATCGAATGCTGCTGAATGACCGGGTAAGCCAGGCGATCGTTTTAGCGCACCGTCACATGAAAAAAGTCGCGGTGCTGTTTTTGGACTTGGATGGCTTCAAACACATCAACGATTCGCTGGGGCATCCGATCGGCGACAAACTTCTTCAATCCATCGCGAAGCGCCTGGTGGATTGTGGTCGGAGCTCGGACACGGTGAGCCGGCAGGGCGGCGATGAATTCGTTGTGCTGCTTTCAGAAGTGGAACAGTCGGACGATGCTGCCATTACAGCGAGAAGGATGTTGCAGGCGGTGGCGGAGCCCCATTCCATCGGGCAGCACGATCTTCACGTCACAGCCAGCATTGGCCTAAGCATCTATCCCGACGACGGCCTCGATGCCGAAACCCTTATCAAGAACGCGGACACCGCCATGTACCAGGCGAAAGAAAATGGGCACCAGAGTTATCAGTTTTTCAAGCCGGCCATGAACGTCCGGGCCGTGGAACGGCAATCTATCGAGGAAAGTCTGCGGCGCGCCCTGGAACGGCAGGAATTCGCGCTGCAGTACCAGCCGATAATCAATCTAGGGACGGGAGAGATTACCGGCGCTGAAGCATTGATACGTTGGACCCATCCCACCCGAGGGCCGGTCTCTCCGGCCCAATTTATTCCCATCGCGGAAGACTGCGGCCTGATTCTGCCAATTGGCAATTGGGTCCTGCGTGAGGCGTGCAAGCAAGCCCAGGTTTGGGCGCATGCAGGCCTGCTGCTGGCTACCATGGCGGTGAACATCTCCGCAATCGAGTTTCGGGACGAGCACTTTCTGGAAGGCGTCTTCGGAATCCTGGAAGATACGGGTCTGGATCCAGGGTCGCTTGAGCTAGAGCTGACCGAAAGCGTTCTTATGAAGCGTGCGGAGTCCACGGAATCAATCCTCAAGGCACTAAGGGCGAGAGGAGTACAGGTTGCGGTCGACGATTTTGGCACGGGTTACTCGAGCTTGAGTTACCTCAGAAAGTTTTCGATCGATGCGTTGAAGATCGACCAGTCGTTTGTCCGTCAGATCACCACCGCTCCCGACGAGACGACCATTGTGACCGCGGTAATCAGCATGGGACGCAGTCTTAAGTTGCGAGTGGTTGCCGAGGGCGTCGAAACGCAAGAGGAGCTCGCATTTCTTCAGGCTCACCAATGTGATGAGGCGCAAGGATACTTTTTCAGCCGGCCGTTGCCTCCGGAACAATTCGCTAAGCTGCTTGCGACCGGAATATCACAAACAGTCCTCAACTGAAAGCTTCAATAACATTCTCCGGATCCTCTTGGATGAGTGCGTCTCGGAGCAAGCTGAAAGCATCTACAATAGGGATGAAGTTACAAACCCAATTTTCCTGCCTAACTGAATAAGCGCCTAACCTAATGACATTGTCAGCACAGTTGTTTTGGCTGCTCATCATTGCGATTCCGATTGCGTCCGTCGCGTGGACCATTACGCATGAAGAGATATTCAACGAACCCCGCAAATGGTGCGAACGGAATAGCAAGGAATGCCGTTCTCTTTTACAGCGAAAGTTTTTCTACCTCTTCACGTGCGAGTACTGCTTTAGCCATTGGGTGACGGCATTTTTTCTCATCATCACGCGCTTCAAGCTGCTATTTCCGGATTGGCGGGGTTATTTAATCGCAGGCTTCTCGCTGGTTTGGGTCGCGAACGTGTACATGAGTTTTTTCGCCAGAATTCGCCTGGATGTGAAACGCGAGCGCGTTGAGATTTCCGCGGAAGAGAAAGCTCTGGGGCACGACCACACCGATTCAAACAAGTCGGGCTAAGACCCACAGCATCCCACCATACAGGTGAGCCTCTTCGAAGAGATCACTCCGATTCGTCTGGAACGGCTTCATGTGCCCAGCAGGCCGGAGGCGCCAAACTCAAACGGTTTTATCTCTCGAGTAGCATATCGGCTCGAGATTGCACTCGATGCATTTGGGCTTGCGCGCATGGCACACACACCGTCCGTGCCAGATTATTTGGTGGGAGAACAGAATCCACTTTTCGCGAGGAAGGATATGTATCAAATCCTGCTCCACTTTTTTCGGGTCAGTGTTTTTCGTCAGGTCGAGCCGCCGCGATACTCGAAGCACGTGAGTATCGACAACCACGCCTGAAGCAATTCCGAACGCCGTCCCGAGCAC
>Ga0187863_10001401_pt1 | contig 19311 bp, 24 predicted proteins | sample June2016WEW_11_1_FD_132975 | JGI IMG/M metagenome (GOLD analysis project Ga0187863, IMG submission 132975) | Peatland microbial communities from SPRUCE experiment site at the Marcell Experimental Forest, Minnesota, USA - June2016WEW_11_10 | ecosystem: Environmental > Terrestrial > Soil >... | reverse complement strand
CTTGTCAACAATGGGAATTACTGCCTGGCAAAACCGGGCGAATTGTACGCGATCTATCTGCCGCGTGGCGGGAGCGTCACAGCTCAGCTTGACCCGGGCAAGTATGCGGGAGTCTGGTGGGACGCTTCGACCGGGCGAAAAATCGCTTTGGCATCTCTCAACGTCACGGCCCGTTCATGGACTTCGCCTGCGGCGTCTGGCAGCAACGATGGGGCGCTGCTGTTAACGAAGAGCCGCGATCGTTAGCGGCCGGTTGGGGCTGAGCAACACTACAGCGGCGGTTGTGGATCAGGCCGCCACGGTAGTGCGGAGAATAATTGCGGGCGCGTTAAATTCCGAAAAAAGATGAGGCAATCGATGGAACAAATACGCAACGTAGTTTGACGATGCTAATTCCGCGGAAGCGCGGGACACCATGGTGATGTTCCCCGGATTGGCTTTGGTGCTGTTAGGCACCGGCATGATTTTGAGCAGCCCGGCGATCCGGAAGTATCTGGGCGGCCTGAACGTGGGCAACCTGCTGCAGACCGCCGCGCCTGATTTTGAAAGGTATTTGAAGCTGAAGGCTATGTAAGTGACCACCTCCGCAAAAGTCGAAGTTTACTCCATTGATTCCGGCATTAGCCGGTTCACCGTCCGAGCTTTCGCCAGCGGGATGTTCTCGGCCTTCGGCCACAATCCGACCTTGGCCATCCGAGACTTCGAGGGCGAGGCGAAATTTTCGCCCGACGCACTGGATGAGGCTCGGCTTGTGATTAGGGTCAATGCCAAATCGCTCGCCGTGACTGACAACATGAGCGACAAGGATCGCCGCGAACTGGAAGCCACCATGAACCAGGACGTGCTGGAGACATCGAAGCATCCGGAGATTACTTTCGAGAGTACTCAGGTGTCGGCAAACAAGGCCGGGGATGGGCGGTACTTTGTCAACCTGGTGGGCACTCTGATGCTGCATGGAGTTTCGAAAAGTCAGGCCGTCGCCGCGCAAATCTCTCTCACCGGCGATATGCTGCGCGCGCACGGGGAGTTCACGGCGCTGCAGAGCGCGTATGGGATTAAACCTGTTTCTGTGGCTGGGGGTGCGCTCAAGGTTAAAGACGAGCTGAAATGCTCATTCGACATCGTAGCCCGGAAAAAGGTAGACAATAGTTGAAGGTGTTCTAATGTGCTTGGCTATTCCTGCCAAAATTGTTGAATTATTTCCGGAAGAACAAAATCGTGCGCTGGTGGAAGTGGTGGGTGTGCGCCGTCACATCGACACCGGACTGCTGGCTGACGATCCTCCCAAGGCTGGCGATTGGGTGCTGATCCACGTGGGCTTCGCGATGAGCAAGATCAGCGAAGAACAGGCGCTGGATCAGATTCAAACCCTGACCATGCTGGGCGAGCAGGAAGCAGCCATGCAGGAAGTTGAAGGTTATGGGCTGGGCGAGACATGAAGTTTGTCGATGAATTCCGTGAACCCGGCGTCATCGGGAAAGCGTCCGACGAGATCCGCCGCCTGGCTGATCCCAAACGGCATTACCGGTTTATGGAGGTGTGCGGCGGCCACACGCACGCCATCTATCGTTTCGGTCTGAAAGACCTGCTTCCATCCAATATTGAGCTGGTGCATGGCCCCGGTTGTCCGGTGTGCGTGCTGCCCATGGGACGCATCGACGATGGTCTCTCCATGGCTCAGGATCCGAACGTCATCTTCACCGCGTTCGGCGACATGATGCGGGTTCCCGGCACCAGCGGCAGCCCACTCGAACACAAGGCGCGCGGCATGGATGTGCGGATTATTTATTCACCCTCCGACGCGCTGAAACTGGCACAGAAGAATCCCGACAAGCACGTAATGTTCTTCGCGATCGGGTTTGAAACCACCGCGCCCTCCACGGCCCTCACTTTGATCCGCGCGAAGGAGTTGGGGCTTCGCAACTTCTCGGTATTCTCAAATCACGTCACCATCATTCCGGCCATCCGCGCCATCCTGGATTCACCGGACATGCGTATTGATGCCTTCATCGGTCCCGGACATGTCTCCACCGTCATCGGCTGCCGTCCTTACGAATGGATCGCGAGAAACGAAGGCAAGCCCATCGTGGTATCCGGTTTCGAACCGGTGGATGTTCTGCAATCCATCGTGATGCTGCTCCAGCAGCTCAAGGCCGGTGAAGCGAAGGTGGAAAATCAATACAAGCGCGTGGTCCCGTGGGAAGGCAGCCGGCCGGCTCTGAGGGCCATGGCCGAAGTGTTTGAGCTGCGTCCCTATTTCGAGTGGCGCGGCATGGGATTCATCTCGCAGTCCGCTCTCAGCATTCGCGATACGTACGCGCAATGGGACGCGGAGAAGCGCTTCCACGTCCCCGGTGTTCGCGTCACCGATCCCAAGGCGGCTCAGTGCGGCGAAGTCCTCAAAGGAGTGCTTAAGCCGGCGCAATGCAAGCTATTTGGAAAGGAATGCACGCCTGAACGTCCGGTGGGTGCGCTGATGGTATCGTCGGAAGGCTCGTGCGCTGCCTATTTCAATTATGAGTATCGAAAGGCGGCTGTACTCACCAGCATTGGCGCTCCCGCTTGATCCCCGTGCTCCCTAAAATCCGCTTCCGCGATCCGCAAATTGAAATGGCCCACGGCGCTGGGGGCAAAGCCAGCCGCCGCTTGGTGGAAGGCCTCTTCGCCCCGCTGCTGTTCGGCGCATCCACCGAACCTTTGAGCGATGCGGCTCACATCAATCTGAACGGAACATGCGTCGCCATCACCGCGGATAGCTTCGTGGTAAAGCCTCTTCGATTCCCAGGAGGATCCATCGGCGAACTCGCCGTAAATGGTACGGTGAACGACCTAGCAGTTTCCGGCGCGCGCGCTCAGGCGCTGGTAGTGACGTATGTTCTGGAATCCGGACTGCCCACGGAGATCCTGGAAGCCGAAGTTCGCGCCATGGCAAAGGCCGCCGAACGCGCCGGAGTCAGCATCGTCGGTGGCGACACGAAAGTTGTGGAGCATGGCAAGGCCGACCGCATGTACATCACAACGGCGGGCATCGGCCTTCCGATTCCGGGCATCGCGCTCTCGGCCGCATCCGTCCGGCCCGGCGACAAAGTGCTTCTCAGCGGCCCCATTGGCGATCACGGCATCACCATCCTGCTGGCGCGTGGTGAACTGGAAATCGAGGCGGACCTCTGCTCCGACACGCGCTCCGTGCTTCCTCTGGTGGAAGCGCTGGCTCGCGCCGCGGCATCCGCCATTCGCTGGATGCGCGACCCCACTCGAGGCGGCGTCGCCACGTCCCTGAACGAATTAGCCCACGACTGCGGACTCGGCGTTGTGCTCAGCGAGGATAAAATCCCAATCCGCGACACCGTGCGCGGCGCTTGTGAGCTGCTAGGCCTTGATCCCTTGCACATCGCGAACGAGGGCCAGTTCCTGGCGATTATTGCCGCCGAGCGCGCCGATGTTGCGCTTCAGGCGCTCAAGGAAACGCCGGGTGGTCACGAAGCAGTCATCATCGGTGAGATGTGCGAGCAGCCTGCTGGAACCGTTCTTGGCGCTACCAGTTACGGTGGCACACGCGTAATCGATATGCTGGTAGGAGATCCGCTCCCGCGTATCTGCTAGCCATGCCATCCAGCACCGTCACCCTCGCGAGCCGCGTAGAAGAGGCGCTCCTGGAACGGAACCAACTCTACGGAGAATTCTTCGCACGCGAAGCTCCGCGGTTGGCATCGGCCTGTCGTGACATGTCGGATCGCTTCCTTAAAGGTGGGCGCCTGCTGGCCTTTGGCCGTGGACCCTATGCCACCGACGCTCAACACGTATCGGTGGAATTCGTGCATCCGGTAATCGTGGGAAAGCGCGCCCTGCCGGCACTCGATTTGTCCATGCTATTCGCCCCCTGGCTTCGCGCGATCGTTAAGCCCGAAGACATCGTGATGGGGTTCGGTCCTCCCGAAGGTGATCCGGAAGTACAGTCGGCTCTGGACGCGGCCACGGAGCGCGAAGCGATGACATTTGCGCTGCCGGGCGAGCGCGGCTCTTACGCGTGCACGGACCTCGCGTCGGATCCCTTCCAACATCAGGAAATGATCGAGATCCTCTATCACACGCTTTGGGAAACCGTGCACGTCTTCTTCGAGCATCGCGAATTGGGGCACGATGTGGGCGACGCCGGATTTCTCTATCCGTTCCTGGGGCAGCAGAAACAGGAGACTGGAGGCCTGCTGGAGCAAGTGGCCGCGTCGATCGAAATGAAAGTTGAAGAAGACGCGAAACTCCGCGCGCAAGTGGCCACCGAGCAATCTGAACAAATCGTCAATACCACCGTCGCCATCCACGATCGCCTCCTCCGTGGAGGCAAGTTGATTCTTTTCGGAAACGGCGGCTCGGCCACCGATGCGAATGATTGGGCGCTGGATTGCGTTCTTCCACCGGACGGCCTGCGTCCTGTTCCGGCAATTTCTCTATCGCTCGAACCGGCCAACATTACCGCACTTGCGAATGACGTCGGAACCGAAGTGATCTTCCTCCGCCAGCTTATCGCGCAGGCGCGCCCGGAAGACGTCGCCATCGGGATCTCCACTAGTGGAGGATCGAAGAATATTATCATGGCGCTGGAAGAGGCCCGCAAGCGAAATCTGCTGACCGTGGCGCTGCTGGGTTATGATGGCGGCGAGATCGTGCGCCGGGGATTAGTGGACTGGCCGCTGGTGGTCCGGTCTGACTACATCCCGCGCATTCAGGAAGTGCAAGCGTCCGTGTATCACATCATTCGCCAACTTTTGGGGATCGCCGGTCATGCCGAAAACTGAACTTTACGGCACAGCCAGTTGCCCTTACACGTGCGAATTGCGCGAATGGCTGGAGTGGAAGAACCGTGATTTCGAGGAGTACGACGTCGAAGCGGATCCAGAAGCTTACGCTCGAATGTTAGCGGCCACCGACGGCCAGCGCACGGTCCCAGTATTGATCGAGGACGGGAAGGTCACTCAGGTAGGTTGGCAAGGCCGCGGATGTATTACCGGAGCGTCGAATGCATGAACTCTCCATCGCCTTGAGCATTTTGGATGTCGCGGGAGAAGAAGTGGAGCGGCGCGGAAACCCTCAACTCGAAGCTATCCATCTGCGCCTCGGACCATTATCGGGCGTCGTCAAGGAGGCGCTTCTGTCAGCCTACGAGCTGGCGCGTGAGGCAACGCCTTACGCGACCACCCGCCTGATCATCGAAGAAGTTCCCATCGTGGTCTTTTGTTCCAAGTGCGACGCGGAGCGCCCGGTGCACTCCATGCAGGATTTTTCCTGCGCGGAGTGCGATACTCCAGCTTCTAAGCTAATTCACGGCCGCGAACTGGAACTGGCCGCTCTGGAGCTGACTGAATGAGCACTCAACCTCCCACTCAACCCCGCATCGTAGAAGTCCGGCGCAATGTCCTGAAGCACAACGACCAGGTAGCTGCCGAGTTGCGCGAGCGCTTCAAAAAGGCTGGTGTCTTTGTCGCCAGCCTGGTTTCAAGCCCTGGCTCCGGTAAAACCGCATTTCTCGAAAAGACCCTCACGCGGCTCAAGGAAAAAGGCTATCGCCCCGCGGCGGTTGTCGGCGATCTCGCAACAGCAAACGACGCCGAACGTCTGGCGCGCAGCCAGGCGCCCGTGAAACAGATCACCACCGGAACGCTCTGCCACCTGGAAGCCGCCATGGTTCAGAACGCCATCGAAGGTTGGAATATCAATGAACTGGATTTTCTCTTCATTGAGAACGTCGGCAACTTGGTGTGCCCTTCCTCCTACGATCTGGGCGAGAACATCCGCCTGGTGCTGCTTTCCGTGACCGAAGGCGAAGACAAGCCACTGAAATATCCCACCATTTTCAATAGCGCCGATCTCGCTGTCATTACGAAGATCGATCTGGCGGAGGCCGTCGAGTTCGATCGCGCCGCAGCCAGATCGAATATTCAATCCGTTCGTCCCGGAATGCCCATGCTGGAACTTTCCTCAAAGACCAGCCAAGGCATGGACGAATGGATGGCATTGCTCGCATCCAAGCAGCGCCGTTAACGTTTAGCAACCGTGACAGTGCGTGACATCGCGCAACGAAAAACCTGCTCCGGATTCTAACTCGTGGAGGTAATCATAGATGGACACCCAAAAGAAGGAACAGGGGAACCAGCAGCAGAAGGACTTTGGTAATCAACCAAACCGGGGCCAGCAGCAACAAGGCAATCAGCCCGGCCATCAGGGAGGCCAACCGGGTCACCAAGGTCAGGATCCAAATAAGGGGCAGCAGGAACAGCAAAATCAGCCCCGCAAAGAGCAAGAGCAACCCACCAAGCGATAGCCCCTAGGGCACAGCGACAGGGCGGTTGGTGGGTCAGACCGGCCCACTGCCGCCCTGTAAGATTTGAGTGCCGAAAATCTTCATCCTAAATCGCGCGCCGGCCGCTAACCCATTATTTGTTGTTCACAATCAAGCAATCACAGCATACAGTGCACCCTCACCATTGCCTGCCACGTCCAATGGGTAGGAGCAAGTTATGTTAAAGAAATTTGGATTACCGGCGTTGGTTCTTGGCGCTGCACTTACGCTATTCAGCCCGATCGTGGCGTTAGCGCAAGGCCGTGGCGGTGGCGGACACGGCGGTGCTGGCGGCCACGGATTCTCCGGCGGTGGAGGCCATGCGTACTCCGGCCGATCGTATTCAGGCGGCGGCCGCGGATATTCTGGCGGTGGTGGACGTAGCTATGCTGCCCGCGGATACGGGTATGGTGGCGGTGGCTACTACGGTGGCGGAAGCTATTACGGCGGTCGCGGCTACGGTGGATATTACGGCCGCGGCTTGGGTCTCGGAATTTACGGCGCGCCCTACTACGGCTATGGATACGGCTACGCGCCCGGTTATTGCAGCCCGTCAGGCTACTACGATCAGTGGGGCCATTGGGTTCCGACAGGGTGCGCCGCGTATCCCTATTGAGCGCGTGCGACGTTCCCTCAGATTAGAAATTCCTTTGCCGATGAGCGGATAGATGGGCGAAGATCCAATCGGCAAAGGTACAATCTCAATAAGCACCGCCAAGTTGACCTTCGGCCAGGTGCCCTCGAAGAGGACAGGTTTGAAGAGGAGAGGTTTGAGGATAAAACCCACGGGGCATCCGCTACAGGAAGATTTATTCGCGAACGGTCGTCCGAAGAGAATTCCACGCCGCGCCCCGTCCCTGCCGTTGGAAGATAACACCCCCGAAGGCCTGCAAGCCCTGCTCGCCGCAAATCGTCATTACCGGCAGATCGAATGGCCCTCGCCATACAACCGAACCGTGCACCGCCTCCATCAGGGCGACGCGCGAGACCTATCGTGGATCCCAGATGCTTCGGTCCAATTAGTCGTTACATCACCGCCGTATTGGACCCTAAAGGAATACACTGCCGGCAATCCCGATCAAATGGGTCATTTCGACGACTACGATCGATTCCTGGAAGAAATGGATACTGCGTGGAAAGAGTGCGCGCGGGTTCTGGTTGGCGGCGGACGCATTTGCTGTGTCGTTGGGGATGTCTGCATATCGAGAAAGCGCGGCGGGCGTCATTACCTTGTGCCCCTCCACTCTGATATTCAGGTACGGGCGCGCAAGCTCGGCCTGGATTGCCTAATGCCAATTCTGTGGCACAAAATTGCCAACGGGGCTACTGAGGTGGAGGGTAACGGTGCGGGATTCTACGGGAAACCCTATCAACCAGGCGGAATCATCAAGAACGACATCGAGTATATTCTCTTCTTCCGTAAAGGCGGCGAGTATCGATCCGTTCAAGGGCTGCAAAAGGCCTTGTCGATGCTGACCAAAGAGGAAATGAAGACCTGGCAGCGGTCTATCTGGACTGATATTCGCGGCGCATCCACGCGCGATGGACATCCGGCTCCCTATCCTGTCGAGCTAGCCGAACGCCTTATCAAACTATTCTCCTTTGCGGGCGATACGGTCCTTGATCCGTTCGCGGGTACCGGATCTACGTCACAGGCTGCTATTATGGCTGGCAGAAATTCAATCGCCAACGAGGTAGAGCCGGCTTATACCGAGATTGCAAAGGAGCGGATCTCCAAGCTCATTAAACAGCCCAGATTTGTTGGCGCGGTAGAAGCTGAGTTAATTCTTGACCCAGTCACCTCAAAAACTCGAATATCGGCTGCTAACGGAGTTCCGGCGGTTATTTGAAACTAAGCTTTATAAGCACCGCGCGTCCAATCAAGGCGACTTCGTGGCCATGCATCTCTACGAAGACCTGGTCAGCATTAATCGTTCACCCAAACTGATCGCGGCCACGGTCGAGCGCAAAGACCGCGTTCTGAATGTACAGAACACGCGGAGAGGCGTTGCGGCCAGACGCGGCGATGCAACCTTTGGTGAACTCATTCCAGGCGAGACTGCTATCGCGGATTCCGGCTACCAAGTTCCGAGAGGACCGATCGCAACAGTGGAAATCGGGGTGGAAGTGAAGATATTAGCCAAGGCCATGATCAAGCAAATCGACCGCGTGATCAACGATTTGCGGAATCAGGTGGTGCAATTCAAGCGCGGTGGCGGCAATCCCATTTGTATCGCGGTGATCGGGATCAACCGGGCGGAAAGCGTCGTCGGATACGAAGGAGACCGCGCGTTCCCCACGACGGGCACGGGCGGCTTCCTGCACCCATTCCAGGAAGCCCCGGAAGCGGAACGCCGTCTGCGGTCCGATGCCCAGCCCCAGTTCGATGAGTTCCTGGTGCTACGCTTCAAGGCTACGAACGTGTCGCCGTATCCTTTCGAGTGGGTCGATCTTCGGGAAACTGAGTTGGATTACGCCGCCGCCTTATCCAGAATCTGCTCCAGATATCAACAGAGATTCTAGAACGCGTCAGGCTTGTTGAGGACGTTTCCGGTCGAACGCTCGTGACACCATAACACCCACCACAATCACTACAACGCAGCCCACCACGTTGTACCAAAGGAACGAAATCTTAGTAAATATATTGGCGGCGAAGATGGCTGCTTCGCCTGCCACTACGCCAAAAAATGCGCCGTTCGAACCCACGCTCTTGAAGAAGAACGCGAGCACGAAGACACCCAGCAGTCCGCCGTAAAATAGCGAGCCGACAATATTCACCGCTTCAATCAGCGCGCCGAAATTCCTGCCGTATTGCGCGAACCCCACTGCGTACAATCCCCAAAAGACCGTGGCGAAACGCGACGCCATCAGGTAATGACGGTCGGATGCATCCTTATTGACGTGCCTCCGATAGATGTCGATCACGGTCACGGTGGCGAGCGAGTTGATCTCGCCCGAAGTCGACGACATGGCGGCCGAAAAGATCACTGCGATAATCAGTCCCACCAGGCCCGCCGGCAGATAGCGCGTCACGAACGATAGAAAAATGTAGTTGGTGTCGTGAAAATCTTTTCCCACCAGGTGTTCGCTCGCCAGATGCGCATCATTCAATTCGCGTTGTGCGCTCTGATAGTGCTCCAAGCTGGATTGCTTCAAAGCTGGATCGGCCGAAGTCTTCGCTTGCAGGTACTCTTCGGCCGCTTGCTTGCGATTCGCGAAAGCCTGTTCGTAGCGTCTTTCGACACTGGGGAAACGTGGATCGTTGCGAACCCGCGCCAGCTCCACTGGCTGGAAGAGCACCGGCGGCCGCTCGAAGATGAAAAACACAAATACCATCGCACCGATAAACAGGATGAAAAACTGCATCGGGATCTTCGCCATGGCGTTGAATATCAGGCTCAGGCGGCTCTGCTCGATCGATTTTCCGGTAAGATAGCGCTGAACCTGCGATTGATCGCAGCCAAAATATGCCAGCATCAGGAACATCCCGCCGATCAGCCCGCTCCAGACGTTGTACCGGTCGTTCCAGTCGAAATGGAAGTTAACGGCATTCAGTTTTCCGGCCGCGCCCGCCAGCGAAACCGCGTTCGCGAACGACACATGGCCAGGAAGCAGATGAATTGCCATCACCAAAGAGATCACCAGGCCGCACAAAATCAGCATCATTTGTTGCACGTCGGCCCAGGTGACCGCTTTGATGCCGCCGAGCGAGGTGTAAGTCACCACCAGCGCACCCATCATCACCGTGGTCAGCCGGTCCGGCCATCCGAGAATCACCGAGAGCACCACCGCCGGCGCGTAAAGGGACAAGCCCGCGGCCAATCCGCGCTGGATCAGAAAAATTCCGCTGACTAATGCGCGTGTCTTCGCATCGAAGCGCTGCTCCAGATACTCATATGCCGTATATACATTGGCGCGATGAAAAATCGGGACCGCTGTCGCGCAAAGAATCACCATCGCGATGGGCAATCCAAAATAGAACTGCACGAAGCGCATCCCGTCCGTGTAACTCTGGCCGGTGGTGGATATGAATGTGATGGCGCTGGCTTGTGTCGCCATGATGGAAAGCCCCATGGCATACCACGGCATGCTTTTGCCCGCCAGCAGATATTTGTTGACCGTGGTGCTGCCGCGTCCGCGATACAGCCCGTAGCTGACAATGAACGTCAGCCATGTGAACATCACCACCCAGTCCAGCGGTCTCATGGGGCGTAGGCCCGCGAGAAAACATAGAATGCCGCAATAACAAAAACCAGGTAGCAGAGCACGAAAATATAAACTCGCCGCCAGGTTCCCAGGAACGGCGGCGGTTCATCGATCACAACTTTATGGACTGCTTCCGGCGGCTGCGGCAAACCTAAAGCATAACGCGAAAACCCCGCATGCGATTTCAAGACATGCAAAAGCCAGACATGCGAAAGTATGTTCGATGCCACTGAAACACATCCTCCTCTCTTTGACAGCAATCGCGGCGTACGGCCAGGCTCTCAAGGTGCAAGTCGACGGCAAACCCGTGGGTGTCGAGAATAACCTGAACCTAATGTCGGGCAACGGAATCATGCATGTCTGCGTGGATAACCCTGGCCAGCAGCGTGTGGATTGTACGCCGTCGTTCAACACCGCTCTCATCCCGACGCATGATGCGGTGCACGCCAATGAGAATTACTGCGAATCCACAAACGGAACGCCCGCCTATACTTGCAGGTTGCGGAATAAAGCGCTGACGTCATACAGTCCCGGCATGACGTTCGTCTTGAATGTGGACGCCACTTGTACCGCCTTCTGCTCTCTGAATATTGACAACGTTGGGCTGAAGAATATCAAGAAGATCGATGGCGCCACCGATCCCGGCGGCACGTTAGCAGCCAGCCAACCGCAATGGGTATTCTACGATGGCAAGGTGTTCCGCTTAATGGGGGGCGGTGCGGCATCAAGTTTAACCGACTCACGCGGTGATGTTCGGGCACGCCGTGTTATATCCACCATGGACAGCACGCCGTATCAAGCCGCGATGACGTTAGATGTCACCGCTGGCGATGTGCACAAGATCCGCACCAATCCGAGTGGAGGGAATGCCACCCTCACTGCCGCAACAGCCGGCTTGCCGGGGCAGCATATGATTGTCATCATCGCGAATGACAATACCAGTGCGAAGACCATAACGTTCGGCGCGAACTTGCTGAGCGTAGGTCCGCTCGTCGGGGTCACCGGCAAATCCGCCACCATTCATTTCGTATCGGATGGAACCGCCTGGTACGAGGTATCGAGAACGGTAGGTTTGTAGACGTTCCTGAATTCCGCCTCAACTACGCCGGCTGCTGCATGGTCATGCAGTGCAGCGTGCCCAACCCCAGCACAAGGTCCAGACAATGGATTCCAACGACTTCACGATTCGGGAACAGCGCGGCCAACTTAGTAAGTGCCACTCGATCCATCGGGTCATTAAACGTGGGAACTAATACTAAATCGTTGGCGATATAAAAATTTGCGTAGCTCGCGGGCAAGCGTTGGCCCTCGAAGTAGACGGGCGCAGGCATGGGTAAAGTTGCGATGCGCAGCCCGGTCTGTTCAAGCAATTGAAGATTTTCCCGAAGCACCTCGTAGTTAGCTTCCGATTTATTCAGCTCCGTGACCGTCACAATGGTGTTCTCATCCACGAACCGAGCCAGATCGTCAATATGCCCATGCGTATCGTCGCCAACGATTCCACGCTTCAACCAAATGGTCCGTGTGATTCCAAGATAGTCGGCAAAGTATCGTTCCAGATCTGCGCGGCTGAGGCCGGGGTTTCGAATCTGCACTGTCTCGCTCAGCAGGCACTCTTCGGTGGTGAGCAGAAAGCCCGCGCCATTTACGTCGATGCTGCCGCCTTCCAGCACGATGCCCGGCTCATACTGCGCAAGCTTTAGGCGCTTGGCCACATAATCAGGAATTTTGTTGTCATCGCGCCAGTTCTCATATTTGGCCCAGCCGTTGAAAATCCAATTGGTGATCGCAATCTCGCCTCTCGGATTGCGAATAAAGATAGGACTATAGTCGCGGGTCCAGCTCCGATTCGTGCGATGACGGTAGAACTCCACCGCCTGCATGTCGGCGCCGCATCTGTAGAAAACACGCCGCGCGCTCTTCTCGGCCGCGGCGCTCTCCACCAGAATGCGGACCTTTTCCACGCGGCTCAGTCGCCGCACGATATCGCCGTAAACCCACGGGATGGGCACAAATTTCCCCGGCCAGTCCGAGCGCTCATGCGGCCAAGCCAACCAGGTAGCCTCATGCGGCTCCCACTCGGCCGGCATTCGGAATCCACGAGCGGTTTTCAATCCAGCCACCGCTTCAGAATTGGCGAGTAGGCATCGATGCGCCGGTCGCGCAGGAAGGGCCAATTGCGGCGGACTTCCTCCACGCGGTGTGGATCGCACTCGGCGATCAGGATGGCTTCCTCACTGGAGGGCGCTTCGGCGATCACCTGACCAAATGGGTCGGCCACGAAGGAAGATCCCCAGAATTCGAGACCGCGATCGGCGGGCCCTTCGAAACCCACGCGATTCACCGCCGCCACATAAATCCCGTTGGCGATGGCATGGGAGCGTTGGATGGTTCGCCAGGCATCCAACTGGGCGGCGCCATATTGCACTTTTTCCGCCGGGTGCCAGCCGATTGCCGTCGGATAGAAAAGAATATTGGCGCCACCGATACTAGAAAGCCGAGCGGCTTCCGGATACCATTGATCCCAACAGACCAGGACGCCGACACGCGCGAAGGCTGTTTCGAAATTAACGAAGCCGAGATCGCCGGGCGTGAAATAAAATTTCTCGAAGTACAGCGGGTCATCCGGGATATGCATCTTGCGATAGATGCCGGCGATCTCGCCATCGGTCGAGATCACGGCCGCGGTGTTGTGATACAGACCCGCGCCACGGCGCTCAAATAATGACGCGATGATGACTATTTCGAGCTCTCTCGCGAGATTTCCAAGCGTCTCAGTAGTAGGTCCGGGGATGGATTCAGCCAATGCAAACAGCTCCGCGTTTTCTTCGCGGCAGAAATACTGGGAACGAAACAGCTCCTGCAGACAAACAATCTGCGCGCCTCCCGCAGCCGCCTCGCGAATCCGCCACCGGGCTTTTTCGAGATTCTCGTTGGGGTCGGGCGCGCAGCTCATCTGGACCAGACCGACACGAAATTTCCCGCCGCTGCTCGAGGATTGCATAGTTCCTATTGTGCTGGCTCGGGCCGCGGTTCGCAATTACTTTTTACGTGCGGTTCTTCTCGGCCCAAACCAGAAACCGAAGAGTCATCTTACTCTTGGTGCCGATCAGGCCCAGCATGGCGGAAGGCGGCATCAAGCCGTAGTCCTTGAGACTGATCTCCGCATCGCCATCGATCTCCAGCCGCTCGATGCCGGACGGTTTTGCCGCAGTCACGAATGTAATGGGTTTGGTGATACCCCGCACGGTGAGGTCGCCTTGAATTTCGAACTGGCCTTTCGACTTGCTGGTGATGCGCGTGGATGTGAACGAGAGCCGTGGGTATTGGCTGGCAGCCATCATATCGGTGACCGCTGCGTCCACCACCTTTTTCCGCTCTTCTTTTTTCTTCACCCAGGCGTCCTTGCAGGTTACGCTTTTCGCCTCTACGGTCAGCCGCACTTTGGAATTCTCGGGGTGCGCCGAGTCGTAATCCACTTCTCCGGCGTACTGTTCGAAAAACAGAAAATGTTTCTTGCCAGCCATCAGCCCGGTCTTCGATACCTCCAGCGTAAAGGTGCTTTCAGCCGACGGGCGAATCTGATAGCGTGTAGTTTCCTCAGCCACTCGCGAGTTCCTCCAATTAGGTTCAGACGTTTCTAATTCTGTTTGGTTTGTCCGCGAGAGGTAAACTTGAAGTGTGAGGGAGCTGCGAGCGTTGACACCGGAGGAGTTTGAGCGTGCCGCGGAGAAACTGCGGAATCCCGCGCCCGGCAGCCGTATCGAGGCCGCGCAAAAGTTCGGGATCGATCTAACGCTGCTGATCGAGCAGCTCCGGTTGACGCCGGAGGAACGTGTGCGGAAATTGCAAGCAGTATCGCAAGTCGCGGAGCAAGTCCGCGGAGCTGCACGCCGCAAACCATGAGCTTCAACGCCATGATTCATGCGCTGGTTGATTCTGAGGTGGAGTTCATCATCATCGGCGGCTGGTCTGCAATCTTGCATGGCAGCTTCTCACCGGCCACATATGACCTGGACATTTTCTATTCAAGTCGTCCGGAAAATCTCGGCCGACTCGTCGCGGCGCTGCGGCCTTTCCGTCCGCGTCTGCGTGGACTGCCCACGGATGCAGCGTTCATTTGGGATGAGGCGACGCCCCGAAAGGGTTCGGTCCTCAGGCTGACCACGGATGTGGCAGATTTGGACCTGGTCGCCGAGGTCAGCGGCCCGGGTTCGTTCGAAGAAGTCAAACAGACCGCTGTTACAGTGGATGCTTTTGGCCGTTGCGTCCAAACATTGGATCTAAAGAGCCTCATCAAAGCCAAGCGCGCTGCCGGCCGGGAAAAAGACCTGCGCACCCTACCGGAACTCGAGAGCCTGCTCGAAGCCGGAGAACACTAACTACTCACATATAAATTCCGCCGTTCACATCCAACACGTGCCCCGTGATATATCCCGCCTCCTCGCTCGCCAAAAACCGCACTGCGGCGGCGACGTCCTCCGGACGCCCGATCCGCTTGAGCGGAATGTTTGCTAGCATCTTGGCTTTCAACTCCTCGGTCAAGCCTTGCGTCATGTCGGTCTCCACAAAACCCGGCGCGACCGCATTCACGGTGATATTGCGGCTGCCCATCTCCTGCGCGATCGATTTCGTAAGCCCGATCAGCCCGGCTTTCGACGCAACGTAGTTGGCCTGACCCGGATTACCCATTTCGCCAACCACGGAGGAAATGTTGACGATCCGCCCCCAGCGCTCGCGCATCATGCCCTGCAACACCTGTTGGATCGCCAAGAATGCCCCGGTCAGATTGGTCGCGATCACGGTGTCCCAATCCTCTTTTTTCATTCGCAGCGCCAGACCGTCCTTGGTGATGCCGGCATTGTTCACCAGAATCGCGATCGGTCCAAAATCCTTGGCCGTTTTCGAAATCGCCTCCTTGATGGACTCCGGGTTGGCCAAGTCTAGCGAAACCGGAAAGGCGTCGTGCCCTTGCGACCGGATCTCGCCTGCCAACGTTTCAAGTTGTTCGATGTTCCGTGCAGCTACGGCCACGCGCGCGCCAGCCTGCGCCAACGCCAATGCGCATGCGCGTCCGATGCCACGGCTTGCGCCGGTGATGAATGCGGTTCGATTTGTCATGCGGCCTGACTTTCCATCATAGTAAAACCTGGGTGTTCGACATTTCTTATGGCATACAGTGACTTGCGCGACTTCATCGCCGCTCTCGAAAAGAAGCACGAGCTGCGGCGCATTTCCTTCGAAGTTGACCCGTACCTCGAGATCACCGAGTTCGCCGACCGCGCGGTGAAGAACGGCGGTCCCGCGTTGCTGTTCGAAAAACCCAAGGGCAGCAGCATTCCTGTGCTCATCAATAGCTTCGCCAGCGCGCGCAAGATGCAGATCGCGCTGGAAGTGGATTCGGTGGAAGAAGTAGCTCGCCGGATCTCCGAGTATCTGGAAATGCGAATGCCCGAAGGCCTGTTGGGAAAACTCAAGATGCTTCCGAAACTCGCCGAGATGGGCGCGTTCTTTCCGAAGGCCGTATCCGATGGGGCTTGCAAGGAAGTGATCCGCCGCGAAAAGTTTTCGTTGAATGACTATCCCATCCTGCATTGCTGGCCGCAGGACGGCGGGCGCTTCATCACGCTTCCCATGGTGTTCTCGAAGAATCCGGATACCGGCAAGCGCAACTGCGGCTGCTATCGTCTGCAAGTTTATGACGAGCGCACCACCGGGATGCACTGGCAGACCCACAAGCAGGGCGCCGAACATTACCGCCGCATGCTGAAAGAAGGCAAACAGAAACGCATGGATGTCGCCGTGGCTATTGGCTCAGATCCCGCCACCATGTACTCGGCGATTCTCCCGCTGCCGCCAGACCTGGACGAAATGATGATCGCCGGCTTCCTGCGCGGCAAACCTGTCGAAATGGTGAAGTGCGAGACTTCCGATTTGGAAGTCCCGGCCAATTCTGAAATCGTCCTCGAAGGCTACGTCGAGCTGGGCGAACTGCGCACCGAGGGACCTTTCGGCGATCACACCGGCTTCTATTCGCTCGAAGACGAGTATCCGGTATTTCATGTCACCTGCATCACCCAACGGAAGCATCCCATCTACGCGACGACAATTGTTGGCCCGCCCCCTATGGAGGATTTTTATATGGGCAAGGCCATCGAGCGCATCTTTCTGCCGCTGATGCGTCTGCAACTGCCCGAGATCCGCGACATCTCCATGCCCGCCGAAGGCATCTTTCACAATTTGATTCTGGTCTCCATTCGCAAATCCTACCCGCTACACGCGCGCAAAGTGATGCATGCCATCTGGGGTTTGGGACAAGCCATGTTCAGCAAATGCATTGTGGTGGTGGACGAGGATGTGGATGTCCAGAATGTTCGCGAGGTGGCGTGGAAAGCGCTCAACAATATCGATCCCGAGCGCGACATTCAATTCGTTCTGGGCCCGGTGGATTCGCTCGATCATTCCAGCCGCCTGCCGAATTACGGCTCCAAGATGGGAATCGACGCCACCAAGAAGTGGAAAGAAGAAGGCTTCACGCGCCCTTGGCCGGACGTGATTCGGATGCCGGACGAAATCAAGCAGCGCGTGGACACGCTGTGGAAGAAAGCCGGTCTTTAGCCCCGGCGAAACGAGGCCGGCCCGTCGTGTCGCCGGCCTCCAAGAAATCGCACTCAGGCCGTCTTCCGGCGGCGCTTCGTCTCCAGTGCGATGATGACCATCGCGATCATCGCCGCCAGCGGCAGACTGCTCGGCTCAGGCACCGTCCCCACGGTCCCCGGTAACAAACCCGAGGCCGAAGTTAGCGTCACGCCGGCCGGCGCCGATAAGGACACATTGATCGGGTCCATGAAGTCCGCCGACCAGGTTGGCGATCCGATGCCGGTCACCAGCTCGGCCGAACCGAGCACCAGCTCGATTTGAAAATTCGACCCGATCGTGTTGAACGGAATCTGCAATGGAATGGTGTTCGGGCCGTCGCCGAAGCTCCCGTCCACGGCCACGTTGTTATTGGTAAATAACTGATCCGCGATATTGGTGTTCGTACCGCCGCCCAGCAGATAGCCCCTCGAAATCAGAACGTTGCCCGGAGAGGTGAAGGTGCTCTGATCGAAAGTCCCCGGCACGAACATGTACACCCACAGCCAACTGAAAGCCCCGCTGGGATCGCTGTACGACGTGGTGCCGTTTTCAGTGATGTTAACTCCAAGATCTAATCCGGAGAGCCCGGACGCTGAGCCCGTGGCTGTAATGGTATCGCCCAGTTGAGCGATGCTTTCGTATACGCCGGGAGTGGTCGCGTCCGTGCCGGCGCTCAGTACGCCCAACATTCCGGTGGCCAGGTTCGCGGACGCGGAATTCGTTGCGCCGTTGACAGTCCCCGAGAACGACGCTGACGTCGTGCCCGCTGGAGGCGGAAACGCAGGTACATAGCTCGGGTCGAGTTGCACAGCGACGAAGCTCAACGTGTCGCCGGCCGCGTTGAACGTGAATAGAGCGAACAGGATCGGCAGGAGCCATACTCCGCCGTTTTGTACCCGCCCAAATTGAGACAAATTGTTTTTCATACTTCGTTCCTTTTCAAACTAAGTTTTGATCCGTTACTACTAGTACTTTTTCCCGCAGAGCCCGCGATCTCCGATATTTTGCAATCGAGAACCACACGCACTCTCACTGCTACACCGCGCTAACGCGTGGGAAAATGCACCAGAGTAATTTCGCGCGATGTGGGGAGGGCCGAGGCGGTCGTTAAGACTCAGAATGCAAGCGCCGGTACAGCCAGGTTTTGGCGAATTGCAAATCGCGGTCGACGGTGGATCGAGTGACGCCCAGAAGCTCGGCCGTCTCTTCGTTAGTGCAACCCAGGAAATAGCGCAGCTCGATGATGCGAACCTTGCGTTCGTCCAGGAACTCCAACTCAGCCAGCGCCTGGTCAAGCGACAACATCTCTTCGCCAGCCGCGTCGATCCAGGCCAGATCCGGGTGCAGCGGAATTCGGCCGCCTGCCCAGCCGGGACGTTTTTGCGCGTGGGCGCGGCGGCTAAAATCGTTGAGGATCCGGCGCATCAGCATGGCCGCGAATGAATAGAAGTGGCAGCGGTTCGAAAGTTGAGCGCTACGCTGCCGCGCCAGGCGCATATAAAGCTCGTTGACCAATTCAGTGGCTTGCAGCGTGTTTTGGAGGGTGCCTTGCCGGAGATAGGAGGCTGCGATGCCGCGCAGGTCTTTGTAGGCGACTTCTACCAGATCATCGAGCGCGCCGGTATCGCCCCCGCTCCAACGCTGCAGAAGGCTGGTAATATCTCCGGGGATCTCGCTGTCGGAAGCCATCCTCTAGGCTCTCGGGTGGGGCGGCTGGTGGGATTTGTTCCCGGAGCGCCGAAATACAATCTTCAAGTAATAGATACCACGTTACCATGGTACCCAGGAATGCCAGGGTTGCCGGGGCTCCTTGTACCATATTGCACGACGGAGTCACTTGGCGGTCGCGCCCAAGGGGACGAATGGTCATGGGTGAAGCCCTTCGAGAGCAGCGACGAGGTCGCGGGCGATAGGGGCGAGAAAGCCGGAAATGGCGGAGGCCAAAAGAAGCCCCAAGAGGTGAGCGGCGGCGTGATTTCCGCTGAGGAGTCCGGCGAGAGATCCGGCCAGGAACGTGAGCAGAAGGCTGAGCAACCAGGCCCAGAGCTTCATGGTTCGTTCCCAACGGGCCGAGACAGCGGACTGAAACGACGAGATGGATTGAATTAACTGGTGGCGGATGCGATTGCGGG
>Ga0187863_10001399_pt1 | contig 19336 bp, 15 predicted proteins | sample June2016WEW_11_1_FD_132975 | JGI IMG/M metagenome (GOLD analysis project Ga0187863, IMG submission 132975) | Peatland microbial communities from SPRUCE experiment site at the Marcell Experimental Forest, Minnesota, USA - June2016WEW_11_10 | ecosystem: Environmental > Terrestrial > Soil >... | reverse complement strand
TGCGACTCATCACGATTTCCGGCTGCTCTGCTCGCTGATGCGCGAACTCAACGACGGCGGCGTTTTTCTGAACGTCGGTTCGGCGGTGATGTTGCCCGAAGTCTTCCTGAAAGCGGTTTCCGCCGTGCGCAACCTCGGCCATCCGCTGAAGGACTTTACTACGGTGAATTTCGATTTTCTTCAGCACTATCGCCCACAGGCGAACGTGGTTGAGCGTCCGCACGCGCAGTCGGGTGGCCGCGGTTTCAGCATAACCGGCCACCACGAGATTATGATTCCTCTATTGGCCGCAGCGCTGCGGGAGAGCGCCGGGTGACAACACAAGAACGGTCCCCTGCCGAGGCTTTCTGGTCTTATCAGGACCTCGTATTCTTCGTTTCATTCACCTTCCTGAGCGCGGTGGCGTCCACGCTTCTGGTCGCCATTCTGCGCCTGCACAGTGTGGTCATGCGCATCATGCTGCTGCAGTTGTTTCTGTATGTGTTTGTGGTGGGCTCGCTGTTCGCCATCTTTCGCATTCGCTATCGCGAGCCCTTTTGGCGGGCTATGGGCATTCGTTATCCGGATAAGGGCGCCTGGATCGCGGCTTTCGCCGGTGTGGCCCTGGCATTTGCGGTTGCTATGCTCGGCGCGCTGCTTCGAGCGCGCGAAATCCAGTTGCCCTTCGGAGATTTTCTGCGGACCCCGTTGGCTACAGCGGCTCTCGGCATGCTTGTGGTGTTGCTCGGACCATTTTGCGAAGAACTTGTGTTCCGCGGCTTCCTGATGCCTCTGTTTGTGCGATCGCTCAGCGCGTTACCTGGAATCCTGCTGACTGCCGCGATTTTCGGCTGCATGCACGGCTTCGAATATCAGTGGTCCTGGCAGTACGTTCTGCTGATCTCGCTGGCGGGCGTGGCGTTCGGATACGCGCGCTATCTGGCCCGGTCCACTACGGCCTCGATTCTGATGCACGCCACGTTTAATCTGACCCAGTTCGCCGCGTTCCTTTTCTCCCAACCGATCAAATGGTAGAGACAATTCAGTGGACGCCCGACGGCGTCGTGATGATCGATCAGACGAAGCTTCCGCGGGAGGAGGTCTACGTCACCTGCACGACGTATGAAGAAGTCGCGGACGCGATTCGCACCATGGTGATTCGCGGAGCGCCGGCCATCGGTGTCGCGGCGGCCATGGGCGTGGCTCTGGGAGTATTGCACGCCGATCCGGCCCGGCTCGACGCGGAGTTTGAGCGGATCAGCGCCACGCTGGCAGCCACGCGTCCAACGGCCGTTAACCTGTTCTGGGGCATTGACCGGATGAAGCGGGTCTTCACCGAAGTTCGCGCCGAACCTATCCAGCGCATTCGCGAGCGCCTTATCCGGGAAGCGCAGCAGATTCGTCTCGAAGACATCGCCATCAACGAAGCGATAGGCCGCAATGGCGCGGATCTGGTGCCTGACGGCAAAACGGTGCTGACGCACTGTAACGCCGGGGCCCTGGCAACGGCAGGCTACGGAACGGCACTCGGAGTGGTGCGCGCAGCGGTATCGTCCGGAAAGAAGATCGACGTGTTCGCCGATGAGACCCGGCCTTTCCTGCAGGGTGCGCGGCTTACTGTATGGGAATTGCAGCACGACAGCATTCCCGCTACGCTGATTACCGACAACATGGCGGGCCACTTCCTGAAATCCGGCCGCATCGGTTGCGTGGTGGTGGGAGCGGACCGCATTGCCGCGAACGGCGATGTCGCCAATAAGATCGGCACCTATTCGGTCGCGGTGCTCGCGAAAGAGAACGGAGTGCCATTTTACGTGGCTGCGCCCATTTCGACACTCGATCTAACTCTCGCGTCCGGCGCCGAGATCCCCATCGAGCAGCGCGCAGCCAACGAAGTGACGCACGTCTTCGGCGTTGCCGTGGCGCCCGATGGCATTCCGGTGGAGAACCCCGCCTTCGACATCACACCCAGCCGGTACGTCACCGCCATCATTACTGAGCGCGGCGTCGCGCGGGCGCCGTTTGAAGCAAGCCTGCGGGCATTGATGAACGCGGCGTAGCGGCCCGTTCAGGGATTGGCCCGAGCCGAACCCGGCGCGGCGGTATCCGGGAAACTGGCGATCATGTGCTCCAGCCTGGCGGCCAGATCCTGCTTGCCCTGTTGCGCTGCGAGCCCGAGCGCTTGCCTGGCTACGGGCAATGCGTCGGAAAAGCGGCCGGCTTTCGCGTAGGCCGAAGCGAGGGTCGCCAATACTGCCGGATCGGGAGGGCTGGACACCTTCTCAAGTTGGCTGATTGCTTCCGAAACCTGTCCCTGGTTGAGCAGGACTCGGGCCAAATTGTATCGATAGTCGCGGGAGTTGGGATTCAGTATCAGTGCTCTTTCAAAGTGCGGGATGGCTTCCTCGGGCCGATTGGCGTTCACCAGAGCAACCGCCAGATTGTTGTGCGCATCGGCGTCGGATGGATCGATTTCGAGAGCTTTGCGAAACTCCGCGATGGCTCCGTCCAATTGACCCGATTCCTCCATCAGGCCACCCAGATTGCTGTAAGCCTGCGCGTCGCCAGGCTGCAACTCCAGGGCTTTCTGGAAGTGCGGGATCGCCTCGCCGGGCTTGCCGCTCTTCACCAGGGTAATGGCGAGATTCGTGTTGGTATCGGCGTCGTCGGCGTGGAGATCCAAGGCCTTTTGGAATTGCCGGATGGCTTCGTCATACTGGCCCAGGTGCGCAAAGCAAACGCCAAGATTGTAGTAAACCTTCGGCTCATCCGCACCAAGCACCAGCGCCTTCTTCCATTCGGCCACTGCCGGTTCATATTGTTCCTTGCGCGTCAAATCCAGAGCCGAATCGAAGAGTCGATAGTATTCGGTGGCGGGGGAATCGATTTTCAGCAGGCCATCCTGAGGAACGTTGACGAACTCGGGAATATTTACCGCACGGTTGGCCGCGGTTGTTCCCTCGACAAGGATCGCCGGGCTGTCGTTGCCGTCCTTATCGATGTGCGTCAGGTACATCTGCGTGAAAGGCCCGCGCCGCTTGGACGAAAATACCAGCCAGTGCCCGTTCGGCGAGAAGCTGTGCCAGGAATTCATCGGCAACGCGTTGCAGCGCATCCGCCGCGCGGTTCCGCCCGTCGACGGCACGATGTAAAGCTCGCTGTCGGGACGCATCAACTGCCCGTTTTTGCACTTCACAAAGACGATCCACTTACCGTCGGGCGAGACCTTCGGGAAATTGTTGCTCATGCCGTCCTGAGAAGCGCCTTCGATGGGCTCGGCCTGCCCGCCCTTCCCATTGTTAAAGGGGATTCTATATAGGTCGTACTGGATCTGCGTTTCGTTCGGATCGTTCGCTCGTTGCGCCAGCGGCACGCCATTGGGAAACGGCTCGCGAGCTTTGGTTTTCGCGAAGACGAGCCACTTGCCGTCGGGACTCCAGAACCCATCGGTCTGCACATAGTTCGGGTCGTCGGCGCCGGGCAGGGGTTGAAGCCGCCCGGTCTCCTTGCTGTACCACGCCAGAATGCCGCGCGTCGGATAGAAGACCTGCAGGAAACGGTAATCCTTGAAATTGACGACGTAGTACTTGCCGATCTGATCGTTGGTGTCGTTCGGTCCCGTGACCCGTGGATCGTTGATGGTGTTCACCACGTACTTGCCGTCCGGCGAAATCTGAGACATAAACGCCACCCGCAGATTGCCGCCCATGGGCCCTTTGAAGGTGCTCCACTTGATCACATCCTGCTGGCGGATGGTTGTCCGCGGCTGCACGGAAACCATGGCATACAGGCCCTTATCGTTCTGCGGACCATCCACGTCCAGACCCAGCGTTTTGCCGTCGCGCGAGAAGGAGTGGCAATTCGCGCAGGTGGGAAACCCTTCAATCAATTTCCGGCTGTCGGGTTCGTTGACATATTTCAGCCGCCAGGTAATGTAGTGCATGGCCTGCGGCGACAGAGGCTTGATAACTCCCTTGAGCGTTTCCGAAGGCATCAGGGGCACGTCGCGATAGAAAATCGGAGCGCCAACGGGGTCTTTGGAGGTCGATATGGTTACGGTTCCGCGGGACACTGGCTGCGTCAGAGCCTCATCGCTAAAGCCAGTAATGGTAATCACCGCCGGCTTGTCCACGGAGTTCTTCTTGATGTTGTCCCAGGTGTGCGCGTCCGGTTTCCAGGTATGAGCGGCGGCCTGTTCGGGCGTGAGCTTTGGGGGTTCGTTCGTATCGCTGAAGCAGCGGGGGTCGCTCTCGCCCACCTTCATTCGCTCGCCTTTGGCCTTCGCCTGAATCGGAGGAGTGTGACCGGCAAATTGAACATCCACGCGCCACCATTGGACCGCGTCCTCAGCCGGATCGCGCCAGAGAAATGTGGGGGCAACGATGTCGGGCGGAAAGATGGAATCCTGAGATGGATAATCGACGGTGATCGCCGATGCCGGACCATTCGGCGCGGCCGGCGCCGCATGAGTTACCTGATCGCCAGCGCGGGCGGCAACGGGTAGAATCAGAGCGCCGAACAGGAACAAAAAAGCTGAGGCTGGCCTGACCCACTTCATCTACGACATCCTCCAACGCGGAGACCCGGTGCGCTAACCAGGATATCATGCCGCGCTGCACGCCTGCTTACGCGGGCGTGTTACCCTGCTGGTAACCAGACCGGATCAGAACGCATCGTAATTGTTCGGGGCCTTGTCCGGAACAGTGTACGGAGCGTCGTTCGAAACGATCGCGTATTCAGGGGAGGCGCAAGTTCGGCTACGGCACGGCCGCATCCAGGCGGGGAGTTGATCCATGGAGACCTTGAGCTAATGAGCAGACCGTTGGAAGAAGCGCTCTCGCAAATCGGGGGCGCGACTCAGATCTCGAAGAAGGCAATCACAAACCTCCGCGTCCTCAACGAAGCGTCCGATTATGGATCTTCGTTCGCCCGCGGGCTGCGCGTCGAGGTTGGCAACGTTGTCATCCTGCTCATATCGGGAACGGCGAGCATCGACGAAGACGGCAGTACGGTCCACGTGGGCGATTTCCGCGCACAGTGCCGGCGGACTTATCACAACATCACCGGGCTGCTCGAAGCTGAAGGCGCGAGCTGGAACGACATCGTCCGCACCACTTGCTATCTGCGCGATATCGAGCGCGACTACGCCGCTTTCAACGAAGAACGCACACGCTTCTACAAGGCTGAGGGGCTCGATCCGCTGCCTGCGTCCACCGGCATTCAAGCCATTCTCTGCCGGCCGGACCTGCTGGTAGAGATTGAAGCCATCGCCATGCTTATCAAGCCCGACGCCGGGGAATAGCACGGCAAAGGCTCTGAAACACTCACCGCGCTGCGGGTTCATGCGAAACAGAGTATGATGAGAGCGTTCTCATCTCGTTTCGCCTGGGAGGGCGTAGCCATGTTCGCTGCTGTGCGTTCGAAATTACTCTTTGTCCTGTGCTTGTTCTTTCTCTCATCAACCGCATGGGCCCAGTTGTGCACGGTCGTCGGAAGTGTGATCGGACCGGACGGTCAGCCTTATAAGGGCGCGGTGATCAAGTTCACGCGCACGGACGGCAATGGGGAGTACACGGGGCAAGTCAAGACCGACAAAAAAGGCGAGTACTTTCATGGCGGATTACCGCGCGGAAAGTTCAAAGTGTCGCTGATTATCGATGGCAAGGAAGTAGACTCTGTCAGCAACTTCCAGACGGAGTTTGCAACACCGCACCACGCGGACTTCGATATGCAGAAGCTGGCCCTAAAGAACGCGGCGTTGAACCAGGCGGCGCAATCGGGCCAGTTGACCAAAGAACAGCAGAAGGAATTGACTCCACAAGACAAGGCTGCGGTAGAAGAGCAGTTGAAAGAGCAGCAAAAACTTTCATTAAAGAACAAGGCACTGAAAGACACCTTTGCGGCGGGTCAGGCGGCCCTTGCGGCTAAACAGTACGATGAAGCTGTTGCGCAATTCAGTAAGGCCGCGGACATGGCGCCGGATCAGCCGGCCGTGTGGATCTATTTGGCCGAAGCGTATGTGAACCTCGGCGACTCGAAAACTGGCGCAGACCGTCAGGACGCGCTTTCCAAGGGTTGCGATAACTTCCAGAAGGCCATCGCCCTCAAACCCGACGATGCGGTAATGCACCGCAAGTACGCGCAGACACTCTTGAAGCTGAATAAGCCGGCCGATGCACAGGCGGAATGGGAGAAGGCCGCGGCGCTGGACCCCGCGAACGCGGCCAAGGATTACTACAATATCGGCAGCATGCTGACGAACCTGGGGCAGGCCGACGCAGCTTCGGCGGAGTTCAAGAAGGCAATCGATGCGAATCCCGAGCTTGCGGACGCGCAGTTCCAGTATGCGATCAGCCTGAGTGCGAAGATGCCTCCGCCGGGACCCGACGGGAAGGTGATCGCCCCTCCGGGCATGAAGGAAGCGCTGGAAAAGTATCTGCAGTTGCAGCCGAACGGGCCGAACGCGGATGCGGCGAAGAATCTGCTCGCTTTGCTGGGAAGTTCGCTTCAGACCACGTACGACGCCGACAAGAAGAAAAAGCACTGATCCGCCAGGCCTGAACCAAATGCGTGCTTCGATTCTGGTTCTTATCGCCGCCGCAATGGCCGCGGCGCTCCACGCGCAATGGATCCCGCTGAATCCGGTCACGGCCGTTCAGCGCGATGCGAACGGTCTGACGATGACCATGCAAACCGGCTCCCTGCGTTTGCAGGTCTGCACGGATTCGATGATTCACGTGCAGTACACGCCTGGGCAGGCCTTTCCGCACCTCAACGATTATGTTGTCACCAGGACGAGTTGGCCCGCGGCCGAGTGGACCACGCAATCGGACAGCAAAACGGTGAGTCTGGCCACGGCGCGGATGAGCGTGACCGTATCTCGCGACGATGGAGCCATCACGTTCAAGGACGAATCCGGTCATGAGCTTCTCTCCGACGGACCCCGGCAAATGATCCCGGCGCAAGTGAACGGCGAGAACACCTGGCACGCCGAAGATGTCTTCAAGATCTATGGGTCCGAGGAAGCTTTCTACGGATTGGGCCAGCATCAGGCGGGCGTTTGGAACTTCCGCGGCGAATCTGTGGAACTTTCCCAGGAGAACGCCAATATCGCCGTGCCGGTGTGGCTCTCGAGCAAGGGCTACGGCGTCTTCTGGAACAATCCCGGAGTAAGCAGGTTCAACAATCGCTTTATTCATTACTTGTATGTAAGCTCCGTCGTCGCCGATACCATCGACTACTACTTCTTCTACGGGCCGCAATTTGACAGGATCATCGCCGACTATCGAGAGTTGACTGGCGCGGCGCCGCTGTTCGGCAAATGGGCCTACGGCTTCTGGCAGTGCAAGAACAAGTACAACTCGCAGCAGCAACTGCTGGCCGTCGCGCACAAGTACCGGGAGCAACACATTCCCCTCGACAACATCGTGCAGGACTGGTTCTGGTGGACTAACACGGGGGAATTCAAATTCAACAAGAATTACCCGGATCCGAAGGGAATGGTGGACGACCTTCACGCGAACCATGTGCATCTGATGGTTTCCGTGTGGCCGTACTTCTACCCCGGCTCCGCCACTTACGATGAGATGGACAAGCTGGGTTATTTCATCGATCACGCGAAGGTGAAATCGTTCCACCCTCAGGGCATGGCCCTCTACGACGCATTCAATCCGGCCGCGCAAAAGTATTACTGGAATCTGCTGGACAATTCGCTGTTCAAAATCGGCGTGGACGCATGGTGGATGGACACCACCGAACCGGAGAGCGAGGGCGTGGAAGAGAGCTTCATAATGCACGACAAAGTGGGCGGCATGAGCGGGGCGCGTTACGCGGATCTGTTCCCGCTGATGACCACCACCGTGGTTCACGACGGCCAGCGCGCCGAATCGGACCAGAAGCGCGTGTTCATTCTCTCGCGCTCGGCGTTTGCGGGCATTCAGCGAAACGGCGTGACCGCATGGTCAGGCGACGTGCTCTCGGATTTTGAAACCTACAAGCGCCAAATCCCGGCGGCGCTGAATTTTGAGCTCTCCGGGATTCCCTACTGGACGTCCGACATCGGCGGCTTCATTATGGGCCACCCGAACGATCCGGCGTACCGCGAGCTTTTTGTGCGCTGGTTCCAGTTCGGCACGTTCTGCCCAATCCTGCGCGTTCACGGCACACGCGCGCCGGACACAAATGAGTTGTGGTCCTACGGTCCCGAAGCGCAGCGGATTCTGGTAAGGTTCGACAAGCTGCGCTACTTGCTGATGCCGTATATTTATTCGATGGCATGGATGGTCACGCACGACGGCTATACTCCGATGCGCCCGTTGGTGATGGATTTCGCCGGCGATCCGCGCGTGCTCAACATCGGGGATCAGTTTCTGTTCGGCCCGGCGATTCTCGTGAATCCGGTGACCGAACAAGGGGCAACTTCGCGCCGCCTGTATCTGCCCGCGGGCACGCGCTGGTACGATTTCTGGACTAACGAGGCTCAGGACGGCGGGAAATCCATCGATGCGCCAGCGCCCCTCGACAGCATCCCACTCTATGTGCGAGCGGGCTCCATTCTGCCGCTGGGACCCGAGATCGAATGGACCACCGAGAAGCCTGCCGATCCTATCGAGCTGCGCGTATTCACCGGGGCCGACGGCGGCTTCACTCTGTACGAAGACGAAAACGATAACTACGATTACGAGAAGGGCGTGTACGCAACGATCCCATTCCACTGGGACAATGCGAAGCACACGCTGACCATCGGCGCACGGAAAGGGAGTTTCCCCGGCATGCTGCAGACGCGAACGTTTCATGTCGTCTTCGTTGGTCCCGCACAGGCCGAAAAAACCGTGCAATATTCAGGGAGCGAGGTTACTGTAAGCCAATGAGACCGGTTTTGCTCGTATCGATGCTGGTGTCGGCGACTTTGTCGCGTGCCGCCGTGGTGATCGAACCCTACGCACCGAACATCGCGCGCGTTGTGTTAAGCCTCGACGAACAACAAGCCACAACACCACCGGGACCTGGATTCATCGCCAGGCCCGCGAGCGATGGTTGGACACATGAACGCACGCCGGAGGGCGAAGTTCACCGGTCCTCGCGCATGGTGGTCACCATTCTCGCACCGAAACCGCACCAGCCGATGGCAACGGAGCTGGACATTAAGAAATTCTTCGGAGGGACCACGCCGCCCGCCCACATCTTGTTCAGCACGCCGGACGGAAAGACGCTGCTGGAGATGAAAGACTGGTCTATGTCCGTGCCGAATCACAAGGACGGAAACGCGGATGTTCTGTACGGCAAGCGCGCCTCGGACGAGCCTTTCTACCAGGTGGCCGCCACGTTCGCATCGCCCGATGACGAGCACTATTACGGTCTAGGCCAGAATCATGAAGGCTTCCTCGATCATCGCGGCCACACTGTGGATTGCTGGCAAAACTACTACGCTACCGCGGCGCCGAGCGTGTGCGTCCCGTTCGTGGTGACTAACGAAGGCTACGGCATGATCTGGGACAATCCCTCGAAGACCACCATCGAACCCGGATTCAACGAGCAGACGAAGTGGACCTCGGAGGTTGGCAATCGCGTTTCATTTTTCGTGATTGCCGGCAAGACCACCGATGAAATCTACGCCGGATATCGCCAACTCACCGGACCAACGCCATTGCTTCCGAAGGCCGCCTACGGTTACATACAATGCAAGCAGCGCTATCGCACGCAGGATGAAGTGCTCTCGGTGGCAAAAGGTTATCGCGACCGGCACCTTCCCGCCGACGTGATGGTGGTCGATTGGTTTTATTACACGAAGATGGGGCAGATGGATTTCGATCCCGTCGCGTGGCCCGATCCCGCCGCGATGAACCGCCAACTTCACGACATGGGTTTTCAGACCATGATCAGTGTGTGGCCGCGCTTCACGCCGGGTTCACGATTCTACGATTTCCTGAAACAGAAGGGCTGGTTCGAGCAACTTGCCGATGGCACACCCACTGACGGCCAGCCTTATGACCGCGCGGGGTCCGACATAGACACCACCAATCCCGAAGCCGCGCGCTGGTTCTGGGAGACTATTCGCGACAACATTCTGAGCAAGGGCTTCGATGCTATCTGGGCCGACGAGACTGAGCCCGACCTGCCTCCCAACGGCAGCTATTTCCACATCGGACCAGGCACGCGGTACTTTAACGTATATCCGCTTTATCACACGGCGGCACTGTACGATGGCTTCCGTCGCGACTCCGCTCATCGTTCGCTGATTCTCTCCCGAGATGCGTATCTGGGCGCGCAACGCAACGGCGCATTCTTCTGGTCATCCGATATTTACCCGACCTGGGACGCCCTGAAGCGGCAGATTCCCACAGGGCTGGACTTCACCGCATCGGGCATCGCCAACTGGAGCAACGACACCGGTGGGTGGCAGTATCTTCCCGCCGAGCATCATCCCGCGCATCCGCCATTGCTCGATCCATCGGACGCACGTGACAATGTTGGCGGCTACGACGATTACCCGGAGCTCTACACGCGCTGGTTCGAATATGCGTCGTTCCTGCCTATTTTCCGCACACACGGCAGCCGCCTTTCCAACGAGGTCTGGTCTTATGGAAAGCAGGCCGAGCCGATTCTCGAAAAATATCTGAAGCTGCGCTACCGGCTCATGCCCTACATTTATTCGCTCACCTGGCACACCTATGAATCGGGCGCGCCATCGATGCGGGCGCTGTTCATGGATTTCCCGAATGACCCCAACGTGACCGATCTTCGCGACGAGTACATGTTCGGGCCGGCATTTCTGGTTGCGCCAGTCACCGATCAGGGCGCGACCACCCGGATGGTGTATCTGCCAACCGGAACTGACTGGTACAACTATTGGACTAATGAGCGCGTGCACGGCGGGCAAACGATAAAGGTCGATGCGCCCATCGACGCGCTGCCGCTCTTTGTACGCGCCGGTTCCATCGTGCCCGTGGGCGAACCGGTGCTGAGCACCAACGAAAAGCAGAACCTTGCGAAGGTGGTCGTGTATCCCGGCGCTGACGTCGATTTCACGCTGTACGACGACGACGGCAAGACGTACGAATACGAGAAAGGCGCGAGCACCATCACTCACCTGCATTGGGACGACGCAACAGGCAAGCTCAGCGGATGCGATCCGCGGCTTGCCGAAATCGCCGGGCCTAAGTGAGCCAAAAGGGAACATGAATCGAACTTTGCTGCTCATTCTGGCATCCTTCGTTTTCGCCGGCGGAATCGCGGATGCGCTGGACAATGGCCTGGCCAAAACACCACCGATGGGATGGAATAGCTGGAACCGCTTCGGCTGCAATGTCAGCGAGGATCTGGTTCGCAAAGCCGCGGACGCCATGGTGCAGACAGGCATGAAAGACGCGGGTTACCAGTACATCGTTATCGACGATTGCTGGCAGGTTTCCCGCGATGGCGACGGCAACATTGTGCCGGACCCGGTACGCTTCCACTCCGGCATCAAGGCTCTCGCGGATTACGTGCATTCGCTCGGCCTGAAGATGGGGATTTATTCCGATGCCGGTTCGAACACCTGCGGCGGCCGGCTGGGCAGCAGAGGCCACGAATTTCAGGACGCGCGGCAGTACGCGCGCTGGGGCATCGATTATCTCAAGTACGACTGGTGCAACACATCCACGCAGGACGCGCCGTCATCCTACGCGACGATGCGCGACGCGCTGGCCGACTCCGGACGGCCCATCGTCTTCAGCATCTGCGAGTGGGGTAACTCACGGCCGTGGCTCTGGGGCGCGGGTGCTGGCAACCTGTGGCGAACCACCACCGACATCATCGACCGCTGGGAGGGCAAGGGCGAGAAATACGGCGCGGGTGTGATGGACATCGCAGACATGCAGGTGGGCATCGAACAGTACGCCGGGCCAGGGCACTGGAACGATCCCGACATGCTGGAGGTGGGCAACGGACACCTGACGGACATCGAGTCTCGTTCGCACTTCAGTCTCTGGGCCATGCTGGCCGCGCCGCTGATGGCGGGCAACGATCTCGATCACATGACTCCGGAGATTCGCGACATCCTCACCAACAAGGAAGTGATCGCCGTCGATCAGGATTCGCTGGGCATTGAGGGCCGCCGCGTTCATCACAGCTCGGACGGCCAGGACCTTTGGGTGAAGCCGCTGTCCGGCGGCCGGCAGGCCGTGCTTCTGCTGAACCGCTCCGCGCGCGACCAGAGCATAACGGTGAAATGGTCCGAGCTGGGTCTCGCGCCCGGTCAGAGCGTGGCTATGCGAGACATCTGGGCGCATAAGGACCTGGACGCGACAACCGGCGACTTCTCCACGATGGTGCCATCGCACGGTGTGGCGATGATCGTGATGAAGTAGAACGCTACGACCGCGCGCGAGATGTCGCGCCCGGCTTGCCTGCCGGCAGGAATCCAATCCGCCGCTTTGGCGGAGGCTCCGGCGGTTCGACCAGTTTTTTGACCACATCGAGGATGCTCTGCAAATCGGTATCATGACGGTCCGCTCTGCGCTCGAGCCGCTGGATCCTCCCACTAAGATCTTCATGCGCGGCAATCATGCGCCGGATATTGACGAATGCCCGAACAACCTGAATACTGGCCCGAACTGCGACGGTGCTCTTCAGCACGTTGGCCAGCATCACGGTTCCATGTTCGGTAAACGCGTAGGGACGATACTTGGCATTGCCGCCGCGCTTCAAGATCACATTTTGTGATCTTGAACCAGCCACCATCCTCACCTCTGCCGCAGTGAGCTGGAACACAAAGTCTTCCGGAAACCGGTCACTGTTCCGTTTGACGGCCTGGTTTAGCGCGCGCGTCTCCACCCCATAGAGCTCCGCCAGGTCCCGGTCCAGCATGACCCGGCGGCCGCGGAGAACGAGAATCCGGCGCTCGATCGCCTCGATGGGTGGCATGCCGGCCTTGGTTCGCTTGCGGTCAGGCATAAGTCGGATAATCCTCTGCCGTAATGGTGTGTTTCGGCGGCCATAATTGCAGAGGCCGTTGCCGGGAATGATCGATTTCCGCGCCGCGCTTGGATCTGTTGGGCCTTCCGCCCCGCTAGCGCCCCCTGTCGTAAGATCAAAGTCAGCCAAATCCCATGAAACTCACCAGACGAGAAGCCGTCGGGCTGCTGGCCGCAGTGCCCACGCTGGCGCAGAGTATCCGCCACGAGTTGCCTCCGGGCATCGAAACCGAAACCGGGCCGTTCGAAGGGACCCGAAAATCGTTAAGTGCCTACCGCGTTCCCGAGTGGTTCCATGACGCGAAGTTCGGCATCTGGGCGCACTGGGGTCCGCAGTCGGCCGTGGAAAACGGCGACTGGTATGCGCGCAACATGTATCGGCAGGGCCAGCATCAGTACAACTACCACGTGGAGCATTACGGGCACCCTTCGCAATTCGGCTTCAAGGACACCATTCCGCTGTGGAAGGCCGAAAAGTTCGACCCCGCCGCGCTCATGCGCCTGTACAAGAAAGCCGGCGCGAAGTACTTCATGACCATGGGCGTGCATCACGACAACTTCGACCTGTGGAATTCGAAGCACCAGCGCTGGAATTCCGTGAACATGGGTCCGAAGATGGACATCGTCGGCATGTGGAAGAAGGCGGCGCGCGAGGAAGGGCTGAAGTTCGCTGTGAGCGAGCACCTGTGGATCACGCATAACTGGTTTTCGACGAGTCACGGAAGCGATCTCACTGGCCCGCTCGCCGGCGTTCCATACGATGGCGCCGATCCGCGATTCGCCGATTTCTACGTCGATTCCGATCAGGTCTACACCGGCGATCTACCCTGGATGGAAGACGGCATTCCCGAGTGGTGGAAGCGCCACTGGTACATGCGCATCAAGGATCTCCTGGATCAATACGAGCCTGACCTGCTTTACAGCGATGGCTCGCTGCCATTTGAGGAGTACGGGCTGAATCTGGTGGCGCACTTCTATAACGCCAGCGCAAAACGCAACGGCGGACGCGCGGACGTGGTCTACACGAGCAAGCGCCTGCAGGATGGCCAGCAGAGCATCGCGGTGCTGGACCGCGAGCGTGGCGTGGTGGACAAGATCTGGCCGCAGCCGTGGCAGACCGATACGTGCATCGGCAATTGGCATTACCTGCGCGGCGTCGAGTACAAAACGCCGAAACGCGTCGTCGACATGCTGGTGGATATTGTCAGCCGCAACGGCAATCTGATGCTGAATTTCCCTCTGCCTGCGAGCGGCGCGCTGGATCACGAAGAGCTGGACGTGCTCAGCGCGATCACGGACTGGATGGCTGTCAACAGCGAGGCGATTCACGGGACCCGGCCATGGAAGATTTTCGGCGAGGGACCGGGCACCGAAGCGTCGGCACAGGGCGGCATGTTCAATGAGAACGCGCGCAAGGACCTCACCGCCGACGATGTGCGCTTCACCACGAAGGGCGACACGCTCTACGCCTTCGTCATGGGCTGGCCGGATTATCAGGCGGCGATTAAGCCGCTGGCCTTGAAGACGGCGCTTCGGGTGGGAACCATTCGCAACGTGGAGTTACTCGGCTACGATGGGAAACTCGACTGGTCGCAGGATGACACGGGCCTGAAAGTACTCGCGTCACCTCGGAAACCGTGCGACCACGCGTTCGTATTCAAGGTGACGGGGGCGTAGTTGGTTTTGCTTGCCACTCCGTCTTACTGCGAAATGTCATCCCCCATTTTGCCTTATCAAATCCTTCCGGGAAACGCGTGTCTTCGTCGTACTGGGCCCGCGTGAAGACAGTGCCCTCCAAGTCGGCGCCCGTGAAGTCGCACCCAAAGACGGACGAGGGCGGGCCTAACCCACTCGGCCCGATATCGGCATTTCGCAAATTGGCGTCTCGAAAGTTCACGCGGATCAGGTCCGTACCGGCCAGATCGGTGCCTTCGAGGTTCGCGCCTTCCAGTCGCACATCGATGAGAGTATCCCAATAGAAGGTCGCGCCGCGGAGATCGGCGAAAGAAAAATCGGTGAAGCTGATCAGCATGCCGGTGAGGTCCGCGCCGCGAAGGTTGGCATTCTGCAGGTTGAAACCGTCAACGTCACATGCTCCGAGGCGATCTTCTTCGCAAGCAGCTAGCAGATTGCCCAGATTGTCTCGGATTTCCATGCGTCAGTCAGGATTATGGCAGGCGGCTGAGCGCCCCGACGAGGCGCGGTTGCAAGCTCCTAAGCATCACCCTCCCCCATGGAACCGTCCGAATGCGCGGGCAAGCATCAACGACATGATTAGGACGCCTGCGCCGAGGACGAGTACGTGTCTGGTGTTGCGCAGATTGAATTGGCCGACACGACAGACCAGCACATAGCCAACGGCAAGGTTGAAGAGCCCCCATAGGACATTGATGGTCGAAGACGAAAGGCCTTGCCCGGGTGGCGATGCGAAGGGACTCTGGAAGGCGTGCCCGGAGATCCCATTGCCGAGATGGGGCAAGGCGTTCGCGAGTAAAGCGCCACCGAAGAAGTACGCCAGGTAGTGGTACCAACGCATTGTCGCTCCTTTCAGTCGCGATTCGTCCTCCGCTGGGGACGTTGTGCCATGGAAAGTTGGTCTCGCGCGATTCTGTAAACGAAGTTCTCCCGTCCCGTGGCGTCGCGCCTCACTCCCGCGCGAACGGCGCCGACCTTTTCCATCGCTCTCCTCGATCGAAGATTGTCCGGTCCTACCAGGAAGATCACCTTCTCAACAAATCGGAAAGCGTGCCGCAGCATGAGCCGCTTCATTTCACCGTTGTAGACGCCGCCCCAGTGAGATCGCGCCAGGAAAGTCCAGCCGATTTCCACTTCGCTCCTTTGCTCGTCGTAACCGTGGTAGCGGGAGGACCCGATTACCCGATGGCTCGCCGCGTCGATGGCCAGCAGGGCGCCACCGGATTCGAGAGCCTCGCGAAAGAATTGGGTAAATACAACTTTCTGGTAACGGTCCCTGTCCGGGTGCTGTTCCCAAATGAGGGGATCCGAGGCAACGGCGTAAAGATCGTTGAAGTCCTCGGGCCGCAGAGGCCTGAGCTCGACACGCACTCCCCGCAGAATGGGCTGGAGATCCACATGGTGAATTTAGCACCCGGCCCGGTCGGGCCGCCATGGGCTGGGTCCCGAAACCGCCAGCCGACACCTTGTCTTACGCGCTTGCAATCGCTCGCAGTCTTGTGTTGTCATGATCTGGACATCTGGCCATGCACGCCACCACACGTCTGCTCTCTCTCAGCTCGATTGATTTGCTGATCGTTGCTCTCTACTTCGCCGTTGTTCTCGGCATCGGCTTTTATCTCAAGCGCTTCACCAAGACCGGTGAGGATTTCTTCCTCGCCGGGCGCGACATGACCGCGTGGATCGCCGGCCTCAGTTTTCTCGCCGCGAACCTGGGCTCGCTTGAATTGATGGGCTGGGCCGGCTCCGCCTATCAGTACGGCATTCTGGCCACGCACTGGTATTGGATCGGCGCAATCCCGGCGATGCTGTTCCTCGGCATCATCATGATGCCCTTCTACTACATCTCCAAGACCCACTCGGTCCCAGGTTATCTGAAGCTGCGCTACAGCGAGCCCGCGCGCGCGCTGTCGGCCATCAGCTTCGGGTTTATGACCGTGCTGATGAGCGGCATCAACATGTTCGCCATGGCCAAAGTGATGCAGGTGGTGCTGGGTTGGGACATCGGGTTCAGTATCTGGGTGTCGTCACTGACGGTGGCGCTCTACGTCACCCTGGGCGGCCTGCTCTCAGCCATCTTCAACGAGGTGTTGCAGTGCATCCTGATCTGGGCGGGCGCGTTGCTGATTCCCATCCTCGGGCTGATTGAAGCGGGTGGCTGGAACGGCATGGTGAACAAGATCCAGCAGCGCCTGCACGATCCCACGTACACCCACCTGTGGTCGACATTGGGCAGCTTTTCCGACAACCCCATGGGCATTCACTGGACCGGCATCGTGTTTGGCCTGGCGTGGGTGATTTCGTTCGGTTACTGGACGACGGATTTTCTGGTAGTGCAGCGCGTGCTTGCGGCGCGGGACCTGCGCTCGGCGCGGATGGCGCCCATCATTGCGTCCGTGTTCAAGATGGCCGTGCCCATCATCGTAATTCTGCCGGGATTGCTGGGGCTGGCCGTCCTTCCCATGAAGCTGGTGCCGGAATCGTCGGCGGCGGCGGCCGCGGGCGCGCCGAGCTACAACGCGGTTCTTCCTTTGATGCTGGCGCGCTACTGCGGACCTGGTTTGCTTGGCCTCGGGATCACCGCGCTCATCGCCGGTTTCATGTCGGGCATGGCCGGCAATGTGACCGCTTTTTCCACGGTTTGGACTTACGACATCTACCGCCCAATGTTCCGCAAGCAGGCGCCCGACGCGCACTACGTGGCCATGGGCCGCTGGTGCACCATTATCGGCGTGATGATCAGCATCGGCACGGCATATCTGGTAATGCAGTTCGCCAGCATCATGGATTACGTGCAGGCGCTGTTCAGCTTCTTCATCGCGCCGCTGTTCGGAACCGTGATTCTGGGGATGATGTGGAAACGTGCGACGTCGGCGGGCGGATTCTGGGGCCTGCTGGCGGGCACGCTGGGCTCGGTGGGGATGTATGCGTGGGTGAAAATCGATCCCACGGCGCTGCGCTACGTGGCCCTGTCACCGCACGCCAAGGCGCTGGCGGAGGACATGTACCGGGCACTGTGGTCGTGGATCCTCTGCGTGGTGGTGACGGTGGTGGTGAGTTACATGACCAAACCGAAGCCGCTGGCGGAGTTGTCTGGATTGGTATACGGAGTGACGCCGCTGCCTTCCGAAGAAGCGCTGCCGCTGTGGAAACGCCCGATCTTCTGGGCGGTGATTGTGGCCATCGTCTTCGTGATTGTGAACATTATTTTCTGGTAGGGACATATGCACAAACCGGGAATGATTTCCATTTGGTTTTTCATCGGCCTGCTCTTGCTGGCCTACGGAGTCATCATCACGGCCGCGGGCGTGCACGATCTGCTGGTGCCGCCCGAGCATGCCCTGGTGCTTGCGAATCTGCATGCGGGCATCTGGTGGGGCGGATTCCTGTTCCTGGTGGGCCTTTTCTATTCGATCTACTTCCGGCCGAGCCGGACGAAGTAGACCGCGTTGCGCGCGCTACTGCACCGCGATGGTCACCCCGGCCGGGCTGGTCACACTTCCGATGGTCACCTGAACGGGTACGTTGTTGCCCGGTGTCACCCCCGTCGGCACCTGAACCTTCACCTGCAGCTCCCCGGCGCTGGAGTTGGGCGTTGCGCCGCACGACGCCGCCGTCACTGCGATGCCGCCAATGCTCACCGAACAACTCAACACCGGTGCGGGAAGAATGGTCGTCGCGATCCGGCCGTCCACACCTGGGGGACTGGTCTGTCCCTCGCCCGTAGCATAGAGGAGAATGTAGCTTCCGCGCGTCGCCGGTTGCGTCGGAGGGCTCGCGGCGGGGTTGAGCGGGCCGTTCCGCGTGATAACGGTTTGCCCGTTCACGGTGTCCTGATTCAGCGCCGCCGCCTGGCCGAGCCCGGAATAATCGTTCGTGAAGAGGCCCGGCAGCGCTGTCGTCACCGGCATCGGAAACGGGTCCGAACTGTTCCCCTGCACCTCCACCTGCACGTTTACCGATGTCGTTGCCGGATTCGCCGCGATCTCGTAAGGCACCACTACGGCAAGCTGTTGGGTGTTTCCCGAGATCGGCGTCGCGTAGATCATCGCGGCCGGTATGCCGTTGAACAGTACGCTGACTCCGCCCAGCGACGTACCAAGCTGCGTAGTCGACGAGGCGAACATCTGCTGCGCGGGCCCCACCGATGTTCCCTGAATGGCCACTACTTCGCCGGGCGCGATGGCGCTGGCATCCCACGACGCCGCGTTCTTCACCCAGTTGATGATTGGCTTCGGCACGGTCATCGCGGATTGCGATTGGGGCAGCACGAACAGCGTCATCGAATATGCCGGAAACGTCGCGCTGATGGAATTGCTTCCAACAACGACGCTCGGTTGCTGAACGATCGAATTCAGATTCGCTGAGCTGTACTGCCACACCTGTGCCGTGCCCGTTGACGTGAAATTGGCGATGCTCACGCTGTCGGTAATGACTGCGGAAGTCTTGTTCAGCACCAGAATCGTGAGCGCCATATCCGAGCGCTGTCCCGCGAAAATATCGAGCGTGTCGGGATCCCCGGTTATCGCCGAAACGCTCGTCTGGCCGAACTGATTGCCGTTGCCATCGTAATTGAGGAAGATCCGGAACGCGAAGGCGCCGGGAACTGAGGGCGTCAGCGTGACGCTGGGCCAGATGGTGCCCAGATCCAGGCCTTCGCGCCCGAAGATCCCCAGAATGTCTGCCTGCGCGACGGCGCCGGTAATCGA
>Ga0187863_10001398_pt1 | contig 19353 bp, 12 predicted proteins | sample June2016WEW_11_1_FD_132975 | JGI IMG/M metagenome (GOLD analysis project Ga0187863, IMG submission 132975) | Peatland microbial communities from SPRUCE experiment site at the Marcell Experimental Forest, Minnesota, USA - June2016WEW_11_10 | ecosystem: Environmental > Terrestrial > Soil >... | reverse complement strand
CGAGCGGGCGGTGGGCGTGGAGTACCAGCAGGGCGGCCCTGGCCGCGGCGGGTCCGGCCGGGGAGGGAGCCCGGCCCGGCTGGTCCGCGGCAGCGAGATCATCCTGTGCGGCGGGGCGATCAATACCCCGCAGCTGCTCCAGCTGTCCGGCGTGGGCCCGGCTGGGCTGCTGCGCGGGCTGGGCATCCACGTGGTCGCCGACCTGCCCGGGGTGGGGGAGAACCTGCAGGACCACCTCGAGGTGTACGTGCAGTACGGGTCGAAACTGCCGGTGTCGGTGGCGCCCGCGCTCAAGTGGCGCAACCGGCCCATGGTCGGCGCCAGGTGGCTCTTCCTGCGCAGTGGCCCCGGGGCCACCAACCACTTCGAGGGCGGCGGCTTCATCCGCAGCAACGACGAGGTGGCCTACCCGAACCTCATGTACCACTTCCTGCCGATCGCGATCCGCTATGACGGCTCGTCCCCGGCGGGCGGGCACGGGTACCAGGTGCACGTCGGCCCGATGTACTCCGACTCCCGCGGCTCGGTGCGGATCGTGTCCCGCGACCCCGCGGTCCACCCGGCGCTGCGGTTCAACTACCTGTCCACCCCGACCGACCGCCGGGAGTGGGCGGAGGCCATCCGGGTCACCCGGGACATCCTGAACCAGCCGGCGTTCGACGAGTACAACGCGGGCGAGCTGTCCCCGGGGACGGAGGTCGCGACCGACGAGCAGATCCTCGACTGGGTCCGCCGCGACGCGGAGACCGCGCTGCACCCGTCGTGCACCGCCACGATGGGCACCGGCACCGGCGCCGTCACCGACCCGGCGTCGATGCGGGTGCACGGGCTGGACGGGTTGCGGATCGTGGACGCCTCGGTGATGCCGTACATCACCAACGGCAACATCTACGCGCCGGTCATGATGATCGCCGAGAAGGCCGCCGACCTGATCCTGGGTAACACCCCGCTGGCCCCGGAGCCCGTCCCCTTCTACCGCCACCAGCCCCAGCAGCCGGTGACCGAGCCCGGATGACCGATCCCAGGGATCCCCGGGGGCTGCGGGCGGACGCGCCGCTGCTGGACGCGTGGCTCCGGTTCACCACGCAGGCCGCGGCCGGTGCGCTCACCCCGATGAGCGTCCCCGGCCACAAACAGCGTCGCGACCTCACCGGCACCGTGACCGCGGGTGACGCACCGCTGTACGGCGGTCTGGACACCATCAAGCACGCGGACGAACTGCTGGCCGGGGCCGAGCGGCGGGCCGCCGGGCTGTGGGGCGCCGACTGGTGCCGGTTCTCGGTGGCCGGCTCGACGCACGGCAACCAGGCGCTCGCCCTCGCCGTGGGCGAGCCGGGCCAGCCGATCGTGGTCACCCGGGCTCTGCACCGCTCGCTGTTGCTCGGCATCGTGCTGGCCGGCCTGGAGCCGGTGTGGGTGCTGCCCGAGGTGGACACCGCGACCGGGCTGCCCGGCCCGGTGCCGGTCAGCGCGGTCCGGGACGCGCTGGCCGGCCACCCGGACACGTGTGCGGTGTTCCTCGGCGACCCGTCCTACGTGGGCACCACCGGCGACCTGGCCGGGCACGCGGCGGCCGCGCACGAGGCCGGGGTGCCGCTGCTGGTCGACGCGGCCTGGGCCGCGCACCTCGGCTTCCACCCGGGGCTGCCGCCGCACGCCCTGGCGGCCGGCGCGGACGCCATGGTGACCAGCGCGCACAAGGTCCTGCCCGCCTACACCCAGGGCGCGCTGGTGCTGGCCCGCACCGGGCGCCCCGGCTCCGCTGGCCTGGACCCTGCTCGCCTGGACCCTGCTCGCCTGGATCGGGCGTTCGAGGCGACGCACACGACCAGCCCGGCCGGCGCGATCATGGCCAGCATCGACGCGGCCAGGGCCCTGCTGGCCCGGGACGGGGCGGACCTGTGCGCCCGGCTGATGCGCACCGTCGCGGCGGCCAGGGACCGGCTGCGCCGGGTACCGGGCCTGGACGTGCTGGACGGCCCGGGCGTCGAGCCGGCCAAGCTGGTCGTCCTGCTGGCCGGGACCGGCGCGCACGGCAACGCGGTGGAGGCCGACCTCATCGCGGCGGGCATGCCGGTGGAGATGGCCGACCGGGACACGCTCATCCCGATCGTCACCCTGGCCGACGACGAAGCCGCCGTGGCCCGCTTCACCACCACTCTCGTGGACATCGTGGAGGCGCACCGCGGGCCGCCCCGGCGGCCGGTGCCGGCCGCGTCGTGGACGGTCATTCCCGACATGGCGATGCCGCCGCGGCAAGCGTTTTTTTGCCGCAACGAAACCCGCTCCGCCGCTGAGGCCGTGGGCCGGGTGAGCGGCGAACTGGTGGCGCCCTACCCACCGGGCGTGCCGGTGCTGGCGCCGGGTGAGGTGATCACCGCGGACGCGCTCGACGCGCTGCGCGCGGCGCGGGCCGACGGCAGCCGGATCGCCTACGCCGCCGATCCGACCCTGGCCACGTTCCAGGTCATCGCCCGGCTGTAGCTCCCTGTTACCGGAAACAATTGTTACCGGTAACAGGGAACAACCGTTACCGGCCACCGGGAACAACCGTTACCGGCCACCGGAAACAACCTTTACCGGCCCATTGTGGGCCGGGCCGCCGCAGCCTAGCCTGGGCCGATGGATCTTGGGCAGGGGTGGGCAGGCGGACGAGGGTACCGGCGCGGGCTGGCCCGGGCCGGGGCATGCGCCGCCGCGTTCAGCCTCACGGCGGCGCTTCCCACGGCGGCACCGGCCGGCGCGGCCGCAACGGCCGCCGCCTTCACCGCAGCCCCCGGCGGGACGCTCGGCAGATCGCAGGTCGCGAAGATCTGCGCCGAGCCGTCCTCCGGGGCGGTGCTCACCACCGGATCGCACCAGGCCCCGGCCGCGGCGCCGGCCGCGGCGATCCGGGTGGACCAGGTCGGCTACCCGTCCGGCGCGGCCAAGCTGGCCGAGATCATGACCAAGGCCAAGCCTCACGGTGACCTGCCCGGTGGTGGACTGCCCGGTGGTGGACTGCCCGGTGGTGGACTGCCCGGTGGTGGACTGCACTGGGTAGTGGTCCGGGCCGGGTCCTGCGCGGTGGCCGCCTCCGGCGTGGCCCGCCAGGATCTCGGGTCCTGGAGTAAGCGCTACGGGTGGGTGTGGGCCGCCAGGTTCACCGGGGTCCAGGCGCCGGGCCGGTACCGGGTCGGCATCCTGGGCGACGCGTCGGCGGCGTCGCCCTGGTTCACGATCGGCCCGGCCGCGCAGCTCTACGCCCGGCCGCTGGCCAACGCGCTGTATTTCTACGAGAACGAGCGCGACGGCCCGGACTTCACCCACACCCCGCTGCGTAACGCGCCCGGGCACCTCAACGACCTCAACGCGATGACCTACCGCAGCCCGCCGGTCGACGGCGACGGCGACTTCAAGGGCAGCCTGGCCAGGTACGCGACCGGGGTGCGCATCAACGCCTCCGGCGGCTGGTTCGACGCCGGGGACTACCTGCACTTCGTGGAGACGACCAGCTACACCGAGGCCATCCTGCTGCAGGGCATCGCGTCGTTCCCCGGGCAGATGGGCTCGGGGGCCGGCGCGGGGGCGCGTAGCGCGGGCTTCAACGGTGCTGATTTCACTGGGGAGGCCCGGTTCGGGCTGGACTTCCTGCAGCGGATGTGGGACCAGCGGACCAGGACGCTGTACTACCAGGTCGGCACCGGCGAGGCGAACAACTACTACATCGGTGATCACGACATCTGGCGACTGCCCCAGGCCGACGACCACTACCAGGGCTCGAACCCGCGCTACGCCTACATCCGGCACCCGCCGGTGTTCCGGGCCGGGAAGCCCGGGGCGCCGATCAGCCCGAACCTGGCCGGCCGGCTGGCGGCCGATTTCGCGCTCTGCTACCAGGTGTTCCGGCACTCTGACCCGGGCTACGCGGGGACCTGCCTGCGCGAGGCCGAGACCGTGTACGCGCACGCCGGCACGCACTGGAAGGGCCAGCTGCTCACCGCCTTGCCGTGGGACTTCTACCCGGAGACCAGCTGGCGGGACGACATGACGCTCGGCGCGGCCGAGCTGGCCCGGGCCCTCCAGGAAGCTGGCGCTAGCCCGGGGAGCCTGCCCGCCGGTCTCCCGGTCCGCTCGGCGGCGACCTACCTGCGGGTCGCCGCGGGCTGGGCCAGCGCGTGGGTGCACAGCAAGCAGGCCCTGTCCGACACGCTGAACCTGTACGACGTGAGCGCGCTGGCCGACTACGAACTCGACCTGGCCCTGGGCCGGCAGCCGGTGCCTGGCCTGGCCATCACCCGGGCCCAGCTGGCCGGGAACCTGCGCGGGCAAATCGAGAAGGGGATCGCCACCGCCGCCCGGGACCCGTTCGGCTTCGGGTTCGCCTGGGACCAGTGGGACACCACGACCCACGGCGCCGGGCTGATCGTGATGGCGGACGAGTACGACGCGCTGGCCGGGCGCCCGGTGTACGCGGCCTGGGCGCAGCGCTGGCTCGACGACATCCTGGGCAGCAACGCCTGGGGCGTCTCGCTCATCGTCGGGGACGGGAGCGTATACCCGGACTGCATGCAGCACCAGGTCGCGAACCTGGCCGGGTCGCTGGACGGGCAGCCGCCGGTCCTGGCCGGGGCGACTGTCGAGGGGCCGAACTCGTTCGCAGCCACCGGCACCGTGGCGAACATGCGGCCGTGCGCGGCCAGTGGCCCGCGCGACGTCCCGTACGCGGCGTTCGACGGGCAGCACGCGGTGTTCGCCGACAACGTGCAGTCCTACTCGACGGTGGAGCCCGCCATCGACCTCACCGCCCTGACCCCGCTGGCCTTCGCCTGGCAGCAGAACGCGGCGCGCACCACCCACCCACTGGATCAGCGTGCAGCGCACCCTGGGCAGCTTCCCGATCTGACGCCGCCGCGCCCCGGAGTGCCCTAGCTTGGGAACCGGCGAACGGAGACCGGATGCGGTGGCGGGGTACGGGGGACTTGGGCGGCCAGGCTGTCCCGCGGCCTGTCGTCGTGCTGGTCGCGGTGGTGGCGCTGGTGTACGCGGCCGATGTGATCAGCAAGCTGATCGTCGTCGCGACGCTCACCGAGAACACGCCGGTCCCGGTGCTCGGCTCGCTGCTGCGGCTGGACTACCTGCGAAATCCCGGTGCCGCCTTCTCGCTCGGGGCGGACGGGTACACGGTCGTGTTCACGCTGATCGCCGCGGCGGTGATAATCGCGATCCTGCGGATGGCCCACACCCTGGCCAGCCGCCGCTGGGCGGTCGCGTTCGGCCTGCTGCTCGGCGGGGCGCTGGGGAACCTGAGCGACCGGATCGCCCGCAGCCCGGGACCTTTGCGTGGCTGGGTGGTTGACTTCATCCAGGTGCCGCACTGGCCGGTGTTCAACCTGGCCGACTCGGCGATCTGCTGCGGCGGTGCGCTGATGGTCCTGCTCACGGTCCTGGGCGTGCGCCCGGACGGGCAGGTCGACCCCGACCGCGGTGCTGGTGAAATCCCGGGTGGAGAAACCGGGGCCGGTGAAGGCTGTGGTGGCGGGACCGGGGCGGAAGCTATCCGCTGAGCCTTATCCGCTGAGCCTTATCCGCTGAGCTCTATCCCCTGAGTTGAGGCCCCGGGTAGAGGATCGTCTTCGGCTCGGTGAACGTCTCCATCGCGAACCCCCCGCCGACCCGGCCCCGCCCGCTCACGGACCCGGACCGCCCGCCAAACGGCAGGTGCGACTCCCACAGGTTGGTGGACGCGTTGACGTTGACCCAGCCCGCCCGGGCCTGCTCGGCAAAGGCCAGGCCCCGCTCCAGGTCGCCGGTGAACACCGCCGCGGTCAGGCCGAACGGGGAGGAGTTGGTCAGCTCCAGCGCCTGCGCCGCGGACGTCACCTCGACGATCGGCACCACCGGCCCGAACGTCTCCTCGGTGGCGATCAGCATGTCGGTGGTCACCCCGTCCAGCACGGTCGGCTCGGCGTAGAGCGCGGTGGGGAAGCCCGGGGCCCGCCGTCCGCCGTGGCAGAGCTTGGCCCCCCGGCCGACCGCGTCGGCCACGTGCCGGTCGAACTTGGCCGCGGTGGCCTCGTTGTTCAGCGGACCCATCGTGGTCTGGGGATCAAACGGGTCACCCAGCCGGACCCGCCCCGCGGTGGCCGCGACCACCCGCTCGGTGAACTCGGCGCGGACCGCGGCGTGCACCAGGAACCGCTCGCCGGCCGTGCAGCTCTGGCCCGCGCACAGGTATGCGGCCTCCAGCGCGGCGTCGGCGGCCAGGTCCAGGTCGGCATCCTCGAGGATCACCATCGGGCCGTTGCCGCCCAGTTCGAGCAGTTGCGTCTTGCCGGCCGCGCGGGCCGCGACCAGCCCGCCGGTGGCCACCGACCCGATGAACCCCACGGCCGCGACCCCCGGGTGCCCGGCCAGCGCATCCCCGGCCACCGGCCCGGGTCCGGGGAGGAAGCTGAACACGCCGGGCGGCGTGCCTTCCGCGGCGATGATCCCGGCCAGCACCGCGCAGCATGCGCTGGTGCTCGGGGCGGGTACCCAGACCACCGCGTTGCCCGCCGCCAGCGCGGGCGCGAAGAGTTCCGCGCCCATCGTGTACGGCCAGTTCCACGGGCTGATCACGCCGACCACGCCCAGCGGCACCCGGGCGGTGATCACCCTGCGCCCGGCCGACGTGGACGGGGGGAACACCCCGTTCAGCCGCCGCACGTCCGCGGCCGCCATCTGGAAGTACCCGGCCAGCTCATCGACCTCGTCGTAGGCCTCGGCGGCCAGCGGCTTGCCCTGGTCCAGGGTGAGGACCCGGGCCAGGTCATCGCGGCGGCGCAGGATGGCCCCGGCGACCCGCTCGCACCAGGCTGCCCGCTCGAACGGGGACCCGGCCGCCCAGTCCGGCCAGGCCCGGACCGCCGCCCGCACCGCGTCGTCCACGTCCCCGGCCCCGGCCACCGCGACCGAGGCGAACGTCTCCCCGGTCGCCGGGCTGGTCGCCTCGTCCGGGGCCGTGCGCCCGGCGCGCCATTGACCGCCGACGTAGAGCAGGTGCTCGTCCATTCAGGCCCTCCCGGCCACCGCTGGTTCCGTCCCGCCGCTAGCCTGCCACTCCCGTCGGCCCGCCCCGGGCGCCGCGCAGGGTTCCAGTCCCTCGTTCCCGGCCGCCGTCAGCAGTCCGCGCAGAGCTGTCCCAGCTCGTGCAGCTTGCCCGGCGGCATCCGGTAGGCCGGCCCGGAGATCGACACGGCCGCCACGCACCCACCGCCCGGGCCGAACACCGGGGCGGCCACCGCGACCAGCCCATCTTCCAGCTCCGCGACCGCCGTGGCGAAGCCGTCACGTCGGATTTGGGCCAGTTCCGCGGTCAGCGCGTCCCAGGTGGTGATCGTGTACTCGGTGTACCGCTCCAGGCGGGCCGGCGCCGGCAGGGCGGCGAACGCGAGCAGCACCTTGCCGTTGGCCACCGCGTGCGGCCTGGTGCGCCGCCCGACCCAGCCGCCCGAGGAGCTGAGAATGTAGGTACTCGGTACCTCGGCCACGTTCAGCACGTCGGGGCCGGCCGGCACAGCGAGGTTGATGGTCTCGCCGGTCAGCTGGGAGAGCTTCTCCATGGCGGGCTGCATGGTGGCCACGATGTCGGCGCTGCGCAGCGCCACCGTGCCGAGCCGGATGATCTCCACGCCCAGCCGGTACCGCCGGCCCGACCGGGCCAGGAACCCGGTCCGTTCCAGGGTGGTGGCCAGCCGCGAGGCGGTGGACTTGTGCACGCCCAGGGCCTCGGCGATCTCTGTCACACTGAGTTCCGGCCTGCTGTCCTCGAAGCTGGCCAGCAACGTCAGCACCCGCTGGGCTGACTGGTACGTTGCGCCGGCCGCAACCTCGCTCTGGCTCACGCAACCAGAATGACCAATTTGCCCGTTCTGCGTCAACTGCCGTCACGGGCCGCTCATGGCATACTCGCTGTCGAGTTTCACCTCGCTGTCGAGTTTCACCGAAATTGCGCTGGGCAGCCCGTTAATCCCCGGCGGGTGCCCCTGAGGAACGAGAGCAGGCCCGGGCATGGCCGATCCCGATGACGAGCCCACCGTCGGATCCTCGCACGATCCGCTTCCCGAGGCCCTGGGGCTGGCCCGGGCGGCCGCCGAGGCCGGCCTGGGCCTGAAGCTCCTTGGCGGGCTGGCCGTCCGGGTGCTCTGCCCGGACTTCCCGCCCCGGCTGCGCCGCGACCAGGACATCGACTTTGCCTGCCTGACCAAGGGCCGCAAGGACGTGGCGGCCTGGCTCGCCGACCATGGCTGTGTCCCCGACCGCCGGTTCAACAACCTCAACGGCGACCGGCAGATGTACTTCAACGCGCCGTCCGGCCGGCCCATCGACGTGATGGTGGACCGGCTGACCATGTGCCACACGCTGGACTTCCGGCCGTCCTTCGGCCGGCTGCCGCTCACCGTCGACTCCGTGGATGTGCTGCTGTCGAAGCTGCAGATCGTCGAGCTCAATGAGAAGGACGCGCGGGACATCTTCCACCTGCTGGCCGGGCTCCCGATCGGTGAAGGCGCCCCGCCAATGATGGACACGGGGCGCTTCGGCAAGGTCCTGGGGGCTGACTGGGGTTGGTGGCGGACTGTCACCGAGAACCTGGCCAAGCTGCCCGCCCTGCTGGCCGAGAAACCCGGGCTGGCCCCGCCCGCGCCGCGCTTCGACCCGCTCGCCCAGGCGCGGCAGTTGCTGGACCTCGCGGAGTCGACCCCGAAAGGGGTCAAGTGGAAGATCCGCGCGAACGTCGGAGACAGAGTCCGCTGGTACGAGCTTCCCGAGGAAGTTGCCCACTAGCAGCAGGGTTTCCGGGATGCACCTTAAATTCGTATCGCCATGCTTGACGCCAGTTTCGGCCGGATGCTAGACGTTGCACAGGACGCACGGGCGTTGCGCACCGCGCCGTTCAACCTTGCATGCCGTGGAACGAGGAAGGCGTGGTGTTCGTATGAGGGTCTTCTTCGCCACCGACATCCACGGCTCTGAGGTGTGCTGGCGCAAGTTCCTGAACGCGGCGGCGTTCTACAAGGCTGATCTGGTCGTGCTGGGCGGGGACGTCACTGGCAAGGTCATGGTGCCGGTCGTCTCCCACGGCGGCTACTGGCAGGCGGTGGTCCGCGGCGAAACCATCCGCATGGAGACCAGGGCCGAACTCGAAGAGGTAGAGAAGAAAATCCGCAACGCCGGGCACTACCCGGCCCTGGTCAGCCCCGATGAACTGCAGGTCCTGAGCGACGAAGAGGGCGCGGTGGACCGGCGGTTCAGCGAGGAGATGACCCGCTCGCTGGACCGGTGGCTGGACATGGCCGACGGGAAGCTTGGCGGCGGCGACATCCCGTGCATCCTCAACGGCGGCAACGACGACATCTGGGAGATCGACAACATCATCGAGGCCTCGCCGAGCGTCACCTTCGGCGAGGCCAAGTCCCTCGACCTCGACGGCTTCCACCTGGTGTCGATGGGCTGGACCAACCCGACCCCGTGGAACACATTCCGCGAGGCTCCCGAGGAACAGCTCAAGGAAAAGATCGACGCGGTGGTCAGCCAGATTCCTGACATGGAGCGGGCGATCTTCAATTTCCACGCCCCGCCCTACGGGACCGGGCTAGATGAGGCCCCCGCCCTCGACGAAACGCTACGGCCGACGCATGGCGGGGCGGTCATGAAGCCGGTGGGATCGACCGCCGTGCGCGACGCCATTAACAACTACCAGCCAATGCTCTCGGTGCACGGGCACATCCACGAGAGCCGTGGCATCAAACGCATGGGCCGGACACTGGCCATCAATCCCGGCAGTGTTTACGGCGACGGCGTCCTGCAGGGTGCCGTACTCGAGCTGAACGCCAAGAAGGGGAAGGTCACTAAGTACCTTCTGGTAAATGGCTGAAACCGGCCGGCTTGTCAGTGCCTGAGCAATAGGCTGGCCCCGCCACCCCCCAAAAGGCCCCCAACTGGGAGATCAGCATGGCAACTGACGCAATTGGCGGCGAGACGCCGACACTGTTCCTACGCAAAGCCACCGGGCTGGTCCGTGGCTGGTCCGTCCGGGACTCGATCATCTACGCCTGCCTGGCGACCAACTTCGTCACGTTGGGGCTCTATGAGTTCACCTTCGCCGGGCCCGCCTTCCCCAAGGGCCAGTTCATCACCGCGGTCCTGATTTCAGGTGTCTGGGTCTCGTTCCTCGTCATCGCCTACGCGGGCCTGGTGGTCACCATCCCGAGGGCGGGGGGTGATTACGTCTGGCAGAGCCGGATCCTGGGCAGTGGCATCGGCTTTGTCCTGGCCGCCACCGGCTGGTGGTTCATCCTCTGGCTCTGGGCGCCCATCTACGGCAACATCCTCTCGGTCCAGTTGTTCCAGCCGCTGTGGGCCACGATGAAATGGACCTGGCCTGCGGGCGGTGCCGCCTGGTTCGGCACCAAGAACGGGATCTTCATCGTCACGCTCATCACGATCGCCCTGGCCGGCGTGCTGGTCTCGCTCGGGATGGCCGGGTACGCGAAGGTCCAGAGGTGGTTCTTCCTCGGCGGCATGGTCGGCTTCGCCGTCGTGGTCGTGCTGCTCCTGGTCAACTCGCACGCCAGCTTCGTGAGCTCGTTCAACCTCGAAGGCCAGAAGCTCTTCGGGGTGCACAACGCGTACCAGGCCACCAACGTCGCGGCGCACAAGGCCGGGTACACCACGTCGCCGTTCGGGTTCGGCCCGCTCGGGCCGACGATGCTGCTCGTGCCGGCCTTTATGTTCTTCCTCCTGTGGCCGAACTGGGGGACCACCCTCTACGGGGAGGTCCGCGGGGCGAGTGACTTCCGCCGCGTATTCGCCGGCATGTTCGCAGGGCTGTGGATGACGGTCATCTTGACCGTCATCTTCCTGCTGCTGGTCGCCAAGACCGTCGGCTGGGGCTTCTACCAGAACCTCAACGCGCTGGACTACAACCTGACGCCGCAGTTCGGCATCTGGCCGTACCCGTTCATGTTCGCGGGCTGGCTGGTGCACAACACGGCGTTCCAGGTCGTACTGATCCTCGTGCTGAGCCTGTGGTTCTTCGCCTGGGTCGGCACCCTGTTCCTGTCCTCGACCAGGGTCATCTTCGCCGCCGCGTTCGACCGGGTGCTCCCGGACCGCGCGGCCGAGGTCTCCGAGCGGCGCAAGGTCCCGGTGTGGTCGCTGATCCTGATGCTGCTCCCAGCGGCCGGGCTGGCCGCGGTCTATGCGTACTCGACCACGTTCCGGTCCTACACGCTGGACGCCACGCTGGTCATCGCGGTCACCTACCTGGGCAGCGCCATCGCCGTCGTGCTCCTGCCCTTCGTCAAGCCTGACCTGTGGCGCGCCTCGCCGGCCAGCCGGATCAAGCTGCTCGGCGTCCCGATCGTCCCGGTGGCCGGGGTCGTCACGATCGGCCTGCTCGTCTTCAACCTCTACGAGTGGCTCAGTAACGACAACTATTTCGTGAACAGTCACGACTCACTCATTTACATGGGCGCCATGTACGTGCTGGCCATCGTGATCTACGTGATCGCCCGGGTCGTGCGCACCAGGCAGGGCATCGACCTGAGACTGATCAACAAGGAGATCCCAGTCGAGTGAGCAGAGTGGGGTAAGCAGAGGTGAGCAGCCCGGGCTGGCTAAGCGCAGCAGCGCGCTAGCACGGCTCGGCATGAGTTGAGTGCCCCGGCCCCGCCGCCAGAGTTGCCGGTGGCGGGGCCGAGGCAACCCCCGTGGCCAGCGGGGACGGGACGCGACACGGATGGGCAGGAATCAGCGGCATGAATGACACACCGGTCCGGGCGAGTGCGGTGATCGTGGGCGCCGGGATCGTCGGCAACAGCCTGGCCTGCCATCTGGCCCGGCTCGACTGGCGGGACCTGGTCCTGGTGGACAAGGGCCCGATGCCGAATCCGGGCGGCTCGACCGGGCACGCCTCCAACTTCATCTTCCCGATCGAGTACTCGAAGATGATGATGGAGCTGACCCGTGACAGCACCGAGCAGTACCAGCAGCTCGGGGTGTTCACCCAGAGCGGCGGCATCGAGGTGGCCCGGACCCAGGCGCGGATGGATGAACTGCACCGGCGCTGCACCGCCGCCAAGGCGTGGGGCATCCCGGGCCAGGTGATCTCGCCTGCCGAGGTCGCCAAGCTGGTGCCGTACCTGGATGAGTCGGTGATCCTGGGCGGCGCGCACTTCCCGACCGTGGGCGTGGTCGACTCGCTGCGGGCCGGCACGCTGATGCGGGAGGAGGCGCAGCGGTCCGGCGCGCTCCAGGTCCTGGCCGGCGCCGAGGTTCTCGGCATCGATACCGGCGGGCGGGGCCGGAACGGGCGACCCAGGATCACTTCGGTGCGTACCACCGCGGGGGAGATCGAGACCGGCATCTGCGTGGTCTGCTGCGGCGTGTGGAGCCCGCGCATCGCCAGGATGGCCGGCGCCCGGATCCCGCTCACCCCGATCGTGCATCAGATGATCAGCGTCGGCCCGATCCCGCTGTTCGCCGGCACGCAGGGGGAAATCGTCTACCCGATCGTGCGTGACGTGGACACCAACATGTACGAGCGTCAGCACGGCGGGGACATGGAGGTCGGCTCCTACGCGCACCGGCCGATCATCGTCCCCCCGGACGACATCCCCTCGATCGAGGAATCCGCGCTGTCCCCGACCGAGCTGCCCTTCACCGCGGACGACTTCGATCCGCAGCTGGCCGAGGCGCTGGAACTGATGCCGGACCTGCTCGGTGACGAGAAGGTTGGCATCCGGTACGCGATCAACGGCCTGATCTCGATGACCCCGGACGGCCACCCGCTGCTCGGTCCCGCGCCGGAGGTGGACGGCCTGTGGTCGGCCGCGGCCAGCTGGATCAAGGAGGGTCCGGGCGTGGGCCGCGCCGTGGCCGAGTGGATGACCGGGCAGGTCCCGTCCGTGGACGTGGACGAGGCGAACATCGCCCGGTTCTACCCGTCCCAGCGCACAGTGGCCCATGTCCAGGCGCGGGCCCGGGAGGGCTTCAACAAGATGTACGGGATCGTGCACCCGTCCGAGCAGTGGGAGTCCGGCCGCCCGGTGCGAGTCAGCCCGGTCTACGACCGGGAGCGCGATCTGGGCGCGGTCTTCTTCGAGACGGCCGGCTGGGAACGGCCGCACTGGTACGCGTCCAACGAGCCGCTGCTGGAACGGTATGCGGGGCGGCTGATGCCGCGGGACGCCGAGTGGGACGCCCGCTGGTGGTCGCCGGTCATCAACGCGGAGCACCTGGCCATGCGGGACGCGTGCGGGCTCGTCGACCTCACGGCATTCGCGGTCTTCGACGTGACCGGGCCGTCCGCGCTGGACGTGGTGCAGTCGCTGGCCGTCGCGCAGCTCGACGTGGCCCCAGGACGGGTCGTCTACACCTCGCTGCTCGACGAGCGGGGCGGGTTCAAGGCCGACCTGACCATCATGCGGCTCGGCTCGCAGCGGTTCCGGGTGGTGACGGGCGGCGCGACCGGCATGGCGGACCTGGCCTGGTTCGGCGAGCACCTGCCCGCCGACGGCACCGCCGCGCTCGCCGACCTGACCTCCGCCCAGGCCACGCTGGGGCTGTGGGGGCCGCGGGCGCGCGAGGTGCTGCAGTCCGTCACCCGTGATGACGTGAGCCACGCCGGGTTCGCCTTCGGCACCTGCCGGGAGGTGGAGATCGCGGGGCTGTCCGTGCTGGCCTCACGCATCTCCTACGTCGGTGAGCTCGGCTGGGAACTGCACGTGCCCATCGAGCAGGGCGGGAAGCTGTGGGACGCGCTCTGGTCGGCCGGCTCCCCGCACGGGCTGGTGCCGGTCGGCATCGGCGTGTACGGCACCACCGGCCGGCTGGAGAAGGGCTACCGTGCCTTCGGCAACGAGCTGACCGCGGATTACACGCTGGTCGAGGCGGGGATGACCCGCCCGAAGGTGAAGGCCCAGCCGTTCATCGGCAAGGAGGCCTACCTGGCCCAGCGGGCCGGGCCGCCCGCCACGGTGCTGTGCACGCTCACCCTGGACGACCACACCCCGCCCGGCGGCCCGGCCCGGTACATGCTCGGCGGCGAGCCCATCCTGTCGGCCAGCGGCGAGCGACTGGTGGACGCGAAAGGCCGGCCGTCCTACGTGACCAGCGCCGGATCCGGCCCGTCGGTGGGCCGGCACCTGCTCATGGCCTATCTGCCCCCGGCCCAGGCCAGCGCGGGCACCCGGCTCCAGGTCGAGTGCTTCGGGGATACCTACCCGGTGACTGTGGCGGTGGCTGGCGCCACCCCGCTGTTCGACCCGGACAACGCCCGGATCCGGAGCTGACCGGCGGTGGAGATCGCCGTCTGCGTGAAGCGGGTCCCCCAGGTCGGCGGCCGCATCGTGGTCACCCCGGACGGGCGGGACGTGGACACCCGGATGTCCGGGTTCGCGATCAGCCCGCACGAGGAATGCGCCGTGGAGGAGGCCGTCCAGATCACCGAGCGGCTGGGCGGCGCGGTGTCGGTGCTGACCCTGGGACCGTCCGAGGCCGCGGATCAGCTACGCGACGCGCTCGCGCTCGGCGCCCACCGGGCCGTGCTGCTGGAAGACGGCGGGCATGAGTGGGGCCCGGCCGCCACCGCCGCCGCGATCGTGGCCGAGGCACGCCGCCGGGCCGCCGAGGGGCCGGGTTATGACCTGCTGCTGCTCGGCAACGAGGCGGCTGACACCGGGGACTACCAGGTGGGGGTGCGGGTAGCGCACGCGCTCGGCTGGCCGTGCGCCACCGGCATCAAGCACCTGGAGATCACCGGGGCCGCGGCGCGGGCCCGACGGGAGTACCGCGGTCATGAGGAGACGTTCGAGTTCGGGCTGCCCGCGGTGATCACCGTCAAGGAAGGCATCAACCTGCCCCGCTATCCCTCCCTGCCGGGACGGTTGCGGGCCAAGCGGGCCGCCATCGAGCAGTACCAGCCGCAGTGGCGGCCCGAGGGATTGCGCAAGCGGGCGCTCCGGGTGCCGGACCAGCCGCGGCAGCAGGCGACCGTGCTGGGCACCGGGACGGACGCGGTGCCCGCCCTCGTCCGGCTGCTGGACGAGCTGGGGGTCCTGAGATGAGCGTGCTGAAATGAACGTGCTCTGCCTGGTCGAACTGGACGAGGCCGGGGTGACGGACGCGTCATTGCGCGCCCTGACTTTCGCCCGGTCGCTGGCTACCGGCGGCCCAGCGGATCCGGGAACAGTGGCGCCCGGCGCGGCCCGCCCGGTCCTCGCCGCCGTGGCGTTCGGGCCTGCGGACCGGGTCCCGGCCCGCCTGCTCGGCGACTACGGGGTGACCGAGGCCTACGTCGTCGAGCCCGCCGCGCTGGACGGGTACGCCCCGCAGGCCTGGGCGCGGACCCTGGAGGGCCTGCTCGGCGTGACCCTGGCCGCCGCGGTGGTCGCGGCGGGAACGGACTACGGCAGCGAGGTGCTCGCTCATCTCGGCGCGCTGACCGGCGAGCCGATGGCCGCGAACGCCGTCGCGGCCGCCCCCGCCGCGGACGGCACCCTGGCGGTGTCGCGCCAGCGGTGGGCCGGGCTGCTCATCGAGGACGCCACCCTGGAGGGGACACCCGCCCTGCTCACCGTGGCCACCGATGCGGTGCCGCCGGTGCCGGTCCACGCTGACCCGGCCGGTTCCGTCCCGGCAGGCGATGCGTCGGAGCCAGCCGTGCATGTCCACGAGCCCGGCCTGGACCCGGCAGACCTGCGGGTCCGGGCGGCCGTGTCGGCCGGCCGCGACGGCGGGGTGTCGCTGGCCACCGCCCGGGTGGTGGTCGGCGGGGGCCGCGGCGTCGGCGGCCCGGACGGCTTCGGCCCGCTGGAAGAACTCGCCGGCCTGCTCGGCGGGGTCGTCGGAGTCTCCCGCGTGGTCACCAGCCAGGGCTGGCGGCCGCACACCCAGCAGGTCGGCCAGACCGGAACCAAGATCACCCCGGAGCTCTACCTGGCCTGCGGGATCAGCGGGGCGATCCAGCACATGGCGGGCTGTGCCAGCGCCAGGCACATAGTGGTGATCAACATCGACCCTTCGGCGCCGATCCTGTCCCGGGCCGACTACGCGGTGATCGGCGACCTGGCCGAGGTGATCCCGGCGCTGGTGAAGGCCCTGAAAGAGCGGGCCTGAGGGCTGGACCCGCCGGATACATCCGGCGGGTCCAGCCTCCGGCAGGTCAGTCCGCGGGACCGGCCGGGTCAGGGGTCAGGCCCGCTGGACGGCCTCGAGGTTCTCCCGCACCGCGCGGGTCAGCGGGTGATTCGGGCCGAGGGCCTGCTCACAGTCGGCCAGGGTGCGCTCGAACACCGCGACAGCCTCGGACAGCCGCAGCGCGGCGTGGTAGGCGGAGGCCAGATTCGCCCTGGAGGTCAGGGTGGACTGGTGGGTCGGGCCGAGCACCCGCTCGCACGCGGTCAGGGTCTGCTCATAGAGCGGGAGCGCGTCCTTGAGCCGCCCGGCCGAGTGATACGCGTTGGCCAGGTTGCCGCGGGCCGTCATGGTGTCCATGTCGTCGGACCCCTGGGCCATCTCGCGGTCGGCCAGGGTCCGCTCGTACACCGGGATGGCGTCCTTGACCCGGTGGCCGGCTAGGTAAGCGTTGGCCAGGTTGCCGCGGGCGGTCATCGTGTCCGGGTGGTAGCTGCCCAGCACGCGTTCCCGGTCGCTGACCACCCGCTCGTACTGCGGCAGCGCCTGCTTCATCCGCCCGGCGGTCCGGTAGGCGTAGGCCAGGTCGGCGCGGGCGGTCATGCTGTCCGGGTCGTCCGGGCCCTGTGCCTTTTCCCGGTCGGCCAGGATCTGCTCGTAGACCGGAAGGGCCCGCTTGAGCTGCCCGACCGTGTGGTAGGCCTGGGCCAGCCCCGTCCGTGCGGTCAGCGTGTCCGGGTGCGAAGGGCCCAGCCCCCGCTCCAGGTCCACCAGGGTCTGCTGGTACACCGGGAGGGCATGCTCGGGCCGGCCCGCGGCCAGGTAGGCGCCGGCCAGCTCGCCGCGCGCGGCCAGTGTGTCCGGGTGGTAGCTGCCCAGCACCCACTCCCGGTCCGCGACCACCCGCTCATACATCTGCAAGGCCTCGGCGTGCCGCCCCGCGGCGGCGTAGGCCCGCGCGAGATGGCCGGACGAGGCGAGCGTGTCGGGATGGTCTTTCCCCAGGACCCGCTGCCGTTCCGCCAGCGTGCGCTCGTGCACGCCGATCGCGTCGTCCAGCCGGCCCGCCGCCTCGTAGGCTGAGGCCAGGCCGTCGCGGCAGCGGAAGGCCTGGCTGTGGTCAGCGCCGAGCACCCGGGAGCTGGTCTCCAGCATCTCCTGCCAGTAGGCGAGGCCCGGGCCGCTGATCTCATCGCTGTCCAGGCTCTGGCCCGCTTGCAGCAGGACCGGGTGGATCTCCGGGATCCAGAGCAGATCCCCGCCGCACTCGCGCAGGCTGACCGTGCAGTCCCGCAGGGCCTGGGCCAGCCGGGACGGAACCGGGTCCGCGGGCCAGGACTGCAGCAGCGCGTCCGCGGTGCACCGGACGGCCCCCTCGAACTCCGGCGCCGGGATGATTCCCTGGGTCATGGCCTGGATCGCCGGATGGACCTGCACGGTCCGCGTGGTGCTCGCCGCGTTGATCGTGACCAGCCCGGCCCGGGCGAGGCCGTGTACCGCGTCGCGGGCCTGGACAGGCTCGGCGGGCATGGCCGGATCGCCGGTCAGGTAACCGCAGGCGGCCGGGGTGGTGAAGACGATCCCGGGGATGCCGGCCGGGTCGAGCAGGGCGGCCAGCACGAGGGCGGGCCGGGCGAAGCCGGCGGGCGGGATCTGGTCGGCCAGGTCCATGGCCAGTGACCAGGTCACGCTGGCATGGCCGAGCGCGTCGTAATCCAGTCCGGTGCCGCCCGGTCCGGTGCCGCCCGCTCCCGGCCCGTCCCATCCGGTACTGCCCGGACCGCCGCTGGCGGCCAGGCTGGCGCTGCTCATCCGGCGCTTCCGGTCGTGGTACCAGCCCCGGTAGTCACGGCAGCTGGCCCCGGTGCAGATCAGCGCGGCCGTGGCGTGCGCCAGGGCGAGCGGCTGGCACTCCAGGTCGTGCGCGAGGTCCAGGGCCTCGGTCCGCTGGCCGGGGTCGGTGGCGAGCCGCGCGCTGAGGTAGGCCAGGGCTTCCCGGGTGGTGAACGCGGGGACGGGCGCGATCCTTCGGTCCGGCGCGGCCAGGGTGTCGTCCCGCCGGGCCGTGACCACGACCCGGCCGTCGTTCCCGGCGGGCCACAGGCCATCCAGGTCGGCCGGATCGGCCAGGTCATCGAGGACCACCAGCCACCGCCGCTCGGTGCTGGACAGCCAGGCCAGGAAGCGCTGCGCTCCGGTCAGCAAGTCGTCACCCGCATCGGCGGCGCCCAGTTCCGCGAGGGTTAGCGCGTAGCCGGCCAGGACGGCGTTCCTGCTGCTGGCCTTCACCCAGACCAGCAGGTCCACCCCCCGGCTATCCCAGAGCTGGTGCGCCAGCGCCGCGGCCAGCTGCGTCTTGCCCGTACCGCCGGAGGCGGCGAGGTAAGCAGGCCTGCCGGAAGAAGGGGCGCTCCCGGAAGGAGCGGTATCGGGGCCGGGGACGAGAATTAAGGTGTCCCCGGGATCGAGCTTGCCGATCCGGCCCAGCCCGGTCTCAGGACGCGGGCTGTGGCAGTCAGCGAGGGGCGGGACCGGGCCGCAACGCAGCGGCCACTCCACTAAGCGGGCCGGCGCGATGGCCATCTGGGCCCCGGCAACCTCGTTGCCGTTGTGTGCCTGTTCACCGTCTGCTCCCGCCCACATCCGGACATCTCGCGCGATCCGTTGCAGTTGATCGAAACAGTTGCACAAGACAGCCTATGACGGGCCAGCCTGGTGTGGGCAGCGTTCTGTAGGCATCAGGAAACGCATTGCGGCCGGCGGCGCGTGACCAGAAACGGGTCCCGGCGGGACCTGTCAGATGGCCAGCTGGCCATGGTCTGGTCCCGCCAGTCGCCGCAGCAGCGCGACCCGCCACTCTTCTGTCTGCCTGACCTGGTTGAAGGTGAACAGGTGCAGGCCGGCCACGCCCGCACTGGGCACGGTCAGTGCCGCACCCGTCCGGTCCAGCAGCCGCTCCGGGCTGTAGCCACCGGGGAGGCCGAGGCGCAGAAGCCAGTCCGTGTGCCCAGCCAGGAACCGTGTGGATTCAGTCACCCCCACCCGGGCCGCCATGCGCAGCAGCCTCGCCCGCTCCACCGGGCCCGCCAGCCCCACGTAGAGCGGGAGCGTGACGCCACGCGCCCGGATCCGGGCCACCCACTTGCGCAGCACGGCCGGGTCGAAGCAGAGGTTGCTGACGATGTAGGACGAGTG
>Ga0187863_10001397_pt1 | contig 19360 bp, 18 predicted proteins | sample June2016WEW_11_1_FD_132975 | JGI IMG/M metagenome (GOLD analysis project Ga0187863, IMG submission 132975) | Peatland microbial communities from SPRUCE experiment site at the Marcell Experimental Forest, Minnesota, USA - June2016WEW_11_10 | ecosystem: Environmental > Terrestrial > Soil >... | reverse complement strand
GGATTTTGGGCGGGGAAGATGGCGGAGAATCGCGAGTCGATGCTGACGGTTGCTGAAGCGGGAGGAAAGTATGGAGCATCGAACCTGGGTCTGTTGCTGGGACTTCACGGCCTCGCGAGTTTGATCCCGTTGCTGGCAGTTTGGGGAGCGGCGGCAGTGGCGTGGACGCGGATTGAGCGGCGTGCGTCCGTGTAAGATAGATTTATAGAAAATCGTGATTCATCGAGGGACTTATGGCGCATACAGTGTTTTGCGTGAAGTTTAAGAAAGAGATGCCCGGACTGGACGAGCCTCCGTTCGACAACGAGCTGGGGAAGAAAGTGTATGACAACGTCTCGCAAGAAGCGTGGAAGATGTGGAGAGCACTGCAAGATGTTGCTCAACGAGTACCGGTTGAACCCGGCGCGGCGCGAGGATCAGGAAGTCATCGTGAAGCAGTTGGATATGTTTTTCTTCGGCGAGGGATCGGCGAAACCGAAAGAGTACGTGGCACCGAAGGAGCAGGGCTGACCCCTCTTTCGGTATCAGGCTTTAGCCGGTTCGGAGCCACCGGATTCGCGCAGGAATGGAAGCGCGTGGAGGGCCGCTCTTCCAGGGTTCTGAAAGGCCTGATTAATTTCCTGCGAGTTCAGCAGATATCTTCCTTCTGATTCATTTTTCTGATTCATTCAAGAAGAGGCGGCACTCGGGTTGCAGTATCCATCGCGCGCCCCATTAACTCCACCAAGGATTTTCTGCAAGGCAATTCCGCGCGACCGTTCTCTCTGCGTTTTTAGGCTTTGTTTACGCATGGAGGTGAACGGTGAAATATGAAAAGGGTTTCACGCTCATCGAGATGGTGATCGTGGTTGCTCTGATCCTGATCATTGCGGCTATCACGATCCCAAGTCTGGTGGATTCGAAGATGAATGCGGATGAGGCCTCGGCTGTTGGCTGCATTCGATCGATCAATACGGCGGAAGTGTCGTATCAGCCGGTTTATGGAGGGTATGCGGACACGCTGTCGAATCTGGGCGGAGCGGAGCCGTGCACGAAATCCGCCGAGACGGCGTGCCTGTTGGACGATAGCCTGACCGGAGGCGCGAAGGCGGGATACAAATTCGCAGCAGTGGGGAAAAATCGCTCGGGCGGAATGAACACGACCTATGTTGTTGGCGCGGCGCCTGAAGTCTTTGACCATACCGGGAAGCGACTATTCTGTTCGACTGAGAAGGGCGTGATTCGTGTGGACCCGAATGCAGGAGGGAGCACGACTCCTCCCGATGCGCAGCAGTGCCTGCGATTCAAGGCATTGAAGTAGGAGTTGGGGGAAATTGGCCCGGGAGCGGTGGATCCCGCTCTCGGGCGTTTATTGGGTGGCCGAAAGGTGTACGTCTATCCCTGAGTGAGGGAAACGGTGAAGATCGCTCCTAAGAGGGTCCCGAGGAGGAGCGCGGCGGCCCGGGCTAGAACCGGTCCGAATTGCCCCGCCTTGGATGGGAGTGAAGTGCAGGACCAGTGAGGGTGCATGTTTGTGCGAGCGGATTTCATGGGATTGTCCTCTCCTGTCGTGAATTTGGGTTCGGCCCTGGAGCTTGGATTTCGAGTGCTCACTTGATTACGCGACAAGAGGGGGAAAACGGGGTCAGAGCGAAACGTGGTGCGTTTCCGAGGTGGAAATTGCGCTGCGGAGGCAGGGCTGACGCCCGATCGATTTCATCGTCCTTTACGCAGCCCTTGAGGGGCCGCTCCTCCACGGTTCTGCGATGTGATTCCACATAGTTAGCGTGCGGTCGGTTACTTGCGAAGTTACCGATGCACCAATATTGATGCAATGTTAATCAATCCGTAACATTCGGCTGATAGAACCGAGGCATGGATCTGCACGTGTACGACACGTTGATCCTCTCGGACCTGCACCTGGGTGCAGAGACGAGCCGCGCGCGCGAGGCTACGCGCGTTCTCAAGGGAAATCGCTTTCGGCGGCTGATTCTTCTGGGCGACATTTTTGCCGACCTCAACTTTGCCCGCTTGACCAAAGAACATTGGAAGTTCCTCGGCTATATCCGGAAGCTTTCGAATCCCAAGCGCAACATTGAAGTGGTCTGGGTGGAGGGGAATCACGACTACGGGCTAACTGACATCATGTCGCATCTGGTCGGTGTGCAGGTGTACCAGGACTACACGTGGGATTATCGCGGACTGCGACACATCGCGATCCACGGGCATCAGTTCGATGGATTTCAGGTGAACCGCGTGCGGTTGAGCCGGTGGGGAACGTCGCTGTACTTGCAACTGCAGAAGCTGGATTTCAAGAGCAAGCCGATTGCGCGGATGATTGACCGGTTGAACACGCGATGGCTGCGAATGTCGGAAAAGGTAGCAACTGGCGCGCTGGCCTATGCGAGGCATCGCGATGCCGAACGGATCTTCTGCGGACATACGCATCAGGCGCTTCATGTCGAACAGGGCGGGCTCGACTACTACAACTCTGGCGGGTGGGTCGACTCACGGCTCACGTATCTGACGATCGACGAAACGGGGGTACAGATTCATGAATACGACGAACGAGCTGACGATCGTGATTCCGGCGAAGAACGAGGCGAAGCTGATTCCGCTCTTGCTGACTTCGCTGACGAAGCAGGATTACTCGAAGATGTCGAGTACGAGAGTGTTGGTCGCTGACGCGAACTCGACGGATGGAACTTCGGAGATCGTGATGAGCTTCCGTGACAGGCTCAACGTGAGCGTGATTCGAGGAGGGATGCCCTCGATCGGGCGGAATCACGGAGCTGGGCTGGCGGACACTCCATACATTTTGTTTCTGGACGCGGACATCGAACTCGCGGACAGATCGTTGATCCGGCGATGCGTGAGGAAGGCGCAGAAGCAGCAATTGCATTGCATGACGACGAACGTCATATGCCGGGACGGGAACTGGGTCGACAAGGCGTTCTACGCAGTGAACGATATGTTTCAGTACCTGTCGTACCTGCACCGTCCGTTCGCGACCGGAATGTTTATGCTCTTCGATCGGAAGAAATTCTGGGAGCTAGGCGGGTTTCACGAGCAGATATTGTTCGCGGAAGATTACCGGCTAAGCCAGAAGGTGGAGCGCAGCCGTTTTGCGATCGTGCGGGGAGGAGTTTATACGACGAACCGACGCTTCAAAAGAATGGGGCATCTTCGGGCGGGGTGGCTGTTCCTCAAGACAGCGGTAAATTATTGGAACGAGAAACACTTTCTGCGCGATCACAAGTATTGGGCGGAGCCGGATAGCGCACCTCCACGGTCCGCGTGACTGGAGTTTGTTGTGTGGCCACGAAAACAGGATTCAGCCAACCAGCTGAATCCTGGTTTGTTTTGACCCGAAGGTGGGCTCAGAACCGAATCACGAGACCCGTCGACAGCCGAATGTTGTTTTGGTGTGTGCCGAAGAATCGCGTCTGCACGTAGTCTCCTTGAAAGCGCCAGGCTACGAGTCGAATCAGACGATAGTCGAGGCCTCCGCCGAGTGCAGTCGCGAAGGATGTATCGGAGCCCACCGAGTTGGCATTGACGTGGCCAACACCGAACATGGCCTCGCCGAACGGACGAAATCGGCCGACCGAAGCGGAGATGCGCGGTCCAAACAAAATGTTGCGCACATTGACGTTCGTATTAAATGTTGCACCGCAGTTGGGGATGGAGACGGGGCACGCAGCTCCTGGAAAATTCTGCGAGCCGTAATGATCGCTGAAATCAGCGACGATTCCGACGAGGGGAAGAACTTTGCCTTCGACAGTCGCTTCCCATCCGTTAGTGCTGGCACGGTCAATCGAAGAAAGATCCGTGTTGTAGTACGAATACCCGAAGAAGACGTTCCCCGACGTCGGGATCTGCGCGGCAGCTAGAGTTGTGAAGAAAAAAAGTGCTAGGAATAAAAGGACGGTTTTGCGCATGAGGCTCCTCCTTCTGCGTTCCTAACCCATGGAAACGCGGAAAGTTGTGGGATGCGGAGCCAAGAGAAATCGGATGGCGGTGAATTTAGAGACGCTGACTCAGAATCTCCACACAATTCCGGTCGACGCGCGGTAGTCGTTCTGAGTGGCGCTGGCGTAACGGGTGTGCATGTAGTCACCCTGGAATCGCCAGGAAAAGTTCTTAAATCCCAACTTGTAGTCGACACCGCCGCCTACGTCGATGAGGATCGGATTGTAGACGAAGCCGCTGGAGTCCAGGTGGCGGATGCCGGCCATGGCATCGACAAAGGGGCGCCATCTTCCGATATTGCCGGAGAACCGAGGACCCGCCACGGCGTTGTATTGGGTGACGCCGCCTCCGCGGTAAAAGCCGCTGGCATCAAGCACTAGACCTATGCGCGGAAAACGTGTGAAGGGAAGCGCCTCGAACGAGCCATTCCAGCCACGATAGCTCTGCTTGTTGACGACATTAGTGAGCTGGGCGTAGGAAACTCCGGCGTAGACGTTTCCGTTGGGAAGTAGCCCGTTGAATTGTGCCGACATCGGAAGTGAGAACAAAAGGCAACCAATGAACGCCAGCACAATGGCAGCAGTTTTCGACACGAATTATTCCTCCCCGGCGGTCGGGCCGGCAAAAAACGGCATTTTAGTCAACGAAATCCTTTAGATGCAGTGTACCGGATGGCCAAGATGTCCCGGGGGACAAAATTTGTCCGCTCATCGGTTTGGCCCGCCAAATGCACGTTCAACGAAAATTTATCAGATATTCATGGTGCCAAAACCACCCGACTTTCGTCTATCTACTAACATGCAAACTATGGAAACGAATTGGCAAATATGGGAGCAGCCCACCGGGGCTGCCTTTGGCATATACAAGGAGTCGAAGTTGAAGCTGAGTCTGGAAACTCGAAATCGTGGCGATGTCATCATTGTTCATTGTCAGGGGCGCATCGTGTATCGCGATGAGGCCGCCGCCCTGTCGCGCACCGTGGGGGAAGCCCTGCAGCGGGGGAGCAAGCTGGTGCTGGAGTTGAGTGGTGTGCGCTCGATGGACAGCGCCGGCATCGGAGAACTGGCCTTGTTGCAGACCTGGGCGCAGGAGCGAAACGCGGAGTTGAAGTGTGCGGGAGCCAACGAATTGGTTCGCACGTTGCTCGGCCTGACCAATCTGGATTCGGTGCTGGAAGTTTATCCCACGCTCGATGCGGCGCTGGAGTCGTTCCCGGACGTGCGGGTTTGTGCGGATTGCTAGCACAGCGGTTGCCGATTTCAGATCGTAGATTACAAATCCGGGATAACTGAAGTTAGAAGTGGGGGCGAGAGCTGCGTGCTCTGCTCCCGTTTTATTTTGTGTGATCCGACATTCTCGCACGGCTGGTTGGTAGTCAGACTTCAGTTCTCACGCTGAAACCGGTAGCGTCCCTTGCGCTCCAGGGCGACCGCCTCGGCTACTTTCAGGAAGGCTCGAGCCGCGTGCGAGAGATTCGCATCCTTGCGGTAGATGAGGCGTAGCTTGCGCTTCAGCTGCAACTCGCGAACCGGGATCCGCACAAGTTCACCACGCGCGATCTCCGTTTCCACACTGATTTCCGGGACCAGAGCCACTCCGTTTCCCATCGCCACAAATTGTTTGATGGCTTGGAGCGTGGGCAGTTCCAAGTCCATGTGCAGCGGCGTTTTGTGGCTCTTGAAGAGCTGAATGACCTTTTCGCGGTACGGCGACGATACGATGTGAGCCACGAAGGATTCCGCTCCCAGCTGACGAATGCTGACCTGTGATGCCGATGCAAGCGGATGTTTCGGGGGCACGACGAACACGAGTTCGTCGAGAAACACAACAACGGAATGCAGGCTGCTCTCCTGGGGCTCGTATGAGAGCACGCCGAATTCCGCGTTGTAGCGGAGGACGTCGTCGGGGATGTGGCTGCCCAGCGCGCGCTCGACCGTGATCCTGATCATCGGATGCAGGCGGCGGAACTCGGCTAAGACCGGCAGCAGATAAAGTACTGTAAATTCATTTGCGGCGATGACGAGTTTGCCTTTTTGCAGTTCGCGAAGCTCAGAAAGGGATTCGGCAGCTTCAGTTCGGAGATTGATCAACTTCTCGGCGTACTCGTAGAGCACCTTGCCCGCGTCGGTGAGAACGCCCTCCCGGGAAGAACGGTCAAAGAGGGCCTCGCCGAGCTCCTCCTCCAGCTTGCGGATGGTTTGACTGACAGCCGATTGCGTGCGGAAAAGCTTTTCCGCGGCGCGCGAAAAGCGGCGCTCACGGGCGACGGCGAGAAAGACTTCCAGTTGGGAAAGGTCCATGGGGATCCTTTAATTGAATGTCGACAGAGTATTAGCGTTACTTATAGTAGAAGACCATCTAATGATTAGTAAAGAAATATAAGTTTTGCTTCTATCCGGAGAATCTCTACCATAGAGGGGATCATCCGATCGGGCTGGTGATCCTGCTGAGGCGTTCTCGCTTCGACAGCCGGCGGCATGCCGGGCTACGAGGGAATCATTCCATGAGTGTAGAGCAAGCGCGCATTACGGTCTTCGATACGACTCTTCGCGACGGGGAACAATCTCCTGGCTGCAGCATGAACCAGCAAGAGAAGTTGTGTCTGGCGCATCAGTTGGACCGTCTCGGCGTGGATGTGATCGAGGCCGGGTTTCCCATTGCCTCGGAGGGTGACTTTGAGTCGGTGAAGGCGATTGCCTCGGTGATACGGCGTCCGGTCATTGCGGGCCTGGCCCGAGCCTGCCGTCCGGATATCGACCGCGCGTGGGAGGCGCTGAAAGGGGCGGCCCGTCCGCGGATTCACGTATTTCTGGCTACATCTGACATTCACCTTCAATACAAACTGCGCATAACGCGGGATCAGTGTGTGGCGCAGGCGCGGGAAGCGATCCAGTTTGCCAAGTCGCTCTGCGACGATGTTGAATTTTCGCCGGAAGATGCGACTCGAACTGATCCTGATTTTCTATGCCGGGTGTTGGATGCGGTAGTGGAAGCGGGGGCGACCACGCTGAATATTCCTGACACCGTGGGGTACACGATTCCTTCCGAGTTCGGAGAGTTGATTACGACGATCCGACAGCGAGTCAAAGGAATCGAAAATGTGACGATTTCGGCGCACTGCCACAACGATTTGGGCATGGCGGTGGCAAATGCCCTGGCCGCAGTCGCGGCGGGAGCTCGGCAGGTCGAGTGCACGATCAACGGGATCGGTGAGCGGGCGGGCAATGCATCGCTGGAGGAAATTGTGATGGCAATGCGAGTGCGGCCCGACCGGTATCCGTACGAGACGGGCGTGATCGGTGACCAGATTTTCGCGGCCAGCCAGATGCTGAGTGAGATCACCGGCGTGCCGGTCCAACCGAACAAGGCGATTACCGGGCGTAACGCATTCGCGCACGAGGCAGGGATTCATCAGGACGGAGTGCTGAAGAATCCACTTACGTACGAGATCATGACGCCAAAGTCGGTAGGTGTGCCCGATTCGAAACTTGTCCTGGGCAAGCATTCCGGACGGCACGCGCTGAGCATCCGTTGCGAACAGCTCGGGTATCAGTTTGACCGGCGGGCGCTGGATGACGTGTACCGGAGATTCGTACGGCTGGCGGATAAGATCAAGCACGTGGAAGATCATCACCTGCTGGAGTTGATCCGCGACACCCACAAGCCGTCGGGTTCGGCGACTCCGCTGATCGAGCCGATCGTTCCTGCGAATGCGGCCGTCGTGAATGCCTCGACCAGTGAGCCGGAAAAGACATTTGCCATCGCGGCACAGGCGAATGCCTTCGGAGTGCCGTTGCCGGTTCATGGCGAGTCCCATCACGAGCAAACCCAGCAGGAAGATTATCTTTGGGGAGTGTAGAGATTGTGTGATTCAGGGATTCGGTCATTAGAGCCGCCTTTAGTGGCGGCTTTCTTTTTTCCCGAATAGAATTGCCGATTACCAAATTCCTCATTGATCAAAATACAAAATGAAATTGAACCTTACTGTTTTGCCCGGGGATGGGATTGGGCCGGAAGTGACCGATCAGGCTGCGGCTGCTTTACAAGCCGTGGCCGCGCGCTTTGGTCATCAACTTGAACTCCAACAAAAGCTGATTGGCGGCGCCGCGCTGGCGGCAGTGAATGACCCGTTGCCTGCTGACACAATTGGGGCTTGCCTGTCGTCGTCTGCAGTGTTGTTGGGGGCGGTGGGGAACCCGGCGTTCGATCAGAATCCGGGGCATCTGCGGCCCGAGGCAGGACTGTTGAGGATCCGCCGCGAACTGGGAGCCTACGCGAACCTGCGTCCAGCGGTATTTTTCCCGGCGCTGGAGGATTGTTCACCGCTGCGGGCGGAAGTGGTGCGCGGAACCGACATTATGATCGTGCGCGAATTGCTCGGAGGTGCTTACTTCGGGCAGCCGCGTTCGATCGAGGGCGAAGCGGGCTCACGCGTTGCGGTCAATACCATGCGTTATGCGGAGCATGAGGTCGAACGCATCGCGCGCGTAGCGTTTGATCTGGCGATGAAACGGAAGCGGAAAGTTCTTTCGGTGGATAAGGCAAACGTGCTGGAGTGCTCTCGGCTTTGGCGGGATGTGGTAACGCGGATCGCAAAGGATTATCCCGAGGTCAAGCTCGGGCATCAGTACGTGGATTCGGCGGCGATGTTGCTGGTGCAGCGGCCGGCGGATTTCGATGTAGTGCTTACTGAAAATATGTTTGGAGATATCCTCTCGGATCAGGCGGGCGGAGTGGTGGGCTCGCTTGGACTGTTGGCCTCGGCGAGCATTGGAGGCCCAGTTGGGCTCTATGAGCCGGTCCACGGGTCAGCGCCGGATATCGCCGGGAAGGGAATCGCGAATCCACTCGGAGCGATCCTGTCGGTGGCGATGTTGTTGCGGCATTCGTTTCAGTTGGAACGGGAAGCGAGTTCGGTGGAGGAGGCCGTGTCTGCTGTTTTGTCGAAGGGTGCGCGCACGGTCGACCTGGCGAAGGGACAGTCCGCAATTTCGACGACTGAGATGGGGCAGAGGGTCGTGGAGCAGATTCGGGCTTCCGCGTAGAAAAACTTCAACCGCAAAGGGTACGAAGCCTCACGAAGGAAAACATTCAGCGAATGTCTTCTGATTCGAGTCTCTAATCCATCTGAGATTTAATTTCTCATTTGCAGACTAAGAGTCAGACTTAAGAATTGCCGGAGCCTGTGCGTTTCAGTTCGGCAGGGCGGACGGTCGGCAGGGGCTCCGGTATCGGTACGGTGGGAGCGGGCTCGCGTTGGTACTTTCCGGTCAGGTTATTCAAACGGATGTGCAGAATCTCCTGAACCATGCGTGAACCGTCGATCAGAGGGTTGATGCGAGTTCCGCCGCTATGCCCCCAGGCTACTGGGATTTCTTTTACTTTGAAACCGAACTTGCGTGCCAGGAAAAGAATCTCCGGGTCAAATCCCCAGCGCTCAATTTTTTGCAGCGGAAAGATCGCCTGGACTGCCGGCTGTTTGAATGCCTTGAATCCGCATTGTGTGTCTTTGAACTGAAGTCCCAGAGCAACTCGCAGTAGAAGGTTGAAGATGCGGCCGAACAGCTGACGGTGCAAGGGTTGCCGCTGGGTTTGGGTTTCGGCGCGCAGCCAGCGCGAGCCGATGGCGATATCGGCGCCTTCTTCCAATGCCGCGAAAAGTTTCGGCGCTTCTTCGATCGGCGAGGACAGGTCGGCGTCGCTGAAGAGAACGATGCGGCCGTGGGCGTGGAGCATGCCGTTGCGCACACTGAATCCTTTACCGCGGTTCCCGGGATTCTCCACCAGCCGAAGAATGGGATCTTTGACTGCAAAATCGCGAACAATTTCAGCGGTGTTATCCCGGGAGCCGTCGTTCACGACAATGACTTCGGCGTCCCAACCCTGGGCATGGACGTAAGACAGGACGCTTTCGAGGGTTGCTCCGAGACGGGCACTCTCGTTGTAGGCCGGAATGACGATGCTGTAAGTAGGCGGCAAGGGCAAATCTCGGTTCTCGGCTTTCTGTTCACAGCCCTATTAAGGCTAGGGCATCCGCATTTAAATGCAAGAAACCGTCCTATTCCATTGTACTTTGTGATTTGCGACTTGCGGAAATCAGAATTCCGTGAGCGTTCGCTGAGGACTGTCTCACGCCACCTGGCGTTTTTGCTCGAGCATGGAAAAATATTCGGCAACAAGTTCCGCATCCCAGAGGCCGCGGCCGGCTTCTTCTCGCATGGTCTGGGCCGCTTGCTCATGAGTGAGAGGCGCTTTGTAGGGGCGAGCGGTGCGAAGCGCGTCGTAGACGTCCACGACCTGCAAGACTCTCGGGAGCACTGGAATTTCTGCAGCGGTCAATCCGTCAGGATAGCCGGATCCATCCGAGTGTTCGTGATGATGACGGATGATAGGGAGTACAAGCCCGAGCGAATGCAGCGGCTTGCAGATGTTCTCGCCGGTAATGGGATGGAGCTTCATGACTTCCCACTCGGCCGGCGTAAGATCGCTGCCCTTCTTAAGAATTTCATCGGGCACGGCGATCTTGCCGAGATCGTGGAGGTATCCGCCACGCTTCAGCGCGATGAGCGAATCTCCGTCCATCCCAAGGTGACGGCCGAGCTCGACAGCATGAACAGACAACCGCTCGCAGTGACCCTCCGTATAGGGGTCACGGCCTTCGACGATCAGCCCGAGCGTGCAAAGGACGGAATCCGCGGTTTCGAGCTCATCGGTGAATTCTTTGAGACGCAGGAGAGACTTGACGCGGGCGATGAGTTCTTCAGCGAGAACCGGCTTATTCAGGAAGTCATCGGCGCCGGCCTCAATGCCGCGCACTTTGTCACTGCTGTCGCTGAGGCCCGTGATGAGGACAAAGGGAATCAGGCGCGTGGCGGGATTGTCTTTGAGACTGCGGCAGAAGTCGTAACCCGACTTACCTGGCATCATCACATCGGAGAGGATGAGATCGGGTAGCTGGCGGCGGATCTCGGCCTCCGCCTGTTCGGCGCTGGCGGCGGTGACGACATCGTATCCCCGAATGGTGAGCAACTGGCTCATCAGTCCGGCGATGCTCGGCTGATCGTCGACGACCAGAATACGCGAGCCACGACGCCTTGGTAGAAGATCTCCCATGTCTGGGTAAGAAGCGGCTTCCCCATTCGAAGTTGTCCGGGCAGTCGAGCGCGGGCTACGGAAAGGGGAGGTGAGGCTCATGAAAAAATCGTTTATCTACAGTCGTGATTTTACCGCTATTTTTCTTCCTTCGCTTGGATGATGCCAAGTTTTTGGAACAGTAACACGGGTTAGAAGACTTTGCTATTCCCACTTCGGTACCCCATGTTTTGCGTATGTGACTGGCGACCTTGTGTTTGGGATAAGTTCGTGTCTACTCTCGGGCATGCGACGGAGCGTGAGTTTTCGCGTGGTCGGTTGTTTTTTGTGGCTTCTTCTCATCAGCCCGATGGCGGATGCAGCCCCTAAGGTTCACGTCATCAACTTTGGGAAGTGGACGGTGGTCCAGTGGTTTCCAGGATCGGCAGAATCATCGGTTCCGCTTAAGATTCGAGCGCTGGTGATCGACGGGCGCGTGAAAGAGTACATCCTGGGATCGCCGCATGAGGTTACGGATCGGCTATTTGTTGTGCGGCGTGTGTTTCGCTTGAACGACAGCCTTCCGGAAGACTCCCTACCGCGCTGGCAGTGGCAGCGCGGGGGATGGTTGCTGGTCGATCGTCTGACGGGCCATGTGTCTACAGTCAACCTGCCGGAGTTCGATGTTTTGTATTCGCCTTCCGTCTGGTATCGGGACTATGTGGCGTACTGCGGAGTTAACGACGACGGGAAGAAGACCTACGAAATCGTGGCGCAGCTCAGCCGCCGTAAACCGGTCTTGAAAAAGCCGCTCTCCGAGGGTGTGCCTGATGACGCGATGCCTGATTCGGCTTGTCCCGCGCCCGATTGGCAGAGGGCTCCAGTGCGCGTCAGTTTTCAATCAGCGACCGGCGAGAAGCAAACATTTGCGATTCGAGGGCATGTAGTGGACCTGGTAAATGATGCTGAAGAGGAAGATGAGGCAAAGTAAAGGTCTTCCCTACTAAAGCCAAAACCGGGCTCGAATGGGACACATCGCCAAAGAACTGAAAAACCCAAACTTAGTCGCCTGCCGCCTCTACTGCTGGGAGTTTCCCGGCAACCGCCTTCTCTTTCACCTTCGCACTGGTGACGAGGATGACCGATAGGACGACGATTGCGCTTCCCATCAGGATGAAACGGTCCACACGTTCATGCAGAATCAACCAGCCGAGAAAAACGGCAACCACCGGGTTGACATAAGCGTATGTAGATACCTTTGACGTGGGGACGTGCTCCAGCAGCCAGATGTAGGCCGTGTATCCGATCCATGAGCCACAAACAACCAGGTAAGCAACGGCACCGAGGCCACGGGCAGTCCAGTTGACGTGGTGAAGGTCTTCCGCGAAGAGTGCGAAGACGAAGTTGCCGACGCCAGCCGCGACGATTTGCCATCCCGTGGCGCTGAAGACATCTACCCCGGATTGCCATCGTTTAGAGAGTACCGAGCCGAGCGCCCAGCTGAATGAACCTCCGATCAGACTGATCGAGGCGATGAGTTCGCGGCGTCCGAGACTGCCTGCGCGGAGCTGAGGCCAGACCAGGACGAATAAACCCGCAATGCCGAGAGCGAGTCCCGCTTTGCCCCGGCGAGAAATATGATGGTCGCCCAAAAGAAGCTGGTCTAGCACCAAGAACCAGAGTGGAGTGATCGCGATGATGAGCGCTGCCAGACCGGAAGAGACGGCGAGTTCAGCGTAGGAGAGAGTGAGATTGCCTCCCATCAGCAGTAGCAGGCCGACAACTGCGGCTAGCGCGATCTGGCGTGGAGAGTAGAAGACCTTGCGTCCGGTTGCGGCGCAGACGGCGAGCATCACAACGCCAGCGACAGAAAATCGCAAGCCGCACATGAGCGCGGGAGGGATCGTCTGCACGGCTATGTCGATGGCAAGGTAGGTCGAGCCCCAGAACAGATACACCAGTCCGAAGGCAAGAATCACCATCCATCGGCTTGGGTGTTGAGCAGAGTGCATCGCTTCAGGAGAATAACAGGCGAAAACTACTAACGTTGGACGAGAGCGGCCCCGACTTCGATTCTAAATTGAGCAGAGGTCGCGAGGCGTTGCGGAGAATGGTTACTTCAGCTTTTCGTATTCTGATCTGGCCGTCGTAAGAATTGGAATGTCGGGGTCCGCATCTTTCCAGATGGCGAAGAAATCCTGATAGGCCGTTCTTGCTTTTGCGTTGTCACCCTGAAGTGCGTAGGCCCGAGCGAGATTGAGGTGCGCCAAGGGATATTCCAAGGCAAAGCCAGCCGCTCCACGATGATCGAGAATGCGTTGAAATTCGGTCGCAGCTTTCGTGCCATCGTGCATCTTGAGGTAGGCTGTGCCGCGCCAAGAAATGGGACCCACACCTGCGCCGCGCGGACCAGTTCCCAGTTCGTAGGGGCGAAGAGTCTCGAGCGTGCTGATCGCCTCTGTGAGCTGATTTTTCTCGATCTGTTGAATGCTTCGTGCGAAGGGGATGGCTACTAGCTGAATGAACTGATTCTCGGGAACTTCGCGCCCGGCGGCTTCGAGGATGGCCGCCGATTTTTGGAGGTCGCCGGCGGCGGCTAAAGCTGCGGCAGCACCGGTAACGGCCTCCGGGTCGCTCGACAGCTCGAGAGCCTGAGAAGCTTTCCGCCGGGCATCCGCCGGGTATCCGAGCAAGGCGTCATTGCTAGCTTCTAAGGTCAGCAAGGAGGCGGCGAGGTCCTTGGCACCCGCACTCCTGGCTTCCTGTTGAACGCGCTGCCACTGTTCGTGCGAGGCCTCGACCTTGCCCTCGGTGGCCTGCCAGGCCGCATGAAAGAGAAGCAGGAAAGGTTCGTTGGATGTGCCTTTTTCCAGTTCCAGTTCATGCTCGTAGGCGGGGCGGTCACCGCGGATGTGGGCGAGATCGATGAGCACGAAGTGAACGCCGATCCCGTCGGATTTGTCTGCTATGGCTTCTTCTGCGATGCCTTTGGCTTCATCGAAGCGGTTCAGGGCCTGATAGGCCGAGGCCATGTTGTCATAAGCATAAACATCGTGTGGATTGATGCGGTGCGCCTGACTCGCGAGGTCGAGTGCTTTTTCAGGTTGCGCCAACTGTGAGTAAAGGAGAGCAGCGTTGTCATAGGGCGTCGTATCGCGCGGATAAGTCTGGCGCCAGTCGGCATAGGTCGCTATGGCCTTCTGGGCGTCGAGCGTGACCGCTGCGTAGTAGTGCGCTTGGATATACAGCTTCTCCCTCTCGCTGGCGCGATCGCGGAGTTCGTAGGCTTTCTTAATCGCCAGGGCACCCTCCGTATTGTGACCTGTATTGCCGTAAACGACTCCGAGCGTCGCGTAAGCCATAGCGAAATTTGGATCCAATTCCACCGCTTTTTTCAGTTGGGGCAGGGCCAAATCCTCTTGCATCTTCTGATGTTCATCGTGGCCGAGGCTGAAGGCCTGGAGAGCTTCCAGGGATGAAGTCGTGGCCTGTTCCAGCGGAGTGGCGAACTGCTGCACTGAGGCGAGAGATTCGCCCATCTTTTGGCGAAGATCGGATGCTGCCTTATCGAGCGACTTTAGCACCTGCTCCTTGCTGTCGACTTCGACCTGCTCGCGAGCGAGCACAACCCCGGTTGACCCGCTGAGGGCCGTAAGTGTTACCACATAATGATTTCCAAGGCTGGCAATGGTCCCTGTCAGCATGGCTTTGATGCCCTGACGCTGGCAGATTTCGCGAGCAACGTCGTTGGTAATGCGCTCGTCGGCAGGCTTGCCCATGAAGCGCAGAGCCTCGCGAATTCTGGACTCGGGAACGATATTCAAATATGGCGATTGTTCTAGCTGAACGGCCAACGCCTGCTTCAGCGTGCCGTCGAAAACGGCGTCGCCCGTGGTGTTGACGAAGTCGGCTAGGAGAACGCTGTCTTTTTCGGTTAGCTTGGAGGACTGTTTCGAGCGCAAGAACAGGCCGCCGGCGATGAGAACTGCGATTAGCACTACGGCCGCCGCGATGAGAAACTTCCACCGTTTTCTTGGCGCGGTTGTTGCGCTCACAAGCGATGAGGATGTCACTGCAGGCAACGAAGGAGTGGAAACCGGAGCGTGCGATATAGCCGCAGCGGATGGCCCGCTCGGAGCGGCCGGCAGCGGCGGCTCCTGAACTGCCGGCACGGAGCCAGAACTCGTGGCGACAGCCCGGCCGCTCTCAGTGTCGCGCTTGAGACGCTGCAGGTCGGCGCGAATGTCGGCGGCGCTTTGGTATCGCAGATTGCGGTCTTTTTCCACTGCCTTGTTGATGACGTCCTCGAGCTTCGGGGGAAGGTCGGGATTCAGGCGAACGGGAGAAACTGGGGCGCGATCTAGGATCGCTTGGAAGATCAAGGCTGAGGTTTCCCCGCGAAATGGGAGAGCTCCGGTGGACATCTCGTAGAGCACGACTCCGAAGGAAAAGAGGTCACTTCGAGGGTCGAGTTCTTTTCCCTTGGCCTGCTCGGGCGACATGTAAGCGACAGTGCCCAAGGTAGAACCTGGGCTGGTGAGATGCTCTTCGGTGGCTACGGCGGTGGGAGCGGTGACATCAGGAACGGCTGCCGAATCGCGCGAGCCCGATTTCACCTTGGCGAGACCGAAATCGAGAATCTTCGCGTGTCCACGCTTGGTTACGAAGAGATTTGCAGGCTTGATATCGCGGTGGACAATGCCTCCGGCGTGGGCGGCATCGAGGGCATCGGCGATCTCGATACCCAGGGACAGGATGGTCTCCAATTCCATCGCCCGGTTGCCGATCAGATGCTTGAGGGTAATGCCGTCAAGGAATTCCATGACGAGGAAGGTGCGTCCGCCGTCCTCGCCGATGTCGTAAATGGTGCAGATGTTGGGATGGTTCAGGGCTGAGGCGGCTTTGGCTTCACGGCGGAAGCGCTCGAGCGCCTGATGATCTTGGGCGAGGTCGTCGGGAAGAAACTTCAGAGCGACGAAGCGTCCGAGACGGGTGTCTTCGGCTTTGTAGACCACACCCATACCGCCGCCGCCGAGTTTCTCGATGATCCGGTAGTGAGAGATGGTCTGATCGAGCAAAGAAAGGTCCCCGTCCGTGGTGAGCAATGCTAAGGCGGGAGAGTCGGGAAGTCAAAAATTGGTCGAGCTTTCGAGCATCTCCGGACCAGAGTAGGGCTCCCCGGTACAAATGGAATGCGGACGGAAATCGAGCACCACGTCTACCAATGCGTTCTCTTCATCCAGTCGCTTGTCTAAGGCGTCGGGATTGGGATTCTGGACAAGATCCGGGAATTTCTGGGAGACCCGTTCCCAAGCCTCCGATGTGTAGACGTCGCCTGCCTTGAGTGCGAACTCATCAAGCACTCTCGCCTTTGTCTCAGGATCCAGGCCAACAACATCAACGTGGCGCAAGCGGAATTGCTTACCTTCATCGACGTTAACAGTCAGGTTTGCGATCCGGTTCTCGTCCTCGAAGTCTGTTTCCGGCACTGCCGTGTAGTTGATGTAGCCCTGAGAGCCGTAGAGGCGTCGAAGCGCGTCCAGCCCTTTGGCGATTTTCGAGCGGCTGAAGATTTCGCCACGCTGAATGAGGAAGAGGTCACGCAGTTGCTGGGTTGGGAAATAGGTGGCATTGGCGAAGCGGATTTCATCGACCCGGTACTGCGGGCCGGTTTTACGAACCGAAACCAGAATGTTGTATTGCCCCGGGTCTTCGGTTTTCTCCACCGCTTCTGAGCTGATCTCAGCCTTGAAGTAGCCTTCGTTCTGGAAACTGACGCGTGTCCTCTCAGCGGTTTCGTCAGCGACCTTTGACATCCCGTGAGCCAGAGCGTTGCGGTCGATCATCATCCCACGGGCCAGTCGCACGATTTGATCCTCGTCCTCTTGCGGCAATAGGGAGTCGTTGCTGAACGTGATATCGCGGATCGGAGCCTCGATTTGAGATGGAGACACCGGGTGCGGAGGGCATTCCTGGGCCGAGACCCAGGCCATAGAAGTAACGGATGCGACGAACAGGAGACAGGCCAGCGACATAACGCACCTCGTCTGGTTCACCAAGTTATATGTCCGTTGCGCACGAAGGGTTGCTTGTAGCACGCTGATCTGCGGCGGACTCACCTTCGACCTGGCGACGGGCAGCGATACCCGCCCCTTGTCCTGATTATTGAAACCTCTGCGTTACTTTAGGGGGTTACGCTAGCCCCCGCTTCCCGCTATAATGAGCTAGTGATGTCGACCGCCTGCGATGCTGCAAAAGAATCCCAACTCGCATTTGCCGGAGTGCTGGCTGCACTGCCTGGTTTGTCCGCGGCGGTATCGGGCCAACTTGCCCTCGCGTCTTCGTCCCAGCCTCCTCGGTAGCGACTAATCCATCCTCTGCCTGATTCGCCTTGGCCGCTTTCATCTGAAAGCGAGCACGCTTGAACCTGAGCTGCACCCGAGGTCCGATTCAATGACAACTGGCCGCGAACCGGCGGCTACTGCCTTACGGAGGATTTCATGAGCGCACAAACCATGACAGCAACCATCGGTTCCGAAGTTCGGAAGCCAAGAATCAAGACCGCCCTGCCCGGGCCCAACGCCAAGCGCGTGCTCGAGGGCGATGAGAAATACATTTCGCCCTCGTATACCCGTTCGTATCCACTGGTTGCAAAGAGCGGGCGCGGGATCGTCGTGACCGACGTCGATGGCAACGAGTTCTTCGATTTTTCCGCTGGCATCGCCGTGACTTCTACCGGCCATTGCCATCCGGAAGTGGTCGCTGCCATTCAGAAGCAGGCGGGTGAACTCATCCACATGTCGGGAACAGATTTTTATTACGAAAACATGGTGGAACTGGCGGCGCGGCTGTCGAAGATCGCGCCCATGCCCGGACCGCACCGTTTCTACTATGGAAACTCGGGCGCGGAGGCAGTTGAGTGTGCGCTGAAGCTGGCGCGGTATCATACCAAGCGACAGCAGGCGATCGCGTTCTTTGGCGCTTTTCACGGGCGCACGATGGGGGCGCTTTCACTGACCGCCTCGAAGCCGCAGCAGAAGCGGCGATTCGCTCCTCTCGTTCCCGGCGTAACGCACGTGCGCTATCCCGATGTGTACCGCGGCTGTGTGGGCGGAACGCAGGAAGCGGATAATTTCGCGCTTGGCTGCGCGCGTTTCATCGAAGAAAAACTGTTCAAGACGACGCTCGCTCCCGAAGAAGTCGCCGCAATTTTCGTTGAGCCGGTGCAGGGTGAAGGCGGATACGTTGTCGCACCAAAGATCTTCATGCAGGAGCTGCGGCGCATCTGCGACCGCCACGGCATCATGCTGGTGGTGGACGAAGTACAGAGCGGCATCGGGCGCACTGGAAAGTGGTGGGCGGTGGAGCATACTGGAGTTCAGCCCGATATGGTCTGCATGGCGAAGGGAATCGCTTCAGGCATGCCTCTCGGCATCACGATGACGCGCGCCGAAATCATGGACTGGGTTCCCGGTTCGCATGCGTCAACGTTCGGCGGGAATCCGGTTGCCGTGGCTGCCGCCCTGGCGACTCTCGATGTGATCGAGAAAGAGCACCTGCTCGAGAACTCAGCCGAAGTGGGAAATCACATCATGAAGCGCATGGCGGACTGGCCTTCGAAGCTGAAATTGGTGGGTGACATCCGCGGGCGCGGGTTGATGATCGGCGTGGAGATTGTGAAAGACAAAGTCACGAAGGAGTACGGCGCCGCCGAGCGGGATCGGATCGTCGAGATGGCGTTCGAGCGCGGAATCCTATTCCTCGGATGCGGTCCAAGCACGGTCCGGCTGTGTCCCCCCCTGATTGTCACGAAAGAGGAAGCTGACGTCGCGGTGGACGTGCTGGAAGAGTGCATCAAGACTGTCGGCTCTTAGGTAAGAACCGCTCGCACGGATTTACGAGGACTCCCACGGATATCAGGAATTTCATCCGTGGGAGTCCTTGTTTGTTGAGTGTTCCTGATTTGGGAAGATGGATCCTAAAGACCCACTGTTGTGCGCGGGGTCACATCCTGCCATCAATCATTTCCGTACTCTGACCTGTGGAATTATTGCTTCCCGCCGGGTTCACGCGCTTGGTCATTCGATCATTGGATTGGCTTGCCCATGGGCTGCTGCCAGCCGACAAAAGACCTCAGCACCAGCGGACGGGTGCACGAGGAGAAGAAGACGCTTACTTCCACTTGCGCGGTCTCGGGTATGTCATGGTGGCTCGCAACTTTCGATCTCCGCGTTACCGAGGTGAGATCGACCTGATCGGGTGGGACGGCGATATACTTTGTTTTGTTGAAGTTAAAACGAGAACGTCGCGAGACGTGAAGACGCCGGAGGCGGCCGTG
>Ga0187863_10001395_pt1 | contig 19380 bp, 18 predicted proteins | sample June2016WEW_11_1_FD_132975 | JGI IMG/M metagenome (GOLD analysis project Ga0187863, IMG submission 132975) | Peatland microbial communities from SPRUCE experiment site at the Marcell Experimental Forest, Minnesota, USA - June2016WEW_11_10 | ecosystem: Environmental > Terrestrial > Soil >... | reverse complement strand
CGGCCGTGGAAAAGTCACCGCCTCGACGACGGCGGCGAGAACGACCAGCGAAATTAGAGCCATTCGAGAAAAGGAGACCACTAACTCAAAATCTAATCCAACGAGTTGCTCAGGCAATCATGACGTGATGGCGAAACAGGTTCAGACAGTGGTTGGCAAAACCCTAGTCGGACGCGGCACTTCAAGTGCGTGTAAGCGATCGAGGAGCCAACCAAGCGCATTCCATCAGGGCCAGCAGCCAAAAGCTGCATCCAAAGGCCGAATGTACGGCAGCAATCTCACCTTATCCTCATTACTGATTGACGACTTGGCAAAACGGGGGCGTCCATGTACGTCCAATGGAGCGACCATCCCACAGGAATATCGGCCGATGGCCGTTCGATGTTTTGCCCATCCAGCACACGAACCAGCTGTGCCCGGATACGGCCGACGCTGTCCTCGACCATGCGCCGCTGGGCAGAAGTGAGATCGGGAATGTACTGCGGGAACGCGGGCCTGGACGAGGAAACACTCAATATGCTCGCCATATCGGTGAGCAGTTTATCGATGTAGCGACAGGTCACACTCAGCCGGCGCTCATGATTCGAGTTAAGCGAATTTTCCGATCCTTCGGGCATCGTGTCACATCACCTGTAGTCTGCGAACTCCGTCTGACAAAGAACCAGCCCGCCGTGTATCAATAGGGGGCCATGCCTCGCGAATCATCCAGCGACTCTCCAATTCATGCGAAAGTCGATGCAGAGTGGGCTGATCTTGATGTATTCTTCCGAACGATATTTTGGGTGCTTCGCCGTCTCCACCAGCGCCACAATTGCTCCTGGGTTTCCTTCGCTGAACTGCAGGATCTTGGCGAGGAACCCGTCCAGGTTCGATGCCGTGAGATTTGTGCGCCTGACCACCTCGCGAGCGAACTGCTCCGCCACCGACTTCTCAAAGTTTCGGATTTCGTATTTCTCGGAACGGCCTGAGTAGAAAGGCTGGAGGAAGCCGGTGTCCTCCATGTGACTTGAGCGGGCCACCGCACTTACGGGTGTCGATCCCCAGCTCATTATTTCGCGCACAGCTGCCGCGAAGAAGTGTGAAGGATGCCCGAGGTGATCCAAGAGAATCGCGTATTGCCCCTCATTTAAGGCATCCATCACAATTCCTTTCACGGAGACTGCCGATTTCGTCTTGATGGCCTCCTCGTTCCGAAAGGCGGTCCGCGCGCGCGGGCTACGGAGGCGCAGCAAGCCATTCGCTAGACTGCGAAACACCAGGTGTGGGGTCGCGGAATCTTCACAGTAAAGGACTGACGGGAATTCCGGCAGCAAGCCGCGCAACAGCAGAGTCTTGCCAACACCAGTGGGTCCATGAAGAAGGAAGGGGCGCCTCTTCGCGAGGCGCTGCCTGATGGCCTGTCTTTCGTCTTCACGGTCAAAGATAGATTCCGGCATCATGTTATCCCTTGATAAAGCGCCCGTTGACACACGACGGCACCTGCCAGGTCCAGCACGGCTTAAGCGACACTGCGATGTTCAAGTTTTCTCACTTTCTCCATCTCGAATAGGCAGAACGGCCAGCATACTTCGCGCTTCGTCCGAGCTCTTTTTCGATCTCCAGCAGCCGGTTGTACTTGGCAATCCGTTCCCCGCGGCACGCTGACCCGGTCTTCAGCTGCCCGACACCGGTAGCGACACAGAAATCCGCGATTGTCGTATCGTCAGTTTCCCCGGAGCGGTGGGACACGACAGCCGTGTAATTGTTCTGTTTCGCCATCTCTATGCAGTGCAGAGTTTCGGTCACGGTTCCGATCTGATTAAGTTTGATCAGAATCGAATTGCCTACTCCTTCCTTGATACCTTTGGCAAAGATTTCTGGATTGGTGACAAAGATGTCATCGGCCACCAGTTGCACCTGTTGCCCAAGTGTGGAAGTCAGCTTCTTCCAGCCGGCCCAATCATCTTCGGCAAGCCCGTCTTCGAGGGAGAGGAGTGCGGGATATCTCTTAAGCCAATCGGTCCACAGCGAAATCATGTCATCGGAACTCTTGTGAGACTTGTCGGACTTGCGAAATACGTACTGGCCACTCTCGTAGAATTCACTGGCAGCGGGATCCAGGTTGATCCCGATCTCTCCGTCGAGTTTGTAGCCGGCCTTCTGCACGGCCGCGGATATCAATTCCATTGGCTCCTCATTCGATCGCAGACGCGGCGCAAACCCGCCTTCATCGCCCACGCTGGTTTCATAACCCTTCTGGTGCAGAACTTCTTTCAGCGCGTGAAAAGTTTCCGCCGCCGCTCGCAGCGCCTCGCTGAAGCTGGGTGCACCCGCCGGGACGATCATGAATTCCTGAAAGTCCACGTTGTTGTCGGCGTGCCGTCCGCCGTTGAGGACGTTTAGCTGGGGCACGGGTAACACGTACTCTTCGCGTGCGACAAACTGACGATAGAGAGGAATTCTCTTATCCGCCGCATCAGCCTTGGCCGCCGCGATCGACACTCCCAGCATGGCGTTGGCCCCTAGCTTCGATTTGTTCGGCGTGCCGTCGAGTGCGATGAGTTTTTCGTCGAGCGACTTTTGGTGCGACGCATCAAGCCCCTTCACCGCGGGCTGGATAATACTGATAACGTTATGAACAGCTTTCAAAACACCTTTCCCCTTATAGCGACCTTTGTCGCCATCACGGAGTTCGACAGCCTCGTGTTTTCCGGTTGAAGCCCCGGAGGGCACCTTGGCGACACCCGTTGCCCCACTATCCAGCGTCACGCTCACTTGAATCGTCGGATTTCCGCGGGAGTCAAGAATTTCCAGCGCATCAATACTCTTTATCTTCGACATAAGTCTCCTTTGCATGAGTTATAGGAGTTCGTTAAACAGAACCGGTTCGAAGTACGGTGATCAAGTCTTTCTCCACATCTTCGGGAAACGCTAAAGCCTGCAGTTTCCCCACGGTCTCGTCCATGGGATAGGAAAATGACTTCAATTCAAAAGTGCCATCCTGCCAAACCGCATAGCATGCCTCCGGTTTGCCGGTTTTCGGCTGACCAAGGCTACCGGGATTGACCACGACGCGATCCCCAATCTGTCGTATGAACGGAGTGTGGGTATGCCCGACAAGCAACACATCCGCCGGGATGCTATCCATTTCGCGAATCCAGTCGTCGGAATCCTCAGGGCAATAGCCATATAGAGGGTCGGACGGCTTGGCATGGCAGAGATAAAAGCGCTTGTCCTGTCTCCGAAGCTCCACGTGAAGTGGCAAGCCCCGCAAGAATTTCTTTTGGCTTTTGTTCAACACGGAAGCGGTGTATTGGCGCGTGGTTTCCGCCATCTTTTGAAAGCGTGCCCCACAGCGCGGATCTACGTCGTAGCCGATGGAATGATCGTGGTTGCCGCGCACCGTGACGGCGCTCTTGGCTTTCACAAAATCAACGATTGCAGCAGGGTCGGGTCCGTAGTTGACTAAATCTCCCAGCACCCAGAGTTCGTCGTATGCTTCCGGTAGGCACCGCAAAGCTTCGCAGTTCCCATGCAAATCAGTAATGATAACAATCTTCAAGACTTTTCCTTCTAGATCACATACCCTTTGGCGGAGGTACATCATCGATCTTCTTCGTTGTGGTCCACTAAGGGCATACCCTACAGTCCAACTAGTGAACCACCATCACAGGACAGTGCGCGTATCTCAAAGCTCGCTCGGAAACCGAACCTAGCATCATTCTGGAAATGCTGGATCGTCCTCGGCGACCCAAAACGATGAGGTCAATGCCGTCCACCTCAGCCCGATGAATGATTTGTTCCGCCGGATGGCCCACCGCCATGGCGGTGTTCACGTGGAGGTCGCGCCCGCTGGCTTTTTCCGTGAGCTTCTTGAATCCCTCTTCAAAGTGTTCCTTCGCGTCGTCCAGTACGGCTTCTAATTCGACCGAAGTCGACGGTTCCGGCGGCCGCGCAACCGCAAAAATAAGCACCGTCGCATCCAGACACTCTGCCAACGAGAAGGCCACATCCACTGCTTTTTCCGACTGCGGAGACCCGTCGTAGCCCACCAGCAGCTTCCGAAAATATGCGTTCTGTCGTTTTCCCGTCATGCTCCCTCCTAGTTTGCGTTTTCGCTTGCAGGTTGAGGTAACGCCGACTTTTCCTTTGCCTTGGTGGCCAGCAAGTGCCTCGGCATGAACCAAGCGTTGGCGATCATAGTGGGTATCACGGCACTCCCAATCACTGTGGCGACCAAATATGAATACTGCGCCTGGGTGATGACACCGTGATTCAGACCGAACAGCGCAGAAATAGTGCCAAACGTCAGCCCGGTAGACATCATCAACGTGAAGTACAGTCCCTCTTCCTTCTTGTAGTCAAATGCCTTGACCGTGGGGTACAGCGGAATTACCTTCGACAGCATCTTGGCGAAGAACAACGCAGCGAACACCAGTGGTGCCGCGATCAAAGCAGGGACGGACACAAACGATCCCGCCCGAATGAAGTAGAACGGCGTGAGCAATCCGAACGTCAGAGTACGAAGTCGGCGGATGAGAATGTGATCCTTGCCCACGCTGCCAGCCAGCACCATTCCAATGATGTAAGCCGGCAGGACGGCTTCGCTGCCTGACCAGACCGCCAATCCCCCCATGGCGAACAGTAGGAAGAGCAAATACTTGGCTTCCAGTTCGGAAACCCGCCCTCCATATTTCTTAAAGAAGCGCGGCGTCAGAAAAGGAAGGATAGTGAAGACAACCATGCTAACGACCACGAAAATGAGCGTCTTGATCGTAAACGGGGAGAAGATCATTCCCAGAGCAATCACGGTTCCGAGATCGTTGATGAAGCAGGCGGCCAGCACCGCCTTCCCGAAATCCGTAACGTTGAAACCCAGTTCCAACATCACGGCGTAGACCACTGCAACGGAAGTAGTGGAAAGGGCGACGCCCGCCAGCCAGCTCGATCGTCCCGACCAATGCAAGATGTAGTGAGCAACGGCCGTGCACCCAAAGAACGGTCCGACGAAACCCACCAGTCCAATGACCGTCGCCTCTTTCCATTTCGTCCGGAAGATCTGAGGATCCAGTTCGGCACCGGCCAGAAACGTAAGAACAATGGCGCCCGTGCCGGCGAGAAAACTGATCCAGCTCGTCTTCCCGCCAAGTTCAGCGTGCACGAAAAGCGCACCGATCACCAACTGGGCGACAGTGCCTACGACAATTTCACTCAGGGCAGTGGATATCCGAAACCAGATGGCAACCAGCGTCGCGATCAAGGCGAGCCGACCCAAACAGCGGCCATTACCCACACGTTCTCCATGAAGCGCCACCTCGACTAGTCTCTGCGGATCGTTGCCGGTACCATGATTCCGTGACAAAACAATCCGCTTGTCAGGAGTCATCAGCTGTTCCGGCTTAAGAATTAGGACAGCGGTTGGCGGTGAACTCCTTCACCGTGGTTAACAGCTCAAGTACAGCAAGAAATACCTGCCGAAGTCAATGCCATTCATCACACGCTGCCATTCATCACAAGCAACTGGCAGTCTCGGAAAAGCAAATATCGGAATTCCAAATCCATGCTAAGCGGAACGATGGAACTGTGCCCAGAAATGTGACATGTTACGCGTTAAGCTTGTGGGGCGTGACGGAATTCAGTCCGCCCCAAACCGACTCGGACCATCACATTCTCCTTGCGGTTTTGTGAACCCGTCAAAGGACATTCGCTCGGACTCAGACGTATCAACGCGAGCGTACCTTCTGGCCTTCGGGAGTGGTGCACGGTTCTAAACCAATCAGGAGGAGAGTTCACTTATGCGTCTACGCAATCAACGGGGTTGTTTAAGGTGCATGCGGCGCAAGACCGGCCCGTCGTGTTGGGGGTTTCTGTGGGGCGAAAATGACTCGGACGGAAATCGCGTGCTACGCACCGCAGTTATTGGAACACTGGAACGGTCCCGACCAGAGACTTGGCCCAAGCCGTTGTGAACGGCTTAGAATCTCCATAAACCAGGATCGAAATCGGCAACGCGAATTGTCTGAAGCGAGTTTCTGAAGAGATGGATACGACCGCACTGGGGTAGTGTAGGCATCCGGGATGTCCGGACTGGAGCCCTAGAACGCCGGCTCAAGCAGTTGCGTCTCGTCAATGGAGACCGCCTGGCGGTCGCCACCAAGGCGAAAATACACAATCTCATGAGCGTCTTGTTTAACCATGCCATTCGTTATGAGTGGCTCGAACAGGGGAGGAACCCGATAACCCTTGTTCGTCAAATCGCTCAACGCAAATGGACACCCGAGATTCTGGAACCCCATGAGATCCAGAATCTGCTGCTGCAGCTCAACTCTTGTTTTCGCCTCATGGTACTTCTGGAGAAGGGGTAAGGGTCGAAGGGTCGTATCCACGGAATCGAGCCACTATTTATCAGCAGCCAAGTAGTCAGTAGCGCAAGGTGAAGCGCAATGAAAAAAGGGCTTCCCGCGAACATTCCGACAGCATCAGCAAACCGTTCTGCGATCGACCTCTGCTCTAGTGCTTGTTCTTCTTGTCGCACAATCGAGTCTATGTATGACCGATCTTGAGTAGACTTTTCGCTCATGTTTCCTCATTCGAGGGATTTGCCCTACCGAACCTGACATCTCTCATTTTAAAGCGCCATGTCATTTGCTTCGACCTGCTGTTCGCACCGCCCGAAGGACAGCCGCGCGGTTTCGGGTTTGCGGAGAGGTCTGTGCTTTGCAGAAGTTCGGATTTCAAGACTCATGGCACACGGAGTGTGGGGCTTGAAGACGTTCGCCAGCATGGCGACTATGTAGCCCAAAGATTATGGCAGATCGGATGCGCATCCTGCTATTTGGCAAGTTCGCCGGGATGTATGCCTTCTCCAAGGACAAAGCTCGATCCTACACTGCTCAATTCAGTTGCTCATCGGTCGCCGGGAAAAGGTGCAGTCCCCCGATGACTGCCTCCACTGGCTCGTTGGGAAATTCCGCCCGCGCAAATGTGAGTATGTTGATGATTCCTGCGTGCCCGCAACCTGTGACCAGGACCAACCCTTCAGGGCTGTTCAGCACCAGTGATTGATCCCTCCAGTCGATTCGTACTCCTTCTTCAATGCAATCATCTGGTTCTTTTCCCCTTGCGGCGCTGGTCTGCTGTAGAAGATACCGCTTGCGACATGTACCACTGACAATGCCGAGGGATTTTTCTTCATCATCTCTCGGCGAAGGGTCATGAGCCCACTGACATGATCCCAGTGATTGTGTGTGAGGATCACTTCCTTAACGTCAGATAAATCAATTTTCAGGTCGTGTGCATTTTGCAGCACGGTATCAGGATGCGCCCCAGTATCAAGCAGGATGCGATGACCATCTGCTTCGATCAACGCGGAAAATCCCCACTCGCCCAGACCCGTTGTACTGCCCACCAGCATGGTCGATAGTAGGGTTACCTTGAGCGCGTGAATCTGTGCGGGCGTGTTCCGAATGCTCGCAGCTGGACTGTTCTGAGCTTCCGCAGGCTGCACGCTGATATTCGGAATCGAAAGCGCGATCCAACGCAGAAATATATATTCGGTGAAGCCTCGATAGCTTGCACATTTGTGATACACCGTCCAAGGATGTTTGCGACATCCGCTCCGTCGAAGGCCGCGACTAAGGCATATAGTATCGCAAGCAATTCGTTTCAGCTGGCAGGGGCGACACGGCTATGTTGCCGCAATTCCAGTCCCTCGCTTCGCAGGTGGAACCATCGGCCGGACCACACGGCTTACTTCAGTGCCGGGTGGAAAAACGAAAGCGTCCCGGACTCATCGAGTCAACGGGACGCTCCTTCGTTCGATCAGCCCTCCCCCGAAAGCTGCTCTGAACCACCTTACGCTGTGCTCTCCATAGCCGCAATTGCCGGTCGTAATCCGACTTGTTACCCAAAGTCACCTAGCCGCAAATCACAATCACTCCGAGTAGCCTTCGTCGCCATCTTCTTTTTCGCTGCCGTCGCGTTCCTCTTCGCCCACTCTGGGCGTTAGTTGGCGAGCGCAGTGTTCTCTGACAGAATTAGCCCCGTCAGGTAACGTGGATTGAGGTACGACGGGAATCTTGCGTATCCCAAGGTTTCGATCTAAGTTGCATGTAGGAGAGTCTTTTGACGCTCCCTTCAGGTGTGCTGGCGTCCAGAACTAGCTGGTCTGGACGCCCTTTTATGAAGGGCATCACACTCTCATGGTGTGAAGCGGATTACTCACGTCGCCGCGCTTCCAGCATTCTTGATGTGCTGCGCATTCGCCAAAACCATCGTGAACTCTCTCTCCAGAATGTTCCAAACCGGTTTCCAGTAAACACCGCTGGATTCCATCGCTATTTGAGTCACACCGAACTGCCGTAGCCATTCCGCAAGCTCGCGCAGTTCTTGGGTCGTCGCACCAAAACGCCGCTCGTGCTTCTGCACTCGTCCTGCTTCCCACAGCAAAATACAAGCAGAAATCGAGCTCTTATGTACATCCAAACCGCCACATCTCGGATGCAACGCGTCCATGATTACCCCTCCATTGAAGTGTGATCCAGGACGCGCCGATAGGGTGAATCTCCCTCGCGTGCCCTCCCTCACGGAGAGGCTACAGTCCGTTGCGCCAAAGCGCGTCCCGGGTCAAACTCATCCACGGGCTCTCAAGCACCAGTAAGGTCGAAGACCTCTGGACCACACGCCTCGTCATAGCATACTGCCGCCGAATCCCGTTTTCATTCGTCGTTGTGGCGCTGCGCGCCGTGCAAAACTCATCCCATCTGGTTACATAAACTATGCTGAATTCTTGTCGGCAGCGTGATCGGCGCAAACATGGGATTTAAACTCTTGGTCGCGCTGCAACTCGAAGTCGCGCATCATTTCATCGAAAGACTTGCCTTCAGGAGCACCGGAGGGATTGAACCGCCATCCACATTCGGAGCAACCAAAACCCCGAAAACGCTTGAACTCAATCCATACCAGCTTCCTGCTCATGGCTGCCTCTGTCGCGCCAACGATCACTAGCCTGCTGTCATAGGGATAAAGAGCGCAGTCTACATACGCCAATTTTGATGGGTCTGTCGGGCATCCTACATACCTGGATTTTGTTCCGGCGCACGCCCGGACTTCCACCTTGGGGTGCCCTCCAGTGGCTTGCTCTACCACCCTGATCGCGCCCTGCGCTACGTGTCTCTCGCTTGAATGTGCGGTATTGCTATTAGCTGTGATTCCCACGAAAACGGTATCACTGGTATCAGTCAGAAAGAGCGAGAAAGATTAGGCACGTGGGAGACGCAGACTCCTGGCCTCTGTCGTGTCAGTTTTGAGGCGCACCCTTGAATCGGTAACAAACCCTCCACTCTCTGCTTGACCATCACTGCAGCTTCGCGCTCTCGGCTTTGGCTTGCTTCAGGATAGGTATGTCTGGGTCGGCATCTCTCCAGAGGGTGAGGAAATCTTGGTAGGCTTGGCGAGAGTTCTGTAAGTCTCTTGAGGACTTGTAGGCGCGAGCGAGTCCTAGATGAGCCAGCGCCCCGAGTGGGTAATTCAATATAAGGCCGGGGTGGTCAGTAAGCTTCCTAAATTCCGTCGCCGCCTTGGGTCCGTCGCCCATCGCCAAGTAGGCTTGTGCGCGCACATAGGCCGGATAAAGGGTCGAGACTGCGGTTGATCCAGGGTTCGCAAGCTCAAGAGGCGTCGCGACACCCAGATCATCGATGGCTTTCGAAAATCGCGCTTGTCGCAGGTCGATCTCCGCCCGAATGGCGGGCAGCCAGTATTTCTGAACATAGGTGGCCTCGGGCCAGTTTTTGTCTAGTTCATGCGAGAGGGCTTCGGCCTGATTGACTTCTCCGATCTGAACTAGAACGGCCGCGGCAAGGGTTGTGACATCCCGCCCGTGCGAGATCTTCTGCGCCTGAGAAATATATTCTTGAGCCGGTGCGAACTCTCCGACTTCGCTCTCGCGAAGCGCTGCCTGGACCAGGTATATTGCGGCCGATTCTTTGTCACCATCGCGTTCCATCAGGTTTTCGGCGGCGTGCGAAAGCTCACGAGCCTTTTCGAAACGGCCGTGATAGGCCGCGGTATTGGACTGCTCGGATAGAAGAACCGCCAGAGCTCCCGGCATGTCAGCTGACCGTTGAGCCAGTTGCTCCATTCCCGTTTCGTCGTTATGAAGAAAGGCCATCCAGTAGTGTGCTTGCAATAGCGAATCTGTCCGCAAGCCTCGTTGGTCGGCTTCGGCTAAAACCGCAGAGGCTTCTTCCACCCGGTTCAGAGCGAGCAGTCCTACTACCAAGTTTGAGTATGTCGAGGCCCTCGAAGGGTCAAGCAACAGGGCCTTCCGAAAGCTTTGGACAGACTGTTCGTAGTGGCCGAGCTCGCCCTGTTCATTGGCCAAGTGGTTGTAGGGGCCCGCAGACTCCGGGTAATTCTGAACTGCAACAGCGTAGACTTGCTCCGCTTTTTCCAAATCGCCGGTTACATAGGAGTAGTAGCGCGCCTCAATCGCCTCCCGTTCAGCTTCAGTTACGTGATCCCTGAGTTCGTAGGCTTTGGTGGCATTCTCACGGGCAAGTTCAGATTCTCCGAGATTGTGGTTGATTGTGGCCAGTGCGCCATAAGCCATGGCGAAGTTGGGATCCAGTTCAATGGCTTTCTTGAAAATTGGCAGCGAGTCGTGGTCGCCCTTTCTATCCCAGGTGGAGAGGGCCAGGCCATAAGCTTTGAGCGCATCCAGCGAAGACGTGGTGGCCTGTTCGAGCGGAACATCAAATTTCCGCACAGTGGCGAGCGATTCGCCGAGTTCGCCGCGCAGCTTGGATGCTGCCTCTCCGAGACTATCTAGCACCTTCTCCTTGGACGCCGCCGTAACCTGCTCCTCCGCCAGCATGTCTCCGCTCTGGCAATTCATCGCTTTCAATCCCAGCACATATTCGCTGCCTAGACTGCCGATCGCCCCAGCAATGTACGCCTTGCTGCCTGATCGCTGGCAGAGCTCGCGGGCAACCTCGGGCGTGAGTTTTGTATCAGCTGGACGGGTCATCTGGCGCAGAGTTTTCGCGACATTGCTGTCGGAGAGCACATTCAAAAAAGGGGATTGCCGCAGAGAAACGCTGAGCGCCGTCTTGAGAGTGTCGTCAAAAACTGAATCGCCCGTGCTGTTAGCGAAGTCAGCGAGGACGATGGTGTCTCTCTTCGTCAGAAGTTTGCTTCGACGCGAACGATAGTAAAACCCGCCCGGAATCAGCAAGGCAAACAGCAAAACGGGAACTGCAATCTTCCAAAGCTTCGCAAGCCGAGGTGCAGGAGCGTTCGCCATGGCCACGGTGCCAGAGGTCGCGGCAGAAAGGTGTCCGCTCTCGGAGTCCCGCTTCAGACGTTGAAGATCGGTACCAATGTCGGAGGCGTGCTGGTAACGGAGGTTGCGATCTTTCTCCAGACACTTATTGATGATCCGTTCTAAATCGAGAGGTACATCGGGATTCAGACGCACCGGGGGAACGGGCGCTCGGTTCAGGATGGACTCGAGGACTAGCCCCGTGCTTTCCCCCCGGAAGGGTAGCGTGCCCGTAGCCATCTCGTACAGCACAGCGCCAAAGGAAAACAAATCCGTGCGGGCGTCCAGTTCCTTTGCCCGAACTTGCTCCGGCGACATGTAGGCAATCGTTCCCAAGGCCGTTCCCGGACTGGTCAGGTGCTCTTCCAGCGTCACCGTCGATTGCGCCGTTGCTCCAAACGATTCACTGCTGCCGATTACGGGTGTCACTTTAGCCAAGCCAAAGTCGAGGACCTTGGCATGTCCGCGCTTGGTGAGAAAAATATTCCCCGGCTTGATGTCACGGTGGACAATGCCAGCGCAGTGGGCAGCATCGAGCGCGTCGGCAATCTCAATCCCTAGCGAGAGTACTATCTCAATCTCCAGCGGTCGCCCTGCAATACGGTGCTTCAGAGTGAGGCCGTCCAGAAACTCCATGGCGATGAAAGATTGGCCGTTTTCTTCACCGATTTCGTAAATCGTGCAGATGTTCGAATGATTCAGTGCAGAGGCAGACTTCGCTTCGCGCTGAAAGCGACTGAGGGCGTGCGGGTCTTTGGCTACGTCGTCGGGTAAGAACTTCAGGGCAACAAACCGTCCGAGCTTTACATCCTCTGCTTTGTAGACCACACCCATCCCGCCACCGCCGAGCTTCTCAACGATGCGGTAGTGCGAGATGGTTTGGCCGATCATTTAGGCTCAGTCTCCGGCCGGATGGCGAGCATGGTAGACGGCTCCGGGCCACGTGTCAGGAAGCGGAGGGTTGCGATTCCACTCGAGGATGCCCGGCATCGCGCCGGGATTAGAGTCGCCGCCGTAGTATCTCGTATGGAAACCTCCGCCATCGGAAAAGCGCGAGAGTAGAGTTCAGGGATCAGACAGGGATTACCGCGTGCTGTTCACGCGCCGCAAAAACCAATAGTTCGCGGAATCCTACACCCAAGTCCTAAGCCGCGCAAATACCGCCCTCTGCTGGTAGCGATACCGTTTGGCTTCTGATGATCCACCGGACTAATTAAAGTCGAAGGCAACGTGGTCCTTCGCTGTACTCAACTGCTGCCTCCCCTGTGTTTCCCTGCTTTCTCGCATCCAATCGGTGCCACCGCATACTTGGGTAGTGCGCTTCGGCAAGTAATCGTTACATGTAAGAGAGCAATAGCACTTGGGGCTCACCTGGAGGGGACCGCTGGATCACGCACACGTTTTACAATCTACGCCCGTCTTTTTACGTCGGATTTCAAATTCAAATTCCGGATCAGTCGGTGCAAATACTTTGGGTGAATTCCCAATAAGCGCGCGGCCTCGACGTGATTGCCGTTGGCTTCGTCCAGTGCCGTGAGAACAAGCTGTTTTTTCGTCTGGCTCAAAGTGTCGTGGTATCGCGCCGCAGCCAAGCCCGCCGACTGTTCCTCCAGCAGCGTGTTGGGTAGGTCTTCGGCAAGAATTTCGTCGGTCAGTCCGAGCACGATCGCATGTTCGATGGCGTTCTCTAATTCGCGAACGTTGCCGGGCCAGCTGTATTGCATCAACAACGCACGTGCTTCCGCCGCGATGCCTTTGAAGCCGCGATGGCACTTGGCCGCATGTTTGTTGGCAAAATACAGAGCTAGTGACGGTATGTCTTCGCGATGCTCGCGCAGTGAAGGCAAAGCTACGGAAACCACATTCAAGCGGTAATACAAGTCCGGCCTGAACTCATTCCTCTTGATCGCCTCGTCCAGGTTTTTATTCGTCGCAGCCAGGATGCGCGCGTTAAACGGCAGTAGACGGTTTCCCCCGAGCCTTTCGAATTCACGCTGCTGCAAGACCCGCAGGAGCTTGGCTTGCAATAGCGGAGCCAAGTCCCCGATTTCGTCGAGAAACAGGGTCCCCTCTCCAGCTACGTCGAGCTTGCCCTTCTTGGTCCCGACCGCGCCCGTGAAAGCTCCCTTTTCGTGGCCGAACAGTTCGCTCTCCAGTAAGGCCTCCGGTATGGCAGCGCAGTTGACAGCGACAAACGGCTTGTCAGGCCGCAAACTGTTGGCGTGAATGGCGCGGGCGACAAGCTCCTTGCCGGTTCCACTTTCACCGAGAATGAGCACGGTCGAATCGCCCCTAGCTACTCGCTCAATGAATTCACTGACGCGCTGCATCGGCCTGCTCTCCCCGATGAGGGTGCGGTCGGCTTTGGCTTCTGCCTGGAGGCGCTGGTTCTCTGCTTTCAGGGAATCCAGCTTCGACAGGTTTTCTAATGTGACCGCGGCGATGCGCGAAACCGCGCTCAGGAAGTAGGCGTGGTCCTCTCCAAAGGCAGGTGAAGAAGCCGGTGAGCTCAGATAGATCACCCCGAGGATTCTCTCAACAGCCACCAAGGGCACACACAACACATGCTCTCCGGAATCGGTTTCAGTGCGAGCTGCTGCGATGACGGCACAGTGTTCCCAGGTCGCCTGCTGCACCAACTCGTTCCGGATTAGCATGTCGGGCGGAGCGCCGACGTCTCTATTCCACATACACGGCGGACTGGATTCCTCACTCGCGTTCGGCCGAAGCGCGATGGCAGCCTGTGAGGCCGGGATCACTTCGCAAATAAGCTCCAGCAACTCGCGCTGCAAGGCTTGCACGTCGTGGGTGGAATTAATCATACTCGCAATCCTGAAAAATGCAGTTAGGTCGCGCGCCATTCGACCCACCCCTGAGTCATCAGTGGGTAGGCCGGAGAGATCAAGAGACATCGTCTTTATTTCTGAGCTCGTCGCATGGTTGCCGGGGCGCGATGATAGTGGGCCCGACTGCTCATCAGGGCCGGTGAGGAATACAAACTCGCTGTTCCCGACACGAATCCGGTCTCCATGGTGGATGGTCTGGCGGCTTACTCGCGCTCCGTTGACGAAAGTCCCATTGTGACTGTCGAGATCGGCGATCTCAAAAACACCGCTAGATACCTCGCTCACCGAGCAATGCTTTCGTGAAACCGCAGGGTCGCCAACCTCCAACTGGTTGGAGGGATCCCTCCCCAGAATCAGCGGGCCATCCTGCACGACCCGAACAATTTCCTTGGGGAATCCGGAAATCGACAGCAGTCTTGGGTTGATCAACTCAGTCTCCGGTTGTTCAGTGTAGCCCAAACTGCAGGAGAAGAATCGTCGAGTCGAATTCGGCTGGTGCGAAACCAAAAGGCTACCGCCGGTAGCCATTCGACTACCACATGGCCTGCCTGCGGAGAATTCCGGTCAGGGAGGCCGGATTCATCTTGTTGCAAAACCAGCAAAAAGGATCTGTGAGGAAGCTCAGTTGCGCTTGGCACGACGCATGCAATATCTCGTGGTGTCACAGCAAGCTCCCAGCGATAGCGCAGACGAGCTTCAGTGACAAATTCAGTTTGGTTCCACTGCAAGGAACCCAAGGAGGATGTCATGAAACGCAACCTGATCGGGATCCTGTCGCTGGTAGTGATGTCGGTGATGCTCAACACCACGGCTCACTCTCAGTCTTCTGTCAAAGCTAATGTGCCGTTTGCCTTCAAGGTTGGGTCGGCGGAGCTTCCGGCCGGCACCTATGCCGTCAACGCCATGGGCGCGAGCATAATCGAGATCCGGAACCCTCAGACCAGCGCGGGCGCTTTGTCGACAGTCACGCCCGAGTATCAACGCGACTCGGGCGCCAAGCTGGTGTTCCATCATTTGGGTGACCAGTATTTCCTGTCGGAAATCTGGAGAGGTGCTGGCACCAACGGGATGGTGATCGCGCCATCCAAAAAGGAGAAGAGCCTGGAAAAGGAACTGCAGCTTGCCAAAGCTCCGGCAAGTGACCAAGAAAAAATCGTGATCGCGCTTAAGTGAAACCTATCCACTTGAACCACGCAGCCGGAGCCGAGCGCTCCGGCTTTCGCTTGTTCGGTACGAGATCGATCACGGCCAGCGGACAGTGAGTGCGTAGATCTCGTGAGTGCCTATGTCGCGGGCAAAAATCGCGGAGCCATCAGGTGCGACATAGATCTGAGTACTCTGCTCAAGCGAATCCACTACTCGACGAAGGTCCTTTAGGCCGGTGATGGTTTCAATCTGGTGGTCTGCGAAGCGCAAGCGCTGCGCTTTAGGTCCTGCGCCTCCGGTGGTAAAGTAGAAATACTTCCCATCCGGCGAAACCGCCCAACTACTCACAAAGTTGCCGGCGACAAGCTCACTCCATTTTTTGGGTTTTGAAATCAAAAGTCAGGAACCCCGGCCGCAAAGGATCGAAGCGAGCGGCTACAAACGTGTTCTGGGCAATCCACAACCCTCCGCTAGACCTGTATGCTCAAGGAGTGGATAGCACCTTCGCGCTGCCCAATATGTACGCGCAAAGGAGACGATCACGCCATGGACGCGGCGCGGAAGTCGAACTGAAATTACGCGCCGAATGGACCCTAACATCGGGTTCATCTGAGCATGAGCGGAATTGACACTGGCCGAACGCCATGGTCTAATCCGTTTCTCGCTGCGCACACACTTGTGCGCGGAAGAAAACAGATGTGAGGTATTAGATGTGATCGATTTCTTTGTGGATACGGCCAACCCGTATCCGGCTCACGAGCAAATCAAGGAGCGGATCAGAATGGCGCTGGCGTTCGGCGAACTGCAACCAGGCGATACTCTGCCTTCGATTCGCGAGTTAGGCGGTGAACTGGATATTGGCCCGGCAATCGTGCGGCGCGCTTACGAAGAATTGGCGCGCGCCGGGATTCTCACCATCAGCCGGAGCCGTCGCGTTATCGTGAACCGGCAATTGGAGTATGGAGGACATCGCGAAAGCAGAAAACAGCAGGTGCGCAATCTCGCGGAGACAGTTTTGAAGCAGGTTGTGAAACTCGGGATTCATCCGCAAAGCTTCGCGCTGTATCTGCAACACCAGGTTCGCCAAGCTAAAGACAGCGATAACCGCATTGTGTTTGGTGAATGCAATCGCGTGCAAGCCGAGCAGTTCGCCTCCGACATTTCGCAGGCGTGGGGGGTTCCCGTGCGCGGCCTGGACTTCGACACGCTTCGGCTTTTGCCACTGCGGGAGACCCGCGGAATGCGGTATTTGTGCACCGTGCCGTTTCATTATGAGGAGGCATGCAGAGTTGCGCGAAAACACAAATTGAAAGTGGTGACCGTGTCGGTGCACTGGGATCAGAAGGTGATGGCGAGGATTGCGCGCCTGGCTCCGGGCAGTCGCGTTGGTCTGGTTTTCAAGAAACGCGATCTTGAGGAGTATGGTCGTCTGTTTCTGCGGCAGCTTGAGAGCCTTTTCCCGGATGCCGGACTCGCCTTTGGGGCCCTCGCGCTCGAGGAAATCGAACCGCTCGACAAGTGGCTGGAGCGTGGAAAATGGCAACTGCTGTTTTTCAGCAATCGCATCTGGGACGAACTGCCTGAAAGTGTGCGATTGAGATCTGATGTCGCTACGCCGACGTTGCGCGCCGATCCAGTATCGCTTGAAAAGGCGCGCTTGGAAGTCGGCATCCTTTCTTGAGAAACGACCGCCGGAGACTTGAATTGACTATTAACGTCGCTACGGACGTCGGTGGAACTTTTACCGACCTAGTTGGCTACAACCGACGGACCGGTCAGCTCACCGTGGCGAAAGATTCCACTACGCCCCAAGATTTTTCGCGCGGGATTCTCAGCGCGCTGGTCAAATCCGGCCTGCCTCCACGATCGGTGAAGAGGTATTTTGCGAACGGCTCAACCGTCGTAATTAACGCGCTTACCGAACGAAAAGGCGTAAGAACGGCTCTGTTCACAACCCGCGGCTTTCGCGATGTGCTCGAAATACAGCGCTCGAACCGGCCCGACATTTACAACTTCACCTACACCAAGCCGTCCGCGTTTATCCCTCGCGAACTCAGCTTCGAAGTACGCGAGCGTTTGGACGCTGATGGGCAAGTGCTCGAAGCGATCGACCTCGCGGACCTGGCCACGCACATTCGCCGCTGCAAAGAAAAAAATGTGGAGGCAATTGCGATCTGCTTCCTGAATGCGTACAGGAACAGCGAGCATGAGCGAAAATGCGCGGACTGGATACGCAAGCATGCACCAGAGATCTTGGTCTGTTGTTCTCACGAACTGACGCAAGAATACCGGGAGTATGAGCGGGCCAACACCACCGTGCTGAACAGTTACGTTCAGCCTGTCGTGGCTCGATACCTGGCAAATTTGGAGGATGGTCTGCGCAAGGTTGGCATGGGTGCGCAACTGTATGCGATGGCATCGAATGGGGGCGTGATGAGCTTCTCGCAGGCCAAGCGGGCGCCCATTCAGGTTGTGGAATCGGGACCAGTTGCAGGGGCGATTGGTGCACGCGCGATTGGAGAGTCGATCGGCGAGTCGAATCTGCTGACGCTCGATGTTGGTGGAACAACGGCGAAGACCACTCTAATCCACAAAGGGCAACTGCGCATTAACAGCGATTACTTCATCGAGAAGAGTCCGACCTCGGGGGGATACCCGTTGAAGGTGCCGTGTTTGGATATTGTCGAGATCGGCGCAGGGGGCGGAAGCATTTTCAACAAAGATGAAACGGGCGCGTTGCGGGTTGGCCCGGTAAGCGCGGGTGCAGTGCCCGGTCCTGCCTGTTACGGCCGGGGAGGAACGAAACCAACGGTGACCGATGCGTTCCTGCTAAGCGGCGTTCTGAATCCCGATTATTTCCTCGGCGGAGACATCCATCTGAACAAGGAGCGTGCATATGATGCGTTTGCTTCCGAGTCGAGGAAATTGGGGATTCCTGTCGACAAACTCGCTCACGGAACGGTGCGGCTTGCCAACTCGCAAATCATCAATGCACTCAAGCTGGTCTCGGTGAAACGCGGCTATGACCCCAGGGATTTCACACTCGTTGCATATGGAGGCGGCGGGCCGTTGCATGCCTCCAGTGTGGCGCGGCAACTCGATATCCCAAAGGTCTTGGTTCCACCATTGCCCGGAGTGTTCTCGGCATGGGGAATGCTCGTTGCTGATTTGCGGCGGGATTTTCTACGTACCCGGATCATGCTTGTCGATCGGCACTGCGGCGAGAATTTGCAGACGGCTTTCGGTGAATTGGAGGAACTTTCCCGCAAGGCGTTTTCCGAAGAGGGCCGGGAAGAGCACATTCGTATCGAACGCTATGTCGATGCCCGCTATCGAGGCCAGGAACACAGCGTGAAAGTGTCGATAGCTCAGGCGACGCTAAAAAATCAGGCCCTCGAAGTCCTGCGCCGGCACTTTGAAGAGTTGCATCAACGTGCCTACGAGTTCACCCTTGCGGACCCGATGGAAATCGTTACCTGCCACTTGGTCGCGTATGCAAGGCTGCCCAAACCTCCAATCCATGTGATTCCTCGGCGAAAAGGTGAGCGCGCGAAACCCAAGGAATCGCGGTTGATGCATCTGGAAGATAAGTCGGGACAAGTGCAAGTCTTTGAGCGCAGCAACCTGCCACCGGGTTCGCGACTGAATGGCCCGGTGGTCATCGAAGAGCCAACTTCGACCACCATCGTGAACTCTAGAGACCGCCTGCAGGTCGACGAATACGGCAATCTGCAGATTGAAATTCGCTGACGCTAGCTCAGATGAAGTTTCCTCAGATCAATTTCAGCTGTGGACTAGTGACTTCCGCAATCGATTCTGCTTTTCTCGCAGAACCGCAGTTGCTTCCCGGTCGACCTGCAATGTCTCGCGATTGAGCACGACACCACAGATTTGCTGCGCCTGATCAATCGTGAGGAATTCGTTGCGAACGTCGGCTTGAACGTCTTGTGGATCACGTTCGAACGCCGGGCCAAAGCCACCACCTCCGCCCGTGGCGAGCCGAACCATATCGCCCTGGCGCAGTTTTCTGGCTGCGATTTTGCCGCGCGATTCGGGAGGCGCTCCCGTAGAAAGAATCGACACGCG